>Ga0302193_10004684_pt1 | contig 10782 bp, 11 predicted proteins | sample II_Bog_E3_3_FD_200228 | JGI IMG/M metagenome (GOLD analysis project Ga0302193, IMG submission 200228) | Peat permafrost microbial communities from Stordalen Mire near Abisko, Sweden - II_Bog_E3_3 | ecosystem: Environmental > Terrestrial > Soil > Wetlands > Peat | place: Sweden: Abisko...
AGGTTTCTGAGCGGCTGCGGCTTTCCGGCGAGACGTTCTGGGAAGGCGAAGCCAAGCGCAACCGCAATCGTGCGCTTACACTCGTCGGACTCGCGCTGGCTGGACCGATCCTTTCCATCGCACTTCACCGCTTTTGGCCTGCGATTGCAGTCCTGCTCTTCTTCGCGCTGATCGCTCTGCGCTCGGCGTGGAAGTCTCGCTGGAAGTCGAACGATGCCTACACGTTGTTGCTCTATGGCATCCACTCGCATCTGCAGCAGGTTCCTATTTACTGGGGTCAGGTGCAGTACCGGCGCAACCGGCGCAAAGGCAAGCGCGTCGGTCTACTCGAATACAAGCAGCCTTAACACCCGGCTGACGCTCCTGGGATACCATCAGCAAAATGACTAAGTCGTCATCTTTGCTATTGGCCATCGCTCTTGTGTCGGTTTCCGCTGCAGCTCAGTCGGCACCCACCAGCCTTCCCGCACACACCCCGCTTACTGCGCAAATCGACCGTAACCTCCCGCTGCGCGTTGGACAGACCATTCGAGCCCAGCTTCTCTACCCTGTCTACTCGGGTGTAACGCTTATTTTGCCCGCGGATACCGTCGTCATAGGCAAGATCACTGCCTTCCGCCCTGACCGCGCCCGGCGCATCCGCTCAGCCTTCAATCTTGACTTCACGCCGTTCCATATCCCGGTTGTCCAGTTCACACAGCTCACGCTGCCTGATGGTACGACGCTACCCCTCGCAACGGACGCCATCGCCGATGGCGCCGTGCTCCTCCGTCTCAACGCGCATCCGCCGCATAAGAAAGAGAACATCTTCCACCAGCAGTACGACAACACGGTTCACTTCTTCCGCGACAGCGTTCTCTTCTTCGTCGGCCCGAAACGTGGTGATCGGCTGCTTCAGCTGGCCTATCACCAGCTTCCGTGGCATCCGCAACGCATCGAAAAAGGCACGGCATGGACAGCCGAGACCTCGCAGTCGCTGGTTGTGCAGGCGTCGCAATCCCATACGCTCGAGCCGGGCCCGATGATCGAGGCGACACTCGATGAAGCTTTGACCTCCGCCACAGCGCAGCCCGGGCAGGCCGTGCATGCTACAGTCGCCGCACCCGTCTTCAACGCCGACTATACGGTTGCTATCCCGCAAGGAGCAACGCTTGTCGGCACCATAACGAAGGCCAAACCGAGCCGACGGTTTGGTCGCTCCGGCGCGCTGCGATTCGCGTTCGACCAGGTGATTCTGCCGACGGGAGAAAAGCGAAGCCTCACGACCAATCTGACCGGAGCTGACTCCGCCGCAGGGCAGGATCTTGCGCTGGACACGGAAGGCGACGTGAAGCCCAAACCGCAGGATAAGCTCATCGTCCCCGGCATTCTCCTGGCGTTTGCGATTGCCCCGCTGGTTCCCGATACCGGTGATAACGACGAGTTCTTCAAGAACGCAGGTGCTTCTAACAGCCTCGGCGTAATGGGTTTTATCGCAGGGATTGCCACGAACCGAGCAGGCGTTTCATCGGGCTTTGGTTTCTACGGGGCTGCGCTTTCGATCAATGATCGCTGGATTCGCCACGGTGCCGAAGTTGTTTTTCCGCGCGATACGCGTGTTGTGCTCGAAATTACCACGCGCCATTGATTGGCGACGAAACCTGGGTGGAGTGTGAGGTTGCGGGGGATTTTTGTGGTGATTTTATGGCGAGTTCTGGTGAGTTTTGAAGCTTTGTGGTGTCCAGCAAACTTGACATTTGCTTGACCCGGCAACGCGCGGGGTTTACCTTTTTCTTGTGCTTATGATCTCCAGACTGTGTTGTTGTTGCCGCTGTTCGCAGGCCCTCACAGTCGTGTGCGTTAGCCGATAACGCCGAAGGTCAGCTCCGAAGAACCATCCTGATACAGGGTTCCCGGATGTAGACCGAAGCATTTCACCCCCCACATTTGAACGGAGTTCTCCCATGAAGCGATTCGCCAGCCTCGTTGCGCTGTCTTTCAGCGTCCTGCCGTCCCTGTCTGCACAAGCCAACATTAGCGGCATCTGGCAGGGTACTGCCACGGTGCGCGGGACGCAGGTTCCGATTACTGTCAGCATTACGGGCGGCGGAACGGATTTGCATGCCGCATTCCTCAACGGACCGGCTGCCCATCCGGATGCCGTGCCGGCGTCTTCGGTGACGTTTGACGGAACGCATCTGGTGGCTTCCTTCGACTACTTTGCGCGGAAGCTGGATGCGACGTTGGCCGACAAGACTCTGACCGGGACCTATGGGCCGGCGAGCGCTACGGCAAAGGGAGCGCCGACGCCGTTTACGCTGACGCGGGTGGCGAAAGCCAGCGATCCTACGGCTTCGCCCAATGCGCCGGATATTTCCGGTTCGTGGGAGATCGTAACCAAGAGCGCCAAGGGCGAGTCGGCGTGGGAGTTTCGGGCTGATCCTCCATCCGGCAAAACTCCTGTGATCAAGACTGTCATTCAGCGGATCGATGGCGATACCGGCGGTCTTTGGGGAACGTGGAACGGGACGAGCTATACCGTTGGCCACTTCAACGCGGCTGGGCCTGCGTTGTACTCGGTGACGCCGCAGGCTGACGGAACGCTGCTGATCACGAGCCTGCTTGGATCGCCGCACGGGCCGCCGCAGACCGGTCTGGTTGCTCGCCGGGCGGCTGAAGCGCGCAAGGAGAATCTTCCTGCGCCTACCGACCCCACGCAGCAGACCTCTGTGAAAGACCCTAATGTTCCGTTTACGTTCGCCTTCCCTGACCTGGCTGGAAAGACCGTTTCGAATACGGACCCTGCGTTGCGCGGCAAGGTGGTGATCGTCGCGATTGGCGGGTCTTGGTGCCCGAACTGCCACGATGAAGCACCGTTCCTGGTGAGTCTTTACAAGAAGTTCCACTCGCGCGGGCTGGAGATCGTGAACGTCGATTTTGAGCAGGGCGACCCGGATACGGACACCAAGCGGCTGAACGCTTTTATTGCTCACTATGGGATTACTTATCCGGTGCTTGTTGGGGGAACAACCGATCAGCTGGATGATAAGTTTCCGCAGGCCGTGAATTTGAACTGCTGGCCGACGTCGTTCTTCCTTGGCCGCGATGGGCGGGTGAAGGAGACGCATGCAGGCTTTGCCGGGCCGGGGAATACGGCCGGGCATGAGGCGCTGGAGAAGGATGTGACGGCGCTGATTGAGAAGCTGCTGGCGGAGCCGGCGCCGAAGCAGACGGCGGAGTTGGTTCGGTAAGAAGGCCCGCACATCACCCTGCTTTGGCGGGGTGACGTGCGGGTTTTGTTGTCTGAGGTTTTGTCGCGCACGAAGAGTTCGTGGGCGGGAGCCCCGGACATTTGACGCTGCGCCGTAAAACTGCAGGTCTCTCCACTACGCTACGCTCCGGTCGAGATGACAGATTCAGGGAGATCGAGAGGGAGATCATTTTTCGCTCGGGAACAGCCTGGTGGCTGGGATAATCGTTGGATACGATTTATCAGAACTCTGAGGCTGAAGATGAAGCAGAAGGCCAAACCGAAGCGGCTCTACCTGATCCCTGTTGTCACCAAGACGCTGGACGTTCTTGAGCTGCTTCAAATTGAAAACCAGCCCATGCTGCTGGATACCGTTCACAAGAAGACCAAAGCTTCGAAGACGACTGTCTATCGGATCCTAAAGACGCTGGTGCATCGCGGGTATGTGACGCAGACGAGCGACCGGCATTATCGCTATGCGGCGCAGCCAAGGAAGCTGCGTTTTGGGTTTGGATCGCAGAGTGCGGATATGCCGTTTTCACAGGCGGTGACGGCGAGTCTGCGAGAGGCCGCGACCGCTGTGGGAGTGGACCTGCTAGTGCTGGACAACCAGTACAGCGGGAAGGCCGCGATCGAGAATGCGGAGACGTTTATACGGGAGCATGTGGACGTTGTGATCGAGTTCCAGATCGACGAACGGGCGGCACCGATCATTGCGCACAAGATTGAGATGGCGAGGATTCCGTTTATTGCGGTGGAGATTCCGCACCCCTACTCGACGTTCTTTGGGATTAACAACTATCAGGCCGGGTTGGATGCGGGAGAGCTGCTTGCCGATTACTCGATTAGCAAGTGGGGAGGGAAGATGGACTGGATGATCGGGCTGGATATTGAAGAAGCCGGACAGCTGGTACAGAGCCGCATTACGGGTGCCTTTGAAGGCGTAAAGGCGCGGCTGCCGCATTTGCCCGCGGAGTCGTTCATGCGCATGGATGGCAGAGGGCTTTTTCAGAACAGCTATAAATTGATTCTCGATTTTCTGAAGAAGCACCCGAATGAGAGGCACATTTTTATTGCCGCGGCGAATGATCCGAGCACACTGGGCGCGATTGCCGCAGCGCGGGAGTTGGGGCGTGAGAAGCATGTCGCGGTCGTTGGGCAGGACTGCTTGGAGGAGATGCTGGTGGAGCTGCAGCGGCCAGGAACGCCGGCTGTTGGGTCGGTGTCGCATGAGGTAAACCAGTACGGGCATCGTTTGATGGAGCTGGGGCTGGCGCTTCAACGGGGGCAGACGGTGGCGCCTTATAACTACATTGAGCATCGCGTGGTAACGGCGGACCGTGCGCGGCAGATGCTGGCGACGCATCCGGTTTATGTGTCTTCTGCGAAGAAGGCGAAAGGCGTGGTGGGGAAAGCCAAGGGCAAAAAGGCTAGTGCGGTATAGGTGGGGTTACATGCAAGAAAAGCCCAGGGCTAAAGCCCTGTTGGTTCCATGGGCTTGTTCGTGGGGCTGAAGCCCTACGCTAATCCGAAAAACAGAGCTATTCAGGGTTTCTGCTGAAGTCGATGGAATAGCGGCGGCGGTTTTTGATGGCGTTTGCGCCGAGGATGACGCGGATGGCGCGGGCGGTTCTGCCGCCTTTTCCGATCAACTTGCCGACCTCATCGGCAGGGGCGTGAACCTGAAACGAGATCCCGTTGGCATCCGCCAGCGGCACCATTGAAACTTCGTCTCCCCTATCTACCAAGGAACGCAGCACGACCAAGAGCATCACGCCGACCTCTTTGTCCCTGGGGTCGGTTGCGACGGTGTCGGTCGCGTCTGCTCGTAAGACGTTATCCATAGCTGTCAATTCTTGCCGATTTGTTGCCTATTCGCAAACGAGCCGGCCAGCATGTTTGAGGAGCTGCTGCCGGAAGGCTGTGTTTTAGCGCCATTCCGGGCAACATTGGACGCCCTTGTCGGATAAGCAATACCCGCATGAAATCAGGCTGAAAAGCGAATAGAGGTCCCTAGTCTCCGCCCAGCGCTACGCGCTAAAGGAGACCCGCCCTCTTGTTCAAAAAAGCATTTTCCAAACTCTCTCCCATCCTGTTCCTTGCCCTTCTCCTAGCCCCAGTCAGCAGGGTCTACGCACAGTCGGTCAGCTCCCCTCTGAAATCGGATGCCATTACCGGAGGCGACCCCGAACCTACCGGCGAGCCAGATGCCATTACCGGAGGTGATCCTGAACCTACCGGTGAACCGGACGGCGCCGCGATGCTGCAGGCGACGCCGTTGGGGACAGCTATTACCGTGCAATTCGCGTAAACTGGCTGCGCCGACCCAGTAGCGCCCAGGAGAAGAGAAGTGCACCTGACAGGTCTTGATCTTTTCCTCTGGGCGCTTGCCCTTATCGAGCACATCGTTCTGCTGGCGGTGCTTTGGTATCGGCGCGCCGCACCACGGTTTCCACTCTTTACAGCCTTGATTACGGTGAGCGTTCTAAGGACCGTTGTTCTTTACTTCACGCTTCGCCATGGCAGCTCGGAGCAGTACTTCTATACGTTCTGGTCTTTCGGGTTTGTGGATCTGGCGATGCAGCTCGGCGTTGTGTACGAATTGTCGAGCCGGGTGTTTCGGCCGCTGGGCGCATGGGCTCCTGATGTAAGGCGCAGTTTTGCGGTGTTGGCCGCAGTGAGCGTTGTTATTGCTGCCGTACTTACCTGGCTTGCGAGTCCGCCCACGCGCACACTGCGCCTGGCGATCGTGATTCGGGGAAACTTCTTCTCGTCGGCCTTGATGAGTGAGTTGTTCGTCGCCATGGTGGCGCTTTCGGTCACGATGGGGCTGCCGTGGAGGACGCATGTTGCGAGGCTGGCGCAGGGCTTTGGTGTGTACTCGATTTTCTGTGTGCTGACAGAAGGCGCACACAGCTACTTTGGCTCAACCCGGGGGAAACAGATGTACACCCTGGTCTCACACATTCGCATCGAACTTTATTGCCTTTGCGTGGCGTATTGGATCTGGGCTTTGGCGCGGCCCGAACCTGAACCAAGACAGTTGCCGGAACAGCTCCGGCTGGAACTTCGCACACTGCAACGACGTGTGGCCGCGCTGCTGCAAGGGTTTCGCGGAATGGGGAGCGTGCGATGACGCAATTGCCCTTTCTCTCCGCAGTCGCCGTATTTTTACTGGCTCTGGTTGCCGTAGCTATTTATTTTGTGGCGCGGGCACGCAGGGCCTCCAGGACAACGTGGATGGAGCTTCTAGGAAGATTGAAGCAGATCGATCGCGATAAGGTCGCCGTGATAGCACTGGACCTGCTGGAAGAGCAGGAAGCGGAGCCGGCGCTCGATCCGGAGATGATCTTCGAGATGATCGGCGGCATGGATGGCCTGGGGGCGATGGAGCAGAACTGCGATGTGCTGATCGACATGGCGGCGTACGTGCAGCAGTGGTATCCGGAAGCGCTGGAGATTTCTGAAGAGCTGCGGTTGAACGCGCGTGAGATCAAGTGGCACATCGGCAGGTTGCGTGGGGCTTCGGAGAGAGGGCATCTGTTCGAGCAGTTCCCGATGTATGCGCAGCGAGCGGTCGCGACCTATTACCTGATGACGCGGAGCTTGTTGATCTTGTATGAGGGTGGGCACATTCCCGGGTTTACGGATTTGCAGCGGGCGCTGTAGCGCTTAGCCGATGCGGCGGGCGAAGACGGCTGTGACGGTGCCGATGACTTCGATTTCCTTGCGGTAGCGCCAGCGGCGGTTTTGCTCAAAGGACAGTGCGTGGGGGATGACCGTGAGCCATTCGCCTTCCTTGTCGAGTTCGCAGAAGCCGCACACGTAGCCGGCGTGCGTGAGCAGGAAGTAGATGGGGCGGTCGAACTCGTGGTTCCAGTCTCTGCGGCCGGCGATGGAACGCTTCTGCGTATCGATGAGGACGATGGAGCCGGCGCGGATCATCGGCTCGAGGGTGCGGTCCTGCTGGCCGATGATGCCTCGGCGATACTGTGGCGGGAGGACGCCTTCGAGGAGAGGAAGGAGCGTGGTGGAGGCTGGCGGCGGGTCGGTGACGAGGGTGTCGGGCAGCCAGAAGCGGGCGTGGTCTTCCAAGGGCCCGTTTGCGAGGAGGGTTGCGTTGGGGACGGAGACGTCTTCGAGCGGAGCCGAGGAAGCAGCAAGCGGCAGAAGGGCGAACATCTGGTCGGTGGTGAGGCTGTAGATGCTGGCGAGGACGATGAGCTTGGTGGCCGAGAGGCCGCGGTTTTCACGCTCGACGCGGTCCAGCCAGCTGGCGGAGATTCGATAGGCAGGATTGCCCCATTGCTGGGCGAGCCGCGAGCTTCGCTCTTCGACTTCTCTCAGTGTGAGCTTCCAGGCGAGTCGGGCAGCCCTGAGCTTGCCACCGATACCTTCCATATTTTGCCCCTAAGACTCTACGGATCAAGAGAGACGGCAAGCTGTCGCGCGAAGTGAAATCCTTCAATTCGGGGGCTCTTAGCTGTCTCCGTATGGTACATCAGGGTGAAGAGTGAATTTGCGTATACGCAACAGGAGGGACGCGAGCGAGTCGACGGATCTGGGAAGATGTGCGTGGATGCGAGGGATTTGGTTGGCATTTGGGGGGCGGAGTGACTTTTTATCGCTTTAAAGCAACATCGACGGGGATACGATACTTCGATTTGCGTCTGCGGGAGAGGATATGGCTCTGCGCTGCCGTGTGTGGCGCGGAGAGCAACGTCGAGTGGGAATGGAACGGCGGGCCGTACGCTACGGCGGGCTCGATCCGTTCCGCTGCTCTTTAAAGGTTTGCGGCAGGTTGCCGTACCTTCATGCACTCCGTGAGACCGAGGGATGTGTTGGAAGCATTGACGATAGGGTCACTGTGGAGTTCGGTGATGTCGCCCGCGCTTAGTCGGCGTTGGCCGTAGGCCTCCTCCTGTGTGGAGGTGGGACGCTGGTTGTGGCCGAGACGCTTCCAAAGCGGAGAAGCAGATTCCCCCTTTGAGATGAGAGGATTCGCTACAGGAGGGAAAAAAGGCGAAAGCAACCGCCGGAGACAGGGGGAAAGTTCACACTCCATTCACATTCCACCGGCTTTTCCACTTTAACCTTGTATTCATACAGGTATGCTGGCACACGGGTCGTGATGGAGCACTTGTACTAAGCGAAAGCAACGATGTCCCCTATTTTGATTGAAGATCCTTCCCCTCAGACAGCAAGCGCGCCTCCGGCGCCGCACACTGCAGCACCTTCTACAAATGACAGCCGCTCCGCACTGGAGCGCAAGTTGAGCCAGAGCTCAAACCATAAGGGCGGGATCTTTGCCTTTGCGGCGATCGGTGTGATCGGTATCGTTTACATCGTGAGCAAGCTGGTGACCGACCTTTCGATGGTGCATGCGCCGTCGGCGTATCCCTATGTGCTACTGGGCATCGCGTTGATTACGGCGCTGGGTTTTGAGTTTGTGAACGGGTTCCATGACACGGCCAATGCCGTCGCGACGGTGATCTATACGCACTCGCTGGAGCCGCGGCTGGCGGTGGTGTGGTCGGGTTTGTGGAACTTTATCGGCGTGCTGACGAGCTCGGGCGCGGTGGCGTTTTCGATTGTGGCGCTGCTGCCGGTGGAGTTGATTTTGAAGGCGGGCAAAGGCACGGGCTTTTCGATGATCTTTGCGCTGCTGGCGGCGGCGATTACATGGAACCTGGCTACGTGGTATCGCGGGCTGCCGGTTTCGAGCTCGCATACGATGATCGGGTCGGTGATCGGCGTGGCGATTGCGAACCAGCTGCGGAATCTGCACTCCGGTTTGAATGGCGTGGACTGGGAACAGGTAATCAAGGTGCTGAAGGCACTCGTGTTCTCGCCGCTGATCGGGTTTGCGATGGCGTTTGTGCTGTTCCTGGCGTTCAAGGCGCTGCTGCGCGATCCTCGGCTGTATAAGGCTCCGGAGGGCGATAAGCCGCCACCGCTGTATATTCGGGCGCTGCTCATTCTGACCTGCACGGGCGTGAGCTATGCGCATGGATCGAACGATGGGCAGAAGGGCATGGGGTTGATCATGCTCATTCTGGTTGGCACGGTGCCTACGGCGTATGCGCTGAACAATGCGATCGATAAGGGAAGCGTGCAGCCGTTTGCGCAGGTGTCGACGCAGGTTGCGGGTGAGCTGCAGGGCTATGTGAGACCGGGTGTGGTGGTGACGGACTCGGCGCCGGAGCTGGAGCGGTTTATCGCGCAGCATAAGTATCAACCGCAGACAATGGTCGCGCTGGAGCAGATGGTGACGGCGATTCGCGATGAGGCGGTTTCGTTTGGGTCCCTGGGCAATGTGCCGCCGGACATGCACGCGAATGTGCGCAACCAGATGTACCTGGTGAGCGAGACGTTCCGTCTGCTGCCGAAGTTTGGGCCGCCGTTGAAGGCCGAGGATGTGAAGACGATTACGGCTTACAAGGGTTTTCTGGATAAGTCGACGAAGTACATTCCGCTGTGGGTGAAGGTGGCGGTTGCGCTGGCGCTCGGGATGGGAACGATGGTGGGCTGGAAGCGGATTGTGATTACCGTGGGCGAGAAGATCGGCAAGACGCACCTGACGTATGCGCAGGGTGCCGCAGCCGAGCTGACGGCGATGTGTACGATCCTCGCAGCCGACCGGTATGGGCTGCCGGTGAGTACGACGCATGTGCTGAGCTCGGGTGTGGCCGGGACGATGGCGGCGAGCGGGAGTGGGATTCAGCGGTCGACGATACGGAATATTCTGGTGGCGTGGTTTTTTACGCTGCCGGCGGCGGCGGTGCTCTCCGGGTGCTTGTTCTTGTTGTTCAGCAAGATTGCGGGGTAGGTGGGTGCGGGTTTGGTGTTGGGGCTCGGTCACGAGAAAAGCGTTTCTCAGGACTGATCCTTAAAAGCTGCAGACGTAGTAGTGGCCGATCAGACGTTGAACCCTGCCCGCACATTCTTCCCCAAAGTCATTCTCGGATCTCGGTGGGTTCGTGTGTTTAGCCATCGGCAAAGCGATCTCGTCGGTTACGTCATGGATCAGGAACGTGTTCGGTCCCCCCGCGAATCCCACGGACCAGTCGTAGGCTGCGAAGTCACTATTGCTCGACATTGAAGTCGAGCCAAGCTGACCGACTCCGAAGCCTGCTGTGAGTCCAAGGTGAACCACGTCCACCGCCCAGTTTATTGGCTGCCACAGTAGCACTGGAAGTAGAAATGCGAAGAGGACGGATGCTCCTCTTCGCGGACGTTTCTTGATGAAGTAGTACAAGGCCATCGTCACAATGACCAGTGAGGCGCCCCCATAACCAAGCAATGAGAGCGGCATGAGAAGAAAGCTGAGCGATCCGGGAAGTTCGCAAGCTAGTTGGAGGATGGCGACTACGAGCAGGCTCGCGAACGCGGGTTTGAGCGACCACTGATCCATTCCTATGGGGCTGACTTTCAAATCCACATCTTGCATATAGCGACTCACTCATGCTGCAACTGTTGCGAAAAGATCAGGCGGTGGCGTGTGTCGCAGCTATTCAAGCCACGAGTCGCGCGTCCCTGCACTTGCTGATGCG
>Ga0302193_10004695_pt1 | contig 10770 bp, 6 predicted proteins | sample II_Bog_E3_3_FD_200228 | JGI IMG/M metagenome (GOLD analysis project Ga0302193, IMG submission 200228) | Peat permafrost microbial communities from Stordalen Mire near Abisko, Sweden - II_Bog_E3_3 | ecosystem: Environmental > Terrestrial > Soil > Wetlands > Peat | place: Sweden: Abisko, Stordalen...
GGCCGCGCTGGCGGGCGAGCCAGTCGAGCAAGTCGCCCTCGGTGCGAAACGCCTCTGTGTGGATGAGCGTGTAGGGCGCGATGCGCTCGACATACATGCGGGTAAGCGTGTCGAAACCGGACTTTGCGCCAGATTTGGGGGCCTTGGGTCCGATGTGGGCGAGGGTGAGCAGCATGGCTAAAGGCAGTGTACCGGGCGCAGCCTCATCGGATGACACCTGCGCGCGGGATGGGATAGACTTGCGGAGTTTGGGTAAGCGTTTTCCGGAGGTTTCCATGCCCCTCGTCGCCGGCGTAGATTTTGGTACTTTGAGCGTTCGCGTAACGCTGGTGCACAGCCAGAAGGGGCCGATCGGCACCGCTTCCGCCGAGTACCCGCTGCATCGCAAGCGCGAAGACCCCGACTACGCCACGCAATCGCACCAGGATCAGATGCGGGCTCTGGTGAAGGCGACTCGCGCCGTGCTCGAGAGGACGGGTGTTGCGGGCGAAGGCGTGGTGGCCATCGCGCTGGATACAACCGGTTCGAGCGTGATTCCGGTCGGCGCCAATCTGGAGCCGCTGGACGACTACTACCTGTGGTGCGACCACCGCGCCAAGGCCGAAGCCGAGGAGATTACCGCCAGGGCCCACGCCGTGGGACTGGAGGCGATCGACTGGTGCGGCGGGACCTACTCGCATGAGTGGGGATTTGCCAAGCTGCTGCACTGGCTGCGTCACAATCCCGCCAAACGCGGGCAATTTGTGACCGCGCTGGAGCACTGCGACATGGTGGCCGCGACACTTGCCGGCGTGACGAGCACCGCCGACCTGAAGCGCAGCGTGTGCGCGATGGGGCACAAGTGGCTGTGGAATCCGCGCTGGGGCGGGCTGCCTCCGGAGGAGTTTCTGGTCTCGCTGGACCCGCTGATGGCCGGGGTGCGCGCCAAGCTGGGCGGCGAATACCTCACTTCCGACAAGATCGCCGGGCATCTTTCGCCTTATTGGGCCGGAGAACTCGGCCTGCATGCGGGCATCCCCATCCCTGTCGGCGCGTTCGACGCGCACTGGGATGCGATCGGCTCGCATATCCGCGAGGGCGACGTGGTGAACGTGGTGGGCACCTCGACCTGCATCATCGCCATGGCCAAGGAGACTGAGCTGGTGCCGGGCGTGTGCGGGGTGGTGCCGGGCAGTGTGCATCCGGGGTACACGGGGATCGAGGCGGGGCTTTCGGCGACTGGCGATATCTTCGAGGCCATCGCGCGGCGCGCGGGAAGCTCGGTCGCCGAGCTATCGAAAGGCCTGGAGAGCTATCGCGCCGGACAGACCGGGCTGCTGCGCCTGAGCTGGGACAACGGCGACCGCACCGTGCTGGTCAATCCCGAGCTGGGCGGGGTCACGCTCGGCTGGAATCTGCTGCACACGGCGCAGGACGAGCTGTTTGCGGCCATTGAGGGCACGGCCTTTCACACCCGCATCATTCTGGAGCGGATGGCGGAGCACGGAGTGAAAGTGGACCGCGTAATCAACGCCGGCGGCATTCCGCAGAAGAACGAAGTGCTGAATCAGGTCTACGCCAACGTGCTGAACAAGCCGGTGCTGGTGCCGGCCGGTGTGCCGACCAGCCTGGGTTCGGGGATCTTCGCGCTGCTGGCGGCGGGGGTGTACCCGAGTATTGAAGCCGCGCAGGAGGCCGTCTGCCTGCCGCTGCGCACTGTCGAGCCGAATCCCGAGGCCGCGGCGGTCTATGAGCAGCTATACGCGCATTACCGCAACGCGTACTTCACACTCGGCCGCCGCGACGCCGCGCTGGGGGCCGTGCTGCCCGCGCTGCGCAGCGTCGCGGCGCGGGTTTTGAAGGGCTAGTTGATCCCCAAATCCGTAATCAGCTTAGGATTGGCTTCGTCGACGGCGAGAAGATTGTGGCACGTCGCGCAATCCTGCGGAATGCTGTTCGCCTTCTTGTCGTTGTGACTGCCGTCGTGGCAGCGGAAGCACCCAGGCGAGTTCGTATGCCCCACGTTGTTCGGATGCGTGCCCCAGGTGACCTTCATCTCCGGAAAGACGTTTGAACCGTAAATTGTGACCAGAGTTCTGGCCGCCTGATCGATCTGCGCGCGTTGACCGCTCCACACCGCCGGATACTGCGCCCGATAATACTGCTCCAGGCCAGACTGAATCTTGGCCGCCGCTTCCTCCTGCGAAGCATACGTGGCTTTGATCAGCTGCAGCCCCTGCTTATGGATGAACGGCAGCGAAGCGCTCGGGCTGCCCTCGGACATGGCCCGGTTCAGCGCGTCTTCCGGCGTCTGGAAGGTATGCGCGGCGCGGTTGTGGCAGTCGATGCAATCCATGAGGCGTTTTTCGCCTTTAATGGGCCCCTTGGCGTCAGTGGAGACGAACTCGGTGGTGGAGCCGTCGGCGTTGCGCTTGCTCACCCAGGGAATCGTCTGGCGGGTCGAATCGGAGGCAATGTACTCGATGTGGCCGAGGTGGACGCCGTGAATGCCGGTCAGGTGCGAGAGCGAATCGCGCCCGCCCAGGTGCAGCAGCACCAGGGTGCGGGTCATCGAGTTTTTCTCATCGTCCGCGTAGTCGGTCTTGACCAGCAGCTTCTCGCCAATGAACCGGGCTGGGGTGTGGCAGCCCTCGCAGATTTCGCGCGCCGGACGCAGGTTCTTTACCGGCGACTCAATCGGGTGGGGATAGGTGTGCAGCACCACCTCCACCAACTGCTTGGTCCCGTTGACCTTGGCCTGGACGAACGAGGAGACGCCGCTGCCCACGTGGCACTCCACGCAGGGGACATGCGAGTGCGGCGAAACCTGGTAGGCGGTCCACTCCGGCTGCATCGGCACATGGCAGGTGGCGCCGCAGAAGGCCGCCGAATCCATGTGATCGACGGCGCGATAGCTGGCGGTGCCGACGATGATCACGTTGATGAAGGTGGCGACCAGGACAAAGTCGATGCCGTGCCGGAAGACGGGGTCCGCCATATCGATCTGCGGGTAGACGGAAGGAATCTTTCCGGCTTTGAGCAACTGGCTTCGCCGCAGCCCGATGCCGATGGGAATCATCACCAGGCCCAGAACGAAGAGGGCGGGCAGGCCGAAGGTAAGTACCAGACCGATGTAGGGGTTGGTGGACCCGCTGTGGCCAAAGATGTCGACAATCCAAAAGCCGATGAGAATCAGAGCGGAGGCGCTGGTGATTGCGCCTCCGATCAGGCTGATTGGATTGTTGCCAAAGAAGAGAAAGGGCCGGAGCCAGTTTTCTTTGAAGTTGCCAGGATTGCTCATGACTCAAGCCCCTCGTTCCTTAATTATTTCTGCAGAGTGCGGATGTATCCGACAACCGCCTTGATGTCCGTTTCGCTGAGTTTGCCGGAGTAGGCGGGCATCTTGTTCTTGCCAGTGGTGGTCGCCGCGATTAGTTCCGCGTCGGTTTTCTTGACGATATCCGGCGAGTTGAATGGCTCGGCTTTCATGGCCTTGCCGGTGGGTGTGCCCAGGCCGTCTGCGCCGTGGCACATCTTGCACTTGGCGGTGTAGATGTCGGCCCCGGAGCCTTGAGCGAAAGCTCCGCTGCTCAAAGTCAAAGCGACCAGACAGAGGGTTCCGTATTGGATAACAGTCTTCATCATGAAACATTCTCCTTCATTTCGGTTGTCGATCGGAGGCAGGCATCGCCCGGTGCATCTAGAACGCGTACCGGACGCTGAGCGTGTAAAGGTTGCCGCGAAAGTTGCGCGGGTTGGTAGGTCCGATGGGAGTCCCTTCCCCGTAACCGTAGTAGTTGTACTCGCCCTTCCATTGAAAGTTCTTTTCCAGGTCATAGACGACGTTGAAGTAGGGAGTCTGATAGATAGACTGGAGTGACCCATCCACCTGGCGAGCATTGATGACATCCGCGTTTCCATCGACGCCCGTGGCGCGATAGCCAAAGCCGCCGTGAAACTTGTGGATGGGCGAGAGGACAAATCCAAGAGAGCCGGTCTGCGTGGGAACGTTGTAGACCGCGTTGGTCTGATAGGGAGTTCCGTTGGAGACGCAGGCTGGATCGAGCGCCGGAATGGGCGTAACCGGCGCCGGGGTAACCGTGTAACACTCGGTGATCGTCGAGTAAACGCCATCGTGGGCATAGTCCAGGTCGAGAGACCACTTGTCGCTGGGAGCGATGACGGCCGCAAGCGAGAAGTCGCGGCTGTGAGCCAGGTAATTGACAAACTGCACATTGTCGCGGCTCTCATGAAGATTTGCCGCGCCGGCAAAGGTCAGCCATTTCTCGGGCTTATAAGTCGTGCGCACCTGATAGTGCTGCAGCTGGCGGGGGCTGACCCGGGTGAACGAGTTATCCGCGTACATGGCATCCGCGTTGAAGTTGATTCTCCACTGCGGTGTGGGTTGCATGGTGGCGCCGAAGAGGCCCCAGTGCTCGTGGATGGGGATGATATCGCCGCCGGCGTCGGTAATGAGGCGGCTGCGATAGCGGTAGCCGAGGGAAAGCCGTACGCGCGATGCGGCATCCCACGCGCCAAGGACTGTGTCGGTCTTGGTCTTTTGATTCACGAACTGAAAGTCGGGCGTGGTGGTGACGGAACTGGGCGTCTTGCTGGGGGGCACCAGCATCGACTTGCCGAGGTAGTCGGATTCCGTGAAAGTGTTCGTCCCGGGCATGTGGAAGAAGGCGAAGTCGAAGACATTGGAAATGGTGACTTTGGGCGCGATCTGCCACACGGCGGCAAAGTCGCCGTTGGTGTTGATGCGGCGTACCCGCGCCTGACCCTGCACCAGGAATTGCACGATGCCGCCGCGCTCGAGGCCGTTGAATGTTTCGTTGAAGTTGTCCAGCTTGCTGCGGGTGTCGCTGTAAATGATGCGGCCATTCAACGCGATCTTTGGGATGGCGGCCGACTGAAAGCGAAACTGATCGGAGGGCGTATCCGCGCGCGTCGGAGCCTGGCGCGTGTACGACGTGAAACCGATGCAGGTTGGGCTGTAGACGCCGCCCGCCAGGAAGGGCTTTGCGCACGGAGATGCGAAGACGGACGAGAAGTCGATGCCTCCGCTGACCGGCGTCCCATTGGAGAGCGCGTAGTTGAGGCCGGTGAGATCCCAGGTGGTCTGTCCGCGAAAATCGGTGATGAAGTGATCGTAACTGAGGCTGGTGCGCAAGGGGAGCTTGCCATCGAGGCCGAAGTCGTAGTTCTCGGTCAGGTTATTCCAGTTCTGCTTGAGCAGGGCCTCGGCCCCGTAGTGAACCGAGCTATAGGAGGGGCCGGAGCTGGAGTTGAAGTTGTAACCCAGGCGTACGCTCACCGCGGAAAGCGGAGCCAGGGTCAGGTTGGCGTCCGTGTTGTGCCGCACGGTGTCGAAGCGATGCGGCGAATCGAGTTGCGGAATGAACGGCGTGGAGGCGGGCGGAATGAGTGGATTGTCCAGCAGATCGTAGTTGAAGAACGACCGGCTGCGGCGGAAACTGCCGCGAAAATCGTAGAACTTCCCCTTGCTGACATTGAGGAACGAAACGCTGGTTGGATCGCCCCCGTAGCCGAAGCTGTTGGTGGAGAGCGCGTCAAACGGGGTGAAGCGCGCGCCGGGTCCCGTGGCGGGCTTGGCGCGCATCTCCAGCGACTCGCTTAGGATGCGCGGCCCGGAGTGCAGGTTGATCATGGTCGAGTAGACCGCGTCGCTTCCCGAACGGGAAGAGATATGGCCGCCGAGTTCAACCGACTGATGGATGTCGTACAGGTCGGCGAGCTTGATTTCGGCCGGCGGCTTGGGCGCGGCCTGAGCGGGCTGGTTTGCGGCAACCGCGCTGGGCTTCGCCGCATCCTGCGCGAAAGCGGGGACGCCGGAGTGAATTCCGAACGCCGCAAAGGCGGCGCAAAGGAGGAATCCGCGATATTGTGCGCTTGACCGGAGGTCAAACACGAACTGCGTGGAAAGAATTTTGTTGTTCATGATCGACCTCCTCACTTGAAAAAGATGCTGCTGGCATTCGAGCCGTGAATCTGGGTGTGGCAGACGGTGCAGGCCTGGTACTGATTGGCCTGGTTGTGAAACGACGGAGTGCCCGGCGCGGTGAAGTTGACCGAATTCGTATGGCACTGCATGCACATCGTGTTCACATTGTTCCGGACAAGCATGCGCGGATTCTGCGAACCGTGGGGCGAGTGGCAGGAGACGCAGCCCTCGGTCTTGATGGGCGGATGCTCGTAGACGAATGGCCCGGCGGTCTCCGAGTGGCACTTCATGCAGACCTGGTTCTGGTCGGCCGCGGCCTTGAGATTGTTCTTCTCAAAGGTGCCGTGCGGGTCGTGGCAATCGGTGCAGGTCATCAGGCCTTCGTTGACTTTGTGATGAAAGGCCTGCGCGAAGGCCGGCTTCACATCCGTATGGCAACTGGTGCATAGCTTGACCTGGGGGGCCTTGAGCAAGCTCTGCTCGGCTTCGGCGCTATGTACGCTATGGCAACCGACGCAGCTTACGCCCGCCTCCCCGTGCGCGGAATGCTGAAAGTTGGGATGCGCGGCTGCGTGGCAGCCAATGCATTTGGCATCCACCTGTTTTGCCGTGGCTTTGGTGAAGGAGAAGATTTTGGTAGCGTCGCCGCCTCCATCCACATGCGCTTTTCCGGAGCCGTGACAGCTTTCGCAGGTGACGCCCTTGCCACTGTGCATCAGCGCCAGGCGCGAGTGCGGGTTAGAGTCGAATTTCTTCGCAACCTCGGCATGGCAGGTAGCACAGGTATCCGCGCCCACCAACTCGGTTGACGCAGGATTCGGAGGGGGAGCCGTTTGCTGGGTGGCCTGAGCGGAAACGTGAGACCAGCTCACGCTTCCGAAAACCCCCAACATGAAGAAAAGTCTCGCATATAGGGAAACCCGTCGCATTTTTCACTCCGTTTCAAGAGCTGATCCAATGAATTTCGCGATGACTCCGGTTTGAGGAACCCTTCGATGGTTTCCTATTGCTGAGCCAGATTACGAAATCGCCCATCGTTTGTTTGTGATTGTCATCACGCCCGATTTCATTTTGTGGGTTGTTGGGCGCTCGGCGACCCATTGGCACGATCGGAATTGCCCGTCGGTTCAATTTGGGAAACATCGGAGCCGAAAGCCCATGGCTTCCCGACTGCGGCAGACCTGCAGTCAACTTTGCAGCGAAGACAACACCAAGTTAGCGGTATCGCCTGGACTTGACTGTCCGTTTCGGCACAGTTCTTGCGATGTTTGGCAAATGATCGAGAGCTGAGAACGGCAATTTTCACAGCTGACCCAACGTCCCCGGCCAGATGCCCGTCAAGCGGTCCAGCGGGCTTCGGCGGCAGCCGGGCGCAGCGCTGGCAATGATATTCTTGAGCGGAATCGCTCCCCGGTCCTGGCCGCTGGGCGCCCTTCCCGAGGCCTCACTCTTCATGTCCGAATCCGAAGTTGTCTCCGCCCCCATCTCCGAAGCCATTGAACCAGTTTCTTCGAGCGACGCCGAATCGCCGGCGATCGAACATTCTCCCGAGCCGGTCGCCGCGCTGGTCGCGGAGCCGGCGCCCGTCGCGGAGGCTGAAGCGGAACCCGAAGCGGAGCCCGAGCCTCCGGGTGAGTCGTTTGGCGAGATCTTCTCAGAGTTTCAGCGCACGCACTCGCGGCGCGAGGGCGACGACAGCCGCCAGATTCGCGGTACGGTCGTGAAGGTGGACGCGGAATCGGTGTATGTCGATATCGGCTTCAAATCCGAGGGCATTTTGCCGCTGACCGCCTTCCCCGCGGGGCGTGAGCCGGCCAGGGCTGGCGACACACTGCTGGTCTCCGTCAAGGGGCGGGACATCGACGGGTACTACGAGCTGAGCCTCTTCCGCACCGCCCAGCCGCGCGACTGGAGCAGCCTGGAACGGGCATTCGAAGAGAAGTCGACCATCGTCGGCACCGTGACCGGCGTGGTAAAGGGCGGCTTGCACGTCGATGTGGGCATTCGCGCGTTTCTCCCCGCCTCGCGCTCCGGGGCGCGCGATGCGGCCGAGATGGAGAAGCTGGTCGGAACGGAGATTCGCTGCCGCATCACCAAGCTCGACATTCAGGATGAGGACGTGGTGGTCGACCGGCGCATAGTGACCGAAGCGGAAGCGCTGCAATCGAAGGCCGACCGCTTCGCCGAGGTGCGCGAAGGCGCGATCGTGCCCGGAGTTGTCCGCAGCCTGACCGACTACGGCGCGTTCATCGACCTGGGCGGAGTGGATGGGTTGCTGCACATCTCGGACATCTCCCGCACCCGCATTGCGAAATCTTCCGACGTTCTCACGGTCGGCCAGGAAATCGAAGTGAAGGTACTGCGCATCGACTCCGACGGCCAGCGCATCTCGCTTGGGCTCAAGCAGTTGCAGGCCGACCCGTGGGACACGGCCGGGGAGCGCTACGCCCTCGGCCAGACCGTGCGCGGCCTGGTCACCCGCACCACCGACTTTGGCGCGTTCGTCGAGATTGAGCCCGGCGTGGAGGGCCTGGTGCATCTCTCCGAGATGTCCTGGACCAAGCGCATTCTGAAAGCGACCGAAGTGATGAAGGCAGGCGACGCGATCGAAGCGGTCGTCATCAGCCTGAACCCGGTGGAGCGGCGCATCTCGCTCAGCCTGAAGCAGGCGCTGGGCGACCCCTGGGCCGAGGCGCAGAAGTGGCTGCATGTGGGTGCGGTCGTCGAGGGGCCGGTGGCCAGCATCACCAAGTTTGGCGCGTTCGTTCAGGTCGCGGAGGGCGTCGAGGGCCTGGTGCACATCAGTGAGATCGTCGCCGACCGGCGGCTCAACCACCCCTCCGACGTGCTGCACACGGGCCAGCGGGTGCGTGCGCAGGTGCTGGGGGTGGACGCGGAAAAGCGCCAGTTGCGCCTGAGCATGAAGCAGCTTATTCCGACTGGCCTGGACGAGTTCCTGGCTGAGCACGCGGTGGGTGACGTTGTAACCGGTCGCGTGATCTCCGTGGACAACGGCATGGCCCAGGTGGAGCTGGGCGATGGCATTGTGCGCGCCTGCGCGCTGCCGGCCGAGGCCCCAGCGCCCGCCGCGCAAGTGGAGGCGCCTACCGCGGGGAAGGTGGATTTGTCGGCCTTCAGTTCCATGCTCAAGACCAAGTGGAAGACGGGATCGGCGGCGTCGGGCAGCGCCAAGCCCACCCCCGCCAAGGCCGGACCGGTCGCGGCGGGACAGGTGCGGAGCTTCAAAATCACGGCGCTGGACGCGGCGAAGAAAGACCTCGCGGTGGAGCTGATTCCCTAACTTTCCGTTTGGAACCGGCAAGTTTGACTCGCAAGAAAGGCCGGTTCCGCGCCTGAGTTAGCCTCATTTGCGTTTCCGCCGGAGCTGAGTTACTGTCATTCTGCCGGACAGGAAAAACTCCCCATGAAACTCAATCGACGGTCGCTGGCGGTTCTCGCAATCGCGGCGGCCGTTTTGTGTCTGGCGGCGGTTGGGTTGGTAATCTGGAGGGCGCAACGAGCGCTTGGCGGCGCGGAGCAGGCGCTGGCGACGCGGGAGCGGCTGCCGGTGGAGGTGCGCGCGGTGAGCGCCCAGCCCAACCCCGGCTTTGAAGCCATGAGCGCCCCGGCAATCTTCAAAGGGGCGGCGGCGTTCGCGGGGCGGCTTTACCTGTCGGGTCCGGCCGGCTTGTATGCCTATTCGGCCGACGGCGCACTCGACCATATCTATCGCACCGGCTTCGACTTGCCCGCAGCGCCGCTGGGCGCGATGCGGGTGGGCACCCTGGCCGACGCGCGCCAGCCGGAGTTGCTGATCGCGACCGCGGGCGAAGGCGTGCTGGCCTTCGACGGCCACCAGTTTCGCCAGATCCGTCCGGTGGAGCCCGCCGCCCGGGATGTGACGGCGCTGCTCCCGCTGCGCTCGGGAAGGCTGCTGATCGGCACCCGGAAGAGCGGATTGCTGGCCTGGGACGGAAAGGAATTGCGGCAGTTTCACCCGACGACGGACGGTATTTACGTGACCGCGCTGGCCGGCGACGAAGCCGAACTGTGGATTGGGACGCTGGATCATGGCCTTCTGCATTGGCGCGGCGGCCAGACCGAGCGCATCGGCGAGGAGCGGGGCCTGCCCGATGCGCGCGTCGAGGCGATTGCGCTCGATGGCGCGCTCGATGGCGCGAGCGTCTACGTGGGAACGCCGGTGGGCGTGGCCGAGATTCGCGAGGGCCGGGTGGCGCGCGTGCTGGCCAGGGGCCGCTATGCGCGCGCGCTGCTGCCCGATGCGGGCGCACTGCTGGTGGGCCAGGTGGAGGCGGGCGTGCTGCGGGTGCCGCTTGGCGCGGAATCGCCCGTCTCCGGACTGCGCCGCCCAATTTCGCTGAGCCGGGAGACGAACCCAGCCTCCTTCGAGACGGTCGAGCAGTTTCTTGCAGCAGGGGACAGCAATTATGCGCTGACCACGGACGCGCTGCTGCGCCAGACGGCGGACGGCGAATGGCGCGGCGCGCTTACCGGAGGTGAATCCCTGCTGACCGACCGGGATGTTTCTTCGCTGATGGTCGCTTCGGATGGCCGAGTTTGGGTCGGCTACTTCGACCGGGGCGTCGATATTCTGCCGGCAACCGGCGGCGCGGCGACCCATATCGAGGACGAACACATCTTCTGCGTGAACCGCATCGTCGAGCACCAGCGAACCGGCACGGTGGCGGTGGCGACGGCCAACGGCCTGGCGATGTTCGACCGGGACGGCAAGCTGAAGCAGGTGCTCACACGCGCATCGGGGCTGATCGCCGACCACGTGACGGATGTGGCGCAATACGGCG
>Ga0302193_10004705_pt1 | contig 10756 bp, 7 predicted proteins | sample II_Bog_E3_3_FD_200228 | JGI IMG/M metagenome (GOLD analysis project Ga0302193, IMG submission 200228) | Peat permafrost microbial communities from Stordalen Mire near Abisko, Sweden - II_Bog_E3_3 | ecosystem: Environmental > Terrestrial > Soil > Wetlands > Peat | place: Sweden: Abisko, Stordalen...
TCGGGGGTGCTCCCGGTTTGTGGGTAAGGAGCGGGCCAACCCTCTCGCCTACCATTCAGCGGGCTTTATTGATCGTAATTAGGGGATGTTGCACTAGCGGACGAGGAGGTGTTCCCCGATCCCAAGGCCGCGCTTTTTGCCGGACTGAAACGCGGCAAGATGGTCTTCCTGAGCTATGTGATGATCGGGGTATTGGCGAGCATGGCGGGGGTTCTGCTCTCGGCCCGCCCCAACGCCGCGAAATCCGACTACGGCACATCCTATTCTCTTGCAGGCGGTCCTGATTTCGGTGCTGGGCGGAACCGGTCCGGCCGGAGGGAAGGGGGGCGTCCTGGGCGTCTTCATCGCTGTCCTGGCGTTGATGTTCCTGTCCAGCGGCTTCCAGATCATGCGCTTCAGCATCCACCTGATCGACTTCATCTGGGGCGCCTTTCTGGTCCTGGTCATCATTCTCAATATGGTCATGGAAAAGAGAAACGGGAAGCGACATGCGTGAAACCACCCTTGAACTCAGACGATCGTTTTTCACGTCCAAGGAACTGGAGATCTTCGCCTCCGGTGAGATCTCGGTCAGCCTGTTCCGCTACGACAGCGGGGTCGAGGCCCTGAGGATCAAGAACAGCCGGGGGCACATCATCGTGCTGCCCTTCATGGGGCAGATGATCTGGGATGTGGTGTTCGACGGCGTCTGTCTGACCATGGAGAACATGTTCTCGCAACCGCTGCCGGTCAAAGGGATTGTCGAGACCTACGGTTGTTTCGCCTATCACAGCGGGATCCTGCGCAACGGCTGCCCCTCGCCCGAAGACACCCACCCCTTGCATGGGGAGATGCCGTGCGCTCCCATGGACCGCGCCTCCATCGTGTGCGGTGAAGACAAGCCGTGCTCCAGCTGGAAGTGCCCCTTGAGACCGTCTATCGCGCCATTGCCTTCGGCGCCGAACACGGAGCATAGGGCGATGAGGGCATCGGGGATGACATTCGACCAGACCACCCAGGGTTCCCACTGCCAGCAAGCGCCGTGGGGCATGAAGTCGGAATTGAACAGGCGCTTCAGGAATTGCTCCATCGTTGACCTCCCCGGATCAGCCGCTTGGGCGCGGAGCCCGTACCCTAGACGGATGCCCGGGAAGCCGCCTTGGGGTTCACTCAGCGGGGGATAGCTTGCCACCGTCCTCACGCTCTCCGGGCTGGGCCCCAAATCTCACCCGACGTTTTTAGCGGAAAAGGCTGCTGAATGGTTACGTCCGTCGGCGATTTCAATTTGAAGGAAGCGGCCGGGCGTTTTGAAAGGATCAGCCGGCCAGCCCGCAGAGCGTCCTGCCCTATCCTTGCTGTTGCTTGTCTATTTATGATGGCCCGAAAGTTGCAATGGATTCGAACTGTGGTGACGCGCCAAGTCCGGGAGTTTGCCCCGGTTGCGGAGGCACTGCCCCGTTCACACCTTTCGGCCCGGAGCTGAGCCATGGCACTGTTGCATCAAATCGTCGGCATTGAACCACTCATTGCACTCTTCGTCACCATCGGCCTGGGCTACCTGGTCGGCAAGCTCAAGATTGGTTCGTTCGTCCTGGGCGGGGTCGCCGGAACCCTGTTGGTGGGCGTGCTCATCGGCCAGTTCGGCATCAAGCTCGATCCAGGCATCAAAGGGATCTTTTTCGCCCTGTTCATCTATGCGGTCGGGTTCCAGGGCGGACCGCAGTTCTTCCATGCCCTGAACCGGCGTTCCTTCAACCAGCTGGCGTCGTCCTTCGTCATGTGCTTCGTCGGCCTGCTCTGCGTGCTGGCCGGCGCCTGGTGGTTCGGCCTGGACCGGGGCATGGCGGCGGGCCTGGCGGCCGGCGGGCTTACCCAATCGGCCATCCTGGGCACGGCCGGGGACGCCATCGCCAAACTGGGGCTGTCCCCGGACCTGGTGAAGACCATGCAGACCAATGTGGCGGTGGGTTATGCGGTCTGCTACATCTTCGGTTCCCTGGGCCCGATCCTCGTGGTGACCTGGTTCCTGCCGATGATCATGAAATGGAATATCCGCAAGGAGGCGATCGACCTGGCCAAGGCCCTGTCCGGCGGCCGGACGGAACTGGAGCCGGGCCAATTCAATGCCATCCGCGGTGTGGTGACCCGATGCTATGCCATCGCCCCTGGGGGACCCGCTTCGGGCAAGACTTTGCTGGGCCTGGATCAGATCCTGGGGGATGCCTCCATCGAGGCGGTCCTGCGCGATGGCAAACCGATGGAACTGACCGATGCCTCGGTGCTGCAGGAGGGGGACCAGGTCGCCGTGACCGGCGAGGTCGCCGCCTTGGCGGCGGCCAGCGCCTGCTTCGGTCAGGAGGTGGGGGTGCCCGAAGGCTTCCAGCTGGTGGAGGAGAACCGGGAGATCATCCTCACCAACCGCGCCCTGGATGGCCGCGAGGTGGGGGAGATCCACGATCATGCCAAGGTCGAGACCCGCCACGGCATCTTCCTGACGGCGGTCAGGCGGATGGGGCGGGACTTGCCCCTGCTGGGCAAGCTGCAGCTGAAAACCGGCGACGAATTGCATTTTGTCGGCAGCCCCAAGGATCTTGACCGGGTCCAGGCCAGGATCGGCTACAAGATCAGCGCTGCCGCCATCACCGACTACATCTTCTTCGGGATCGGCATGTCGGTCGGCATGCTGATCGGGATGATCTCGTTCAAATTGGGCGGGGTTCCCGTCGCCATCGGCGATGGCGGCGGTTGCCTGCTGTCGGGCCTGATGTTCGGCTGGCTGCGCAGCGTCCATCCGAGATTTGCCGCCTTGCCCATGGCCGCATCCACCTTCCTCCGGGACTTCGGGTTGACGGTGTTCGTGGGCGTGGTCGGCATCACCGCCGGCCCCCAGGCCATGATCGCCATCCGGCAGCATGGCCTGACCCTGCTCTTCCTGGGGGTGGGGGTGACCTTGATCCCGCAGATCATCACCTTCTTCTTCTCCTACTTTGTCCTGCGCATCCGGAACCCCATCGAGGCCCTGGCCTGCGTCGCCGGGGGCCGCAGCGCCAACCCGGCCCTGGCCGCCCTGCTGGACAAGACCGGCAACGCCACGCCGGTCGTGGCCTTCACGGTCACCTACGCCGTGGCCAATGTCTTCCTGACCCTCTGGGGGCCGGTCATCGTCGCCCTCATTACCAAGAACGCCGGCTGAACCATCATGCCGAGGAGACACCATGAGCACTGAACAAGATCTGACCGGATTGGCTGGCCTGAGTCCGTTCGAACTGAAGGACCGGCTGATGGCCATCGCCTCGTCGGACGCCCAGCGGATGATGCTCAATGCCGGACGCGGCAACCCCAATTTCCTGGCGACGCTGCCGCGCTGGGCGTTCCTGAGCCTGGGCGAGTTCGCCATGTTGGAGGCGCAGCGGTCCTATTCCTATCTGGACAGCGGTTTCGGCGGGTTGCCGGAACAGCAGGGGATCGTCCAGCGGTTCGAGGCCTACGCCACCGGTCACGACGCCAGCAAAGGCATCGGCTTTCTGCGCTCGGCCATTGCCTACGTGAAGGATCAGCTGGGCCTGGACCGGGACGCCTTCCTGCTGGAAATGGTGGCCGCTTTCCTGGGCTGCAATTATCCGACCCCGCCGCGCATGCTGGTGAATGCCGAGGAGATCGTCAAAGCCTACCTGACCCAGGAACTGTTCGGTCCCCTGAAGCCCGAGGGCCCGTTCTCGGTCTTCGCCACGGAGGGCGGGACCGCGGCCATGGCGTATCTTTTCCAAAGCCTCAGTGCCAACAAGCTGATCCGCCCGGGCGACAAGATCGCCATCGGCACGCCGATCTTCTCGCCGTATCTGGAAATCCCGCTTCTGGCGGAATATGCCATGGAAATCGTCGATGTCCGCATGGACAGCCACGCCGACTGGCAGTTCAGCGACCGGGAACTGGCCAAGCTCCTGGATCCGGCGGTCAAGGTGTTCTGCCTGGTCAATCCCAGCAATCCGCCCTCCACCAAGCTGTCCGGGCCGGTGCTGGACCAGATCGCCACCCTGATCGCCACCCGGCGCCCGGACCTGATGATCGTCACCGACGATGTCTACGGCACCTTTGCCGATGACTTCGTTTCGCTGTTCGCCCGCTGTCCGCGCAATACCCTCTGCGTCTATTCGTTTTCCAAGTTCTTCGGCGCCACCGGCTGGCGCCTGGGCACCATCGCGCTGCACCAGGACAACGTGGTCGACGCTGCCCTGGCCGCCCTGCCCGAGCCGGAAAAGCTCCTGCTGGACGCCCGCTATGCCACCTTGACGACGACGCCGAGGGAACTGCGCTTCATCGACCGGCTGGTGGCCGACAGCCGGGCGGTGGCCCTGAACCATACGGCGGGACTTTCCGTACCCCAGCAGTTGCAGATGACCTTGTTCGCCCTGAACGGGCTCATGGATCGCCAGCACCAGTACAAGAACGCCGCCAAACAGCTGATTCGTCAGCGATACCAGACCCTGTACCGGAACATGGGGGTTCAGACCGAGCATGGGCCGAATGATGCCGCCTATTACACTCTGATCGACCTCCAGGAACTGGGCGGCCAATTCCATGGCCAGGCCTTCGCGGACTGGTTCGTCCAACAGGACCTCGGCACCAGCTTCCTGTTCCGGCTGGCCAAGGAAACCGGGGTCGTCCTGCTGCCGGGCAAGGGGTTCGAGGTCGTGGATGCGTCGGCCCGGGTCTCCCTGGCCAATCTCACCCAGGTCGAATACGCGGCCATCGGCCGATTCACCCGCCAAGTGCTGGACGAATATTTCGCCGACTTCACCCGGGCGTTTCCGGCCTGACATCCAGGCACGCCCTCACCTGCCGCGCCAGTTCCACCGGAGAAAAGGGTTTGGCCAGGAAGGCCACATCCGGCGCCAGCATGCCGTGCCGGCCGATGATGTCCGCCGTGTAGCCCGAGGTACTTCCCTTCCAGTTCCTCGGCGGAAAAGCCCAGCAGGGTTTCGGTGTTCTGATTCCAGCGCCGGGCCCTCAGCTGGGAATCGAACAGGTAGAACAGACCCGGAAGGCTGTTGATGATCTTGTCGATCAGGTGTTTTTCCTGGCGCAGGGCCAGCTCCGATTGCAGCCGTTGGGTGATGTCCAGGGCGGTGCCCAGGTAGCCAAAGAGGTGGCCTGCGGACGTGCGGAGCTGAGTCAGGGAAAGCAGGACCCTCAGCGTCGATCCATCCTTGCGCACGTAGGTCCACTCCCTCTCCTCCACCTGGTCCGGCTCCAGGCGCACGCTGAAGACGTCGAAGCCGGGCACGGGTCTGCCCCGTTCGGCCTCGAGGGCGCAGGCGTGGGCCTGGAGTTCCCCGGGATCATGGAAGGCCATCAGGTGCCTGAGGCCGATGACTTCGGAGGCGGAATAGCCCAGCATGCGTTCGGCCCCGCGGCTGAAAGCGGTGATGAGCCCTTCTCGATCCGTGGTGATGATGGAGACGCCCAAGGCTGCGTTCAGCACCCATTCCAGATTCGGGGTATCGGAATCCGGCATCCTGGCCTCTCCCTCCAGACAAGATGAAGCCAGGGACTCATTGGTTTCCAACTCACGAACAAGGTCATGGGGTGACGACGCCGGTCAGGCCGGTTCGCCCTCGAGGACGACCCGGACGGTGAATTCCGCGCCACCCTCCACATTGCCGGCGGTGATCCGTCCGTGCATGTTCTGCTCGATGATCTGGCGGGACATGTAGAGCCCGATTCCGGTCCCGTTCTCCCGGGTCGAGAAATACGGATCGAAGATCCGGTCGAGGATGGCCTCGGCGATGCCGCCACCATTGTCGCGCACGGTCAGGCAGCCGAAACCTTCCGACCGGGAGAGGCGGATGTCGACCGCGCCGGGCCGGGCGCTGGCATCCTGGATGGCCTGCTTGGCGTTGCTGAGCAGGTTGAGCAGCACCTGGGAATACTCGTTGGAGTAGCCCACCAGGATCAGGTCGGTGGGGGCCTCGATGCCGATGCTGATGTTGCTGGCTTCGAAGCTGGCCTCCACCAGGGCGACCGCGGCCTGGATCTGGTGCAGGGCCGAGAACCGGCTGGCGGCCTTGTCCGGTTTGAAGAAGTTGGCGAAATCGGTGATGGTTGAGGACATCTTCTGGATCATCAGGTCGCCCTTGGCCAGGGTCCGGTCCACCTGCTCCCGGCTCAGGTCCCCGAACCGGTAGGCATCACCCAGGTTCACCAGCAGCATGCCGATGGCGTTCAGGGGCTGCCGCCACTGGTGGGCGATATGGCCGATCATTTCCCCCAGGACCGCACGGCGGTTCTGGGTGATGAGCATCTGGTCCTTGCGCCGGATTTCCCCCACGGTTTGCCGGACCCGGTCCTCCAGGGCCTGATTGAGGTCCTCCAGCCGCGCCTGTCTCAGGCTGCGTTCCCGTTCCAGCGCCTTCCGGGCGGTGATGTCGCGCGCCGCCGCCAGGAGGTGGGGCTTGCCGTCCAGGGTGATCCCGCCGGCATTGATCTCCACCTCGAACACGCTGCCGTCCTTGCGCCGGTGGCGGGATTCCAGCACCCCGGGGTGTTGCATCAGGATCCGGATCCTGGCCACGAGCTCATCGGGATAGCCCATGGCATTCCAATCTGGGATCCGGAGCGAGCGTCCTTCCTCGGCGCTATAGCCGCGCTCAGTGAGGAAGGCGGTGTTGCATTCCACCAGGTTGCCATCGAGGTCCAAAATATAGATGGCGTCCTGGGCAATATTCATAATTTGTTTGTAACGAAACCGCTCGGTGGCCAGGGCGGCTTCCGCCTGCCGGCGGGAGGTGATGTCCAGAAATACCGCGGCGACCCCCAGGCTGTCGACCGGCAGTGGCGCACTGGAGGTGATGATCCAGGCCGTGCTTCCATCCGGGCGGACCAGGCCCATTTCCATGTTCTCCACCACGCGCCCCGAGCGGGTGGCGGTGGGTCCTGGGGATTCGTCCCGGTCCATGGGGGAACCATCCGGGTGGATCCGGTTCCAGCACAACGGCTCCTGGGCCCACCGCCTTTTGCTGGCCTCGGTCAACCCGAGGATCTGCTCTCCGGCCGGGTTGACGTCCACCAGGCGCCTGCGGGCATCGATGACGACCACGCCCACCGGGAGGATCTTGAACAGGGTCCGGTACTTCTCCTCACTGGCCAGGAGCGCCTCTGCGATCCGCCGATGCCCTGCGAGGTTCTCCTGCCGGGAACGGCGCCGGGAGTCCAACAGGCAACAGATCATGGCCAGGCCGGTGGCCACGAAGACGCCCAAGGCTATGCCCTCCAGGAAGGCCGCCCGGCCGCGCAGGATTCCGAACAAAGCCACCAGGGGGAATTCCAACGTTCGACTCACCAGATCGGTCAATATGGATGAATTAAAATATTGGCGGAATTTATTTTTTTAATGATGATCCAAGGGAAAAATAGGGTCAAGGAGCCTTTCGGCCCGGAATCTTCAGCGGCCGCTGGGCCTGGGATCCTGGGACATCCGCGGTCCGGTCCGCGGCGCAGCCCCAGGGCGAGGGGTCGACCGCAAGCGCCCGAATCCGTGACCGGGTTCCAATCTCGTTTCAGAACCGGATTCCACTCTGGATGCTAAGTTCCCCGGTCCCAGCCGAGGCCCGGAGCAACTGGCGGGTCGCGGCATCGGAGCCGGGGACCAGCTGGGCCACGGAGGGTTGGCGGGTCCGGGAAAGGGCCAGGGCCAGCCTGAGGTTCAGGAACGGCGTCATTCCTGAACGCTCAGGGAGGGTATAGCCCAGGTAGGGATCGAGCCAGAACCGGTTGTCCCAGAGGGAGAGGCCACCCAGTTCGGCCATGTGCTCGAACCGGTATTGGAGGCCTGCGCCGAAATCCAACCGGCGGTGGAAGTTCCACTGGATTCCCGGAGCGTAATGGAAGATCCGGACGGTGGCCTGCCGGACCGCGACCACGCCCCCGAGGCTGGGGATGCTCGTGACCTCGTAGGTGCCGTGGTAGTTGGTCGGGAACTGGAATTCGCCGGTGAGCGTCAGGTCCGAGCCAGCCAGGTCCAGGGCCCGGAAGCCCAACACCACACTGGGGGCGACGGCGGCCTTGCCTTTGATGGTGATGGACTGCACCGGGCCGGAGGCTGCTCCGGGCAGGGTGGTCTTGGGCTCCCCTGACAGCAGGTTCAACCCCAGGGCTACTTCCCAACGATCCTGGGCCAGGCCTGGGGTGGCGAGCAGGACAAGAAGACACGCGATGGTAATTTTCATTCTTGTCCTTGGCGGAGCTAACTTCATAACTACAAATAAGATAAACGATTATTTGCCTGGTGGAAAATATATTTTAATTTTCCAAGTCCAATGACCGCCTGCAACGCGCATGACCCTGGTGACAGGCGCTGGGCTGCTCCCGGTCAGGGGACCTCATCCTCGGTCGAAAACCAGGCGGCAGAGAAGCTCGGTTTCCGGGTGCACGGAAACTTCCCGCCTTCATGCTCCACCCTTCCAGTGCCCGGAATCGGTCGGGCCTTCAGCAGCCAAAGGGCCCCACGGGCGCCCTGGGAATCAGGGGGAACAGATGGGCGCCATCCTCAGCGGCCTCGTGGCCGGCATCATCACGGAGTTCCTGCTCCTGGGCGGGACCCCGGTCCGGGCGACCAACGGGGATATCGTCGTCGCCAACCAGTGCCACGGGGAGCTCCATGCGACCCTGGCATCCGGCGCGGAATTCGGCGAAGTCTGGAGTCCCCGGAACCGCCGGAGGCCTTCGAAAAGGTTCCTCCGGACATCCTGGTGTTCTGGGGCAGTCGGGAACCCGGTGACCGGAGCGGCGAAGGTTCCTGATTCTGGGTTGAGTTGACCCGGCCACCCTGGCCTCGGTGAGGCTGCCCCCCTGCTCTGCGGCTTGTGCCTCCTCGCCGCGCCTGGGTGCCCCCGGCGACCGCGTCCTCATCTGGAAACAGGGGGCGGAAACCTTCTTGAATTTTCAAACACCCATGGGGTGCCACGTCCCATACCCTTCTGGGAGCGGCCGGTCCGGCTTTGGCCGAGACTTTCCTTTGGCGCACCCTTCCCCGAGGATTCCCATGCATCCCTTCCGAAGCGGTCTTCTGGCAACCATGCTCCTGCTGGCGGCGACGGTGCCGGGCCACAGCGTTTCAACTGCCGCGACCCTGGTCAACAGGACCGACCAGACCTGGCGCATCCGGCCGGCCATCCTGTTCGGCCAGCGGACGGCCGTCGCCCTGGCCCGGTCCCAGACTCCCGGCCCGCCGCAGATGATCCATACGGCGTTCAACGAGCAGGAGCCTCCCACCATCGACCTGCCGCCCAACTCGGAAATCGAGTTTTCCCACGTGCAGGCTCCGGGCCAGCGCTTCACCGGGTGGTTCAATCTGGACCCGGCCGGAACCGGATCATCCGCTGGAGCGACCCGGTCCGGGCTGCACTTCTATTACGAAACGCGGCCCGGGCTGCTCTTCCGGTGGCGGCAGCAAACCGCCCTGGGCGTTGCCGCCAACCAGGATGGGGATGGACCCGAGGCCTACCGCTTCCGGCAGATAGGCCGTGGCCGGATGGTGCTGGAGGAGGCCAGCGTCCAGGAGGCCAGCGTCCAGGAGGGCGGCTCCTTCGAGGAGGATTTCCCTCTTTTTGCTGAGCCGTTCTGACTGGCAACCGCCGTGATCCTGCGTCAGGCCTGATCCGGAAGTTCCAGGTCCGCGTCGCCACCCGGGTCCGGTTTCCCGGGGACTCAGGCTCAACCGGAGCTCCAGGTCGTCCTGGTTCCCGATTCCAGTCCCGGCACCGGTTCCGGAGCAGGGCGGCGCTGCCGGCGAATCCGTCCCGGATGGGGCGGCCTTTCGTTCCTCCCAGTCCCGGCCGGGACGGTCCGGCAGGATGGCCATCCCCGCGCCCGAACTCCCGGCGTCCGGTCCGGTGGTATCCAGGGCACCCGCATCCGGCCCGGCCGGACCTTCGCCGGTGGCCTTGGCCCGCCTGGCGGCGTGGTGCACGTCCCGCTTCGCGAACAGGCCGCGCAGCCGGGTCCGCCTGGCTTCCTCGGCGCTTGCCGGGGCCGGGGCGAAGTCCCCCCGGCCGATGGCGTCCATCCTGGCCTTGAAGGTCTTCCCGTCCCGGGCCTCTTTGGCCTCCCGCGCCAGCAGGGCCAGCTTCTTCCCGGATTCGCCGCCGTCATCCGATCCGACGCAGGTCGCCCACATCCGGCTCCCGGTGGTGATGACCAGGATGCCGTGGGGAAGCGCGCTCACCGAGTCGAGCCCAGCACCGCCAGGGTGCCTGATGGCCGTCATCGCGCCCGAGGGCGCGAGCCGCCAGAGCCCCCACTCGGTGTCGGCGAGGAAGAGGGTGCCGTCCGGGCCGTAGGCGATGCTGGTGGTGTAGCCCAGGCTGGGGGGCTTGGCGCCGCGCTCCGGGGCGAAGGAGAAGGTTGCCCCCGGGGCGCCCAGGTCTTCCCGGCCCTGGAGCAGGGCGATCCCGCCGTTGCCGTCCACCTGCCAGATCCGGCCCGGATTGAAGGTGGTGAAGGTGAGCTTCCCGTCCGGAGCCAGCGCGACCTCCCTGGGCCGGAACAGGAAGGTCCTGGCCGCCCTGCCCGAAGGGTCCGGCAGCCCGGCCCCAGCCTTGCCCTCCAGGGCGACGAGGCCTGCGCCGGCCACCGGCCGGACCTTCCCCTCCGGCCGGATCGCCAGGAGCCGGTCGTTGAAGCTGTCGGCCAAATAGATCTTTCCACTGCTTCCCACCGCGATCCCCATGGGACGGTCCAGGTTGACCTCCAGTGGCGACCGGGGACGGCCCATGCCATC
>Ga0302193_10004706_pt1 | contig 10756 bp, 7 predicted proteins | sample II_Bog_E3_3_FD_200228 | JGI IMG/M metagenome (GOLD analysis project Ga0302193, IMG submission 200228) | Peat permafrost microbial communities from Stordalen Mire near Abisko, Sweden - II_Bog_E3_3 | ecosystem: Environmental > Terrestrial > Soil > Wetlands > Peat | place: Sweden: Abisko, Stordalen...
TGGCGCGGGCGCGGGAGCATATGCCCAAGCAGGGCGACCGGCCGCCCTGGATGCTGCATCAGAGCTATCTGCGGGATATGCCGATGCTCCGCTATTTTCCTTTGAGGGACGGCACGATGAAATTCAGCCGCAAAACCCGGAACGCCAAGCGCGGGAATGCCGGATCATGAGCCAGATGCGCGTTAAAAACCGCACCGCCGTCATCACCGGGGCCGGGAGCGGCATCGGTCGGGCGTTGTCGCTCAATTTGGCCAGCCAGGGCTGTCATCTGGCGTTGGCGGATCTGAACGAAGCTAGCCTCGCCGAAACCGCCGCCCTCGCGCAAACCAATGGCCTGCGCATCAGCACGCATGTTCTGGATGTCGCGAGCCGCGAGCAGGTCGCCGCCCTTCCGGCTGCCGTGCTGGGCGTGCATCCCGGTGTGGATCTGCTGTTCAACAATGCCGGCGTGGCACTTGGGGGCATGTTTGCGCAGCTGAGCGAGGCGGAGTTCGACTGGCTGTTCGATATTAATTTTAACGGCCTCGTGCGGATGACCCGCGCCTTCCTGCCTGTGCTGCACGCGAGCGATGATGCGCGGCTCATCAATGTCTCCAGCCTGTTCGGCATCATCGCCCCGCCGGGGCAGAGTGCCTATTCCGCCAGCAAATTCGCCGTGCGCGGCTTCAGCGAGGCGCTGCGCCACGAGCTGGAGGGGAGCAGCATCGGCGTCACCGTCGTGCACCCCGGCGGCATTGCGACGCAGATTGCCAAATCCGCGCGCATCGCCAGCGCCATCGGCAACAGCACGGATGTCGAGCGCATGCGCCGCCAGTTTAACAAGGTTTTGAAATTGGACCCGGCGCGCGCCGCGGAAATCATTCTGCATGGTGTGACCCACCGGAAGGCCCGCGTGCTGGTGGGCAATGATGCGAAAATCGCCGTCGCGCTGGAGCGTATCGCCCCGGTTTCCTATTGGAATTTTCTCAAAAAACTGCTGCCGACGTCGCGCCGCGAATTAAAGCCGGGTTAAACATCGGAAGCTTTCAAGCAAAACTTTGCATCCCGCACGCCGAAACGCCAGATCTGCCTCGTATCAAAAGGCAGCAACATGAAAATCCGGCTCGGCTACGACATCATCTTCACCCATCCGCAGCCCACACCCATGCTGCTGATGCTGAACATCCATTACTCGCGCGCTTCGCATATCCTCATCCCCGACCATATGCGCACCTCGCCGGCTGGAAATCTGACGCAATATCGCGATAGTTTCGGCAATTGGTGTTCCCGATTCATCGCTCCGCCCGGTGAAATCCGCTTCTCAACCGACGCGCTGATCTTCGACCCTGGCACCTACGACGTGCAAGACCCGGGCGCGATCCAGCATGAGGTCTCGGCTTTGCCCGATGAATGCCTGCAATTCCTGCTCGGCAGCCGGTATTGCGAAACCGACCGGCTGATGGACATTGCATGGTCGCTCTTCGCGAATGCCCCAACCGGTTGGGCCCGCGTGCAGGCGATTTGCGATTTTGTCCATAACCACATCACCTTCGGCTACCCCTATGCCCGCAACACCCGCACCGCGTTTGAGGCTTATAACGAGCGCGTGGGCGTGTGCCGGGATTTCGCGCATCTCGCCGTGACGCTGTGCCGCTGCATGAACATCCCGGCGCGCTACTGCACCGGCTATCTGGGCGATATCGGCGTGCCGAAGGACCCCGCGCCGATGGATTTCTCGGCCTGGTTCGAGGTTTTCATTGGCGGGCACTGGCACACATTCGATGCCCGGCACAACACGCCGCGCATCGGCCGCGTGCTCATCGCGCATGGGCGGGACGCCGCCGATATCGCGATCTCCACCCATTTCGGCCCCTGCACGCTCAATAAATTCGAAGTCTTTACGGACGAGGTTTTTTAACGCTCGTGGAGCCTCATACCGAGCGGATCAACCCCGTCAGAAACGCCCGGACATCGTTCGGAATCGCAGCCGGCTCGTTTGTCACGCGGTCGACATAGACATGCACAAAATGCCCAGCCGCGGAGGCTGTCGGCGCGTCATTTCGGAACAGCCCCACCTCGTATTGCACGCTGCTGCGCCCGAGCTTCGCTACCTTCACGCCGGCCTCCACCCTGTCCGGAAAGGCGATCGGCGAAAAATACCGGCACCCTGTTTCCACCACGAGCCCGATCGCGGGGCTCTCCGCCACATCCAGCACGCCCGCCTCGATCAGCAGCCCGTTCACCGCCGTGTCAAAAAACGAGTAGTATACGACATTGTTCACATGCCGGTACACGTCGTTATCCATCCAGCGCGTGGTGATCGTGGAAAACCGCGCATAGACCGCGCGCGCCGGGGGGCCAGGACGGGCCACGCTTGAAGCCTCCATCATCTTGTCTCCTGTTTCTTCCGTTTCTTTGTCATCGCATTCTCTGTCATCTGATCCATGGTTGACGTATACAAGAACCGGACACATGTTGCAGGCAACATAAAAACGCCCGAGGAAACCATGCGCCGCAATGCCGCCGCCAAAGCCGCCCGCGAAACGCCGATATGACCCGGCCGTTTCCATGGGAGGCAAGCTACCCGCCGGGCCTGTCCTGGGACGTGACGCCGCAGACCGGCACGCTGCCTGATTTGTTCGACGGGGCCATTGCCGCCCATGGGGATGCGTCCTTCCTGCATTATCGGGACACCACGCTCACCTACCGCCAGTTCGGCGCTTTTGTGGAGAATGCTGCCGCAGGGCTGTTGCGCCTTGGCGTGCAACCGGACGAGAAGATCGCGCTCTACCTTCCCAACACGCCGTATCACCCGGCCAGCTTCTTCGCCGTGCAGAAGGCCGGGGCCGTGGTCGTGCATCTCTCGCCGCTCGATGCGGAGCGCGAACTCATCCATAAGCTCCACGATTCCGGGGCCACAACGCTCATCACCACCAACCTGCCGCCGATGTTGCCCATGGCGCAAAAACTTCTGGCTTGCGGCCATGTCGCCCGGCTGATTGTGGGTGACGACGCCGCCTTCGGGTCCGCACTGCCCACCACGGCCATTCCGGCGGACGTTCCGAATCTGATCGACTTTAACGATCTCCTCAGCGCTCCACCGCCCCGCTCTTGGCCCACCCCGGCGCCAGATGCGCCGGCCGTGCTGCAATATACCGGCGGCACCACTGGCCAGCCAAAGGGCGCGGTGCATACGCATGAAACGCTGCTCGCGGCGATTTCCATCTACCACCAGTTCTACACCGCCCAGTCCGAGCCTAGCGAGGCGCCTGAGCGCGTCATCGCCGTACTCCCGTTTTTCCATATTTACGGACTTGTCGTGGTCTTCCTCTGGCAGTTCCACCGCGGCGCGGCGCTCATCCTGCATCCAAGGTTCGAGGCGGAGACTGTCCTGCACGATATTGAGGTGCGCCGCGCCACCTATTTCCCCGGTGTGCCCACGATGTGGATAGCGCTCAACGCGCAGCCCGGCATCGAGGCGCGGGATTTCTCCTCGCTGCGCCAGATCTCTTCCGGCGGCGCGCCGCTCCCACCCGAAATCGCTCAACGTTTCACCACACTCACCGGGCGGCGCGTCGGCGGCGGCTGGGGCATGACGGAGACCGCCGCCGCCGGCAGCTCCCACCTGTTGCAGGGTCGGATTGACCCAAGCTCGGTCGGCGTGCCGCTGCCCGGCGTGGAAATCCGCATCGTGGCGTTGGACGATCCCACGCATGTCCTGGGGCAGGACGAGACCGGCGAGATTGCGGTGCGCGGCCCGAATATTTTCAAATATTACTGGAAAAATCCGGCGGAGACCGAAAAATCCTTCGCGGAGGGCTACTTCCTCACCGGCGATATCGGTACGCTCGACGCCCATGGCTTCGTTCATCTGATCGACCGCAAGAAGGATATGATCCTCTCCGGCGGCTTCAACGTTTATCCCACCGTGATCGAGAGCGCGATTTATGAACATGACGATGTCGAGGAATGCATCGTCATAGGCGTGGCGGATGAATATCGCGGCCAGGCCGCCAAGGCGTTCATCAAATTACGCGATGGCGGCGCGCCCTTCACGCTCGAAGACCTGCGCTCTTTTCTGCGTGAAAAACTCGGACGGCATGAATTGCCCGCTGCACTTGAATTCCGCGACGCGCTACCGAAAACCGTCGTCGGCAAGCTCTCCAAAAAAGACCTGATCGCGGAGACCCGCCGTGCACCCTGAAACATATTTTCAAACGCTTATGCCCTTCAAAGGATTTTTCGCATGGACCTGAATCTGTCGCCCGAGGAAGCCGCCTTCCGCGATGAAGTCCGCGCCTTCATCGCCGCTGAACTCCCGGAGGGGACGCGGCGCAAAATGCTGCTCGGCCGGGAGCTGGGCAAGCAGGATTATGTGGACTGGCAGCGCAAGCTCAACGCCAGAGGCTGGGCCGTGCCGCACTGGCCCGCCGCCTATGGCGGGAAGGGCTGGGGCCCGATGCAGGAATTCATCCTGATGGACGAACTCCAGCAAGCCCCCGCCCCAACCGCGCTGCCCTTCAACGTCTCCATGGTCGGCCCCGTCATCGCGACGTTCGGCTCCGAAGCGCAGAAGGAGAAATTCCTGCCGGCGACAGCGAATTTGGACATCTGGTGGTGCCAAGGCTTCTCTGAACCGGGCGCCGGCTCCGACCTTGCGGGGCTGAAGACCACGGCGCGGCGCGAGGGAGATTTCTACGTCATCAACGGCCAGAAAACCTGGACGACGCTGGGGCAATATGCGGATTGGATTTTCGTTCTCGCCCGCACCAACCCGCAGGCGGAGAAAAAGCAGCAAGGCATCTCCTTCATCCTGGTGGATATGAAAACCCCCGGCATCACGCTGCGGCCGATCCAGCTGATCGATGGCGGGCATGAGGTGAACGAGGTGTTCTTCGACGAGGTGAAAGTCCCGGCTGAAAACCTCGTCGGCCAGGAAAACCGTGGCTGGGACTACGCCAAATTCCTCCTCACCAATGAGCGCATGGGCATCGCCCGCACCGGCATCACGGCACAGCGACTGCGCCGCATTCGTGAGCTCGCAGCTTTGGAGCGTTCCGGCGATGCGACGCTGATCGACCAGCCCTGGTTCCGCGAAAAACTAGCCGCCACCGAAATAGAGCTGAAGGCGCTGGAGATCACGCAGCTTCGCGTGATTGCCGAGGCGCGCAAACGCGGCAGCCATGGCGAGCCGGACCCGAATTCCTCGATCCTGAAAATCAAAGGCTCGGAGCTTCAGCAGGCGACGACGGAGCTGATGATGGACGTCGTCGGCCCCTATGTGGCGCCCTTCCCCAATTCGCTCGATGATGAGGACCAGAGCAACGAGCCGCCGATCGGCCCGGATTATGCTGCCTCCGCTGCGCCGACCTATTTCAACTGGCGCAAAGTCTCGATCTATGGCGGATCCAACGAAATCCATCGCAACATCATCGCCAAAGCCATACTGGGTTTCTAACGGCCCACCATCATGGCCGGCACATACCGGCCATCCAAGACCGCTTCATCTCCCGACCGCCCAGAGGATAAAACATGGATTTCGACCTCACCGATGACCAGCGCCTCCTACAGGAATCCCTCGGCAAGCTCCTCGCCACGCATTATGGCGACTTCACCAAACGCAAAACCTACCAATCCCAACCCAACGGGTTTGAACCCGCGATCTGGGCGGAATATGCGCAGGCGGGCATTCTCGCCCTTCCCTTCCCAGAATCCCAGGGCGGGTTCGGCGGCGGCGCGGTCGAGACCATGCTGGTGATGGAAGCGTTGGGCGGCGCGCTGGCGCTGGAGCCTTACCTCACCTCCGTCATCCTCTGCGGTGAAATCCTGAAACATGCCGAAAACCCTTCACTCTCGGATGTCTGGATTCCCCGGCTCGCAGATGGCAGCAAAATTCTCGCGCTGGCGCAGACTGAACGCGGCGCGCGCGATGATCTGCACGATGTTTCGCTGGCCGCGCGCAAGGATGGCGAGGATTACGTGCTGGAGGGCGAGAAAAGCATCGTCATCGGAGGCGGTGCCGCGAATGCCTTCATCGTCTCCGCGCGCACGCAAGGCAACCGGCGCGAGCCTCACGGCATCACGCTTTTTCTGGTGGAAGCCGGCACGCCTGGCCTATCGCGCCGCAGCTACAAGATGCAGGACGGCACACAGGCCGCCGAACTCTCGCTCGCCCAGGCGCGTGTGCCCGCCGCCAACATTCTGGGCGAACTGCATGGCGGGCTGACGCTGCTTTCGCGCGGGGTCGACATGGCGATTGCCGGGCTTTGCGCGGAGGCTGTGGGCGCAATGGCGGCGCTCGTGAAACTAACGGTCGAATACCTCAAAACGCGCAAGCAGTTCGGCGTGCCGATTGCCAGCTTCCAGGTGCTCCAGCATCGCTCGGTGGATATGCAGATCATGCTGGAGCAGTCTCGCTCCATGGCGATCTACGCGGCGCTGATGGCAGACGAGGAAGATGCCGCACGCCACCGCGCCATCGCCAGCGCCAAGGTGCAAATCGGCCGCGCGGCACGCTTCATCGGCCAGGAGGCCACTCAGCTGCATGGCGGCATCGGCATGACCATGGAATATCAGTCAGGCCATTACTTCAAAAGGCTGACCATGCTGGAGCAGCAATTTGGCAATGCCGACCACCATCTGCGCAGCCTGGCTGAATGAGGCTAACACTATATTAGTCCAGAACATCTCGTAGCCCGGAGAGAATCAGCCGTCGCAGCGGCAAACGGGCGAGAATGTTTCGTTTCAGCCCGTTCCCTGCCTCGGGCCATTGGGCGATCTCTTCAAGGCTACGACCGCAGCCGAGGCACCATTGGAGCTTCTCATGCAGCCGGCAGCTCTGCTTGCACGGGGAATCGACCATCTTCTCTTCCGTCATCGCTTCAATCTAACCAACTAACGTTATATTTATTGAAATTTCTGAATGAAATCGCGGCGCTGTAGAATATTATATGGTGTACTCAGCAACGCCGCGGGCGTCTATTCGTGTACCATTCAAATTCCGTTTATCACATTACGGTAGCTGCATTGCCAGTGCAGCCCCGGTCCCGGTATAGATTGAGCATCCTCGGAGGAAATAATATGGCATCCCTCAACGCTTCGGCTGCCGGTCTGTTCAAAATCGGCGGCGAAATTGCCGTCAACCGGCTGGGTTTCGGGGCCATGCGCATCACCGGCCCGGGGATCTGGGGCGAACCGGCCGACCGTGCGGAGGCCATCCGCACTCTACAGGCGCTGCCCGATCTTGGCGTCAATTTCATCGATACAGCCGATTCTTACGGGCCAGACGTCTCGGAACGCCTCATCCGTGAGGCCCTCTACCCTTATCCCGGCACACTTGTTGCCACGAAAGGCGGGCTGACGCGCACCGGGCCGAATGTCTGGGTACCGGTCGGCCGGCCGGAATATCTGATCCAGCAGGTGCATAAAAGCCTGCGCAATCTGGGGTTGGAACAAATTGGCCTTTGGCAGTTGCACCGCATCGACCCGAAAGTACCGCGCGGCGAGCAGTTCGGCGTCATTAAAAAACTGCTGGATGATGGGCTGATCCGACATGCGGGGCTGAGCGAGGTCTCGGTGGATGATATCGCCGCCGCATCCAAAGTCTTCCCCATCGCCACTGTGCAGAACCGCTACAACCTGATCGACCGGGGCAGCGAGAAAGTGCTGAACCATTGCGCCGACAAGGGCATCGGTTTCATCCCTTGGTTTCCCCTTGCTGCCGGCGATCTCGCAAAGCCTGGCGGTCTGCTGGACGCCATCGCGACAAAGCACAGCGCCAAGCCGAGTCAGATTGCGCTCGCCTGGGTCCTCAAGCGTAGTCCGGTGATGCTGCCGATTCCCGGCACTTCCCGGCTCGCCCATCTCGAAGAAAATATCGCTGCGGCGAACATCGAACTCTCCGATTCCGAATTCGAGAGTCTGGATCGTGCCGGCAAAACGCATAAGTAAGACTGACCTTTCCAGCCTCCACCGCCCCCCCAACATGATCATTAAAAAAATATAACCCCGGCTTAGGGCCAACAAGCATAACCTCAACGTAACAAAATCTCGTGCCCGCAGATCGATGCAACTTTGAGTATGCGACTTAACAGATAGGTGCATTCGGTGGGGGCGAAACTGGATAGTCATGCTCGGTACCTGACCCCTGCTATTGCTGGCATTGCCATGGATTGATGATTTATTACCGCTTGAACCCGGTGTTCTGTGCTATTTCTAAAATGAATGATGAACATGGAGACGCCGGCACGGCAGTTTTACATAGACCCCTGATAAAACAGGGCTTGGGGAGCGCTGGTTGATGCCTGTAGGCGAGACGCGGCCGGCCGAAAAACTATCCTTTGGTCCATTCAAACTGGTTAAGTCCAGCCGTTCCTTCGAATACAACGGAACCCCCATTCAGCTGGGTAGCCGGGCGCTCGATATTTTAATCATCCTGGCGGAAAATGCCGGCGAGGTCGTGACCCAACGGGATCTGGTGCGCCGCGTTTGGCGTGACACGGCTGCTGATGACCGCAACCTGCGGGTACAAATCGCGGTGCTGCGCAAAACGCTGGCGGAGCTGCACCCGGAAGCCACCTATATTAAAAATGTGCCTGGGCGTGGCTATTGCTTCATCATGCCGGTCTTCCAGGATGAAGAGCTCGCCCCGCAACCACAACCCGTCTTGGCCGCCCCCGACCAGCCATCTGCAAGCCTGCCGGCAAGGCTCGCCCGCATGGTCGGGCGCCTGCCGCTCATCGAGGACCTCGCTGCGGCGCTCACGCAAAAACGCTTCGTGACCATCGCCGGGCCAGGCGGCATCGGCAAAACCACATTGGCGGTGGCAGTGGCGCATGAAATGCTCGCCGCAAGCTCACAAGCTGCGTATTTCATCGACCTCACCGCCATCCGCGATGCCGCTTTGCTGCCGGGGATGGTCGCGTCTTCGCTCGGCATCTCCGCCCCACTCAGCGATCCGCTGCCCAGCCTCGTCTCCTTCCTTCGCGAGCAACGCCTCCTTATCTTGCTGGATGGCTGCGAACATTTGATCGAGGGGGCCGCGATGCTGGCCGAGCAGATTATCACGCAAACCTATTTCGTAAGGATTCTTGCGACCAGCCGGGAGCCGCTGCAGGTTGAGGGTGAACATGTGCACTGGCTGGAACCGCTGGCTGTTCCAGATGAAGGCGCCGAAGTCAGCCTGGCCAATGCCGCTGAATTCTCCGCAATCGAGCTTTTCCTGGACCGTGTCGCCGCCAGCGCGGGCCCGTTCGTGCTGAAGGATCAGGATATGCCGATGGTGGCCGAAATCTGCCGCAAGCTGGACGGTATCGCCCTTGCCATCGAACTCGCGGCCAGCCGGGTTGGCACGTTCGGGCTGGAGGAAGTGACCGAACAATTGGACGGGCGTTTCCGCATCCTGTGGCGTGGCCGACGCACCGCGCCGGCGCGCCATCTCACTTTGGATGCGACACTCGATTGGAGCTTCAACCTGCTGAACAATACCGAGCGCGAAACTTTTTGCCGGATGTCCGTCTTCGCGGGTTCGTTCTCGCTTGCCGCAGCGCGCAGCGTCCTGGCGGGAGACGGGCTCGACGATACGCTCATTCTTGAAGGCATTGCCAGCCTCGTCGAAAAATCCCTCATCACGCCCAATGCCGCCAACATGCCAAGCCGTTACCGCATGCTGGAAATGACGCGCCAATACGCTTCAACCAAGCTCGCCAGCCCGGATAGCGCGGATTCGCTCGCACGGCGGCATGCGCGCTATTACGCGGAGCTGCTGAGCCGCGATGTTGCCGACCGGGTGACTCTCATGCCGCCCGAGGAACTCGCAACCTATAGCGTGGAGCTGGGCAATATACGCGCCGCTCTTGCCTGGTGTTTCTCACCCGGCGGCGACAAGGTAACCGGCGTCACGCTTGCTTCCTCCGCCGCACCGCTCCTGTCCCGGTTGTTTTTGTGGAACGAATGCCAGCGATGGTGCAGTACCGCGCTCCTCGCTTTGCCTGCGGAAATGGTCGACTCCTATGAGGAGATGGTGTTGCAGCTCTTCGCCGCCACCGCAAAAAATACCATCGTCGGCCCCCCGGATGAAACCTATGCGGCCTTAACCCGGGCGTTCCAGCTTGCCGAACAGCACCAACATTATCTTAATCAGCTGGAAGCCTCCGCCTATCTGCGCAGGGAGTATCTCCGGGTCGGCGATTTTCAGGGCGCGTTGTCCTGGGCAGAAAAAAACGCCGGTATCGCAGAGCTCTATGGCGATGCCAGCCAAATGGCGATGGCGGAGGGCGAGTTAGGCACCATCCATCACGTACTCGGCAATCAATCGGCGGCCTCACGCTATTGCGATTCCGCGCTTCGGCGGCTGCAAAACATCCCTGAGTCGAAAGTCACATCCGTTGTAACCAACGGCATCCACCAGACTCGCTGCGTGATGGCCCGGATTACCACGCTGATGGGATTTCCGAACAGTGGCCGAATCCTGGCGAATGCAGCGATGACGCAAGTAACCGCGACCGCCGATCCGCTCACAATTGTCCTCGCCTGCATCTGGAATTTCGAGGTGTTTGCATGGGCTGGCGACTGGCAGGCGGCAGCTGATGTGGTTGAAACATTCGCCGCGACGAACGAGAAATATTCGATCCCGATGACCGTCATGTCCGATGGCTATGCGGGCATTTTATTGGCTCGGCAGGGCGCGCCGGGATACGGCATCGCGCAGCTGCGCGAATGTATCCAGGGGTTGGAAAAATCGCCCCCATTGCCATTTTTTGCCGGTCAGCTGCACGCT
>Ga0302193_10004711_pt1 | contig 10750 bp, 10 predicted proteins | sample II_Bog_E3_3_FD_200228 | JGI IMG/M metagenome (GOLD analysis project Ga0302193, IMG submission 200228) | Peat permafrost microbial communities from Stordalen Mire near Abisko, Sweden - II_Bog_E3_3 | ecosystem: Environmental > Terrestrial > Soil > Wetlands > Peat | place: Sweden: Abisko...
CAAACCCCTCTTTTCGTCCACGTAAACATCAACATTTTTCAACCCGTGTTCACGTTGAACTATAGCGGTTCTCCAATTGGTGTAGAGCGAAGCCACTGACCTCAAGCGGCTTTTTCCTCAAGAAAAGGCCGCCTTGCACGACGTTGGTGACTCCACGTGAATTGGAGAACCGCTCTAGAATCCAGACACAGGCCCGCAGCTCGCCCAAGTCCCATGAAAATCCTCCTCCCCATCCTCGTCTTGCTTGTCGTCGTAACCTCCCTCCTCGCCGACTCCAAGTGGCGCAAATGGATGGCCGAGCGCCGCCGCGACCGCGAACAAGACCGCCCGTAGCCCATCCAACCTCCCGCCTCCCGTTACAATGGGAGCTAGGGAGCCGTCCAACCATCATGTTTCGCTTCTCTTGCCTTGCCCGTGTCTCCGTCCCCAGCGCCCCACTGCTGGCCCTCGCCGCTGCGCTGCTCGTCTCAGCCGCCGCGCACGCCCAGTTCGCCGCTCCGCCCCCCGGAACCCTGGTCCACGACCCCGCCGCGTTGCGTCCCCCGGCCGGTGCCCGCGTTGCCATCATTGAGTTTGAAGATATGGAGTGCCCCGACTGCGCCCGCGCCAACCCGGTGCTCAAGGTGGCCGCCGCCACCTACAAAATCCCCTGGGTGCGCCACGACTTCCCGCTGCCCTTCCACGCCTGGAGCTTCCAGGCCGCCGTCAACGCCCGCTGGTTCGATCTCAAATCCAAGGCCATCGGCGACGGCTACCGTGACGCCGTCTTCGCCAATCAGACCTCCATCACCAGCCTCGACATCCTCAGCGATTTCACCACCAAGTTCGCCCAGAGCCAGGGCATCGCCCTGCCCTTCGCCACCGACCCGCAGGGCAAGCTGGCCGCCCAGGTCAAGGCCGACTACGCCCTCGGCCAGCGCATCGGCATCGAGCACACACCCACCATCTGGGTCGTCACCGCCAACTCCAAAGGCGCGCCGTTTGTTGAAGTTGTGGACCGCAGCAAGCTCTACCAGCTCATCGACGACGCCATCGCCGACACCCGCAGCCACTGATCCCCACACAGCAAAAGCGGCGCATCGCCAGCCGATGCGCCGCTTCCGTTTTTTGCCGTAAAGCGCGCAATTTCAGCCCATTTCCCCTGCTCCCGCCGTTACAATCTCCCTTGATGGCTCGTCCAACTACCATGCATCGCTTCCCCCGCCGCATTCAGCTCTCGCTGGCCGCCTTGCTCGCCCTGGCCGCATTGGGCCTGCTGCCTGCCGGCGCCCAGCAGCCCGTCCAGGTGCTCGACGCCTCCGCGCTCCATCCCCCCGCCGGCACCCGCGTGGCGATCGTCGAGTTTGACGACCTGCAGTGCCCGGCCTGCGCTCTCGCCAACCCCACCCTCAAAGCCGCCGCAGCGCAATACAAAATCCCCTGGGTCCGCCACGACTTCCTCATCCCCATGCATAACTGGAGTCGCAACGCCGCCATCAACGCCCGCTTCTTCGACCAGAAGAGCAAGACGCTCGGCGACGAGTACCGCGACGAGGTATTCGCTAGTCAGAGCTCGATTTACAGCCCCGGCTCGCTGGCCGAGTTCACCCAGAAATTTGCCCAGAACCACGGCATCACCATGCCCTTTGCCATCGATCCGCAGGGCAAGCTGGCCAATGAGGTAAACGCAGACGTCGCGCTTTCCCGGCGCATGGGCCTCAAGAGCACGCCCACCATCTTTGTCGTCGAGGCCAACGGCAAGGGCGCGCCGTTTACGCAGGTGCTCAATCCCAAAGAGCAGCTCTACACCACCATCGATCGCGCCATGGCCGACACCGCCGCGCCTGCCAAAGCCGCCGTCGCCAAAAAGTCCAGCGGCAAGTAGCTTGGTTCTGCCAGTCAATGAAGCTCAGGGCGCACAAGCGCCGTCTGCCGCACCGCAGGTGCCGCAAGGGCCATATGCCGCACCGCAGGTGGTCATGAGATCCACAAACTCCTTCTGGAATCGCTGCAAATCCAGATCAACCTGCGCATGCACCAGCCGCAGGCCCGTTGCCGGCTTGAACTTTTCCGTCCAGGTCAACGTGTCGCCGTAGCTCGGCCCATGGCTCAGATCCACGTCCATGTACACCAGTTTTTCTTTGGTAATGAGCGTCGGGTCAAGCCACGCGCAGGCAGCCAGTTCGTCCCATAGGTAGTAGCGGTCCCGGCTCCACGCGGCAATGTACTTCGCTGCCGGCGTCCGCGCCTTGGCAATGTCGTCGAGCATCTTCTCGGTGAACGGTGCCTTGATCGACACATCGACGGTGGTCACGTCCACCCGCGGCCAGTCGGCGCGGAGCACAATGCGCGCGGCCTCCGGATCGAACCAGAAGTTGAACTCGTGCCGCGGGCTGCTCGCAAACTCCGGATCGTCTGTCTCCGGATTCAGGCTGCCGCCCATCAGCACGATTCCCTTGGTCAACGCGGCAAACTCCGGGTCAATGCGGATGGCCAGCGCGATGTTGGTCATCGGTCCCGCGGCGTAGATCGTCACCTCATGCGGATGTGCGCGCACTTGGCGAATGAGGAAGTGCACCGCGTCCTCCTCGATCGGCTTGATCTTCGGCGCGCCCTCGGCCATCGGAGGAATCACAAACGGCCCGTGCGCCTCCAGGTGCTCGGGCGTCACGGGCTTCACGCCCGCCGGCGTCTCCACCAGCATGGTCTGTCCCTGCCCCCACGCGCCCAGCCACGCCACCTTGCCGTTGATCGGCTCAGCCAGCCGCGTCTCTTCTTCCGTGCGGACGAGCGGAAACACAGCGCCTTTAGCCACCGGCACATTCGCGTGGCCGGTCAGCTCCAGCATGCGCAGCGTGTGCAGCGTCTCCTCATCGCGCCAGGCGTTGCCAGTCACCATGGTGATGCCCAGCACCTCGACGCGGGGCGACTGCAACAGCGCCAGCATCGCCATCTGGTTCGACCCGCCCGGCCCGGAGCCGTCCTGGTCGATCAGCACGAGCCGCTTCTGCGCCGGAGACAGGGCTGCGGCAGCACCCAGCAGCAAAGCAAGGATGAATTTTCTCATTGAAGGGTATTGTGGCATAGCGAGGCTCGGAAGAAGGCGCCGGCCCTCACAAGCCATTCAGTTAGCGCTTGAACCGCTATCGCCGCCGGTCGCGGCGCTCGGGCCGCCGGTCATCCCGCCGGTCGCTGCGCTCAAAGCTGCGCGGCCTTACCGGCGCCGCAACTGGAAGGTCCGTCTTGCCCGCCGGGAACACCGCCAGAAAGCGATCCTGCCCCTCGCCGGAGCTGGCCGTCTCCACGCCTTCAATGTCTTTGAACGACATGTGCAGCAGGCGGCGCTCGCGGCTGTTCATGGGCGGGAAAGCGTAGGGAACGCCGGAACGGATGACCTTGTCGGCCGCGGTTTCGGCCTGCAGCTTCAGCTCCTGCGCCCGCAACGCCTTGAAGTTGTCTGCGTCAAAGCTGATCAGGTCGTTCTCGCGCTGGTCCAGCCGCAGCATCTGCGCGGCGATGGTCTCGAGAGCCCGCAGCAGCTCGCCATTGTGAGCCGTGACCATCGACACGTCCGGCCCGCCCAGCTCGACATAGATCTGCCGTGCCTCCAGGCCCTGCGGGTCGCTGGCGCCGTCGCCGGCGGTGATGCGGTACTTGAGGCGCATGCCACCCAGCTTGTTGAGGGTGGCGAGGAATCCGGCAATCTTCTGGGCTGCTTGCTGCAGGTCGTCGATAGGCATAACAAACCAGTATCGCAGAGCCGGGCCGGGAGCGGAATGACAATTCATCGGGAAACGTCGCCGTCTCTTCAAGTCAGAGCGCGGCGGAGATTCTTCAGCATCTCTTCACCCTGCGGATGCTACCTTCAATTGCAGGCGTTTCGCTCGCCTGGCCGGGCGAATCCTTCCTGGGAGAATCGTTTCATAGCCTATGCGCAGGGTCATCCTCGTCCTCTTCTTACTAGCCATTGCCGCGTTGCGCCTGTCGCACGCGCAGGGAGGCCCTCCCTTCATCACCGACGACCCCGGCACGCCCGGCAACAAGCACTGGGAGATCAACCTTGGCTGGACGGCCAACCACAACCCCGGCAACGCCTACTACCAGACCCCCGACATCGACCTGAACTACGGATGGGGCGACCGCATCCAGCTCAAGTACGAGCTGCCCATGGCCGTCTACACCGACCCCGGCAACACCACCAGGGCAGGGCTCGGCGACTCGTTCCCCGGTATCAAATGGCGTGCCTATGAGCATCACACCGCAGGTGAGCCCAAGTCCGACGAAAACATGAACTTCTCACTTGGAACCTACCCTCAGGTCTACATCAACAACCCAACCAATGCCGTTGAGCGCGGCCTGGTGGAGACCGGCCCGCAATACTACCTGCCCCTGGAAATGACCACGAAGTGGGGGCCGATCAACTTCAACGGCGAAGTGGGTCACTGGTTCGGCAACCGCCACATCCCCAGCCGCTGGGGCCGCGGTCTTATCGCCGGCCACGAGTTCAACGACCGAACTGAGATCTACGGCGAGATCTACGATTTGCAGGACGCCAACCGCATCGGCTCCACGCCCAAGCAGCGCGCGCTCACCTTCGATGTGGGGGGACGGCAGAGCCTGAACCGCGCCAACACCATCCGCCTGCTGTTCATGGGCGGCCGGGCGCTGCAAACTGTCACGCGGCAAAACTCGGAGCCCAACTGGATTGCATACCTGGGCGTACAGCTGCTCTTCGGCCCCAAAGACAAGGACACCGAAACTCCGGTGACGCCAAATCAGCCCGCCCGCCCGCCGACTCGCTGACCCGCCAATTGACCGCGACCGCCGTCCCAGCGCAAAGTTAGAGCTATGCCCGTCACCGATCCCCTTCATCTGAGCCCGGCCCAGGCGCGCGTTCTGGGCGCACTGGTCGAAAAGGAAGTCACCACTCCGGACTACTATCCGCTCTCGCTCAATGCGCTTGCCAACGCGTGCAACCAGCTCACCAACCGCGAGCCCGTGATGCACCTCGACGAGGAAGAGGCGCGGCTGGCCCTGCGGCGGCTTGAGGAACTGGGCCTGGCCGGGCGCGCCCGCTCGGCCGATGGCCGCGTCACCAAGTACGAGCACTGGCTGGGCGAGGCCTTCAACTTCACCCGCGCGGAGACGGCGCTCATCTGCGTGCTGCTGCTGCGCGGGCCGCAAACGCCGGGCGAGCTGCGCAGCCGCGCCGAGCGCCTGCATCGCTTCGAGGAGATCGGTGAAGTGCTGGCCGGTTTGCAGAAGCTGGCCGAGCGCGGGCCGGCGCTAGTCACCATGCTCGCGCGGCAGCCGGGCACCAAGGAGTCGCGCTACGCACATCTGCTGTCGGGGGCAGTGGAGTCAGCGGTCGCCTCGGAGTTTTCTGCCGCGCCGCGAGCAACCGCGCAGCACGTAGACCGCAGCTCCGGCGACGACCCCGCTCACGAATCCCGCATTGCCCAGTTGGAAGCGACGGTCGCCGAGCTCACCCAGGAGATCGCCGCGCTGCGTCAGAAGATCGACGATCTGTTCGGCGGCTGAGTTTCACGCCGGAACCTCCACCTCCGACCCAACCAGCGATCAATGTTCCGATCGCCGCGCCGCGCGCTGCGGGAATATCAAAATGCAAATCAGGATGGCCGCAGCCAGCACGCCGGAAGCGGTGTAGCGGCTGATGGCCATCCCTCCCTGCGCTACCGGCTTGTCGAACAGGTCGCCGGACACGGCGCCCAAAGGCCGCGTCAAAATGAAAGCCGCCCAGAAAAGCACCGGCTTGGGAATCCTGGAGAAGTAATGCAGCGCGAGAACCACCAGCAAAGCGCCGCCAAACACGCCCACGCCGCCCAGGTAGCCCAGGCCGGCATCGTCCGCCGCCCAGTCGCCAAGCGCCGTGCCCAGCGTTTGCGAAAACATGATAGTCACCCAGTAAAAGATCTCTGACTTGGGCGTGCTCACCGTCCCCACCGCAACCGTGCCCGTGGACCAGAACCACAGACCAAGCGAGGCAAAAACCAGCACCAGCAGCAGTGCGCTGCCCCATGCATAGCCCAGCCCTTCGGACCGGTCGGCCAGGTCCGCCATGGTGGTGCCCACTGTCGTGGTGGCGATGATGGTGAACCAGTAGAGAAAGGGGTGAAACTTCTTCGCCATCACCTGGGCCACAACTGCGGCCAGAAAAATGACCGCAAAGATCGAGGTGCCGACGGCGTAACCGAGATTCATCGACATCGTTACGGCATCGCCGCCGGTCTCGCCCAGGGTCGTGCAGAGAATCTTGATAATCCAGAACGAGAATGTAATGGCCGCGACCTTGCTAAACTGCTCGCCCGCGGCCTCTGTCCCACTGCTTTTCAATGAATCCATCTTGCCCTCACGCAAACGCGTTGCAGACATTGTCTACGCAGGACATTAAGCGGACCTTAAACCAGCTCGTATCCCGCGAACCAGTAGCCAATCTCGAATGCAGCCGTCTCCTCCGCGTCCGATCCGTGAATGGCATTCTCCTGGATTGATCCGGCAAACTGCTTGCGGATCGTTCCCTCTTCCGCATTCGCCGGGTTGGTTGCGCCCATCAGCTTGCGCAGGCCGGCGATGGCGTTGTCTTTTTCGAGCACCATCAGAAACAGCGGTCCGCTCGACATGAACGTTGTCAGTTCGTCAAAGAAGCCCCGCTCCTTGTGGACGTAATAAAACCCCTCCGCCTGCGCCTTGGAGATGGAAGCCTTCTTGATCGAAACAATCTGGAAACCGGCCTTGGTAATCTCCGCCAGAATTGCGCCGGCATAACCTTTGCGGACCGCGTCCGGCTTGACGATGCTGAATGTGCGTTGCGCCACGTGTATTGCTCCTTGAATGATTTCCTTTTAAGTCTCAATTGTACCGGTCCGCAGGGTAGCTTGGCCGCCGCAGCGGGCAATCTGCTAGAGTTTCGGCATGTTCCGCGCTTCTGTTTTCGTCCGCTGCTTCGTCGTCACCGCCGCATTTCTGGCGTATGTTCCTGGTGCGGTCCGCGCCCATGCGCAAAGTGCAACTGCCGCCGCACCCGAGCTCCGCGTCTTCGATCCCACCCTTGTCGACAAGGCCGTGGATCCCTGCGACAACTTCTACAAGTACAGCTGCAACGGCTGGTTCAAGCGCAATCCACTGCCTGCGGATCAAATCTCCTACGGCCGCTTTACCGAACTCTACGAGCTCAACCGCCTGCACTTGAAGCAGATTCTGGAGGATGCGGCGTACGGCCCCCATTTAAAGCGGCTGGCAAACGAAGAGAAGATTGGCGACGACTACGCAAGCTGTATGGACACGGCGACAATCGACAAGCGCGGTCTCGCGCCGCTCCAGCCTGAACTCGATCGCATCGCGGCGCTCAAGTCCGCGGCCCAGTTACCGGCGCTGCTGGCGCATCTGCACTCCATCGGCGTCAACGCATTCTTCGGCATGGGCTCCAGTCCCGACTTTGCCGATGCGAACACCATGATCAGCAGCTACGGCGCCGGTGGTCTGGGCCTGCCGGAGCGCGACTACTACACTCGAATAGACCCCGAGAGTGTGGAGCAGCGCCAGCAGTATGTCGCCCATGTGCGCAAGATCTTCACCCTGGCCGGCGAGCCTGAAGCAAAGGCGCGCAAAGATGCGGAGATTGTGCTGGCCATCGAAACGCGTCTCGCAAAGGCCTCGCTCACCATCACCGATCAGCGCGATCCGCAGAATCTCAACCACCCAACCGACGTGGCCGCGTTCGAAAAAGAGCTGACGCATTTCTCGTTGGGCGAATACGTAACCGCGGCGCATGCTCCTACGGCAGGCAAGATGAACGACGCCGAACCAAAATTCTTTGCCGAATTCAATGCCATCGTGGCCGACACGCCCATCGGCTCGATCCGGACCTACCTGCGCTGGCACTTGCTGCATGCTTACACCGGGACCAGCCTGCCCTCAAGCTTTGATCAGGAGAACTGGAACTTCTACGCCCACACGCTCAACGGCGCCCAAAAACAGCAGGACCGCTGGAAGCGCTGCACCAGCCGAGTTGACGGTGAGCTGGGTGAAGCGCTCGGCCAGGTTTATGTCGAAAAGTATTTTCCACCCGGCGCCAGGCAGCACGCGCAGGAGATGACTTTGGCAATCGAACAAGCCATGGACAAGGACATCGCCGGCCTGGACTGGATGAGCCCCGAGACCAAGGTCATGGCCAAACAGAAGCTGCACGCGGTGATGAACAAGGTTGGCTATCCGGACAAGTGGCGCGACTACTCGAAGCTCGAGATTGTTCCGGGCGATGCGTTGGGCAACCAGATGCGTGCGAACGAGTTCGAAACAGCGCGCGATCTGGCCAAGATTGGCAAGCCGGTGGACAAGGGCGAGTGGGAGATGACGCCGCCGACCGTCAATGCCTACTACGAGCCGCAGCAGAACAATGTCAACTTCCCCGCCGGCTATTTTCAGCCGCCATTCTTCTCCGACAAAGAAGACGATGCCGCCAACTACGGCGACATGGGCTCGACCATCGGCCACGAGCTGACCCACGGATTCGACGACGAAGGGCGGCAGTTCGACAAGGACGGCAACCTGAAGAACTGGTGGACCAAGCAGGACGAGGAAAACTTCAACGCGCGCGCCGATTGCGAAGTCAAGCAGTACGACGCAATTGAGGCTGTGCCCGGCGTGCATCTGAACGGCAAGCTCACCCTGGGTGAAAACCTGGCCGACCTGGGTGGACTATGGCTGGCCTGGATCGCCTGGCTGGACAAGGCCGACACCGCGCACCTCGACATGACGGCAAAGACCGATGGCTACACGCCCGACCAGCGCTTCTGGATCGCCTATGCGCAGCAGTGGTGCACGCAAACGCGGCCCGAGCAGTTGCGCACCCAGGCCGAGACCGACCCGCACGCGCCCGACGAGTACCGCACCAACACCGTGCTTGAAGACCTGCCGGAGTTTGCAAAGAGCTTCGGCTGCGCGAAGTCTGCGCCGATGGTGGCGCCCACCGCTTGCCGTGTGTGGTGAAAACCGTAGCTTCCACCTAAGCCAAAAGGCCCACCATATCGGTGGGCCTTTGCACGAGCAGGCTGGAAGCTAAAAGCTAGCAGCTAGAAGCTGTCTCACTTCCCAATCACCCGCGCCAGCGTTGCGCCAATCTCTGCCGGCGAAACCACAACATGGATGCCGGCTTCGGTCATGGCCTTCATCTTGTCGGCCGCGGTGCCCTGGCCGCCACTGATGATGGCGCCGGCGTGCCCCATCCGGCGGCCCGGAGGCGCTGTCTGGCCTGCGATGAAGCCCACCACCGGCTTCTTCACATAGAGCTTCACAAACTCCGCCGCAGCCTCTTCCGCCGATCCGCCAATCTCGCCGATCATGATGATCGCTTCGGTCTCCGGGTCGTCGTTGAGCAGGCGCAGCGCGTCGATGTGCGTGGTCCCGATGATGGGATCGCCGCCGATTCCGATCGCCGTCGACTGGCCAATGCCGCGCTGGGTGAGCTGGTGCACAGCCTCATACGTCAGAGTGCCCGAGCGCGAGACGATGCCCACCGAGCCCTCCTTGTGAATGCGCGCCGGCATGATGCCGATCTTGGCCTTGCCCGGCGAAATCACGCCTGGGCAGTTCGGCCCGATCAGCCGTGAAGTCGACGTCTTGAGTTTGGCCCACACCTTCACCATGTCCAGCGTCGGAATGCCCTCGGTAATGCAGACGATCAGCGGAAGGCCCGCATCTTCCGCCTCGAGAATGGCATCGGCGGCGAACGGCGGCGGCACAAAGATCACCGTTGCATTCGCGCCCGTCTGGTACACAGCGTCGGCCACCGTGTTGAATACCGGCCAGCCTTCATGCGTGGTTCCGCCCTTGCCGGGTGTGACGCCGCCCACAACGTTGGTGCCGTATTCTGCCGCGCCCTTGGCGTGAAACGTTCCTTCTTTGCCCGTGATGCCTTGAACAATCAGCCGCGTGTTTTTATCAACCAGAACAGCCATTTATGCACCCACCTTTGCTGCCGCCGCAACCACTAGGTCAGCTGCTTCTTTCATGGTTTCTCCAACCTGAAAATCCAAGCCGGACTCGGCAAGAATTTTGCGGCCTTCTTCTACGTTTGTGCCTTCCAGGCGCAGCACGATGGGCACCTTGACGTTCAAATTGCGCGCGGCTGCAACAACGCCCGTCGCCAGCCGATCGACGCGCAGAATGCCGCCGAAGATATTGATGAAGATCGCCTTCACGTTGGCGTCCGAGAGCAGAATCTCGAACGCGTGCTCGATCTGCTCTTGCGTCGCCCCGCCGCCTACGTCGAGGAAGTTGGCCGGCGAGCCGCCCGCGTACTGAATGATGTCCATGGTCGCCATGGCCAGCCCCGCGCCGTTCACCATGCAGGCAATCGACCCATCCAGCTTGATGTAGTTGAGCGCGTATTTGCTGGCCTCTACTTCAAGCGGATCTTCTTCGGCCGTATCGCGCAGGGCCTTGATGGCCGGATGCCGGAACAGCGCGTTGTCGTCGAAGGTGATCTTGGCGTCGAGCGCAAATAGCTTGTCGTCCTTGGTGGTGATGAACGGATTGATCTCGATCAGCGACGCGTCCGTATCCATGAACGCCTTGTAGAGGCTTTGCAGGAAGGTCACCGCCGCATTGATCTGCGTCGGCTTGAGCCCCAGCGCAAAGGCCAGCTTGCGCGCCTGCCATGCGCCAAATCCGATGGCCGGATCGATGGTCTCCTTGAAGATCGCTTCCGGCGTCTTGGCTGCGACCTCTTCAATCTCCATGCCGCCGGCTT
>Ga0302193_10004715_pt1 | contig 10746 bp, 2 predicted proteins | sample II_Bog_E3_3_FD_200228 | JGI IMG/M metagenome (GOLD analysis project Ga0302193, IMG submission 200228) | Peat permafrost microbial communities from Stordalen Mire near Abisko, Sweden - II_Bog_E3_3 | ecosystem: Environmental > Terrestrial > Soil > Wetlands > Peat | place: Sweden: Abisko, Stordalen...
GATATTGCCCACTTTCAGCATAGTTCGTCTCTTCTCCGCAGTCATCTCAAGAATAACCGGACACTTGGCGCTTGAGGAGCCTCGCGCTGGGGCGGGGCTCCGCCGCGGGCGCGCCACTTACTTGCTGGTCGCCGGCGGTGCGGCATGCTCGGGCTGGCTTGGGGGAAGATAGTCGATCAGCGTATCGACCGGCTTCTTTCCGGCCCAGGCGATGGCCCGCAGAAGCATTTGCTGGATCTGGTAGTTGGCGAGATTCGCGTATTCGTGCCCTTGCATCCAGACAAAGGCGCGTGCCGGCTGACCGCCTGGCACAGTGTGCGCGTATGTCCAGATTTGGGGCACCACCTCACCCTTGTGCGCTCCGGCGCTGGGTGTGCCGGGGATGATTGCCGTGGCGAGGACTTGTATCCCGGGAGCCGACGCCCAGGTCATGTTGTAAAAGGCTTCGTCGAAAAGAGTGAAATTGGTCATGCCCCGCATGATGGGGTTGGCAGAATCCACGATGGAGTAAGGAATGGGCGCGCCCAGGGTGTAGTTGACCTCGCCATGCTTTTTTGCTCCTCCGACCAGGGTCGCGAAGTAGGCCGGGTCGGGTCCGCAAAGGGAGTCGTGCAGGCTGACCAGACCGCCTCCGCGCTGGATGTAGGCCTCAAGCGCGGCCTTTTCCTCAGCGGTAAGAAAGCCCGCGTCGCCCTTGTAAAGGACAACGACGTCTGTGTGGGCGAGATCGGCCGCGGTGGGCGCGTGGAGGGCCCCATCGACGACTGCGCCGCGTTCGGTAAGGAGCTTGCTCCAATCGGCCAGGAACTGGGGATAGTCGTGCTGGCCGGGTTGGTGCGACTTGAGACCCGCCCACAGATAGACGCGCAGGCCTTCGGGGTTCTGTCCCCAGGGGCGCGGCGCGGTTTGCGCGGCGGTTTGGGCGCTGGCGCTGGTCGCGAGGAGCGTGCTGACGGCGAGCATAAGGGAAATCCTGAAGGAAAGTGCGAAGAATGAACGGCCAATCACGCGGGGATGCTCCTTTGCGCTCCGCGAGCCGGGTTTGGAAACGAAGGCGGGGCGCCTTTGAGACGCGCATCATGGATAATCGATTCCGATTGACACTGTCAATTGGATCGTTCTTCCGTGGGTGCGACCGCGGGCGGGAAGAAAAGGAAATCCGCTGAGGCGGGCTGCGCCTCAGCGGATCTGTTCGTTCCGTGGGATGTCTTCAATTCACGGTTTGGGTAATCGAGGGTGAAGTTGCGACGGTGTAGTGGTTGTCGCCTGAGTAAGTGGTGTACACGGTGTGCGTGCCGGATGCGAGGGCGGTGGTGGTATAGGTGGCTTGTCCGCCAGCGAGTGTGCCCTGACCCGCGAGAACACTGTCCACGTAGAAGTTGACAGTTCCGCCCGGCACAATTCCAGCGGCCGCTTCGTTAACCGCGGCGGTAAACGTAACTGAATCGCCCGCGTTGCTGGTGTTGCCCGGCGATGACGAGGTAACCGCGACGGAGGTCGCAGCCTTGCTGACAGTTACAGTGAGCACCCTGGGTGTGTTTGTACTCACGTAGTTGATATCGCCGCCGTATTGCGCGCCGAAGTTATGGCTGCCGACCGAAAGGCTGCTGGAGGTGAAGGTGGCGACTCCGTTGACAACCGGGAATGCTCCCTGGTTGACATTGTCCAGATAGAAGACGACATTGCCAGTCGGTGTAAGTCCAGCGACCGTGGTGGCCATGGTGGCGGTTATGGTGACGGTTGCCCCCAATTGCACTGAATTGGACAAAGCGCCGAGTGTGATTTGCGTGGTCGCTTTGGTGAGATTCTGGGTCAGGCCGGCGGAGTTGACGGCATTGTAGTTGGCGTCGCCGAGGTAGTGAGCGGTAATGCTGCTGCTGTCGCTGGGCAAGGAAGTGACCGTAAGGGACGCCTGGCCGGATGACAGAGTTTGCGCGCCGATCTGGGTCGTCCCCGAATAGAAGGCGACCGTGCCGGTGGGCGCCGTGCCGGAGATGATGGTGGTCACGCTGGCCGTAAAGGTGATCCCCGAGCCAACCGGAGCGGGATTGAGCGACGAGCCGAGCGTAACCTGTGTCGTCGCCTTGTTGATTGTCTGGGTGAAGCCGGCGGCACTGGCCCCGGAGTAATTTCCGTCGCCTGTGTACTTGGCGGTGATCGTGCTGTTGCTGCTCGGCAGTGAGCTGAGCGTCAGCGCGGCCACGCCGGCCGTAAGCGGTTGGGAGCCGACGAGCGTGTTGGTTGAGTAGAAGTTGACCGTGCCGGTGGGGATTGGCCCCGGGCCCGTGACGGTGGCCGTGAACGTGAAGCTGGAGCCGATAATCGCCGGGCTCTGCGAGGTGCCTGCCGTGACGGCCGGAACCGCCTTGGCGACCGACTCGGAGAGGCTGTTCGACTTGGCGGAGTTGTAGTTCGCGTCGCCTCCATAACTTGCGGAGACGGCATAAAGGGCGGGCGTCAGCGAGGAAGCTGTGTAAGTCGCCACCCCGCCCGAAATCGTTCCGGAGCCGATCACCGTCGATCCCGAGAGGAAACTCACGGTGCCGGTGGGGGCTGGCGAAGCGCCGGTAAGGGTTGCTGTGAAAGTGACCGGAGTGCCGACGGTCACCGGACTGGCCGAAGAGATGAGCGTGACGGTTGTGGCCGCCTTGGCCACAGTGACGGTGGCGACGGCTGCGGTTGCGCTGAGGTAGTTGAGATCACCGCCATATGTTGCGCTGAATGTATGGCTTCCGTTCGCCAGATTCGGCACGGTAATGGCGGCTGAGCCATTGGCGATGGTAAAGGATCCCTTGGAGACGTTGTCGACGTAGAAGACGACAGTTCCGGTCGGAGCGAGACCCGAGATCGTGCTGGCCAGATTGGCGGTCACGGTCACAGACGCGCCCGGCAGGACTGTCTCCGTCAAGGGGCTGAGGGTGACCTGGGTCGCCGCCTTGTTGATTGTCTGGGTGAAGCCGGCGGCGCTGGCGGCGGTATAGTTTCCGTCGCCCGTGTACTTTGCGGTAATCGTGCTGTAGTTGCTGGGCAAAGAACTGAGCGTCAGCGCGGCCACGCCCGAGGTAAGCGGCTGGGAGCCAACGAGCGTGTTGGAGGAGTAGAAGTTGACGGTGCCGGTGGGGATTGGCCCCGGGCCCGTGACGGTGGCCGTAAACGTGAAGCTGGTGCCGATAATCACGGGGCTCAGTGAAGTGCCGGCCGTGACGGCCGGAACCGCCTTGGCGACCGACTCGGAGAGGTTGCTCGACTTCGCGGAGTTGAAGTTCACGTCGCCACCATAGCTTGCGGAGACCGCATAAAGGGAGGGCGTAAGCGAGGAGGTGGTGAAAGTCGCCACCCCGCCCGCAATCGTACCGGAGCCGATCACCGTCGATCCCGAGAGGAAATTCACGGTGCCGGTGGGGGCTGGCGAGGCGCCGGTCAGGGTTGCCGTGAAAGTGACCGGAGAGCCGACGATCACCGGACTGGCCGAGGAGATGAGCGTAACGGTTGTGGAGAGCTTCGATACCGTCACGGTGAGCGCCGAGGTGTTCGGTCCGCCGTTGTAGTTGGTGTCACCGCTGTACGCGGTGAGGATCGTGTGTTTGCCAACCGGCAGACCATTTGCGACGAAAGTCGCCACGCCGTTGACCAATGCAAACGTGCCTTGCGACGCCCCGTCGACGTAGAAGGCAACGGTTCCCGTGGGAGTGAGCCCAGAGACGACGGTGTTCAGGGTATCCGTGATTTGAACGGCGGTGCCGAGAACAGCGGGATTCGTAGAGGCAGCCAGGAGGCCTTGCGTGGTCAGCTTGCTCACCACCTGGGTAAAGCCAACGCTCGTACCGTTGTAATTCGTGTCGCCAAAGTACCGGGCTGTAATCGTGCCGGTACCGCTGGGCAGCGAGTTCAGGGTGAGCTGGGCCACACCGGCGGCAAGTACCTCCTGGCCGATGTAAGTGTGACCGGAGTAGAAGTCAACCGTTCCGGTGGGCGTGGGCCCGGGGCCGGACGCAGTCGCGGTAAATGTGAGGGAGGTTCCCACCGGGGCGGGGTTCAGGGACGACCCAACCACGACCGTCGGCGTAACCTTTGCGACGATCTCAGTTAGGCCGGCGGAGGCCGTCGCCAGGTAGTTGGCATCGCCGTTGTAACTGGCGACGATGGAGTAGACGGCGCTCGGAAGCGCGATGGGAGCGAGCGACGCGGAGCCTGCTGAGACCGGAGCAGTGCCGATCGGTGTTCCGTTGGCCAGGAAGGTCACCGTTCCGGTGGGAGCGACGCCGACTCCGGTGACGGTTGCCGAGTAGGTCACGCTGGTGCCGAGCGATACGGTGGCCTGCGAGGTGTTCGCGGTCACGGTCGGCGTGGCCGGAGTGATGGCAAGCGAAGCGGAAGCTGACAACGGCGTGGGCTGGACAGCGTTGCCCACGGCCGTAATCGGGAGGCTGACGGAGAGCGAATCGCTCGCGCCGGCCAGACTCACCGCAACGTTGTTAAATGCCGCGCCGATTCCGGCGACCGTTGTCACGGCGCCGAGACCTGTGGCGCTGCCGGTTCCGGCAAAGGCGAGGGTGACGGGCACTCCGGCGGTGTTCTGGCCGTTCTCCGTCACTGTGACGACAGGCGACGGGCTCACGGGAGCCGAAACGATGCCGCTGTAGCTGGAGCTGACGAACTGCACCGAGGTGTAGTTGGTCTGAACCGCGCCGGAATCGACGCAGGCTGTTCCGCCGTAGGTGGTGGAGCGGGCAAAACCGCGCTGGTCGCCGGTGATGCCGGTAGCGTTGGCCACCGTTCCGCCGCAGATCGCCGGGCTGCCGGGAGTCGGAAGCAGGGTCTCCGTTGCGCCGCCGTAGTTGGCGAGCGGAGCGAGGCCGATGCCCGCGGCTCCGATCTGGTTACCACCGTTGTCGACGATCGTACCGGAAGTTTCCGATGCATCCCCGGAAGTATCGCCCGAGACGATGGTGTTGGCCAAAGTGGATCTGCCGGGGCTGTTGAAGATGCCGCCCGCGGCGCCATCCGTCGTATTGCCGGAGATGGTGCTGTTGGTCAGAGTGACCTGGCCGCCGTTGTTCACGATGCCGCCGCCGACCCCATTTCCGCCCGCGGTGACCGTGTTCCCGGTGAGTGTGCTGTTGGTGAGACTCACTGTCGCGCCGACCGAGTTTGCGATTGCTCCGCCACCAGCCTGGCCGCCCGTCGAGTTGACCGAGTTGCCGGAGATGGTGCTTCCGATCACGGTCAGAGAGACGCCGTTGAAGATGCCGCCACCGCCGGCCTGACCCGCCGATGTCACGGCGTTTCCGGTGATGTTGGCGTTGGTAAGCGTCAGCGAGCCGCTGTTGTAGATGCCGCCGCCCGCGCCGCTGGTGCCGAATCCATCGGTAATGTTCAGGTTGGCGATACTGGCCCCGGTTTCAGGACTTGTATTGACCGTGAACACCGAGGAGTTGTTCGATGCGCCGCCGCCGTCAACCGTCACCAGATTGGCCAGCGTTGCGCCGGAACCGCTGGTGGGCCCGGTAATCGTCGCGTAATTGGGAACCGTCAGGGTCCCATTGCTCAATGTGATTGTCTGAGGGGCCGCAAAAGCTGTCCCGTCAAAGCTGATATTCGCGACACCCGTGCTGCCGGCATAGGTCAGCGCGTCGCGCAGGGTGCAGGCGGTGTCCGTCCCGGTGCCCGCGGCGGCTTGCGGAGTGCAGTTCGAAGCCAACCCGGCGTCGTCAGCCGTCGAGGTGACAACCAGGTTTGCGAGCGAGTCTGCGATCCCGACCGAAGTAATCGCCAGGCCGTCGGCGCTGTCGGTCGCGGTGATCGTCTGAGAGCCGACCGCGAAAAGCGTGGCGCTGAAGACTCCGGTTCCCAGGGTGAGGGTGGATGGCGCCGGCAGGGCGGCACGCGCGTCGGAACTGGTGAAGGCGACCGTGCCAAGGTAGCTGGTGGCGACGTTCAGGTAAGCGTCATACGCCGTGAGTGTGAGGTTGAAGGGAGTTCCAGCCAGAGCCGTGGAGGGAACCGAGACTTTCAGGCTCGTCGCCGGACCCGCCGAAACCGCCACATTGAGCGTGAATGTCAGGGAGCCGTTGACCGTGTCCGTCACGGTAACTGTCTCGGCGCCGGCCGTGGCGAAGGTTACCGGGAAGCTGCCCACGCCATTGGTGAGAGCCACGCTGCCAGGCAACGAGGCAAGTGGGTCCGAACTGCTGAACTGCACGATGCCCGTGTAGCCGGTTGCGGTGTTGCCGAAGCTGTCAAGAGCTTTTACCGCGACGCTGATGCTGGAGCCCGCGACAGCAGTGGTCGAGCCGGAAATCGTCAGAGTCGCCGCAGCTCCGGGCTGGCCCGTGCCGCTCGCGGAGACGAACTGCTCGCTTCCAACCACATTCAGCGCGTTGTCCACAATTGCAACGCTCCCGTTGAGCGGCCCCAGACTCCGCGGTGCGAAGCTGATCGGCAGGTCGCACTGCTGACCGCCCTGTAGATCGACTGACGTGGTGCACGCATTGTTGTCGCCCGTAGCGAAGGGGAAGTCGGTCGGATACATGACCGCCGAGAAGATCAGGCGCTGGTTGCCAAAGTTCACAATCGACACGGTCTTGGGACTATCGGCGCTGGTTGAACCTTCCGCGGTGGGGTTGAAAGAAATCGACGGCGCGTCGGAAGCGTCCAGCTTGTCGATCAGATCCTGCCCGGCGTCAACCACATAGAAATTGCCCTTGGCATCGATCGCGACGCCATTGGAGTCTGTAAAAGCGCCCGGAACCTGGTTGACTGTGCTGTAGCCGCTGGCCGCTGTCAACTCGTAGAGAGCGCCGTCCGCCACATAGACGTTTTCGTTGCTGTCCACGGCCAGCCCGCCCGGGTAGCCGAAGTTGCCGTTGAGCGTAATCGTGTTGGCGTATCCGCCCGCGGCCGGAATCTCCTTGATGGCGCTGTTGTTGCTGTCGGATACGAAGATGTTGCCACTCTGATCGAGGGCCACGTCGTAGGGATTCAGCAGCCCCGTGCCGAGAGTGAATACGCAGGAAGCCGCCGTGCAACCAACCGGGATCTCCTTGACGTTATTGCCGTCCGCCAGGAATACATCGCCGGCGCTGTCGACCGCCAGCCCCTTGGGACCGTTGAAGCCGCCACCGAGGGAAACAACGCAGGAGGCCTGTGTGCAGCCAACCGGAATCTCTTCGACTGCTTGATTGTTTGTGTCGCCGACGTACACATTTCCCGTACCATCAACAGCCACGCCGAACGGGCTGTTGAAGGTGAATCCCCCGCCAAGAGGGTTGGCTGTCGTGTAGCCGTTCGCCGCGGTCAGTTCGGTCACCGTGTTGGTTGAGGAGTCGGCGATATACAGATTGCCGCTTCCATCGACGGCGATGTTCTGCGGCACGGTGAAGCTGGAGTTTACCGCGCTTTGAACCGCGGGGCTGTAGGCGATCTGAGGTCCGTTTCCGACGCCGCTCAGCGGAACGCTTGCCAATTGGACGCCCGAGCCGTCGAAGAAAACCACCGAGCCTTGCCGCAAACCCGCGAACTGAGGGGTGAATTTGACGTTGACCGAGCAAGCGGTCGTCGAGCCGTAAGTTCCGGTTACGCAGGTGCTGGAGCCGGCGTCGGCAAAATCCTTGTTCGCCGCGCCGCCGGTCAGGATTGCGACGCTGCCCACGACCGTGCCGCTGGCGATGCTGAAACTGAGCGTCTGCGCCGCGCTCGCCGAGCCGATCGCCGTTCCGGCAAAGGCCACGCTCACCGTGGAGACCTGGTAAACGCCATTGCCCAGAATGTCGGCCACGACGTTGCCGACTCCATTGGCGGCGACCCCGAAAGTTGCGGAGAATCCAGTGCCCAGACTGAGAATCGTGGGGGTGCCAAAGGGAATGCTGCCATTGACCGCGACGATCTCATCGAGGGCGCTGCCGGCGGCAACATATACATTGCCGGCCGGGTCGACCGCCACTCCCTGGGGATAGCCAAAACCGCTCGCCAAAACCCGGGTTGTCGGGCTCGCCGGAATACTTCCGTTGACGGCGAGAATCTCCCCGACCAATCCGCCACCGCCATCGGCGACGTAGACGTTTCCGTTTCCGTCAACAGCTACACCGGCCGGACTCGAAAAGCCGTTGGCGCTGCTCGCCAGCGTCACCATGACGGGAGCGGTCGCTGTCGGGACACTTCCGCCGACCGCCAGCATCTCCGTGACCGTGGAAAAATCCGCCACGTAAACATTGCCGCTGCCGTCAACGGCCACACCGATCGGATAGGAAAATCCGCTGCCGAGGCTCACGACGGTGGGACTGGCGGGGATGACGCCGTTGACCGCCAGAATCTCTTTCACCGCCACAGTATCCGCAACGTAGACATCCCCGCTCGCATCCACCGCCAGCCCGTAAGGCGAGGTAAACCCGGCCGCCAGCATCTTGACCGTCGCATTGCCGGCCGGAATCACGCCATTGACCGCGACAATCTCATACACCGAATTGGTGTTGGTATCGGAAACATAGACGTTCCCCGCCGCGTCCACCGCAACCCCCTCGGGGGCGGCAATTGTTTGATTCAGAGTTCTCTGAAGGCTGCTGAAGGTCACCTGCGCGGCCGCGGGCAAAATCAAACCCGCAACGGCGAGCAGCAAGAAAGAGAGACGGGCAAACAACGGGAGCCGCTTGCGGGCGACAACGGCAGCGATTGACATCATACAAACCTCGATCGGTGAAAGCAGTTGGGAAAGCGGTTGAGACGGGTGGTGAAGCGTAGTCATTTGGGGATGCGTAACGAGCGGCAGCCGCGGTCCCCGTTCGCGCCGCCACTTAAACTTTTCGACCGCAATGCCGAGGGGCGAAAGTTGTTCTGGCCGCTCAGGATTGCTGGAGGATATTTCAAAATTCTAACCTGCCCAAGTGACGCACACCCAGGGGCAACTCCCTCAAATTGAAGGAGAAAGTCCAGGCTTGCGCGCAAGGTTCCGAACCCGCTCCGGGAAGAGGGCATCTTTACTTGCCAATGAAGCGTAGCTTGTATCGGTTTGCGGCACAACTGCACTTAAGTAAACGGGGCCTGACACCGAAGTTACGCAATCTGCGGCTTAAGTCTCGCAGTCTGCAACTTAAGTTGCAGAGCATAACACTTTGGCGTTATCGGGTGGGCGGAACGGCGGCCTTGCTTTGTCCCGCCAGGCGGTGGAACTTTGCCGCATAGGTTGTGGTGGTGAACTTTTTCAGGCCGCGCGGCACCGTGAGCCGGATCGTCCCCTCGCCCTTGTCGCCGAACCAGTGTCCTTCTCCATAAAGAATGGGCGGTTGTGTGCCGGAGCCATTCCCCGGCAGGGCCTGGGGCGTTCCTGGAATGCTGAGCGAGTGCGTCGAGCCAACCGGCCAGGCGTAGGACTGTGGGGTCTGCACAAGCCGTCCATCGACGATGACCTTCAATCCGGGCGGCTCGGAGATTACCTGGAACCCCGGCCGCAAGCTGGTTGCGCCGGGGACGACCGTCGACGAAGGATCGAGCCGGCTCCTTACATCCTGCAGCGTCCTTTCCATTGCTTCCAGTGGGCTTTCGGGAGGCGGTTGATTGGGTGAGAAAAGCACGGTGTAGATGGAAACGGCCGGCCGATTGGCTGGACGGCCCAATTCATCCGTCGTTGAGGCGACCGTAATGTCATGCTGGCCGGCCCGGCCCGCGTAGCCTTGCGAACCGGGAGCGACAACCCGGACATTTGTGGCCGGGCTCACGGACAGAAATCGATAGAGCGTACCGCCAATTCGTCTGCTCTCCAGCCCGCCGACGGAGTGAATTGAGCCATAGCGCCAATCGAAAGTCTTCGGCGTGGCCGTCTCGCGTCCATCGACCAAGATTGATTGCCCCGCGGGCTCAGACGCAATGGTGATCGAGGCCCGGTGCCCCGGCGCTCCGATGATCCCCAGAACAAACGGAAAGTAATAGAACGAAAGAAAGGCGGCGAGCCCAATCGTGAGCGTTGCGCCGACACCGAGGGCCGGGGTGACGGCCAGGCGCACCGCTCGTGGAACCGCCTTCAGAACTCCCGACAACCGGTAGAGAAGCGGCGGCGGGGGGCCAGCCCACACCTTCGCCTTGTAGGCACCGGCATATTCCTCGCGGGTATTCCAGGTTTTGCCGATCAGGTCCTCGGTGGTGAAAAGGGCGCACTCGTCGCCGCACCGGCCACAGAAGAAAAAATCCAGGTGGTACCGGATCAGCGGGTAAGAGGTCAGCGGGCTGGCGGCGTTCTCCTTCTCTGGAGCTGCCTTTTCTCCATGCATGGCCAGCAGCTTTGCCGCGTCCTCCCAGAGGTTTTCCTGGAGCGCGGCCAGACAGTCGGAGGACGCGTGTGCCCACGAATCCTGGGAGTAGGCAAAGCAACTCGATCTCGATCGATGGGCCATCCAGGCATCGCACTCGCGGCAGGCGGGGACGCCGTGAATCTTCTCCCACAGGACGAACAGCCAAAGAACGGCGCCGATCGCAACCAGGACCGGCACAGCCGAGGCAAAGATCGCCATCGGTTCGCCGACTTGGGAGCCGCTCCAATGGTTCATGACCGCGAGAGCGCATCCCACGGCGTAAAAGCCGCACGCCCAAACCGGCCCCATCACCTTGGCATTGAACTCATTGAACCGGAGAAGATGCCCGCCGCGCCACGCCCGGATCTCTCCCGAAATCATCGAGACAACCTCGCTTGCCGGGCTCGGCGGCAGGACCGGACTGGGCGAAGCCGGCATCGCCGTCGAACCGGACCAGGCATCTTCC
>Ga0302193_10004718_pt1 | contig 10741 bp, 10 predicted proteins | sample II_Bog_E3_3_FD_200228 | JGI IMG/M metagenome (GOLD analysis project Ga0302193, IMG submission 200228) | Peat permafrost microbial communities from Stordalen Mire near Abisko, Sweden - II_Bog_E3_3 | ecosystem: Environmental > Terrestrial > Soil > Wetlands > Peat | place: Sweden: Abisko...
CTCTCGCAAGGCCGCCCCTGTGCAGCCCAGGCGGCAGAAAACGCGCTGGTCGTGCAGACGGCGAGCGGGCAACTGCGTGGAGTGGCAAGGGCCGGAGGCGGCGCGGAGTTTCTCGGCGTCCCCTACGCCGAGCCGCCGGTCGGCGAATTGCGCTGGCATGAGCCTCTGGCCTTCAAACCATGGCCCGGCATTCGCGACGCCGTGGCCTTTGGCGCTCCCTGCGCGCAGCCGGTGCTGGGCGACTGGAACCGCTACGATGCCGAGCGAGGCAAGGAGGACTGTCTCTTTCTGAACGTGATCACGCCGGTCTGGCCGGCCAAGGCGGCGTTGCCAGTGATGCTCTGGCTGCACGGCGGCGCAAATGAAGGAGGCTCGGCGTCGAGCGCGCTCTACAAAGACGGTACGCTGGTCAATCACGGCGTCTTGCTGGTCACGGTCAACTACCGGCTGGGCGTCTTTGGATTTTTCTCTCACCCTGAACTGACCGCCGAGTCGCCGCATCATGCCTCGGGCAACTACGGGCTGATGGACCAGATCCTGGCCCTGGGCTGGGTGCGCGACAACATCGCCCGCTTCGGTGGCGATCCCAAAAATATCACCATCTTCGGCCAATCGGCCGGAGGGCAGGACACGGGCCTGCTGATGACGTCGTCGCTCTCGAAGACCCTCTTCCAGCGCGCCATCGCCGAGAGCGGCGTATCCTTCTCTCCGGCGCCGCCTTCGCTGGCCGAGGCCGAGCGGCAGGGAGAGAAGTTAGCGGCGAGTCTGACGGGTGCAACGCCGACAGACCCCAAAGGAGATGCAGCACTGATACATCTTCGCAAGTTATCGGTTCAGGAACTGCTGACGGCCCGGAAGGACCTCAGTCCGCATCAGACTTTTGGCCCGGTCATCGATGGTTGGGTCATCGCGCGTTCGCCTGCCGAGGTCTTTCACTCCGGCGACGAGGCGGCGATTCCGCTGCTCATCGGCGTCACCTCGCGGGAGTTCGGCGCGCAGACCTTCGGAACGCCCACCGCGCCCGACGAGCTGCGCAAGACCATTTCAAATTTCATGGGAAGCTTTGCTCCGCCAGTGCTTGCGGCCTATGGGCTGAACGACGGCGGCCAGGGCACTGCCGACGCGCTGCACGGCTCCGCGCCCGATCAGTGGACTGCGGACTACTTTTTTCGTTGCCCGGCTGTGACCGAGGGAGTCTGGCACGCTGCGGTCCATAATCCCGTCTACGAGTACGAGTTCGCTCACGCTATTCCTGGCCAGGAGGCCCAGGGCGCGGTGCACTCCTCCGATCTGCCTTATGTCTTCGGATACTTTCCGAAAGTGGGAAACATTGCGGGCAACTTCACCGACATCGACACAAAGCTCGCCGACCTGATTGAAAGTTACTGGACGAACTTCGCCAAGACCGGCAACCCGAACACGGCTGGATTGCCCGATTGGCCGCAGCTAGGGGCATCGCAGAGCTACATTCAGTTCTCGCAGGATGGCAAGGTCGCGACAGCAACTAGTCTGCGCGGCGCACAATGCGCTCCTTATCGGGAGATGATGAGCGAGCGGATGAGGCAACCGAAATAAGCAGATTCCAGGCTCTGGGCATCCAGACCTTGGTCGCCTGTCAAGTGAATTGCTAAGGTTTGCTTTGCGGGTCAAGAGGTGGAGAGACGCGAATGGAAACGAGGCAGCAACTTAGCTCCGGACCACAAGGGATTTGTGCGGTCTGCGGGGATCGCATCGCAATCGGAGGGATAAACATCGCGATACCATTTCGCTGCCCAAACTGTGATCGAACAGTGAGCGTTTCGAAGACATTCCGAGTGCTCGGAGAGCTTTGCACATGCGTGCTTCCCATATTTGTGCTGTTCTTCGTCAGAATTCCGTTCCTCTTTCGCGTATTTCTTTATCCTGTCTTAGCACTCGCATTCGGATTCTTCCACTCTTTTTTGGGGAAGCGCCTTTTCGTGTTGCGATTCAATGAATTCCGCGAACCAGATGAGGATCAGTTCCAGTCCCTGAACCTGGGAAAAGAAGTTAGGCCAACAACGTCCGATCTCCCGCCGAAGGCCGCTGGCCCCGGCGCAGGTGGCGTAGGTGGTGGGTTAAGCTGAAATGAGCATGAAAGAATCTGCCGTTCTGCTTATCGACTGCCCGGACCGGAGAGGCCTTATCTCGCGCGTCTCCACGATGCTCTACGAGCATGGCGCCAACATTCTGCACGCCGACCAGCACCAGGACCATGAGCTGGGCCTCTTCTTCATGCGCGTCGAGTGGGCGCTCAACGGAGCGAGCGGCGACTCCACCACGTTGGGAGCCAATCCGAAGCCCTTCGACCTCGAAGCCTTCAAGGCCGCCTTCGCGCCGATGGCCGCCAAGCTGGATATGCGCTGGAAGTTGACCTCGTCGGCCCGTCTGCCGCGCGTGGCTCTTTTCTGTTCGCAATATTTGCATTGCATGGCCGATCTGCTGCACCGCTGGCGGACGGGTGAGTTGCAATGCGAGATTCCGGTGATCGTCTCGAACCACCGCGATGTCGAAAACCTTGCCGCGTTTTATGAGATTCCCTTCGAACACATCCCAGTGACCGCCGCGACGCGCGCCGAGACTGAGCCGCGGCAGATTGAACTCCTCTCGCGTCACGGAATCGAATTGGTAGTTCTGGCGCGCTACATGCAGATCCTCTCGCCGGGGTTCATCGCCGGCTATCCGGACGCGATCATCAACGTGCACCATTCGTTTCTGCCCGCCTTCACCGGGGCCAAGCCCTACCATGCCGCCCACGCGCGCGGCGTCAAGCTGATCGGGGCCACCAGCCACTACGTGACTGAAGTGCTGGACGACGGCCCCATCATCGAGCAGGACGTGGCCCGCATCTCGCACCGCGACCAGGTGGAAGACCTTGTGGCGCGCGGCCGCGACCTGGAGCGCATCGTCCTGTCGCGCGCCGTTCGCTGGCATCTCGACCGCCGCATTCTTTGCTATGGAAACAAGACCGTCGTCTTTGACTAAGGGACTAGGGAATAGGGAACAGGGAAAAGCCGGGTGCCCCTGGTCTCGATTTTTAGACACGGGAAAGACAGTCCACTTCCCAACTTCATTCGCTTCCGGTTATCATGAGCCTCCATGTTCCCTTACGATCCCAGCATCCTCGCCGCCGTCCAGACCACTCCGCAAACGATTTCGGATGTCGTCCAGATCCTCGAAGGCATCCAGGCTATCTGCGCCGATGGCGATGGGTTGAAGTGGTTCAACGGGCTCTATCTCGACGTGACGAAGGCGGTCGAGGCGCGGGTTAACACAGGCGGCTTCGCCGATCCTGCCTGGATTGCCGCGCTCGACGTTCGATTTGCCCGCTTCTACTTCGCCGCAATTCAGTCCTCGCTCTCCGGCGGAGCGCAAGGGCAGACTCCCGGCTGCTGGCAGGCGCTCTTCAATCAGCGCAATCAGGCCGTCATCGCCCGCATCCAATTTGCTTTTGCGGGAATGAATGCGCACATCAACCACGACCTGCCGCAGGCCGTTGTCGCAGTCTGCCTCAGCACGGGCATTCCGCCACAGCACGGGAGTGCTCAATACAACGACTTCACCGCGCTCAACACGACGCTCGACAGCCTCATTGAGACAGCCAAGCAGACCCTCAACGTGCGCCTGCTGGGCGATGCGCTGCCGGCAGCCTCGCATCTCGAAGACACGCTGGCGGCATGGAGCGTGGCCGCGGCCCGTGAGGCGGCCTGGAACAACGCCGAACTGCTCTGGCATCTGGCCGATGCGCCGCTGATCTCTGCTGCGTTTCTGGATACCCTGGACGGACTGACCACGGTTGCGAGCAAGACGCTGCTGGTTCCCGTTCCTTGACCCCAAAGATCTGGCCTCTGATCTCTGACCCCTGACCTCTGAGTTAGAATCGGCCTTGTATGAAGTGTCCTTACTGTGGCTTCGGGCAGGATCGTGTAGTGGACTCGCGCGAGAGCAAAGAGGCCGACTCCATCCGGCGGCGGCGGGAGTGCGAGCGGTGCAATCGCCGCTTCACCACCTATGAGCGAATCGACGAGATCCCCTACATGGTGGTCAAGAAGGACGGCCGGCGAGAGCGCTTCGACCGCCAGAAGGTGCTGAGCGGCCTCTTGCGCGCCTGCGAAAAACGGCCTGTGCCCTTGAAGAACCTGGAGGCCATCGTGGACGCGGCTGAGACTTTTTTGGTGGACGCTCCGGAGCGCGAGCGGACGACGTCCGAGATCGGCGAGCTGATTATGAATCAACTCAAGGGGCTGGATACGGTCGCCTATATCCGCTTTGCCTCGGTCTACCGGGATTTCAAAGATGTGCGCGAGTTCAAGGAAGAGTTGGAAGGGTTGCTCGGCGGGCGGAGTTCCAGCAAGGCAAAGAAGTAGCTGTTAGCTTTTGGCTATTAGCTGATTCCTGGTGAAGGTGAGCTTTCAGGGTTCGCAAACTGAGTTGATATGCAGCGCGAACTGTGCGTTCTTGGCTAAAAGCTAAAAGCTAAAAAATGGAAGCTAAGAGCTGCAACAAGGAGACCAATGCCCGAAACGAAGACACACAAGGTAACCCTCATTCCCGGTGATGGCATCGGCCCCGAAGTCACGCAAGCCGTGCTCCGCATACTTGAGGCCACCGGCGTCCAATTCGAGTGGGAGCGCTTCGCCGCCGGCGCCGAGGCATTCGAAATCTTCGGCGAATACATTCCCACCGCGCTCTATCAATCCATCGAGCGCAACGGCGTGGCGCTGAAGGGCCCGGTCACGACGCCGATCGGGGGCGGCTTCAAGAGCATCAACGTCACACTGAGAAAGCGCTTCGACCTCTTCGCCAACTTTCGCCCCGTCAGAAACCTTCCGGGTCTCGAAACAAAATGGCCCGGCGTGGACCTGATCATCGTGCGTGAAAACACCGAGGGCGAGTACGTGGGCCTGGAGCACGAGGTGGTCCCGGGCGTCGTCGAGAGCATTAAAGTGATTACCGAGAAAGGCTCGACGCGCATCGCCAAATTTGCCTTTGAATATGCGCGCAAGCATGGCCGCAAAAAGATCCACTCCATCCACAAGGCCAACATCATGAAGCTGTCAGACGGCTTGTTTTTGCGCTGCGCGCGTAAGGTAGCCGAGGGCTTTCCCGATGTGGCCTATGCCGAACACCTCATCGACAATACCTGCATGCAACTGGTGATGAATCCCTGGCAGTACGACACGCTGCTGCTCGAAAACCTCTACGGCGACATCGTCAGCGATCTCTGTGCGGGGCTGGTGGGCGGGCTCGGACTGGTCCCCGGCGCCAATCTTGGTCTGGATTGCGCTATCTTCGAGGCGGTGCACGGCTCGGCTCCGGACATTGCCGGGAAAGATGTGGCCAACCCGACGGCGCTCTTGCAATCCGCGGTGCTGATGCTGCGCCACCTGGATGAAGCCGCCGCCGCAGACAGGGTGCAGAGGGCGCTGGAGACAGTCTATGCCGAGCGCAAGACGCTCACGCGCGATGTGGGCGGCACGGCCGGAACAAGCCAGTTTGCCGATGCCGTGCTGGCGGCGATGGAATAGACCGAGAGAGCCTTGAAGGAGAGAGTTTTGACCAACGGAATTCCCCAGATCACCGTGAAAGAGCTGAAACGCCGCATCGACGCGGGCGAAGACGTTTACATTCTCGACGTGCGCGAACCGTGGGAGCAAAAGATCGCGCAGATCGGCGGAAAGCTGATTCCGCAGAATGAGGTTCCTCGGCGGCTTGCCGAGATCGACCGCGAGCGCGAGGTCATCGTGCACTGTCATGCGGGAGTCCGCAGCCAGCGCATTGCGGAGTTCCTCAAGCAGCAAGGCTATCCGCGCGTCGCGAACCTCGCCGGCGGGATTCACGCCTGGAGCGAAGAGATCGACCCCAAGGTGCCGAAGTACTGAGCAGCCGTGAGCAAAGATTGATTCAACGGAGTTGCAGGCATGGGAGCATTGCATCTCAGCGGCAAACATATTCGCCTCGAACCACTCCAGCTTTTCCACGCTGAAGGCCTGGTCGTCGCTGCGGCAGCCGACCCCTCGCTCTACCAGTGGAGTCCGGTTCCTCAAGGCATCGTCCAGACCAAGGCCTACATTGAGACCGCGCTAGCCTGGCGGGATGCCGGCAAAGCTGTGCCGTTTGCCGTCGTTCGCGTTAGCGACGGCGTTGTAGTGGGGTCCACGCGCTTCTTCGATCTCGATCGATGGGCGTGGCCAGAGGACCACACACGCCACAGGCGCAGCCAGCCGGACGTCTGTGAGATCGGCTACACCTGGCTGAGCAGCACTGCCATCCGCACCGCCGCCAATACCGAGGCGAAGTTGTTGATGCTGACCTATGCATTTGAGACATGGCAAGTGCTTCGCGTCTGCCTGCATACGGACGTGCGCAACCTGCGTTCGCGCGCAGCAATCGAACGGATCGGGGGGAAGTTTGAGGGAGTTCTTCGCGCCCATCGCATGGCCGCCGACTTCACCGCCCGCGACTCGGCGCGATTCTCGATTATCCAGCAGGAGTGGCCGGAACTGAAGAGGCGGCTCACGCGGATGCTGCAAAGTCCATAATCGGCGCGCCAAATTTAACGTATTGGCCGGGTTCCATCCTACGTGTTCATCCTGCCTATGGCAGTCGAAGACTCTCGGCAATGCGAGCGAGTTAATGGGGGCGAGATGTGTTTGGGGCGCCGAAATCGACACCCCTTACACACACATAGACCGTTTGCCATTCGCTTGCTGAAGGCAAGGAATGACATTGGCAGGAGGGCCTGTGTTGTTAGTCGGACTTTGGCTGTGTGATCTTATTCATCTGCAACGTCACCGCAGTCTGCGATAGTAGCCTACCGTTGACGGATGCGTGAGTCTGCACTGCGATCAGTGTTTTAGACAGGAGAATTCCCTCAAAGTGCGAGGTGGTTCCGAGCGTCACCAGGCCCGCGACCTGCCAGAAGATGTTCTTGGCCTGCGCGCCGCCGCGCAAGTGAACTACGACACCGTTACTCTCGATGAGATTGCCGGCTATCTGAAGGATCCAAACATCGTTTTCGCTGCCGGAGAGGGTAATATCCGCTGGTAGATCCACACTGGTGCCCCATTTGTAGAGGCCAGGGGTGAGTGTCAAGCCGCCTATATTTCCTCTGCCAAGTTCGGTGACATCAGGGTTTGGCCGTCCGGCGGCATCCGTATATGCGGTTTGCATGTCGAGGATGGCCGCAGTCAGTTTGGTGGGGTTCTTGATACTGCATGGCTCGGGGCCGGCAGCATTTACAGAGAAGACAATTCCAGTCACCTCTGTACAGGTTAGAAGGTCGGCGGCTCCTGTGATTGGGCTCGTTCCCACATCTCCAGTGACCGCTGAAGTCGGTACATCTGTAATTCCCGATTTTGTAAGAATCGCAAAATCGCCGGCCGATCTAAGGTTTACCGGTGCTGGACCTGCACTTGCTGCGAACGCGCTCCCGGAGAGTGCGAGGAGTGCGATTCCTGCGAAGTAGGTGCTTTTCATCATAGTTAACAAGGTGCGCTTTCCAATTTCTCTGGTGATGCGCAATAATGCACATCTTTAAAATCAGAAAGCGAGTTGAGAAATCCTCAACCCGGTCGGCAACGGTCAGGTACGCGGAACTACCAATCCGTGGACAAGGACTGTGAGAGACCGGGCTGGAGTGTGGAGTGGCCTGACCTGAAGCGGCGCCTCACGCTGCTCTTGGAAAGGCCGCTTGCCAAATAATCCTTTGCGCACAGCCTGCCGAAGGCGGATAGCCCCACCGCAGGCGGTGGTTAGCGCACAATCTCGACTGGTCCAGGCCTTCCGGGGTCGCCGCCTTTGCCGTTCTCCTCGAGCTTGCCGAAGATCATCTTGCCGCTGGCGGTTTGCAGCACGCTGGTCACGGTAATCTCGACAGCCCGGCCAATCAGCTTGCGGGCGTGATCGACCACCACCATGGTGCCGTCGTCGAGATAGCCGACGCCCTGGTTGAACTCCTTGCCCTCTTTCAGAATAAGCACGGTCATCTTTTCGCCGGGCAGCACGACGGGCTTGAGGGCGTTGGCCAGATCGTTGATGTTGAGCACCTCGACGTGGTGCAGGTGGGCCACCTTGTTCAGGTTGAAATCGTTGGTGACCACCTTGGCCTCCCACTTCTTGGCCAGTTCGAGCAGCTTGAGATCGACTTCGCGGATGGAAGGGAAGTCGTCCGGTACGATCTGCACCTGGATGTTGGTGTTCGACTGCATGCGCTGCAGCATGTCCAGTCCGCGGCGGCCTCTTTGCCTCTTGGAGCCGTCGGTGGAGTCGGCCACCGTCTGCAACTCGCGCAGCACGAATTCCGGCACCACCATCATGCCGTCGATAAAGCCGGCTTCGGCGATGTCGGCGATGCGGCGCGTCGGCCGGTCGGAGGCAAAGACGGTGCCCAGCGCCGCCGGGTTCAGCAGGTCGCCCTTGTTGGCTCCCACGAGCAGCCCCACATAGGTCATCAGCAGCAGAACAAAGATCTGCAGCACAGCCGAGGTGGCGCCGGCCTGGAGCGCGCCGCGCAGGACCAGGCAAAACAGCGCAGCGCCGAGGATGCCAAGCACACTGCCCGCCACGGCGCCGACCAATCGCCGCAGGGTGAGAGCCCGTACCCGGAACTCAAAAACGATGACCGCACAGGCCGATCCGGCGCCCGCGGCCGCACTCATCCATCCCGACGTGATGCCAAATGGATGAAGGAAATAGCAGACCCCGGCAAGAAGGGCCACAAAAAGAAGACGAACCACAATCAGGTCCATAAAAAGCCAACCCCCCGGCTGGCAGGTAGAGAAACCCTCCAGACTGGGTACAGTTGGCGAGTATTCCACCCGCCAGCGAAGTCGTCAAGTGGCCGGAGCAAAGAGCCTAAAAGCAGGGAACAGGGAACAGGGAGCAGCAATCGACGGAATTTGGCGGCGTCGCTCGAACGAGACTCCTGAGCCGGTACCATCCAAAGGTCAGATTGCCAATCAACCCTCGTGCCCTCATCCCTTCCGCTTACTTCTACGAAAAGGGCGGGAATCCAAGAACCCGGGCCAGCAACTGTTCCCTATTCCCTATTCCCTATTCCCTGTTACCTGCTCTTACGACGCTACCGCTAGCTCCACCATGGGAGCCAGCCGCTGCGAGCCCTTGCGCGGGCCGCGCTTGCGCGCGCTCATCACTTTGATGCGCTCCAGCAACTCCTGCGAGGAGCAGTTCTTCTTGGCCAGCAGGGCATCGGCGGCGTGCATCTCGCCCCCCATCCTCTGCGGATCGCCCAGCAGGATCATCGGCACGTGAGCCGCGATCTGCTTCAGCCGCTCCACGAGCTGGCAGCCGTTCATCTGGGGCATGGCATGGTCGGCCAGCACCAGGTCCACCTGGGTTTCGGAAAAGATGCCGATGGCATCCTGGCCGTTGGTGGCGGAAACTACACGGTATCCATTGGTGGCCAGCATGAACTTGAGTATGGAGAGCTCTTGTTCGTTGTCGTCTACACAGAGAATGACTTTCTTGGGTCGCATGATCTCGGGACTCGCTCCTTGATGCAGTTTTCTTTTCCGCCAAATTCGCACTACTCCGCCATCTCCGCTCTGATGGCGGGCAGGCGTTTTTTTGATCTCCAAGGCACACAAACGAACGCGTGGCTGCCGTTTCCCGGTAGATCTTGCCGTCCGGGTCTCTCAACGCGATTCACAGCCGAAAGGGGGCAGCGCTCACGCCAAGCGGCATCCAGTCTTAGATACGCAGGAGGTTGGCTTTTGTCAGGGTCAGATTGCGTTTGATACCTGGGTTAAGACCGGCTAAGGCGCCGGTTAAATTCCATCAATGAAAGCCAAGAGTACGGGGAAACGAGATCTTTGAAAAGGGGAGAAAAAGAGGCGAATTGCTCACTGAAAATCCGAAAGAAACAGATGAAAATTGGCTACATCTAACACAGGCCTCAACTTGCATCGATGAATTCCTGTTGAAAGGATGTGCAAACTGGCAGGAAAAGCCGGCCTTTTGACCTAAGAACAGTGCTGCCCGCGACGCGCACATCCGTGACCCTCGCCGATTCGAGCCGGGCAGAGAGGTACAAGTCGCTCGTCCGGCCGATCTCAACGCCTTGGCGCAGATGAATTCTCTTGTCTGAGGCCACGGCGCCGCGCTTTACCAGGTAGCTGATGGCGCAGCCGGCCGCCGAGCCGGTCGCCGGGTCTTCGCCGCCGTAGAACTGCATGCGCGCGCGGTACTGGGGTGTACCGCCGTCTTGTTGGTCGAGTGTTGGCGCGAGGACATAGAACCAGCGCGCGCCCCGCTCGCGCAGCCACGGAGTGGTCTCGAGCTGGTTCACTCTGAGCCGGGCCAGAGCTTCGGTTGAACGCAAGACCACAATTGCGAAGGCCGTGCCGGTGGAGACGGTCTGGGCGGCAGGCCAGGGTCCAGATCATCGGGGTTGAGACCGGTCAGCCGGGCTACCTCTCGCGGGTCAAGCTCCGGGCCAAACTCCGGATCCTGCTGCGTCATCTCGCCGAAGAGGGCCTCAGATTTCCCAGCCAGGCCGTCAAAGCGCACCGGCACTGCGCCCACGTTGAGCGCAAGCGTTACAGTCTCCACCCGGACGGTCTCCGGCGCTTCGAGCTTGAGCACACTGGCCGTGCCCAGCGTGGGATGGCCGGCAAAGTTCAGCTCCTCCTGCGGGGTGAAGATGCGCACGCGAACGCCCTCAGCCAACTCCAAAGCTGGAGCACTGCGCTCGACAAACGTG
>Ga0302193_10004744_pt1 | contig 10718 bp, 7 predicted proteins | sample II_Bog_E3_3_FD_200228 | JGI IMG/M metagenome (GOLD analysis project Ga0302193, IMG submission 200228) | Peat permafrost microbial communities from Stordalen Mire near Abisko, Sweden - II_Bog_E3_3 | ecosystem: Environmental > Terrestrial > Soil > Wetlands > Peat | place: Sweden: Abisko, Stordalen...
TGGAATTCTTCGCGTCGATATAGCGGTAGAAGTACCAGCTCGAGTCGACAAACGTATCCATCGTGTCCGTCTCGCGCTTCGCCGGCCCGCCGCATTTCGGGCAAATCACGTTGACGAACTCCGGCACCTTACTCAGCGGCGACCCGCCCTGCTGCGTGATCTCAATCTGCTCTGGCAACAACACCGGCAACTGATCCTCAGGCACAGGAACCAGCCCGTCCGTCTCGCAATGAATCATGGGGATCGGCGTACCCCAATACCGCTGCCGGCTTACCCCCCAGTCCTTCAGGCGGAATGTCACCTTGGGCTCGCCAAACCCTCCGCGAACCGCAACATCCTGGAGCTTCTTAACAGCCTGCGTATAGCTCAAGCCGTCATAATCGCCAGAGTTCATCAGCACGCCATCTTCCGTAACAAACGGCAACGCCACCGCCAGCGTTTCGTCCTCGGGACGAACCACCTGAACAATCGGCAACCCGTACTTCGCTGCAAACTCGTAGTCGCGTTCATCGTGCCCCGGAACGCTCATAATCGCGCCGGTTCCGTAATCAGCAAGAATGTAGTTCGCCACCCAAATTGGCACACGCTCGCCGTTATACGGGTTGATCGCGAACCGCCCCGTCGGCACTCCATGCTTTTCAATCGCGCCCAGGTCGCCAGCTTCCCGCGCCAGCTTTTGCTGCTCAAGCAGTTCATCTACCTGCGCCTTGAGCGCACCGTCAGCCGCGGTGAACTCCGCCACCAGCGCATGCTGCGGCGCCAACTGCACGCTCGTCGTACCAAAGATCGTATCCACCCGCGTAGTAAACACGCGAATGCGCTTGCGGGTTTCTTTGTAGAACTTATCGAAGCCGCGATTTCCAATTTCGGCGATAACATCATCCAGGTCATCCGGCTCTGATCCCTGTTCCCTGTTCCCTGTTCCCTGTTCTTCTGATCCCTGATCCCTGATCCCTGATCCCTCGATTTCTTCCAGGAAGAAATCCACCTCCGTCCCCTCACTCCTCCCAATCCAGTTCCGTTGCATCGTCCGGACCTTCTCCGGCCATCCATCCAGCTTGTCCAGCCCTTGCAACAACTCATCGGCGTACGCGGTAATCCGGAAGAACCACTGCACCAGGTCGCGCAACTCCACAATGGTGTCTTCGTGCCGCCAGCAGCGCCCGTCGATCACCTGCTCGTTGGCCAGCACGGTCGCGCATTCCGGACACCAGTTCACCTTGCTCTTCTTGCGGTACGCCAGGCCCCGCTCGTACATGCGCAGGAAGAACCACTGGTTCCAGCGGTAGTAGTCCGGCATGCAGGTGGTCACTTCCGTGGCCCAGTCAAAGCCCATACCCAGCCGCTGAAACTGCCGCTTCATTGCGGCAATATTCTTGAGCGTCCACTCGCGCGGAGGCGTGTGATTTTTAAGCGCCGCATTCTCTGCAGGCAGCCCAAACGCGTCCCACCCCATCGGGTGCATCACGTTATAGCCGCGCATCCACATGTGCCGCGCCAGCGCATCGCCAATGGAGTAGTTGCGCACGTGCCCCATGTGCAGCGCGCCGCTGGGATAAGGCAACATCTCCAGCACGTAATACTTGGGCTTGCCGCAATCCGCGGGCTCCGCCGCATAGAGTGTGGGGTCGGCAGCCCACCGCTGCTGCCACTTGGGTTCAATTGCCGCCGGGTCGTAACGAACGTCTTTGTCTTCCGCCATAACCCTTTAAGTGTAAATGCAGGGGCGACTACCGCTGGGGCGCTGGGCGTGCGGTATACGGTTTGGCTTCATCAACGCCTAGGGCCGGGCACGTCGGGGGCTGCCAATTCACGACTTGATAATCCGCTGGCGGTTGGAAAATCGTTGGATCGGGGGCGCCCACAATAAGGTTCACTAATTCACTTGAAAACTTCAACCGGGAGTCATCTCTGGTCTGGAGCACAAAAATAGAGCCCAGGCCGGGAGTGGTGTCAACCCAAGTCTCCGAGACGTTTTCAGACGATACCCCTTTACCACCTGTGCCCGTCGTGGTGGTTGCGATACTCCGGTGTCCGTGAACCTCGATACCCCGGATCGTCTTTGTTCCCAGGTCCTCATTTTTTATTGATGTTCCCTGGTTTTCAGCACCCGGGGGATTTGCCCTCATCTGCGCTCGAAGTTCCTCCAACGCGTTGTGAATTCTCGCCACTGGATCGTCTAGCGCGAGCGTTGCCACAGGCGTTGATGGAGGAGGGGCTGGCGTTGGGCAAGGAGCACGACGCGCAAACAAGACGGGCCAACTCGTTACCGTCGCCTGCTTCGGCGTAAACTCCCCGTTGCTGACTACCGTCCAATCGACATCGTTGTTAGCCACAGGGTCGTGGACAGAGATCTGAGTGACTATGCTTTTGGCTCCCGTCCACGGGGCATGCGAAGTAGATCGGACCCGTCGCCCTTGCCGGTCAAGCGCCTCCACCACGATGGTTGTATTGGGGGAAGCGCGTCCTTTGGACTGCGAACTCACAATCGTTTCCCGGAACGTCGCCGTGTAAGGCACACGTTGAGCTTGAGGGGTAGGCTTGCCGATCTTGGAGGTCGTGTTCTGGCCCGGCTGCACTTGGCTTGAAACCGGAATCGCCAAACCCGCGGCCAACCCAAACACTACGAAGATTCTCCCCCGCATAACTCTCCTTCAAAAGACCGTCCCCAACACAATCTGTCTTGTTGACTGCTCCCGCTCAGCGTCTACGGCAATGGCCACGAAGCGCGCCCACAAGGAACTTCGTGCATTTCCTGCCTGAAAATCTCGTAGTCCACCGGCGGCTCAAACTTCGCTGCATCGGGCTCCCCCAATGTCAGCCCCACTAAATCCTGCGAGTACGTCCTGGTCCAGCCTGGTTTGCGCGGATATTCCACGAGTTCCTTCACCAGCAGTCCGGATCCCGCCGCAATCCATCGTTCGGTCGAAAGAAATGCATGCTGTCTGTCAGCCGACTCATCCTTTGAAGGCGGCCACGCCCAGCGCTCACCGTGCGCCTCAACCCCTTGGATCGTTGCTATCCCTAGATCCTCGTGGACCGGCCCCGCTCCTTGCGCATCCATCACTGCATCGTTTTTCGTCGGCGGGTTCGCGTCGGACGACGACCGGAAACCGAAGCTGATTCGCGGCCGCCCCTCGTCTGTCTGCCAGCAGCCATATCTCCGCTCCACCGCGGGCCACTCAGCCACCACCACCCGCTTTGAGCGAGTGTCCCACTCCGTGCGGGTGCCATTCTCAGGGTCGGTAATGCTGCCTTGGACGAATGATTCGCTCTTCCCCGGCTCCGCGGCGCGGATTGTCATCTCCAGCCGGCGGCCATGTGAATCCTTCGCTTGTACATAAGTTGTTTCGAAGGTCTTTAACGTCAGGTCGGGCGCGACACTGATGCTGTCAACCTTGAATTCCTCGGTGTAAGGCTGCTGCTTCGCTTCTTCAGCCACCGATGCAGAACCTTGTCCGTGCCCCGGCAACCCACAAGCCGCGGCAAATACCAGGAACATGCAACTTCGACCGCGCATCATGATTCCTCCAGGCCTCTACCGTCAAAGACCGACCTCCCCAAATCACTTCTTCGGCCGCGACTCCGGCGGCACCAGCCCCGCTGCGCGATAGTAAACAACCAGTTGCCCGTAGTGCTCGCCCCCATGCTCGACAAATCCCCACGCAAGGTCTGAAAAACGAGCCTGCTGGTTCGCAAACGGATCGACGTAAAGTTCGCTCATCCCCGCATCCCCCTTGCTCTTGATCAGCTCCGCGCCGTCCGCATACGACTTCTTGACGTACTCCACCACGGCGGCCTTCGTCTTGAAATCCGCTCGGCTCGGGTCGCCCGTCGGGATCTTCACGCCCTTGACAGGGTTGATGAAGTAGTAGTTTCCACCCGCGGCATGCAAAAGCTGCTCGGCGAAACTCCGCTGCACCGGATTCGGCTTGAAATCGTACTTGTCTTCCGGAAAATCTTCAGCCATGGCGATCAGTTTTCGCCCAACCTCGTTCCAGTTATCCAGCAGCGTTTGCGATGGGCTGGATGGCGGCTTGGGAGCGGGCTTTGCGACACCCTGCGCGGTGACGGTATGAACCATCAGCCCGGTAGCCAGAACAAACGTAAGCGCCTTTACAGTGAGCTTCATTGGATGAACTCCTTCAGTTCCGTGCCAGAAGTGTAGCTCAAAGAACATAGCGTGAACATGACCATTGCGACAAAAACGATTAAACCAAGCCGCCTCTTCCCCGACCTACTCCACCAAACTCTTCAGCACCCGCACATTCCGCTCTTCATCCCCCGGCTCATCCACCGGCGTCTCCGCAATAAACGCGGCATGCGCAAAGCGCTTGTCATTCAGCAGCCGTCGAAATGGCTCAACCCCCATCGTCCCCTGCCCAATATGCTCATGCCGGTCCAGCTTCGATCCGCGCGCGGCCTTGGCATCGTTGCAGTGCCACACCTTCACCGATTCAAACCCCACCGTCGAGGCAATCAGCTTCATCGTCTCCTCATACCCCTCGGCAGACACTAAGTCGTACCCGGCAACATGCGTGTGGCAGGTATCCAGGCACACACCCACCGGCGCGCAAGTCCGCAGAAGTTCAACTAATTCAGCGACTTGCTCAAAGCTTCCGCCCAGTGAGAACTGCGCACCCGCCGTGTTCTCAATCAGGATGTGGAAGCCGGTTCCCTGCCACGCCAACCCGTCGATGGCGCGCGTAATCGAGTCGGCGGCCAGCTTCAGCCCCTGCTCGCGGGTCAATCCATTCCACGAGCCTGGATGCAGCACCAGGTAATCGGCGCCGAACGTAAGCGCCCGCTCGATCTCGCCCCGAAACGCCGCAATGCTTTTCTCCCGGATGTCATCCGTCTGGCTGCACACGTTCACCAGGTAGCTGGTATGTATCACAATCGGGGTGACATCGAGCTTCGCCCGCAAATCCCGCATGCGCTCGGCCTGCTTCGGATCGACCTTGGGCGCGCGCCACATACGCGGGCTCGACGAGAAGAATTGAAAGGTATTGGCGCCAATCTCACGCGCCTTTTCGACAGCGTTTGAAGCCCCGCCGGCCGTTCCCAGATGCACACCTATCCGCTTAGCCATGCGGCTATTTTAATGGCTGACACATCGCACGCAAGGACAGTTGAATAGTTCGCTTAAAGGGTGCACTACATAGCTGAAAAGGCTGCAGAAATGGTTGCAAAACATGCGAAAGGGTTGAACCTGTGGTTGCGAGTCGCAGAGACACGTACCATGGGGGCAGCCCCCGCACGTGTTTTAGGTTGCAGAGAATTGAACTAAACGGGGGTGTGGGTTGCAGAGAATTAGCCGCTTTTTCGCGAAACGCGCTGATTTTGCACGGGATAGCGACTTAACCCCTTGATAATGAGTTCTTTATTGCGTTTTTCTTCTCTGTGCAATTGCGCGCATTCTCGGGCGAGAAGGAGACCTCGTTGCCCCTCTAATCGTCGTCGTCCTTTGCAGATTTTTTGGTGCGAGCTTTGATCATCGCCGGGGCCGGCTTGTCGCCCATCGCGTCCTTCCAAAGGATCACGTTGAGCTTCTGCGCATCGGCGTGGTCGGCGTGGCGGAAGTCCATCTTCATGCTCTCCTTCGCGCCCGGCGCTGTCTTTGCGTTCGCCGTATAAATCAGCCCGTTGTCGCGGTTCGAGTAGTCCGCCGCATAAGCCGCTTGATCGCCCGGCCCCGTGAACAAAGTGGAGATGAGTGAGCTGAACGCATCGTTGTTGTTCATGGGAGGGAGACCGAGCAGCGTCTCCATTGTCCTAATGACGCTGACCGTCGAATAGAAGCGGCTGTCTACAAAGGGTGAGCCGTCAGGACCGTGCGGAGCGTACTTGCTGATTACCAATCCAACGCTTCGATGCGCGTCCACATGATCGCCGCCATCCTGCGCATCGTCTTCGAGAATGAAGAACGCAGTATCGTCCCAGAACGGCGAGTGCGAGATTGCTTCCACCGCCCTGCCCACGGCCAGATCGTTGTCCGCTACCGAAGCCTTCGGCGTGGGACCACCCGGCCGTGTGCCGGCGGTGTGGTCATCGCCCAACCGCAACAGTACAAAATTCGGCATGGTGTCTTTACCCTGCTCTTTGTCGGCAAGCCAGCCTTTGAGGTGCTTCATGAAGATCTCCACGCGTACCTGGTCGGGAACCGACAGTTCAAAGTCTGGGGCTTCTTCGGCAAAGTGCCCCACCAGCTCTGGCTTGGTCGGCACATTGGCGGCAATCAGCGGAACGGCCCACGGCCACTTGTTTACCCCGCCACCCCACTCCGCTGGCAGCATCTCGCCCGGCGCAATCGCCTTGTGGGTGCAGTCGTGGCCTTGCATCAATGGTCCCATCTGCGGATCGGCGACGGGTGCCTCGTTGCAGAATGTCGTCGAGATGTACTCGCCGAAGTGGTAATAACTCTTTCCATGGGAGGCAAGATTGCCCCACAGATAGCCGCTGGCTGGTTCGTTCACATCGGGAATTTTCTGCAGCAGCGGATAGCCCTGGGCCACAACGCCCTCATAGTCGTAGGTTCTCTCGCTTCCTCGATAGCTCTGCTGCCAGGTCTTTTCCAGGTAGTCCGTGCCGATGGCCGCCGTGGACCACACATGCCCATCGCCCGAAACCTCGCCCGAGTCGAAGAAGTTATCCAGCACGCCGAATTGCAGAGCGAGTCTATGTTCGTTGGGGGTGACGGCCTCTCCGTACATGGTCAGACCTGGATCACCGTTCCCCACCGGCTTCTCATCCTTCTTCAGGTCGCCAAGGATCTGATCGTACGTGCGATTCTCCTTGATGATGTAAATCACGTGCTTGATCCGGTTCTGTGCTCCACCTGCGAAAGTTATCTTCTCCTGGGCTGCCTTCATCCGGTTTGACTCGATAACAATTTCAGTCCACTGGGCTAGATTTTTCTCGATCTCGACGGCATCCAGAGTGGCAAGTGAGCCATAGAGCAGTGTCGCGATGTAGCTTGTAGGTCTCTGGAACCGTCTCTGGTTGGCAGTCGTCTCCGTCGCACGCTGAAAAAAGTTGTTTGGCCCAGTTCCCTTGCCCTTCGCCGTAGCAACATACAGCTTGCCACCCGATGCCGAAGGAAGAAACGCCATCGACATGGGCATCCACTCGGTCGGAACAAAGCCAATGGGTTCGACCATGCCCTGCTTCGCTTCTTTGGCTGTCAGCTTACTTGTGTCGATCACCGCAACCGCGTCGCTGATTGCATTCGCTGCATACAGGCGACTGCCGTCCGCGTTCACTGCCAGTGCCTCAGGCTCCGCGCCGAAGTAACTCTGATGAGGAAGGCGCGTATCGAAGTACCCCTTCACGGAGAATTGCCCAGCCGCCACATTCACAGCCGCGACAGCATCGCGGTTGGCCAGTGCGACGTAGAGCGTCTTCCCATCCGGAGAGAACTCGAGCGCACAAGGGTGCGTTCCGGCGGCGACCGCGCCGGACGGCTTGAGCAAAGCCAGCTTCCGGCCAACCGTCCCCTTTGCCAAATCGAGCTCAACAATCTCCGAAGCATTCCATAACGCGACAAAAGCTCTCTCGCCGGCCTTCTCAACCGCCAGCGCAGCCGGATAGGTGCTAGGCACCGCGTCGCTTTCCGAAAGGTCAAACCTTTTCTCAATCGCACCGCTGGCGGCATCCAGCAGCAAGACATCGTCGGACAGATTGTCGGCGACCAGCAGCTTCTCCGCGCCTGCACGGCCAACCACCGCGATCGCAGCCGGAAACGGCACACCCTTGTCGCCTTCCTTCTCGTCGATCAGCCTTGTCTTTCTACCCGGGGCCAGTTGCTGCAGCGGAAGAGGTATCAGGCGCTCGGGAGCCAGCTTGCCTTCCGCGAAGCTATAGACCGCAACGCCGCTCCCGGTCTTCTCCTTGCCATCACCTGTCGGGTCGGAGATGGATCCCATGCTCGCGTACAGATGTTTTCCATCGCGGCTGAATGCCAGCCCCGAGTAGAGCGTCTGCCTGGCCACTTGCGCCAACGTTCGGGCGTCCGGAAAGTCAGTAAGGGTACCTGTCCGCGTATCCAGAACCGCCAGCGATTGTTCATACTGCGACTCGAAAGTGCCATAGCCGGCGTTCACCGTAACTACATACCGCAGGTCGGGAGAAACGGCCATTGACATGGGCAAGCTGTTCAAGCGCTGAGGACGGCCTGGGATCTCGCCGATCAACTGCTTGCTGGTGGGCAGATCGACGGTCTGCGACTTCAAAAGTCCGGTTCCGGGAATCAGAAAAGTGGCGGCAGCAAGGAGGAGAACCTTCTTATCCATGGCAGAAGCTTAACAAGAGAGACTCGCGGAAGCGTTACTGTGCTGTTACAAAGGGGAGCCGATGGGGCTCCGAGCGGATGGGAGTTATAGATCGGGCTTGCAGCCCTTTTTCTGGTGCTCGATGTAACCCTGGGGCTGCGCCCCAGGCTGGTATAACGCCGGGCCTTTGGCCCTCGAAATAGTTCTGCTTGTGCAAGCTCGATGTTCATATTGCCTATTACCCTCGCCCATGATCTTGCCTGTTACCGAGATGGCACCGATAGTAATGCTGCATGTTCGGTGATTCTTCCTTAGAATTCACTCATGAGCGACCCAGTTGATCCCCTCACCCAACTGCTCTCCGACGTGGTGCTGCCCAACCTGAAAGCGGTGCAGATGAGCCAGGCCGAACAGATAGCCGCCAACAATCGGCTGGAGCTTGCCATTCATGAGCTGCGCAGACACATTGACTTGCAGTTTGCGATGCTGGCAAACCAATTGACGGCCTGCAGGGCCGAATTGGCTGCGGCCCATGCGGCGCTGAAGGCGGCGCAAGCAACTACCGATTCGCAGGCGCCGCGCCGCGATACGATTGTCCACTAGAACGGTGGGGGTACGCAGGTGTGCGTTGGACCTGCAATAATCGGTGGGTTATGCGAACGGTAATTACAGCAGAGAAGCTATGGAATGGGACGCGACTGTTGCCCCATCCCACGGTGGTTATTGAAGACGGAATAATTTCATCACTGGGAACACGGGAGACGGGCGAGTTTGCCGGTGGTGATCGCGTGCTTGACTATCCTGGCGCGACACTTGCTCCCGCTTTTTTTGACGTCCACATTCACGGTGCGGCCGGGCGGGACGTAATGGATGCGACGCCAGAGGCACTGCTTACGGTTGGCGGATTCCTTGCTTCGCGCGGGACGGGCAGTTATCTGGCGACAACGGTGACTGCGCCAATGGACGCTACGCTGCGCGCGCTTGCGGGGCTCGCAAAACTGGTGGCGAAAGCGCCGGATGAGGCTACCCACAAGGCGTGGCCGATCGGCATTCACCTTGAGGGGCCGTTTCTTTCTCATGCCAAGAAGGGTGTTCAGCCGGCGGAACATTTGCTTGCGCCTGACATTGCGACCTTCGACCGTTTTTTTGAAGCGGCGGAAGGACATATTCGACTGATGACGATGGCGCCGGAACTCCCCGGCGCGGTCGAGTTGGCCGCTCATGCGACTGCGCGAGGCGTGCGCGTCTCACTGGGACATTCAGATGCTACGGCGGCGGAAACCCGCGCGGCAATTGCCGCCGGAGCTGCGAGCGCCACGCATACCTTCAACGCCATGCGGCCACTCGATCATCGCGAGCCGGGGATATTGGGAACTGTGCTGACAACCGATTCCCTGTATGCAGAAATCATTTGCGACGGCATCCATACATCCCCGGAAATTGTGAAGCTCTGGTGGCGTGCCAAGGGACCCGAGCGAGCGATCCTGGTGACGGATGCGATGAGCGCGGCGGGAATGCCGGACGGCGAATATCAGCTTGGTGGATTCGCTGTGCAAGTGGCCAAGGGCCGGGCCATGGCGCGCGGTGTTCTGGCAGGGAGTGTGCTTACACTCGACCGCGCACTCAGCAATTTTCTGGAGTTCACGGGAGCGGAGCTGGAGCAGGGATTGCGGTTGCTCACAGCGAATCCGGCCTCGATGACGGGATTCTTCGATCAGGCTGGCTCGCTTGCCGAAGGACAACAGGCGAACTTCGTCGTGGTGGATCCTGCCGGTAAGCTACTTGCGAGCTTCGTCGATGGGCAACTGGCAGGCTGACTCCGGTTTCTATTTAGCCGCTTCGGCCAGCCTCTTTGCTCGCCACAGCGCACCCTCAATGCCGGAGACCTCATGCTCAAGGACCTGCATTTCAGGAGCTGCGGCGTGGAGTCCGGCAAAGAATGCTTCGCGGACCAGGCGAGCCTTGCCAATGATGCTGCCGATCCACGCTACTGGAAGCTCTTGAGTAAGGCCATGCTTGCGGCGAAGTTTGGCACGCACCAGCAGGACAAAATCTACAAGATCTACTGATGCCTGCTTCAAGACTCCGAGGGCTACCGGGTCGCCGGATTCGGCAAGCTCGCTGATGGCTGGGGCGAGGGCGGCAAAGTCCGGGCCGGGCGTGCTGTCACCGAGACTGACAAGTTGCTCGAGGGTCGTGGTTCCCCAGATGCGTCCAACAGCATCCAGGACCTTGGTTGGTTGCTCGCGATCGAAGGCATTCAGGCCACGGCGCACGGCATGCAATCCGATCCAGTAGCCGGAGCCCTCGTCTCCGAGACGTGAACTGTAGCCGCCGGCGCATTCGCGGCTTCCATCGGGCGCGCGGCCAATGGTGTTGGAGCCGGTTCCCGCGATCTGCAGGATGCCAGGGCCGCCTTTGAAGGCGGCGTCGAGGGCAATGACTTCG
>Ga0302193_10004747_pt1 | contig 10713 bp, 11 predicted proteins | sample II_Bog_E3_3_FD_200228 | JGI IMG/M metagenome (GOLD analysis project Ga0302193, IMG submission 200228) | Peat permafrost microbial communities from Stordalen Mire near Abisko, Sweden - II_Bog_E3_3 | ecosystem: Environmental > Terrestrial > Soil > Wetlands > Peat | place: Sweden: Abisko...
CAAAGTTGGGGCGGCCGAGCGAGACGGTGGTCAGGCCGGCGTCGAAGTTGGCTCCGGGGATGCGGACAATGGCTTTGGTGAACAAGCGGGAGGGCCTCTGGTTGCATGATTGCACAGGAGCTGATATTCAGTATTCTTCTTGTTGGGTATTCGCCTGACTCACCTCCCCATGGGGTGGGGATGCGCTGGGGGCAGATGGAGAGGCGCAACTTCCACCGTTTACCAGAAGACAGGTTTCAGCTCCCGGCTCACCGGTGGTTACCGGGCTTTCATGTAGGTCCGGAACCACGCCGCCAGTTCCGCGTCAGGCATAAGTCCCTCGGCAACGGCGAGCATCACACGCACTATTTCTCGATTATCTGCCACAAGCTCATAGCCATTTAACGGCAGGAACACGCCGCCAGCCTCCACAATGGCCGTCCGCTTGTTGCCGTCCAGAAATGGATGGTTCCTCGCAATTCCAACGGCATAGGCTGCGGCAAGGTCGGCTATATCCGGAGTTCCGTACGCCAGCAGGTTTTGGGGACGGGCTAGCGCCGAGAGCAGCAATGCCTTATCTCGCACTCCCGCCAGCCCGCCGTGTTCCGCGATCTGTTCATCATGAATCGCATAGATCGCGTTTTCGGCCACCCAGCACCACGCGGACTCGCTCACTTTGCAAGCTCCCGAAGCGCATCGCGACGGTCCCGCATGAACTTGCGCGCCAAGGACATTTGCTCCTCGAACTGAGGATCGTACGGAGTGATACGAAACCCATCGACAGACTCAGTGAGAAAGACAGAATCGCCCTTCACAACCTTGAGCCGCGCCAAGGCTTCTTTGGGCAAGACAACCCCGAGCGAACTCCCAACCCCTGTGACCTTAAGCTTCAACATTTTATCTCTCCGTTGTACTTATTATAATACACAGTACACATGTACAATATACGCAGCGAGTCGTTTGGGGTTATTGAGTTTGGGATTCGAATCCAGAAACGAAAGCGGGTCAAATGGTGCTCAGCGATGTTTGGATCTGCGCCAACGACCAGCGCGCATTCATTCAAAAATGGGAAGGGCAGTTTGCTCGCGGACGAGGGCCAAGATGCGTTTGGATAAATCAGGGGGTCGAGGGCGGTGAGGGTAAGTCCGCATTCGACGAGGGCCTGGCAGTAGGCGGCGTGCTGGGTGAGAACCTGGTCAAAGTTGGGGCGGCCGAGCGAGACGGTGGTCAGGCCGGCGTCGAAGTTGGCTCCGGGGATGCGGACAATGGCTTTGGTGAACAAGCGGGAGGGCCTCTGGGGAATGATTTCACAGGAGGGGTGGACAAGTATTGAGTTCAGAAAGATGCACCCTGCGACCGCTTTCCCATCCGCCGCCATTCGAAAAAGCAAAGCAGGAGAGTGATCGCGAAATAGACGAACTGTGCGAGTAGGAATGTGTGCCAATTGAAGTCGTGGATGATAAACCTAACCGTCCCCGGCGGCCCGTCTACTGCCGTTATCCAGGTTGCGGTGTTCCTGTACCAAGCCACCACGCTGCTTGGACCACCCTCTATCAGCTTCACTAGAGAGGTTCCAAGGAAGCACAGCCAGTAGAGCAAGAAGACGGCCAGAATGCCAAGACGAAGAAGTCGACCGATCATCTTGAGGACAGTCATTCTCGCCTCTTCATAATCTGAATCCGCCTCCTCACATCTTGGACCCAGGAGTCTGTGGTGAAAGTTGACGTGGTTGAAAAACACCCCTCAGGGGCTAAAGAGGCTGCGGAAAAAGTCGGGTTTTGAGTCAAGATTCACAAAGAACATCCCTCGGGGGCTAAAGCCCAGCGTTTATTTTCAGCCACTTGTGGCACGACTGAAGTCGTGCCCTTTCAAAACCCGACTTTCGCCACTGGCTGTTAATAGAACAGGTACTTGCGCCAGCGGTCGTCACCGCGGCCTAGCATGCGCATGATCTGGCGGCTGGTGTGGAGGGAGAAGGGACGCGGGTCGCGCATGAGCGCCATGTCGCTGAGTTCGTGGAGCATGCGGTTGCCTTTGCGGCGGTTGCAGGCGTGGCAGCAGGCGACGAGGTTTTCCCAGGTGGAGTTGCCGCCGCGTGACCGGGGAATGACGTGATCCAGGGTCAACTCGCCAGAGGGCAGCACGACGCCGCAATATTGGCAGGAGTTGCGGTCGCGCAGCAGGATGTTTTTGCGCGAGAGGGCGCGGGTCTGGTGGGGGATGCGCCGGTACTCCAGCAGGCGAATGACCGACGGCATGGGGACGCGGCTGCGCTGGGCGTGGAGCATGAGGCCGTGCTCCTCCTCAGTGCGCGCAATGCCCTTGAGGACCAGCACCAGGGCCCGGCGCGCGCCGCAGATGTTGATGGGCTCGTAGGATGCGTTGAGCACCAGCACGGGAAGCTGCATCATGTGTGTGGGTTGGACTTGCGCATAGTCTCCGGCGCAGGCCGCAGCCTTGGCGATGGACTTCTGTTTGCGTGCATGAATCATTGCTTTTCCCAGCGACATCCTTTATCCCCTCGTCAAAAAGATGGTTTATCGTGCGATGAAAAGTTGATTTCGTGCTGCAGTTCCGCGGTGATGGCGTGACTGGAAAAGCCGGGGTTGTCCTCGACCGTATCCGCCGGTTCAAAGCGCTGATCGTAGATGCGTCTAGCGCGGGCCAGGGTGGCCACCCAGACGGACTCCGCGCCGGCCTGGACGAGTACTCGGGAAGCCGCACGAGCCGTTGCGCCGGTGGTGAAGATGTCGTCGATGAGCAGAATGTGCTTGCCGAACACCGCCTGGGCACCGGCAACCTGGAACGCACCGCGAACATTGAGGCTGCGCGCATGCAGGCTGAGACCGGCCTGGCTGTCAGTGGCGCGCTGGCGCAGCAGCGTTGTCGCGGCCAGGGTCAGATGCCATTGCGGATGGGATTTTCGCAGGAATCCAAGCGCATTTATGGCGAGCGCCCGGGCCTGGTTGAAGCCGCGCTGGGTCTGTTTTGACCGGTGAAGCGGGACTGGGACGACGAGCATCTCCGCCGGGGCTTCCCCCTCCAACTGGGCAATGGCCTGGGCCAGCATGCGGCCGAGGCCGCTCGCCGCCGGGTGCAGGCGATCGTATTTGAGTGCATGGATCGCGGCCTTCATCCGTCCCTGGTAAAGGCCGTAGGCCACGGCACGCTCAAAGGGTGGAGGAGCGAGGCGGCAAGCGCGGCAAAGCGCGGGCTGTTCAGGACTTGCAGACGAGTCCGGCCGGTCGAGAGTGTCGCCGCAGCGGAAGCAGGCGGGGCCGGCCTGGGGCGGAAACTCGATCCAGCAGGAGGCGCAAATTGGCACAGAGGAAAGCTGCGGCAGGGGCGAGCCGCAGAGGGAACAGGATGCAGGAAGAAGGGCACAACTCAAGGCATCCATGGGACTTCGAAGCACGCGGACAATTGCGCGCCAACGGGAAGCACCCGATGGGGTAACGTCGAACGTCAGTGAACCGGAGTTCCTGCGGAAGACGCACCTCACTTCAAGGCGGGCTTAGCTGTTTTCCGGGCTGCGAACACCCACCTTGCCGTCAGTATACCCGGAGTGTCGATCACGGTCTATGCATGGAACGGACAATTCACGGCCGTCAACCCGCTATTTCCGCAGAATGCTTCCTGAAGCAGGCGCATCCGATGCGGGCGGTTTGTTCATATTGTCCTGGATTTCTCCGACCCCGGACTCGACCATGCCCTTGATTTGCTGAGCGGCACCCTTCATCTGGGTTCCGGTGTTGCCGGTGAGACTGCCGATCTGGCTCTTTGCGCTACCCACCGCCTGGTCGATGGCGCCTTTCACTCTCTGCTTGTTCATGTTTTTCACCCTCCTGAGGTCAAGGTATCCGCGATTGCGGCGAGGAGGCTGTTTCGAATTGACCACGCCTCGACGGAGGAGCGGGCCTGTAGAGGCTGCGGAAAAAGTCGGGTTTTGAGTCAAGATTCACAAAGAACATCCCTCGGGGGCTAAAGCCCAGCGTTTATTTTCAGCCACTTGCGGCACGGCTGAAGCAGGCTGCGGAAAAAGGCGCGTTTTGCGCACGAAATGCCCGAAGAGCATACCTCAGCGGCTAAAGCCGGACTGATTCTATTGGCTTTATGCCGGGGATAAATCCCCGGCCTACCGCACGAACGAGTTTTTCCGCAGCCTGTGAAGCCGTGCCCTTTCAAAACTTCGGCCATTTGGTAGTTTTTCCGCAGCCTGTGTAGCCGCCCAGATTGCGATGACCGGCTCAGCGACGCCAGATGCGCAGGTGGAACCGAACCGGGCGCAAGTGGGGGCGGCGAATCGGCCGAAGCGATTGTGTACGGCTGGCGCTTGTGAGTTTGGGGATTCAGTGGTCATGGTTGCGGCCTTGCCTGTTGCGGCTAAATCTTGTCGATAGATCGGCAAGCCTCCTGTGCGCTGTATGGAATTGGGCTTCGCGCACAGCCTGCAGGGGGAATGGCGGTTAAGATACACTTCAACCCGTGGAGGATTTCCGTTGCTGTCTGGTTTCCGTGGGCTGTTTGCCGCCGTTCTGATTACCTTGCTTTCCATTCCGGGCGATTGCCTGGCAGCAGCCGCGCAGCAGGAAACAACCCCAGCCGCCAGCCCAGGAACCAGCAGCATTCTAGTGGCCTCGGCGGTGACGCCGGGCACTCCTGTCGCACAAGCCACTCCGCAACAGGCTCCCGCCCCGCAAAACGGCATGGGCGGTATTGCGGGGGGCCTGGGTGCGGCCGCGGTCTACGACGAGCACAAGCGACCGATCACTGCGGGCGGGTTTGTCGACTCCGGCCCGGTGATCTTTGAGGACGTCACAAAACAGGCGGGACTCTCCGGCTGGACCCACAAGATGGGCGTGCCGGAGAAGAAGTTCATTGTCGAGACGAACGGGTCCGGCGTGTGCCTGCTGGACTACGACAACGACGGCTGGCTGGATATCTATCTGGTAAATGGCGCTTCCTTCAACTCCCTGGACGGCAAGGAGCCGACGCCGCACGCCGGGTTGTTCCACAACAACCACGACGGAACTTTTACCGACGTTTCTGCCAAGGCCGGGGTCGAGAACGACCGCTGGGGTTACGGGTGCTCGGTTGCCGACTACAACAACGACGGATACCCGGACATTTATGTGGGCAACTACGGCAAGAACCGCCTGTACCGGAACAACGAGGACGGGACATTCACCGACGTTGCCGAGAAGGCCGGCGTTGCCCTTGGCAACTGGTCTCCTGGGTCGGCCTGGGGCGACTATGACGGGGACGGACGGCTGGACTTGTATGTGACGGGGTACGTCCACTTTGACCGCGACAACCTGCCGATCGCCGGAACCAAGGCTGTGGGTTTCGCCCAGTGCCAGTATCGCGGCGCGGCGGTAAATTGCGGGCCGCGCGGATTGCAGGGCGAGCCCGACCACCTGTTCCACAACAATGGCGACGGCACTTTTACAGACGTGACAGTGAAAGCCGGTGTGGAGGACAAGGACAAGTACTACGGCTTCAGCACAATTTTTATCTCGCTGAACGGCAACGGCAAGCCGGACCTGGTGGTGGGCAACGACTCCGAGCCGAACTTCCTTTACATCAACAAGGGAGACGGCACATTCGACGACCAGAGTTATGTCTCCGGGTTTGCGCTGAACAAGGACGGCCGCGAGATTGCCTCAATGGGCATTGCGGCGGGGGATTATGAGAACAACGGCCTGGAAGATTTTTTCATTACCGACTTTGGCGACGACTACAAGGTTCTTTACCACAATGACGGCGACGCAAGCTTCAGCGATGTGAGCTACAAGGCGGGCATTGCCCAGACCACGATTCCGTTTGTTGGCTGGGGCGACGGGTTTCTCGACTTTGACAATGACGGCTGGCTCGACCTTTTCATGGTGAACGGCCACGTCTACCCGGAAGTCGACCAGCACGACTGGGGTACCACCTTCGCCGAGCGGCCGCTGCTGTTCCGCAACGTTCCCGAGGCAAATGGGAAGGGGCGCAAGTTCGAGTATGTTCCGCCAGTCAAGGGCACGGGGCTGGCCGACGTGATTCCTGCGCGCGGGGCGGCGTTTGGCGACCTGTTCAACGACGGCAAGATGGATGTGATTATCAACCCCATCGACGGGCCGCCGGTGCTGCTGCGCAACGTCAACGCCGATCACCACCATTGGGTCGAATTGGGTTTGGTGGGCGGGCCGAAAAGTCCGCGCGACGCGACCTGCGCCACCGTTTACCTGAAGGCCAACGGGATGCGGATGCGCCAGGATGTGCTGGCCAGCGGCAGCTATATTTCATCCAACGATCGTCGGCTGCATTTTGGCCTAGGCGATGCGACGGACGCGGGTACTGCGGAGATCCACTGGCCGGATGGGGCCAGGGAGACTGTGAAACTGCCTGCGGAAGACCGCATCTTCACCATCACGGAAGGCGTGGGGATTACTGCCGCGCTTTGCGGGGGTGCACCCTGCTCTGCCCCAGTCACGGATAAAACAGTCGCTCACTAGACTGGGCGGTACCGGATAATCGGATGAGTGGGTTGCTGGATTCGAGGAAATTCGTTGCCGCAGGTAAGCCGTTTCGTATCGCGCCCGTACACTTCAAGGCATGCAAACCCCTGGATCGCGTTCGTGTTTGCGATCGCCTCGGTTGGCTTGCCGGCCTTGCGCTCTGCTTCGGCCCAGACATCCGCGCCTCCGCCGCAGCAGCCTCAAAGCGGCATGGGAGGCATCTCCTCAGCGGGCACCTTTGCGCCGGTTTACGACGCTGACAAGCGGCCCATCACCGCGGGCGGCTTTGTGGACAAGAATCATGGCACGGTGGTCTTCGAGGACGATACGCGCGCGGCCGGGTTGTCGCACTGGCAGCACGTGATGGGCACCAAGGACAAGAAATACATTCTTGAAACCGATGGCTCGGGAGTTGGCCTCATTGACTATGACAACGACGGCTGGCTCGATATCTACATTGTCAATGGGTCCACTTACGACGCGCTGAGCGGCAAGCGGACTCCGCCGCATGCGGCGCTGTTTCACAACAACCACGATGGCACGTTTACCGACGTTGCGGCCAAAGCGGGAGTGACCAATGACCGCTGGGGCTTCGGCGTGGCCATTGGCGATTTTGACAACGACGGATGGCCGGATATCTTCGTCGCCAACTACGGCCATAACCGCCTGTACCGCAACAACCATAACGGGACTTTTACCGACGTTGCAGAGAAGGCCGGCGTGACGCTTGGCAACTGGTCGGATGGGGCGACATTTGGGGATTACGATGGCGATGGGCGGCTGGATCTGTTCGTCAGTGGCTACGTGCACTACGACCTGAACCATCAGCCGACTGCAGACGACGGCACTGTTCCCTTTGCGTTTTGCCAACTGCGCCAGACACCAGTAATGTGCGGGCCGCACGGGCTGCAGGGGGAACCCGACCACCTGTTCCACAACAATGGCGACGGCACCTTTACCGATGTGAGCGTCAAGGCCGGAGTGTCCGATCCGGGCGCCTATTACGGGTTCACGGCGGTCTTTGTTGACGTGAACAACGACGGCAAAGTGGACCTGCTGGTGGCCAACGACTCAGAGCCCAACTACCTCTATATCAACAAGGGCGACGGGACATTTGAGGACCAAAGCTATGTTTCCGGCTTTGCCTTGAACAACGACGGGCGCGAGATTGCCGCCATGGGCCTGGCGGTTGGCGACTACATGAACAACGGCCGTGTGGACATGCTGGTCACCGACTTCTCCGATGACTTCAAGGCTCTTTATCGCAACGACGGGGACGCCAGCTTTACGGAGGTGGGAGCGCAGGCCGGGATTACGAAGGTGGCGATACCCTTTGTGGGATGGGGAGATGGGTTTCTGGACTTCGACAACGACGGCTGGAAAGACATCATGATGATCAACGGGCACGTCTATCCCCAGGTGGACGAGCACGACTGGGGCACGACATTTGCCGAGCGTCCGCTTCTGTTCCGCAACCTGCATGACGGTAAGTTCGAATACGTTCCGCCGGTTGAAGGCTCAGGGCTGGCGACGCTTAGGTCAGGGCGCGGTGCGGCGTTTGGCGATCTGTTCAACAACGGGAAGATCGACGTGGTCATCAATCCCATCGACGGGCCTCCGGTGCTGCTGAAGAACGTCAATCCGGACCATCATCACTGGGTGGAGTTGAAGCTGGTGGGAGGGCCGAATAGCCCCCGCGACGCCATCGGGGCCACTGTCTATCTGACCGCGAACGGGATTAGGCAGCGGGAAGATGTGCTGAGCGGCGGAAGTTACATCTCATCGAACGATCAGCGGCCGCACTTTGGGTTGGGCGATGCAAGCGACGCGGGGACGGCGGAGATTCACTGGCCCTCGGGCGTGGTGGAAACCGTTAAGCTTCCTGGCGAAGACCGCATCTTCACGATTGCGGAAGGCAGAGGCATTGCGGGCGTGCTGTGCGCAAAGCAGCCTTGCCTGAGCAAACCCGCAGGCAAATTTGCAAATGGGCCCGCACCGCGCCCTACGCCCAAACCGTTACCACGCAAATAGGCGCGGACCACCGGGGCTGAGTGCGGCGCGGGCTGACTGACTGGCTAAAATACGCCGGCCATGTAGACTTCCGACGGGTGCCGCTCAGAATGTGCGCCGGCCTCGACCAGCACCACAGGCGAGAGCGTGATGACGGGGCAATGGGCATGCGCGAGCACCTTGTAGACCACGCCGTGCCGCGTAATGGCCGCAAACGCCGATGCTCCCTGCGCGCCGAGGACAATCAAATCCGCCAGTTGCGCGCGAGCCTGATAAAGCAGCTCCTCGGTGGGGTCGCCGGGGACGACGATTGTCTGGACGGCGATCTTGCCCAGGTGCTCGGTAGGAACGAGGCCGAGGAGATCGGCTTCGACCTGTTCAATTGTTCTGCCGGCCAACTCTACCTGGCGGTCCTGCGGGCGAATAACATGCTGCAAGACCAGGCGGGCGTTGTGCTGCACGGCCAGGTCGGCAGCGAATTCGGCGACCGTGTGGCTGGCTTCCTGCATGCTGACGGCGCAGAGCACGGTGCGGGTGGCAAACTTGCGGTACTCGCCGTCCACCACGTCAGGCCCGACGATGTAAACCGGGACGCGCGAGGTGCGCAGAACGGCTTCAGCAACGGAGCCGACGAGCAGCTTGCCGATGGGGCCCGGAGAATGAGTTCCCATGACCACGCGGTCAATCTCGCGCTCACGCAGGAAGGCGATGATCTGGTCGGCGGGCAGGCCTGGGCGCACGACAACTTCGCAGCGAACGCCGGTGGCGCGAACCTGCTGTGCCAGCGGCTCAAGAGCCTGCATTTCAGTGCGCGCGGCGGCGGCGTAATCGTAGTAACGGACGCCGGATGTCTCCGACGCGCCGACGACCAGGGTGTCATAGGCGTGAAAAAGAACAAGATCGGCGCCAAATTCCGCAGCCTGCGCGAGGGCAAATGCAAAGGCTTTCTGGTTGGCGGGAATCTCAGCAGCGAACAGGATGGTGGAGGGTTTGCTCCAACCTGGCTTGATTGCGGATGCCATGGGAACCTCCTTGAGGTGCGGAAAAACATTAGCAAAGGCGTCATCGGTTCACAGTGCCCTGTGGCACAGGATGATGTGCGATAGATCACGCGCAAAGCACTACCCACTCGCTGTCCGGAATGCTGAAACTGCTCACATAACCAATAGAGATGCGGGCTTTGCGAAAATGGATAGCTTGGCACGGATTGTGCGCCATTTTCATAACTTTGTATAGCAATTCCGGAATGAATCTGTACTTTGATCGAGATGACGTGATGCCAATCACAGCAAGGCATGCCTTCCTGCTGGTTTCCTAAAGCTGAATCGTGGCGCTCCTAAGCGGCTTTCGCCCAAGAGGCTCTGCCAGACACTTGCAGGAAGACTTCCCCGGACGGGCATTGTCCTGACAAGGATGTCATCGGCAGATCTGGACACCTGGGCGGGCTGAAAACCGATCGACCCCCGGCGCACAAGTTATCAGCGCGCCTGCGCTCCGCGATTCGCACAAGGAGGCCGTATGAAGCCGATGCACAATATTCCCGCCCGCGGCGGATTGAACTTTGACGAAACGCCCTTCCTGGCCATCTGGGAAGTGACGCAGTCCTGCGATCTGGCCTGCAAGCACTGCCGGGCTGCCGCGCAGCCAATCGCTCACCCCGATGAGCTGACCAACGAAGAAGGCAAGAACCTGATCGACCAGATTGCCGACATGGGTGTGCCCATTTTTGTATTTACCGGGGGCGATCCGCTGAAGCGCAAAGACGTCTTCGAGCTGATTGAGTACGCCGCTGGCAAAGGCGTGCAAGTGGCGCTGACGCCGAGCGCGACGCCGCTGCTTACGCGCGACGCGATGTTCAAGTTGAAGGAAGCGGGGCTGGTTCGCCTGGGCATTTCGCTCGACGGGTCAACCCCGGAGATTCACGACACCTTCCGCGGCCTGCCCGGCGCCTACGCGCGAACCATTCAGGCCATCTCTTGGGCCAACGAGGCCGGTATCCCCATCCAGGTGCACACCACCATCAGCCGCCACAACGCGCACGACCTGGACAACCTCTGCGCACTGTTCGAGAAGCTGGCCATCGTGATGTGGAACGTCTTCTTCCTGGTTCCTGTAGGCCGCGGCCAGCAGGCCGATCTGCTGAGCGGCGAAGAGTTTGAGAACGTGTTCGGCAAGATCTACGAGTTGTCGCACCGGGTAAGCTTCCAGATCAAGACCACGGAAG
>Ga0302193_10004754_pt1 | contig 10710 bp, 9 predicted proteins | sample II_Bog_E3_3_FD_200228 | JGI IMG/M metagenome (GOLD analysis project Ga0302193, IMG submission 200228) | Peat permafrost microbial communities from Stordalen Mire near Abisko, Sweden - II_Bog_E3_3 | ecosystem: Environmental > Terrestrial > Soil > Wetlands > Peat | place: Sweden: Abisko, Stordalen...
CGCGCATCTGGCGGATATTGCCTTCAAGCGAGCGTGCGATCTCTTCGTCGCTGATGTTGAGCTTGCCTTTGCTCGGCCGGTTGCGGTTGGAGATCTGCCGGCCGCGAAAGGCTTCGAGCTTGGGCGAAGCCTGCGTGTAGTGCGCGTGGACATCGATGATCATGCTAACTCTCCTCAGCCGCGGCCAGCGCGTTTGCGCCCGGCTTCCAGTGCCTTGAAACTCTGTTCGGGTGCCGCCATCAGCCAGCGGAATCCCCTCTCGACCAGTTCCTCGACATTCTTCGACGTCACATGCGGATGCCCGCACGGCACGCCGTACTGCTTGCAGATGGCAAGTGCGTCATTCATCGCCGATTTCACGTCCGGATGCTCGTAGTCGCGGGGGTGCCCGAGATCCTGCGACAGATCGCCTTCGCCGATCAGCACGACGCTGATGCCTTGCACCTCTTCGAGCATCTTGGGCAAATTCCGGATCGCCTTCTTCTCCTCGCACATGATGATGACGGCCACTTCGCCTTGCGGGTTGAGCGGCCAGACATCGGCTCGGGTGTAGTAGTCCGCCTGGGTGAGGCCCCAGTAACGAGATGCTGCCTTGGGCGAATCACCGCGCTGGCCGGCGGGGTGGTAGTAAGGTGCTGTTTCCGGCCTCGGGTAGCGGCAGGCGCTGACGGCGTTGCGGGCTTCCTCGACGGTACTGACATGCGGCCAGACCACGCCGTAGACGCCCATATCCAGAACCTGCTTGGCCATCCACTGGCTCATTTCGCCGCCGTTGGGGGGGATGCGCACCATCGGCGCCACGGCGGGCGCAATCGTGCCGCCGCGGACGATCTGTCGGCGATCCAGCATGTACTGCAGGCAGTCGCGCAACGTGAGGATGTCGTAGGGGCGATGCTCCATTTCGAACACGACGGCATCATAGGGGGCCGCTGCGATCGACTGCGCCATGCCGATCTCGGCGGGGGCGAACGTGGTAAACGCTGTCTGGCCGGATTCGAGTGCCTTGATGGCGCCGTTGAGACGAGGGATGTCGGACATTGCTGTTCTCCTTTTCAAATCGGCGCGACGGCCAGCGGCGTATCGCCCGTGGCCGGGTCTTCGCGAAGATCCACGCCGCTGGTCTCCGGCAGCAGGCACACCGCGATGAAGGCAAGCACGTAGCCGCCGAGTGCACACAGGCCCATGGCATAGCCGAGCGGCAGGGTCAGCGAGAGATAGCCCACTGCCGTCGGCACCACCGAACCCAGGCCGCGCCCGCCGCTCAGGCAGAAGCCCTGTCCGGCGCCGCGGATGCGGGTTGGAAACAACTCGGCGAACGCCGGCAGCATGGCCGATGCGAGGCCCGCCTGCAGGCCGCCTTGCAGGAAGGCCAGCACCAGGGTCAGTTGCGGACCGATCGGTGCCATTGTGAAGGTGCTCATGTTGATGGCCTGGCAGACCAGAAAGATCTGCACGCCCCGCCTGCGGCCGAGCCGGTCGCTGAGCATGCCGTAGACGAAGGGGCCGACGAAGGACCCTGATATGTTGATGAACAGAAAGCCGGCGGTGGAAGCCACAGCCAGATGGGTTACCGTGCGCAGGTAGGTCGGCAGCCAGATGATGGAGACATAGGCGGCGCCCAGCGTTCCCATCGCCTGCAGCGTGGCCAGGATGGTGCGTCGCAGATACGGCTGCTGGAAGATCTCGCGCGATCTTGTCCGGCGCTTGCCCTCCGCATCGGCCCTGGCGGCATAGATCGGCGACTCCGGCACGAAGCGGCGGATGTAGAAGATGAAGAACATCGGCATGATGCCAATGGCGAACAGCACGCGCCAGGCGATCGGGCCATCAAACATCATGAAGACGATGGGCATTATCCCGACCGCCATGGCGTAGCCCACGGCATAGGCGCTCTGGATCGACGAGGCGATGCGGCCGCGCAGCCGCGGCACGATGGCCTCGCTGATCAGCACAGCACCGACCGCCGATTCCGCCCCATAGCCAATGCCCTGCAGAAAACGCGCGGCGATGAGCTGAGTGGAGCTGTCGGCGAAGGCCGAAGCGAAGGTCCACAGCGACACCCACAGGATGGTAAGCTGGAGTACCCGGATACGGCCAACGCGGTCGGCCATGAGGCCTCCGAGCGGTCCGCCGATCAATCCGCCGACCAGTGCCGCCGTGCCGATCGTGCCGGCTGTGCCGCGGTTGATGCCGAGATATTCAATCAACGCCGGTATCACCAGCGCGAACATCTGCGCATCCATGGATTCCAGGGCATAGCCCCAGAAGCAGGCCCAGTAGGTGGTGCGTTCGTTCTGTTTTAATTCTGAAAACCAGCCAAGGTTCATTGTTTCGTTCCTCCCCGCCTGTCGCCACCCGTTAACCGGGTCGGCTTTTTATTCCTCGGAAAGTTGCCTTTCCTGGCCTGCTATCGCATCGAACCGCGGCGGATTGCTGCCTCCTCGTGCACGACTTGCGCACTGGTTTCGAGCGTGTGGTCGGTCACCGCGCCAGACTGAGCACGGCGGGGTTGGCGACGTTGGCCGGGTCGATCCCGGTCCCGGTCAGCGCCGCTACGATGTTCTCCGCTGCGCCCAATCCCATGCGCGCGATCGAGGCGCCGGTCATTGCCGCGATATGCGGCGTGATCAGAAGATTCGGGGCATGCAGCAACGGCGCATCCGCGTCGGGCGGTTCTTCGACGAGCGTGTCGACGGCCGCACCGGCAAGACGGCCGCTTGTCAGCACATCGGCGAGTGCCGCCTCATCGATCAGCGCGCCCCGCCCGGTGTTGATCAGCAGGGCTCCGGGCCGCATCAGCGACAGCGCGGCTGCGTCGATCATGTTGCGTGTCAGATCGGTCAACGGCGTGTGCAGACTGACGATGTCGGATTGCCGGAGCAGGTCATCCAGGCTGCCGACCTCGCGGGCCAGCGCCGGATCCACCGTGCCGGCCCGTCGGGGCAACGCCAAAACCTTCAGGCCGAAACACGCCGCCATGGATGCCACCCTGCGTGCCACGCGCCCGAACCCGACAAGGCCGAGCGTGCGGCCGGCGACCTCGCGCCCCTTGTAGTCGTTGCGCGCCCAGACGCCGTTGTGGACGCCACGGTCGAGCGATACGAGATCGCGGCCGAGTGCCAGGATCATCGCCATGGTGTGTTCCGCAACCGCCGGCGCATTGGCGTCACCCGCGACCATCACCAGGATGCCACGCTCGGTCGCCGCCGTGAGATCGACTGAGTCGACGCCCGCACCGTGCTTGGCGATGACGCGTAATTGCGGCGCAAATTCCAGCATCGCGCGGCCGAGCGGCGGATTGCCGCGCATCAATATCGCGTCAGGCTGCACTTGGGTGATCGCTTCCCGCAGCCGCGCCTCGGTGACCTTGCCATCCATCAGCGTCAGACTGGCCCCAAACGCCTCCAGCTTCTCGATGGCAACAGCGACCAGTTCGGCGCCGGTGACCAGAACAGACATTTTTCTGTTTATGTCAGCCTCCCGTTTCATAAGATGAAATGGCAGTTCGTACCGTAAGCCGTGTCAGTAAAACGCGCAATTTGGGCGTTGGCTCATTCAGCGTGAAATATCGGAAAGACCGTCAGGCGACTGCTCGACGGCGTAAAAGCCGCTGTCCAGGCAGGGGGCGCGCAACGGCACCGCGACACCCCCCAGCCATGTTAACAAAATCAAGCGGTCGTTGTGCTGATCGGCGTCGATACCCTTCGCTGAAACACACCGGCCTCATGAATTGTTCGGGCTAACTCTCGGTAACCGGCCCGGCAGGGATCTCCAGGTCGAGCAAGGCCGAGCTAAAGCTTTTCCCGTGCGCATCGAGTGCCAGCGAACGCGTGACGCCGCCGCCAAGTGCGCCTTTCATGACAAAGTTGAGCGCGCCGACGTTTGGCATTTCGTAGCGCAGTACCGCACCTTTCACGATTTCGGCGAAATGGGCGCGAACCCGCTCGGCGGTAACATGCGCGCACAGGCGTGGGTAATCGGCAGGATCGTAGGCGATGAGCGAGATATTCGAGATGTTGCCCTTGTCACCGGTACGGGAATGAGCGATCTGGCGCAGCTTGATTGTGTTCGTCATGGCATATCTCCTTGCCAATACATCATGCTTCAAGAATGTGGAGAGCCGGTTGCACCGCCGCCTCCGGCAGCAGTACCGATGCAACGGCGATAATCTCGCGCGCAGACTTCCAGGCACCGCCGCCGCCGGCCGGGCCATTGGTGTAGAGCGTCTCGACCTCGTTGCCGATCCGCACGGCCTCAGCCATCGTATCCGTTCGCGCCGTCACGCGAACGCGCACTTCGTAGGGGGCGTGGCCATCGGAAAGATCGCCGCCATGCAGCGCATTGATGCCGATCAGATCAAACCGCGCCTCGCTGCTTTGCACACCCGTCAGCACCAACCGTTCGCGCACGATCTCCAACGCCAGGCGGCCGCGCGCCACCGCGCCCGCGCCGGCATAGGAGATCTGTCCCTCGCCGATATAGCTGTCGATATAGCCGATCGAGACTTTCAGGGTGCCGGTCTTGGGCCACCCCTGCGCGCCGGTCACCCGCACCCGATCGGGTCCGATCTGCTCGACGGAGACGGCCGAGAAATCGGCGATCACATCCGGTTGATAGTAACGGGCGGGATCGTGGATTTCGTACAGCAGTTGTTCCTTGCACGTATCGGTGGTCACCTGCCCACCCGAGCCGGCAACCTTGGTGATCACCAGGCCGCCGTCTTCGGCGACCTCGGCAATCGGAAATCCCAGCCGCGCCAAGCCTTCGACATCCTTGTAGCCTGGATCGGCGAAGTAGCCGCCCGTCACCTGGCCGGCACATTCCAGAAGATGGCCGGCGACCACGCCGCGGCCAAGCATGTCCCAATCCACGAACGACCAGCCGAAACTATGGATCAGCGGTGCCATGAACAGCGCGGGATCAGCGGCCCGACCGGTGATGACGACATCCGCGCCGGCCGCCAGGGCCGCGGCAATCGGGGCAGCACCGATATAGGCGTTGGCCGAGATGATACGGTTGCCGAGGTCGGGAACTGTGCCACCGGTTTCTTCGATCGTAAGGTTCGTGCCCCTGACGGAATCCAGCACGTCGTCACCTGTCACCGCCGCCACGCGTAAACCTTTAAGCCCCAGTCCGCGTGCGATTTCGATCGTCTTTTCCGCGGCGGCGACCGGATTGGCCGCCCCCATGTTGGTGATGATCTTGATGCCCTTGGCGTGGCAGATGGCGAGCACCGCCTGCATCCGCGCCTGCAACAGTGGATCGTAGCCCGAATTCGGGTCCTTCAGCCGGGCTTGCTGGGCGAGTGCTATGGTGCGTTCGGCGAGGCACTCGAACACCAGATAGTCGATCTCCCCCTTCTCGGCGAGTTCGATGGCCGGCTCGATACGGTCGCCGGAGTAGCCTGCGCCGGAACCGATCCTGATTGTTTTCATGACGACTCTCCAACACCGTTAGATCGGGAAGATTCCCAGCACGACACAAGCAATGGTCATCACCACCGATGCTGCGAACAGGAAGGGAATGGTGAACTTCTGGTGGTCGGCCAGATCGATCCCGCACAGGCCCACGACCAGGAACGTGGCCGGTGTCAGCGGGGATACCGGGAAGCCCGTCGTCATCTGTCCAAGCAAGGCGCCCTGGGCAATTTGCACGGCGGGCACGCCGAGCTTGCCGCCGACCTCTGCCAGCACTGGCAATACCCCAAAGTAGAAGGAATCTGGGTCGAACAGCAGGCTGAGCGGCATCGAGATGAGGCCCAGCCCGATCGGCATCAAATGTGCGCTGTTGACGGGCACGAAGGTCACCGCGGTCTGCGCCAGGGCCTTCAGCATGCCGGTGCCGCCCATGATGCCGGTGAACACGCCGGCCGCAAGCAGGATGGAGGCCATCAACAATGCCGCTTTGGAATGGGCATCGACACGGGCACGCTGCATATCCACGTCACGGTAGTTGATGAGCAGCGCCAGGCAGGTGCCGATCATGAACACGATGGCCGGGGGCAGCTTGTCGCCGAGAACCACCATCGTGCCCAGAACCACCAAGGTCAGCACGATGTTGATCCAGAAATTCTGCGGCCGCCGCAAGGCGCGTTCGCTGTCGGTCAGCGTGCGCTGCGCCACCAGGTCAACGCCGGCACCCCCGCCCAGACCGAGCCGCCGTTCCTCGCGCCAGCCGAGCCAGTAGGAAACCCCGAAGATGAAGATCAGGCCGATGATCTGGATCGGGATCAGTGGATTGAAGATCGTGGGGATCGGCAGTTTGAGTGCGGCCGACGCGCGGATCATCGGGCCGGTCCAGGGCAGGAAGTTCACGCCGGCCGCCAACGAGGCGGCACAGGCAAGGATACGCTTGTCGATCCCAAGCCGTTCATAGAGCGGCAGCATGGCGGGAATGGTGATCAGGAACGTCACCGCGCCCGAGCCGTCGAGATGGATGAGCAGGGCCAGCAGCGTGGTGCCCATCACGATGCGCGTCGGCCGCGTGCCGACCGTGCGCAGGATCCTGTCGATGATCGGATCAAGCATGCCGGCGTCGGTCACCACGCCGAAAAACAGGATGGCGAAGACGAACATGCCGACAACCGGCGCCAGGCTTTGCAGTCCGGTGACGATGAATTTTCCGGTATCCCATCCAAAGCCGCCGATCAGCGAGGCGGCCACCGGGATCAGGATAAGCGCGATCAACGGTGACATCCGCTTCGTCATGATCGCGGTGAGTAGTACGACAATCGTCGCCAGGCCGAGCAAGGCCAACATGATTCCGTTCCCATCCCATATCTGCCTGCGATTATTCCAGGCTGCGTGGCGCGTAAGATGCGCCAAGTTTTGGATTGAACAATTGAAATGATTTGATGTTAGCGATAGTATTTTTCTATGGATGTATCGCTTCGACAGATCCGGGCCTTCGTCTGCGTCGGTCAACTGAAAAGCTTCACGCGGGCGGCGGCCGTGTTGAATCTCGCCCAACCCACGCTGACGGTTCAGATCCGCAGTCTCGAAGCAGCCCTCGGCGTTAGACTGCTCGATCGAACCAGCCGCTCAGTTGACCTGACACGTGTGGGACGCGAACTGCTGCCGGTGTTCGGGCGGATTCTCGGCGATCTCGATACGGCGCTGCTCGGCATCCGCGACCTCACGAAACAGCAACGCGGCATTGTGCGGATCGCCATCCTGCCATCGGTTGCCGCGAGCACGCTGCCCGATGCCATCCGCACATTCCGCGAGGACTACCCCGGCGCCACCTTTGCCCTGAAAGACGCCATCGCCAGCCGCGTTCTGGCACTTGTGCGGTCCGACGAGGTGGATTGCGGGGTTATGGGCGGCGAGGTCACCGACCCCGCCTTCGAGGTGTTGTTTCGTGCCAACGACCAGATGCACATCATCTACCCCAACGGGCATGCGCTGGCCGGCCTGTCGCGGATCACCATCAATGCGATCGCCGCGTATCCGCTGATCTTGATGGACCCGGGGACAAGTGTGCGCGCCATCGTCGATGCGGCTTTTTCAAGCGCCGGGCGCACACCCAGGATAAGCGGCGAGGCGACCTACATGATGACCGCCGTCTCCATGGTGCGCGCCGGCCTCGGCTTGACCATCCTGCCCGGCACGGCGCGGGAAATCGTGGCCGAGCCTAGCCTGCGTTCGCGGCCCATCGATGATCCGCTGCTCTCGCGCCCCGTGCTGATCCTCAAGAAAGCCGGACGCACGCTGCCACCGCTCAGCGAAGCCTTCGTTCATCATCTGGCGAGGACGCTGTCGCCCACCCCATGAATGCCCCGATCTATTGCTGGCATTCATCGAACGTGGAGATGCCTCAGCCGGGGGGAGGGGGTGGAAGTAGCTTGTCGGCGCCGTTCTTGAGGATATTCAACAGGCAGATGGCCGCCGGCGTCAGATACACTTCCTCGCGATACAGTGCACCGAAGATACGGTGCATGGTGGTGCCGGGGATCGGCACCTCGCGCAGCGGAAAGCCCGGCCGGCCCGGGCCCAGGTTACGCCGTGACATCTGGCTGAGCAGCCGGTTGCGAACGATCATCTGCGGGAAAAGGACAATCGAATTAGACTCGACCTGCACCGTGGCCGGTGCAAGCCCGTTGGATTGTAGCCTGGCATCCAGCCAGCGCCGGGTGGACACCTGCGTGGGAGCCAGCATCCAGCGATAGCCGGCGAGCGACGCCATCTCCATCTTGTCCTGGAAGATCGGGTGATCCGCCCCGGCGACGATCACCACCTCATCCGAGACGATGGGGTGGGAAAGGAAGGCCGGGTCTGTCTCCTCCAGCGGGCCGAGCATCAGGTCGATATGCCCGGCCTGCAGGCTGGCTCGCAGCATGTCGTTCATGCCGATCGTCAGCTCCATGGTCACGTCTGGCGCGCTCGCCAGGAATTGTGAGGTCACCTCGGGCAACAGCAGCTTGGCCATGGTGGTGGAGGCCCCGAGCCTGACATGGCCGCGGATCCCCTTGGAGAAGTCCGAAAGCTGGCGCTTCGATTCGTCCAATCCGCGGCGGAGGATCTTCGCCCGTTCCAGCAGCAGGGCGCCGCTCGGTGACAGCACGATGCGGCGGCCGATACGCTGGAACAGCTCGGTGCCCAGATCCTCCTCCAGCCGGCTGATGCATTTGGACAGCGCCGACTGCGTCCGGCCCAATTTCTCGGCCGCCCGGCCCAGATGGCCAAGCTCGGCGATGGTCTCGAAATAGCTCAGGTCACGGAAATCCATGGGTGGTCCCTCGGTGTGCCGACGCCCGGGTCGATTCTCGTCCACCTATGCCTGACATTCAACGATTGACGAAAATTATCCGTTGGACGGCGCGGCCGTGCGGTAGGAAATATCGGCTACACAGTCGCCAACCGGGCCGTAACAATTCGGTCCTGCCGCATAGGCGTGGAGAGCAGCAATGACCCAGGCATCCGATGACATCGACATCCTTGTAAGCGAGGTCGGCCCACGCGACGGCCTGCAGAGCATCGCCCGGGTAATGCCCACCGCAGCGAAACTCCGCTGGATCGCGGCCTTGGCTGCTTCCGGCGTGCGCGAAATCGAGGTCGGCTCGTTTGTCTCGCCCAGGTTGCTCCCACAGATGGCTGATACGGCGGAATTGGTGCGCGAAGCCGTTCGCATCCCGGGCCTCGGCGTGCTCGCGTTGGTGCCAAACCTGAAAGGCGCCGAGCGCGCCATCGCCGCCGGCTGCCCGAAGCTGACCATGCCGGTCTCTGCCTCGCAGTCCCACAGCATGAAGAACGTCGGCATGACCACCGAGGCCGCGACGGCCGAAGTGGCTCGCATCTGTGCCTTTCGCGCCTCGCTGCCGGCAGAGCGCCGCTCGGGCCTGGAAGTCGGCGTCTCCACAGCGTTTGGGTGCACGATCGAAGGCCCGGTGTCCGAGGACGCCGTCATCCGCCTGGCGGTGGCGCTCGCCGCTGCGGGGGCTGATACGGTCGGGCTGTCCGACACCACCGGCTATGGCAATCCGGCCCAGGTGCGCCGGCTGTTCACCCGGCTGCGCCAGGAACTCGGAGCGCTGGCCGGGGGAGCGCATTTCCACAACACCCGAGGGCAAGGGCTGGCGAACGTGGTCGCGGCGTTGGAGGTTGGCGTGACCACCTTCGACTCATCGCAAGCCGGCCTTGGTGGCTGCCCCTACGCCCCTGGCGCCACTGGCAACATCGTCACCGAAGACCTCGTGTTCCTGCTGGAGGCGATGGGCCTGCGCACCGGCATCGACATTCCCAAGCTGGTCGCAGCCCGCGCCCTGATCGAAGAGGGCCTTCCCGGCGAGCCGCTCTACGGTCACGTCCCGTCCGCCGGCCTGCCCATCGGATTTCACCCAGCCGTCGCCGGGAGCGTCGCATGAACGCCCCGCTTCCTCTCGATGGCATCAAGGTCGTCGAATTCTCCCACATGATCATGGGGCCAAGTTGCGGACTGCTGCTCGGCGACATGGGGGCTGACGTCATCAAGGTTGAACCGCTGGGCGAGGGCGACAACACCCGCCGTCTCCCCGGCTCCGGCGCCGGATTTTTCCCGGTGTTCAACCGCAACAAACGCAGCCTGGCGCTCGACCTGAAATCGCCGGATGGGCTGGCCTTCGCCCACCGGCTGATCCGCAGCGCCGACGTGGTGACCGAGAATTTCCGCCCTGGCGCGCTCGACGCCATGGGCCTCGGCTACCAGGCGCTAAAGCAGGAAAACCCTGCCCTGATCTACTGCTCGTTGAAAGGCTTCCTGGCCGGCCCCTACGAAAACCGTCCGGCGCTGGACGAGGTCGTGCAGATGATGGGCGGCCTGGCCTACATGACCGGCCTGCCCGGGCGCCCCATGCGGGCCGGCGCCTCGGTGAATGATATCATGGGCGGCATGTTCGCCGCGATGGGCATCCTCGCCGCTCTGCTGCAACGGGGCCGCACCGGTGTCGGGCAGTTGGTGAAAAGCGCGCTGTTCGAGAACAACGCCTTCCTCATGGCGACCCACATGGCGCAGTTCGCCGTCACCGGAAAACCGGCCGCACCGATGCCCACGCGGATCGCCTCCTGGGCGGTCTACGATGTGTTCGAGACCCGCGATTCGCAGGTCTTCATCGGCGTGGTCAGCGACACCCAGTGGCGCTCGTTTTGCGAGGCATTCAACCAGCCGGGCCTTCGCGCCGATCCGGGCCTGGTCACCAACACCCAGCGTGTGGCGGCCCGGGATCGCTTCCTGCCT
>Ga0302193_10004772_pt1 | contig 10675 bp, 1 predicted proteins | sample II_Bog_E3_3_FD_200228 | JGI IMG/M metagenome (GOLD analysis project Ga0302193, IMG submission 200228) | Peat permafrost microbial communities from Stordalen Mire near Abisko, Sweden - II_Bog_E3_3 | ecosystem: Environmental > Terrestrial > Soil > Wetlands > Peat | place: Sweden: Abisko, Stordalen...
TCGATCGCACGTTTCCTGACTACAAGCCTCATGCGACCCTGGGCTATGTGAAGCCAGATGCAGCCAAGAAGTACGTCGGCATGGGTGGGATGGAAGGAAAGAAGTTCACCGTCAGTTCCGTGTCCATCTCGAACAAGGACGGGTCGAAGACTGAGGTTCAACTCAAGGGCAAGCCCAAGCCCTCCTTCTACAAGCCTCCGACGCCCCAGGTAGCGCCGATGGCCGGGACGAGCCCGCTGGGGGCGAAGGCAAAGTCGCCTGGAACCTCTCAAGATTACGAGACTACCAATCCCAAAGCGTTCGCTCAGGGGCGCGCTCAGGTAGGCAAGAAATACGGCGAGCCTGGGCATATGGACAATCCGTACAGGCCAGAGACGAGCGCGTATAAGGCTTTTGAGGCTGGAAAATCCAAGCCGACACTCAACACCTACGAGGCCGAAGTCTCAAAGTACGCTGGCGACCCACACCCGAAGACGGTCCAGATCGAGGCCGAGAACCGACGCCATGCCGAGCAGTTGCTGGCCGAGAAGTATCCCGGCATGAGGATCAGCAGCGCGGGTCGAGTCGAGAAGCCTGTTGAAAAATCTGTGGAGAAGGAGGAAACTAAACCAAGTAGCGAGGCACCCCATGAGTCCACAAGTCGAAGTGAAGCCGGAGGAGGACGCCCGGCTACCGATACTGGAAGCCGAGATAGAGAGGGAGTGGCGGAACCACCGGCCAGGGTACGTGAAGAATCTCCTGAGCGCGAACCGGCTGAGGGAACAAGTCCATCAAACGGCGCTGAGTTGCATCCGAGTGGCGAACGAGTACGAGGAACGGGGACACGGAGCGGACCAGGCGAGGGAAGCGCAGCAAGCCTTGATTCATCCCCAGCGCAACCAGTCGTAGACGCAGCCAACAAGCAGCAGCGCAAGCGTACCAAACTCAATCAGGACTGGTTTGAAACTCCGGAAGACTGGCAGGCACCCACTGGGACAATGGCCCGGCTGGATGGCAACATTGCCGCCCTTGAAATTCTCCGCGACGTTCAGAAGAATCCCCGCAAAGTGACAGACGATGAGAAGGCCAAACTCGCGGCCTATGTTGGCTGGGGTGCGCTCTCGAAGGTGTTCGATGAGAACTATCTCCGCGTCTCGTCGTGGGAGCGCAGGGAAGAGACAGCCGAGAAGAACCGCTGGCGCGAGGCTCACAAGAAACTCAAGGAACTCCTGAACCCAGCCGAGTACGATGCTGCCCGCCGGTCTACTCAAAACGCCCACTACACTTCGCCAGATGTCGTCCGGTTCATGTGGGATGCCGTCAAGCGGATGGGGTTCAAGTCGGGCAACGTGCTGGAGCCGTCCATCGGTGTAGGCAACTTCTTCGGGATGATGCCGCCCGAGATCCGCACCCAGGTAAACGGGGTGGCCGATGAACTCGACCCAATCACCCACGGCATAGCCCAGTTGCTCTATCCCGGCGCCACCGTCTTTAACAAAGACTTCGTTGAGCTCATCATCCCCGACAACGAGATTGACCTCGCCATCGGGAACGTTCCATTCGGAGAAGCGGTTTACGACCCAAAGTACCCGAAGATGAAGGCTCGCATCCACGACTACTTTTTCGTGAAGTCGATGGACAAGGTAAAGCCCGGCGGGATGGTTGCCTTCATTACCAGCACCGGGACGATGAACAAGGCCAGCCCGGCCATTAGGCATATCCTTGCATCTCAGGCTGATCTGGTTACAGCCTTCCGCCTTCCTTCTTCGGCGTTCAAAGCCAACGCCGGAACTGATGTCACAACCGACGTTATCTTCCTGCGCAAGCGCATGCCCGACGAGAAGCCCGGTGGCGAACCGTGGATTGCGTCAAGTCCGATGGAGGTTCCCGTTGAGGACGAGGACCGTACCCACCCGCTGAACGTCAACGAGTTCTACCAGAAGCACCCTGAGAATATGCTGGGCACCCCTACCGCGTCGGGACGCATGTATGGCGGCCTCAACTTCATGCTCAAACCGAGCGACAAGCCGATTGATGAGTTGCTCAAGACCGCACTGGCCGGCATCCCCAAGGGCGTCCTCGGCCCGGCGTCGGTCTCGAAAGCATCCGGCATGGACACGGCATCCACCGACGCGAACTACGCGCCTGACGAGTTGAAGGAGTATCAGTACACCGTTGACAAGGGAGCCTTGAAGCAGCGCATCCAGGGTAGGTTGGTTCGGCCGGCATCCGTCATCGACAAGAGCGGTGTAGTCAACACATCCAAGGTTGACCGCATCAAGGCGATGGTTGGATTGCGGGACAAACTCAATGCTCTCATGGCGGCAATGGCGACCATGCCCGACGAGGAATCCCCCAACGAATTCATCGCTCTCCAGCGCGAGGACCTGCGCAAAGCCTACGATTCGTTCGTCAAGCAGTACGGATACTTGAACTCGACCTACAACGGATTGTTCCGCGAGGACCCGCACTACCCGCGCCTGCTGGCCCTTGAGAACTACGACAAGGCCAAGAAGAAGGGCGAGCCTGCCGACATCTTCAAGAAGCGCACCATCTTCCCGCGGCAACCGTTAAAGATCGTTTCAGATGACCCCAAGGAAGCCCTCCAGCAGATCATGGGAGAGCGCGGCTATCCGGATGTCAATCTGATGGCCCAGCTCCAAGGTAAGGAACCCAAGGGCGTTGCTGCCCGGTTGGTGAAAGATGGCCTGATCTTCCGCGATCCGGTCTCGGGCGAGTACGAGACGCGGGAGAAGTACCTCTCAGGCTACGTCCGCGACAAGCTCGATGACGCCAAGAAAGCCGTTGAGCAGGGTCTGGAAGAATACAAACCGAATGTCAAGGCACTGGCCGATGTTCAACCGAAAGACCTTGAAATCAGTGATGACGCCGAAACCTCCATATCTGTGCGGCTGGGTGGGACATGGATTCCCATTCCTGCGCTGGAGCAATTCTTCGAAGAGACGTTCAAATCGGGTGCGGACATCGGCTACGCTGGCGGCACATGGAACGTCGCGGCCAACAGCCCATGGACCCCGGAACTCGTTACCGAATGGTCTGGTGGCGGGGTCAAGGGCGATGAATTGTTCCAGCTTGCCCTGAACCAGAAGCAACCAGCCGTCTACTTCCCCAAGAACAGTGACGGCACAGACGGTGGGATTGATGCTGAACGGACAACCGGAGCGCGCGCTATGCAGGAGCGTATCCGCAACGAGTTCCAGAAATGGGCTGGCAAGTCGAAGGAATGGAAATCTCCACTCGAAAAGGCTTATAACTACGCTTTCAACAATCTCGTCACCACCGAGTATGACGGCTCACATCTCACCTTCCCCGGAATGAATCCGGCCATCAAACTCAAAGCCCACCAGGTCAACGCCGTGTGGCGCATGCTGCAGGATGGCAAAGCCCTGCTGGCCCACGAGGTTGGAGCGGGCAAGACGTTTGAGATGGTTGCGGCGGTTATGGAAGGCAAGCGCGTCGGGCTGTTCAAGAAGCCGATGCTTGCGGTCCCAAACCATATTGTCGATCAGTTCCGGAAAGAGTTCCTCTTGCTCTATCCCGGTGCCAATATCCTTGTCCCGACCGAGGAAGACTTCGACTCGAAGAACCGCCAGCGCATTATGAGCCAGATTGCAACCGGCGACTATGACGCGATCATTCTTCCCCACTCCCAGTTCAACCTCTTGGACATCTCGCCCGAACGCCAGTTGGTGACGGGAGAGAAACAGATGGATGAGTTGGAAGAGACTCTCCACGCCATGAGGAAGACGGCCGACAAGCGCGATCGCTCGGTAAAGGAACTGGAGAAAGCGAAGGAAAAGCTCCGGACGCGCATCGCTCAACTACGCAATCTCAAGGCCGACAAAGCCATCAACTTTGACGATACCGGCGTGGATGCTCTGTTCATCGACGAGGCCCACGAGTACAAGAATCTGACGTTCTACACCAAAATGACACGCATTGCCGGGATTCAGCAGGGTAACGCCAAGCGCGCTCTCCGGTTGAAGATGAAGACCGAATACCTCCAGGACAAGAACAAGGGGCGCGGCGTCTTCTTTGCCACAGGCACACCAGTCCAGAACACCATGGCCGAACTTTACACCATGATCAAGTACGTGGCGCCGGAAGTCTTGGAGAAGGCTGGAATCCGTTTCTTCGACGATTGGGCGGCCAACTTCGGCTCAACGATCACGGCAATGGAACTCTCGGCCGACGGGCGCACATTCAAGGCGCGCACCAAGTTTGCCCGGTTCCAGAACGTTCCTGAGTTGATGCAGATGTTCCGGTCCTTTGCCGACGTGAAGACCGCAGCGGACCTGAACCTTCCCCGTCCCGAACTCGAAGGCGGCAAGCCCATCATCGTGTCCGTGCCTGGCAGCGAGATACTGGACCGCTACGTTCAGGACCTGATGTATCGCGCGGCTCATCTCCCCAAGGACCCCAAAGACGACAACATGCTCAAGATCGTCAGTGAGGGCCGGAAGGCAGCTACGGACCTGCGCCTGCTGGACCAGGAGATTGCCGACGAGCGCGACTCGAAGATCAACGTTGCAGTTCGCCAGATTCGCCGGGAATGGGAAGAGGGAAAGGAAGACCATTCTACTCAGATGGTCTTTCTCGATATGTACCGGGCGACCAACGCTGAAGACAAAGAACTCCTGAACCTGTACGACGACATGCGGAAGAAACTCATTGCGTCGGGAGTTCCAGCGCACGAGATTGCCGTCATTGGGGAGCACAACACCCGCCTGAAACGGCAGGCACTATTCGACAAGATGAACGCCGGCACAGTTCGCGTCCTGCTTGGGTCAACTCAGAAGATGGGTTCTGGCACCAATGCGCAGCAGAAGTTGAAGGCTCTCCACCACATCGACTTGACGTGGAGACCAGGAGACCTCACCCAGCGCGAGGGACGTATCCTGCGTCAAGGTAATGAGAACAAGACCGTCCGCATCTACAACTACCTGACCGAGCGCAGTTTCGATGCCTACATGGCCCAGACGCTGCAATCGAAAGCCGAGTTCCTGTCTCAGATATTGAGTGGGCGCGCGAAGGGGCGGACGGCTCTCGACGCGGCGGCCGACATGGTTCTCTCGCTCGAAGAGATGAAGGTTGCAGCCTCGGGCAACCCGGACATAAAGAAGAAATATGACCTTGAGATGCGCCGGTCGCAACTCTACTCGCTTGAACGGGAGTTCGCGGCTAAGCTCCGCGAAGTGAAGTGGCGCGCGGAATCAGCGGAGTTGTCTGTCGCCAGCGCCAAAACACGCGCGTCCGCTCTTGAAAAGACCCAGGCGAAGATCGACGCCATCAGGGGCCCGGAGGGTGAGGGCTTCGAGATGGAGGTAGATGGCCAGAAGTTCACAGATCGTAAAGCTGCGACCGAGTACCTCGAAGCAATGAAGGAGTTGCCACAAGGCACATTCTGGATGAAGGTGAACGGGATCAACGTCTCGGTCAAGCCTCGGGTAGAGAATGTTCTCGGTGGAAAGGGCGAAGACGGCAAGACTACTCACATCGAGTACGCTCTCGAATACGAGAACCGTGATCACACGACACCCGAACAGACGATGGCATCGCTTGGCCGGTCAATCGAGTCCAGGCTCCGCGAAATACCGAGCGACATCCGGCGCAGTCAGACTGATGCTGAGCGCGAGGAAGAGGATGCACGGCGCTACCGCGAGCAGTTGAAGAAGAGAGACTTCCCGGAAAAAGACGAACTTGACAAGGTTGAGAAGGACTTGCGGGAGGTAGAGAAGCGGCTCGGCCTGGGAAACATCAACACCGGCTCCCAAGCGAGCGGTGAAGAGGCGCAGGCGGACGTTGATGCCGAAACGCCGGAAGAGGAACCAGCCGACAAGGATGAGGACTCGGAGGACGAGAAGGACGAGCCTGAGCCCGGCACACTGAAGCCAAATAAACCACAGTCCGACCTCGGCAGCACCTTCCATTCCGGCTTTGCCGACCCCGAGCTATTCAAGCGTCTCTTCCCCGACTTCGCGCAGAGCATCAAGGAATGGGCGAGTGACGAGCCGACGACGGCCACAGAAGAGAAGGAACTCATCCGGCAGAAGGCTGGCGAGATGGACCGGCGTGTAGCCATCGCCGTGCACATGCTCAAGGGCGCATCGAAGGCATGGCGCTCACGCTCTCACGAGGAATCCATTCGCTTCTGGAACGCTGTCGAGAGCGGTGACCTGTCCCGGCTGGGACCCAATGACCGTAAACTGGCGGAAGTCTTTGCCGCGGCTTTCGATTCGATGAAGGCGCAACTCCAGAAGCTCAAGCCGGAGCTGCTGCGCAACTACATCGAGAATTACTTTCCGCACATCTGGGAACGTCCGTCTCAGGTGGGCGCAACGGTCAAGGGCCTGCTCACCGGCAAGCGTCCATTACAGGGCAAAGCTTCATTCCTAAAACAGCGCACCATCCCGACGATGCAGGATGGTCTCGACCTCGGATTTAAGCCACTGAGTTGGAACCCGGTCGATTCATTCCTGTTGAAGTATGCGGAGATGGCGCAATTCCTGATGGCTCACCAGACCCTCGACGTGATGAAGAAGTCGGGAACGGCCAAGTTTGTTCGCGGCAGTAAGCCTGCTCCCGACGGCTGGACCCTGCTCGACGATAGGATCAGCACGGTATGGCGCCCAGCAACGATGATCGACGAGGACAAGGTTGAAGACGCGACTTACGACAAGACCTACACTGGAGGGAAACGCCCCATCCCCTCGATAGCTATTGAGGACCTCGAAGACGCGCAGTACACCGGCATGGTCCTAGCGGGCCACTACTACGCGCCCAAGGACGCGGCCAGGGTTTTCAATAACTACGTCTCCAAGGGCTTCGCGGGCCGTAGCACGATCTTTGATATTGCCCGCTGGCTCAACAGCAACCTGAACACCCTGCAGCTCGGAGTGAGCGCCTTCCACGCTTCGATGATTACCGGCGTGGGAATTACGTCGGACCTGGCTCTCGGCGTCCAGCAGCTCACGGAAGGCAAGCCGGTGAGTTTTGCCAAGGCTGCTATCCGCACCCTGGCGTTCCCCGTCTCGGCTTTGAACACCGTCCGCAACGGCATGAAGCTCATGCGCTCCTATCTAGATCCGGTCAAGTATCCAGAGATGGCGAAGGAGGCCGAAGCCATGGCGGTGGCTGGCGGCAGGTTGAAAGAGAATACGATCAAGATTCGCGCACTCGACACAGCAATCAACGCTTTCAGCAACAAAGCGTACCTCAAGGGACTGTCGGCCATTCCCGGCGCCATCCTGCAAAGCCTGACGTCTCCGATCATGGAGCATTACGTCCCGGTGATGAAGCTCGGCATCTTCTACGGCATGGCCCACGACATCCTTGACGAGCACTCGCGCGGGAAGATCAACAGCATACAGGTTCGCACCCGTCTCGACGAGGCATGGAACTCGGTCGACAACCGAGCTGGCCAGATGGTCTACCGGAATCTCTTCTGGAACCGTGCCATGCTCGATGTGCTGCAGGTTGGAACCCGGTCGGTGGGATGGAACTACGGAACCTTTGCGGAGGCGTTCGGAGCCGTCAAGGGAACGGCGCGCGCTGCGGTCGCGGCGGCAACAGGAAAAAAGCCGAGGCTTACCCCGTCCATGGCCTTTGCACTGGCGCTACCGATCACGACGGGGCTGATGTGCGCGGCGCAGAACTATATGAGGACCGGACACTCCCCCGACACATGGAAGGACTACTTTTACATCAGGACTACGGATGGCGTCTATCTGAGCCCGCCAACCTACATGAAGGAAGTTTTCAGTTACGCTCACGACCCGCTGGGAACGTTGGGCCACAAGGCTGGACCGCTGGCGGAAGCGACATTTGAACTCCTGCAAAACAAGGACTTCTACGGTGAAGAGATTCGGCACAAGGACGATCCGGTTATCAGCCAATTGGCCGAGGTTGCGGAGTGGGCGGCCAAACAGACCATCCCATTCTCGTTCTCGTCGGCGGGCAAGCTGCTCGAGAACCGCGGCGCGCAGCAGACTCTAGGATCGATGTTGACTGAGGGTATCAAGCACCCAGGCGACATCATTGCCGGTCAACTCGGCTTCACCCAGGCGCCGGCGTTCATCCAGCACTCGGACGCATTGAACAAGGCCCGCGAATACGGGCAGGAGAACCGGCCATCGGGCACCAAGACCAAGCAGCAGGCCGAGAAGTCTCAAGCTATGCACACGATTGAGGATATGTACCGGTCAAAGAAAGTGGATAAGGATGCGATTGCCGCCTTCAAGAAAGCAGGCATCATCAGCGAAGTCGACTTGCTGCGCGCCCGACTCTACGCGCGTAGCGAACCACTGACGGCCGCTGTAAGCTCGCTGCACTCCGACCAGGCATTGAACGTTTACGTCCTGGCGACACCGGAAGAGAAGAAGGCACTGAGGCCGTTGATTGAACTGAAGCAACGGGAAATCAACAACGACACCGCACCGGACCAAAGGGACGCTTTGAAAAAGGCGTACCGCGAAGCCCTGCACCCCACACCCAGATTCACCGGAACACCGCAAAGCTAGGAGGACCGAAATGCGAATGACGCTCGAAGAACGCCGCAAGCGTAGTGATGACCGCAAGGCGGGAAAGCCGGTGGGGCCCCTTCCACCGCAGGGACCGAAGAAGAAGGATTACAGCGCGCCTAAGCCTTGGGAGACTATCGACGATAAGGTTCACGTCCCCCGGATCATGGACCCGGACCCGAACATCTTCCCTCCGAAACTGCGGCTGGCGCTCCAGCACTATTTAGACTTCGACCCGCGTGATCCTTCCAAGGCAGCCAAGGCAGCCAAGATGGACGTGGAAGAGTTTAGGAAGCATCTCCATTCCCCAGGGGTGCGCACCTGGCTCAAGAACCAAGAGGATGCCATCGACGAGAAGATGGCAGAACTAAGAGCGAAAGCCCGCATGCTCACTCACGACCATCTTGATGCGGCAGTTGTTGACCTCCTCCAGAGCCCAAGCACTCCCGCAGCAGTAAAGGCCACAGTCGTGACAACAGGCTATCGACGATTTGGGATGCTCAAGGACCGGTCTGAGGTCACTGGTGCTGGCGGTGCTGCGCTGGCGTTCGAGTTGGTGAGGATCGGCAGCCGTAAGAAGGAGAGCGATGTCCCCAGCAACGATACATCCTCTCTATAATCCACTCATCTCGCTGCAACCAAAACAGGGCGAAGTCTTCGATCTTGCCGAGTCCAACGTTGCAACGTGGATCGGTGCCGGTGGTGGCCGCGGTGGGGCAAAGTCGCGCTGCATCCAGTCCGTCATGCTGGCGCGACGGCTGGCCAATCCCGGAACTCTGGGAACCATCGTCATGCGTAACTCTGACCAGGTGCGCAAGTACCACGAGGACGCCATGCTCCGCGCGTGGCCCCAACTCAACAACTGCTACCACAAGGGCGACAGGAAACTCACGCTGCCCTTCGCTTCCGGTGCGCCGTCTCAGATCGAATTCAACTACGCTGAAACTCTCGACGACGTAATCCGCCGGTTCCGCTCCGCCAACTACTTTGACATCGCCATCGACCAAGCCGAGCAGTTCACGGAAGAGGAACTCCGCGAAATCAAGCAGGCTGTCCGCTGGCCAGATGTGCCGGAAGGAACCTGCAAGCTCATCCTCGCGTTCAATATGGGCGGGGTTGGTATTGGATTCCTGCGGAAGAAGTTCCACGACGATGAGTTCAATGAGCGTGAAGATCCCAAGTCCTTCGCCTTCGTCCACTTCTTTCCTTACGACAACTGCGAGTGGGTGAGGCCGGCACTTCAGGCCGATGGGCTAACCGTCGAGGATTACTACTCGTGGCCTATCTCCAGGCGCCGGGAATACTGCGCCACCCGCTCAGACTACGGGAAAGCCCTCGTTTCGCAGGACGATGCTCTTGTCCAGCGCGACTTCGACGGGTCGTGGGATTCGCTGGAAGGCGCTTTCTTTACCAGGTCCTTTGATCGCAATTCCAGTGTCCGTCCGCCCGAGGACATCAAGGAACTCATCAAGCCGTGGTGGGAGAAGTGGCTCTCGCAGGACTGGGCGCGCGGCCACTATTGCATCACCTACTGGCATGCGATGGGCGAGATGTCGCCGTCCGAAGTCAAGAGGTATCTGGGCTGGGAAGTGCGCTATGCCCTCAAAGTCATCGTCACCTACCGCGAGTACGTTGCCGGCGGTGAAGCTGCTCCGGACTCAGGTGGAGACCGCGAACTCGACGAGGAAGACATTGGGCGGAAGATCGTCGAGCTTACGCCCGAGAGCGAGCGGACTCAACTCTCTGATTTCTTCCTGTCGCCCGATGCGTTTGGCAAAAAGAACAGCAAGAACACCATCGCTCAGACCGAGGGCGAAATCCTTATGGCCAGCGACATGCCCTACCCGCGCGCGGCGGACAATGACCTTGAGGGTGGCTGGGGGTTGATGTCGAAACTGATGCTGGCAACCAAGCGTAAGGGGCAGCGCGGTGAAGAGGTTTGGCTCATCTCGGCTAATTGTGTCGAGCTGGTAGCGGCGATTCCCCTGGCGATGAGAGACCCCAAGCGGCTGGAAGTCATTCTCAAGACGGACATCGGCGTAGCCCGTATTGAAATGGATTCACTCGATTCCTCCAGGTACGGCCTCAAGAGCAAACTCCAGCCCGGTCAGAAGCCCAAGGAAGTAGAAGCCGAGGAAAAGCTCAGGGTGCTTCAA
>Ga0302193_10004773_pt1 | contig 10673 bp, 7 predicted proteins | sample II_Bog_E3_3_FD_200228 | JGI IMG/M metagenome (GOLD analysis project Ga0302193, IMG submission 200228) | Peat permafrost microbial communities from Stordalen Mire near Abisko, Sweden - II_Bog_E3_3 | ecosystem: Environmental > Terrestrial > Soil > Wetlands > Peat | place: Sweden: Abisko, Stordalen...
AGACGCTGTATGACGCGGATGCACCGCTTGAAGACGTGCTGCCTGCGACCATGGCGGCCCATCCCCAGCGTTATGCGGGCTATACCCTGCAGCGATTGTGCGATGAGATGCACGACTTCTACCGCAAACACGATATCGCAACGCTGCAGCGCCTTTGTTTTCGACACGAGCATTTCCCCGAACAAGCGATGTCGGTCCAGGCGGCGACCGAGGCCTTCGTCGGCAACCGGGTCGACTATCTGCCGCTCTCGCAATGCAAAGGCCGCATCTCGGCGACGTTGGCGCTCATCTATCCGCCGGGTATCGGCATCGTCGTGCCTGGGGAGCGTTATGACGACCGGGCTCAGCCGATGCTCGACTACTTCCTCGCCTTCGAGGAAGCATTCAATCTATTCCCGGGTTTCGAGACCGAAGTGCAGGGCGTGTATGCCGACGACGTCGATGGTCACGTCGTTTTCCATACCTACGTGGTTCAGGAGTCGAAATGAGCGCCGCATCGGGCGCTGTCCCGCTGAGCGTGCCAGGGGCCCTCTATCGACGTCGGGTGCTCGTGGTCCACAACGGCACCGGCACTGAGAATGCCGGCGGCCGTGCGACCGCTATGCTGATTGAAGCATTGAAAGACCGCAATATCGATGTGATCGACGCCGCTTCGGAAAGCGAAGCCTTAGCGCAAATCAGTATGCATTCGCTGCTGCAGGCCGTGCTGGTCGATTGGGACCTGGCCGGCGCGGAAGGTCACAAGAGCGCTCGCAAGGTCATCTCCGCCGTGCGGGAGCGTTCGGCGCACCTGCCGATCTTCCTGCTTGCCGCGAGCGGTTCGCTCGGGGAGATCTCAGCCGAGGTGCTCTCGGAGATCAACGACTATGTCTGGCTCTTCGAGGACACGAAGGACTTCCTGGGCGGCAGGATCCTCGCGGCGATCGATCGCTATCGCGCCACGCTCTTGCCACCGATGTTCAAGGCTCTCGCCAGCTTCGCCGGTCAGTATGAATACTCATGGCACACACCCGGGCACGCTGGCGGAACCGCCTTCATGAAACACCCAACCGGTCGCGCGTTCGTGGAGTTCTTCGGCGAGGAGCTGTTCCGCTCGGATCTGTCGATTTCGGTCGGCGAAGTCGGCTCCTTGCTCGATCACTCGGGCCCCATTGGTGAAGCCGAGCATAACGCCGCGCGGGTGTTTGGCGCAGACCGCACCTACTTCGTGACCAACGGCTCCTCGACCTCGAACCGGGTGATTCTGATGTCGAGCGTAACCCGCGACCAGATCGCACTCTGCGACCGCAACTGTCATAAGTCGGTCGAGCACGCCATGACCTTGACCGGCGCCATACCGACCTACCTGATGCCGGTGCGCAACTACCTCGGTCTGATCGGTCCGATCCCTGCGTCAAGGCTCACGGCTGCGGCGGTTCGCAAGAGCATCGCCGCCAATCCACTGGTCACCGATCGGATCGACTCACGGGCGGTTCATGCCATCATCACGAACTCCACCTATGACGGCCTTTGCTATGACGTCGAGCGGGTAGAGACCTTTCTTGGCGAGTCGGTCGACCGGCTGCATTTCGACGAAGCCTGGTATGGCTACGCGCGATTCAACCCGTTGTATGCGGGGCGCTATGCGATGCGAGGCGACCCGAACCCACCGCGTCCCGATGGACCGACGGTCTTCGCAACGCAGTCGACTCACAAGCTGCTGGCCGGGATCTCCCAAGCCTCCTACATCCATGTGCGTGATGGCCGCCGACCCATTGACCACGCTCGCTTCAACGAGGCATTCATGATGCACGCCTCGACATCACCGCAATATGCCATCATCGCGTCCAATGATGTCGCCGCGGCGATGATGGACGGTCCATCCGGCAAGGCACTCACGGACGAAACGATCACCGAGGCGATCGCCTTTCGTCAGACCCTGGCTCGGTTGAGTGCCGAGTTCGAAGCGAAAGGCGATTGGTTCTTCAATGCCTGGCAGCCGGATACCGTCGATGAAGGCACGGACCACGAAAAGACGTCATTCCACCGGGCCGACCCTGAGCTTCTGGCGCGAGATCCAAAGGCCTGGGTGCTGCATCCAGGTGATTCCTGGCATGGCTTCGAAGGCTTGGAAGACGGATATTGCATGCTCGATCCAATCAAGGTGTCGGTCGTCACCCCTGGAATGGGACGCGATGGAAAGCTGAGGGCCACGGGCATACCAGCCTACCTGCTTTCCGCTTACCTGGATGCCCAGGGAATCGTCGTTGAGAAGACCACCGACTTCACGAGCCTTTTCCTCTTCTCGATGGGCGTGACGCGCGGCAAGTGGGGAACCCTGATCAACACGCTCCTCGGCTTCCATCGCGACATCCTCGCCAACACACCCCTGGAGCAGTCCATCCCCGCGCTGGTCGCCGCCCATCCTCAGCGCTACGGCACGCTCGGTCTCAGCGATCTTGCTGAGAGGATGTTCGCGGCTGTGAAGAAGCACAAAACGACCGAGCTCATGTCGGCGGCCTTTGCGGTCTTGCCCATGCCGGTCCTGTCACCGGTGGTATCGTATGAACGTCTCGTAAACAACCGCGTGGAATCTCTGGCACTCGACCAGATGGGCGGCCGCACCGTCGCCACCGGTGTTGTGCCCTACCCGCCGGGCATTCCCCTGCTCATGCCGGGGGAGAATATCGGCCCATCATCTGGCCCACTTCTAGGGTACCTGAAGGCGCTTGAGGCCTTCGACGCTGAAATGCCGGGCTTCACCCACGACATCCACGGGGTCGAAATCGTCGACGGCCGTTACCGAATTATGTGTATTTCCGAGGGCTGAACCATGACTGCCATCACCTCTCCCGTCACCGGTATACCCAAAACCGGATCCGCGACCTCCTCCACTGTTCCCAAAGCCAACCACAAGCTTGGCCTCGCCTCAATGACCTTGCTCGTCATCGGCGCGATGGTTGGAGGCGGAGCCTTCAACCTGCCGCAGAACATGGCGCAACATGCCGGGCTCGGCGCGGTGCTCATCGCCTGGCTGGTTTCAGGGCTCGGGATTTTCTTTCTGGCGCGGACCTTCCAGGTGCTCGCCGACATCAAGCCCGACCTTACCGCCGGCATCTACATGTACTCCCGTGAGGGTTTCGGCAAGTATGCCGGGTTCCAGATTGCCTGGGGGTACTGGCTATCGTCGGCCTTCGGCAACGTCGGCTTTGCCGTGCTGCTGATGGACACACTCAACTATTTCTTCCCCCCGCACTTCAAGGGCGGCAATACCTGGCTCGCGATCCTGATCGGCTCAGGGGTTTTCTGGATCATGAACTGGCTCGTGTTGCGCGGCGTCAAGAGCGCATCGGCCCTCAACGTCATCGGCACGATCGCCAAGTTTGTCCCGATGGCGGTATTCATCGGCGTCGTCGCGATCTCGATGAAGGCCGGCTTGTTCACCACCGACTTCTGGGGTCATGTGAGCCACAACGTTTCGGGTAGCAAGCCGCTCGGTAGTCTGCTTGCGCAGGTGAAGAGCACGATGCTCGTGACCCTTTGGGTATTCATCGGAATCGAAGGCGCGGTGGTGATGTCGAGCAGGTCTGATGCCAAGACGGTGAGCAGGGCAACCATGTTGGGCTTCTTCGTTACCGTCCTGATCTACGTTCTGGTTTCCGTGCTGCCTTTCGGCGTCGCGACCCAAGCGCAATTATCTGCCTTGGCGCCACCGTCCATGGCTCCCATCCTTGGTTCTATTGTCGGCAAATGGGGCGAGTACTTCATTAATATCGGCGTTCTGATCTCAGTGCTCGCATGTTGGCTGGTCTGGACAATGCTCGTTGCTGAGTTGCCCTGGGCTGCGGCCAAGGACGGTACCTATCCGAAGGTTTTCTCCGCAACCAATGAGAACGGCGCCGCCTCGGTCTCGCTGTGGGCTTCCACTGCCGTAATGCAAGCGATGATGATCATCGTGTTCTTCTCAAACAACGCCTGGAACGTGATGCTTTCCATCACTGGCGTGATGATCTTGCCGGCCTACATCGGGGCCACAGGCTTCTTGTGGCAGCGGATGGCCATGGGGCAGTATCCGGCCAGCGCGAAGATCGGCAAGAGGAGCGCGTTGCTCAGCAGCGTGCTCGGCACCGTCTACGGCTTCTGGCTCGTCTACGCGGCCGGCCTTCAGTATATGATTGCCGGCGCCGTCTTCTTCGCCCTTGGCAATATCGTTTACATCTGGGCCCGCAAGGAACACGCCCCCGGAGAGGCCGTCTTTACAAAGGTCGAGCTGACCGTGGCGCTTGCCCTCGTGGCGGTCGGCGCAACCGCGGTGTGGATGCTGTTTTCGGGGCACCTGACGCAGGTGTATTCAACGTGAGTTCCCACGCAAAGTCTGTCCCGACATTGGAATTGGGTTAACTGGCCGCCAGGAACGCTGTATCAAACCAGGTCCTGAATGACGGAGGAATCGATATGCCAAGAGGTTTGAATTCAGAGGTGGGGCGTCTACGCAAGGTGCTGGTGTGCCGTCCGGGTCTGGCGCAGAAGCGCCTGACGCCAGCCAACTGCAAAGATCTCCTGTTCGATGATGTGCTGTGGGTGTCGCAGGCGAGGAACGATCATGACGCCTTCACCAGTGCCATGACCGAACGCGGTGTCGAGGTTTTTGATCTGGTCGATCTGCTGGCCGAGACAATGAGTGATCCAGTGGCTCGCAACTGGTTGCTCGATCGCAAACTCGGCTCCAATTTCATCGACCCTGAGGGGGCGGAGGGGTTGCGCCCTTGGCTCGAAACCCTGCCACCAATCCAATTGGCCGAATTCCTGATCGGGGGTTTGGTTCGGGCCGAGCTTCCCTTCCAACTCGAAGGCCTGGTGGCACAATGCGCCAGTGTGGCCGATCTGCTGACTCCGCCCCTTCCCAACACGCTGTTCACTCGCGATAGCAGTTGCTGGATCCATGATGGGGTGGTGCTCGGCTCCATGTACTGGCCTGCACGAAGACAGGAAACGCTGCTCACAGCGGCCGTCTATCGTTTTCATTCGGTGTTCGCTGCCACGCATAACATATGGTGGGGCGATCCCGACCAGGACCACGGCCTGGCGTCTCTCGAGGGCGGTGATGTCATGCCCCTTGGACAAGGTGTGGTCCTGATCGGCATGGGCGAGCGAACCTCGCCCCAAGCGGTCAGCCAGCTGGCGCGCAGCCTGTTCGCGCGCGGCGGCGCGGACCGGGTCCTCGCCGCGCAGATCCCCAAATCCCGCGGAGCGATGCACCTCGATACCGTGTTCACCTTCTGCGATATCGATCTCGCAACCATCTTCCCAGAAGTCGTCAACGAGATACGTGTCCACAGCCTGCGGCCTGGAGCACGGGAAGGCAGCCTGGATGTGCGCAGGGAATCACGTCCGTTCCTCGAAGTGGTGGCAGAGGCGATAGGACTTGCCCGGCTGCGCGTCGTGGCCACCGGCGGCGATGAATACGAGGCCGAGCGTGAACAGTGGGATGACGGCAACAACTTGCTGGCCCTCGCTCCCGGTGTCGTGATGGCCTACAACCGGAATACCTATACCAACACCTTGCTGCGCAAGGCAGGCGTGGAAGTGATCACGATCCCGAGCGGAGAGCTCGGTCGCGGCCGCGGCGGCAGCCATTGCATGACCTGCCCGATCGAGCGCGATGGGCTCTGATGACGCCTCGTGGCCTGGCTTCTTCTCCCCCGAGTGTTCCAACAAACCCCTTCACCTCTCAAAGGATTGCCCCATGGCCATTAACCTCAAAGGACGCAGTTTCCTCACGCTCATGGACTTCACACCCCTGGAAGTCCGCTATCTGCTGGACCTCAGCCACGACTTGAAGGCCAAGAAGCGGATGGGCATCTTCAACTACCTGCTTCAGGGCAAGAACATCGTTCTGCTCTTCGAGAAGCCTTCAACCCGCACCCGCTGCGCCTTTGAGGTGGGTGCGCTGGAGGAGGGCGCTCACGTGACCTTCCTGGATTCCAGCAGTTCCCATATGGGCAAGCAGGAATCCCTGGAAGACAGCGCCAGGGTTCTGGGCCGCTTCTATGACGGCATCGAATACCGCGGTTTCAAGCAGGAAATCGTGGAGCAGTTGGCCAAGCATAGTGGTGTGCCGGTGTGGAACGGCCTCACCGATACGGATCACCCCACCCAGATCCTGGCGGACTTCCTGACCATCGAAGAACACTGCGCCAAGCCCCTGTGCAAGGTAAAACTCGTCTTCTGCGGCGATATCCGCAATAACACTTGCCGCGCCCTGATGTCCGGCGCCGCCAAGACCGGCATGCACGTTGTGGCGCTTGGCCCCAAGGATCGCAACCCCGACGAGGCGGTCCTGGCGAGCATGCGCGAAGCGGCCAAGATAACCAGCGCCGTCATCGATGTGACCGACAATATTGATCAAGCCGTGAAGGACGCCGATGTGATCTATACCGACGTATGGGCCTCCATGGGTGAGGAGGACCAGATTCAGGCCCGGGTGAAGCTCCTGACTCCCTATAAGGTCACCATGGAGATGATTGAGAAGACTGGGAATCCTGACGTACTCTTCCTGCACTGCCTGCCCTCCTTCCATGGCTTCGAGACCCAAATGGCCAAGGAACAAAAGGAGAAGGGTTTCGACATCCGCGAAGTTACCGATGAGGTGTTCCGCAGCAAGCACTCTGTAGTCTTCGATGAGGCCGAGAATCGACTGCACACCATCAAGGCTGTCCTGGTTGCCACGCTGTAATTCTTTCCGGAACCCAGTTCTCGGTGCCCCCAAGGAAACCCCATGCCCAAGAAAATTGCTCTCATCGCCATTGGTGGCAATGCTCTTCTGGAAGCAAAGCAGAAAGGACTCCAGGAAGAGCAGTTGGAGAACGCCCGCGAATGTGCGGAGATGTTCGCCAATGTCATCAAGGAGGGCTTCGCCCTCTGCATCGTTCACGGCAATGGGCCACAAGTTGGCAACATCTTGGTCCAGCAGGATGCTGTTGCCAATCGGATCCCTCCTTACACTCTGGATATCTGCGTCGCCATGACCCAGGGCTCCATGGGCTATATGATCGAACGCCTGCTCCTCGATCGCCTGCACCAAATGGACATGAAAATCCCTGTCACGACCGTGCTCACCGAGGTGCTGGTGGACAACCAGGACCCTGGTTTCCTGAGCCCCACCAAGCCGGTGGGTCCATTCTATGAAGAGCTCCGTGCTCATGAGCTGATGAAGGAAAAGGGCTGGCGCATGACGGAAGACACGGGTCGCGGCTGGCGCAAGGTTGTGTCCTCACCCAAACCTCTTGAGATCATTCAGTTCGAGGCAATCAAAACCCTGCTTGATACCGGCCACTGCGTGATTGCTGGCGGCGGTGGCGGTATTCCCGTGATTCGCGACCTTTCTGGCCTACTGGTTGGTGTCGAAGCGGTGATCGACAAGGACCGGTTGTCCTCCCTCCTGGCCACGCAACTGGGCGTTCATACGTATGTGATCCTCACCAGCGTGCCCAAGGTTGCCCTTGATTTCGGCAAGCCCACCCAGCGCTGGATCGATCGCATGACCGCCTCCGAGGCCACCAAGCACCTAAATGAAGGCCAGTTCCCACCTGGATCCATGGGGCCCAAGATCGAATCTGCTCTTGCCTTCATCAAGGCGGGTGGACACGAAGTCCTGATCACCACACCCGAGGCGCTCAAGAAAGAGCAATACGACAAGATTGGAACTCACATCGTCCGGGATGAATCCAACCCTTTGGAACCGCTATCGTAGCGGCAACACTCCTCAAATCCAAAGGAACCTTCAGTGAGGGACCCCATAATGCCGGATTTTCAAGTTCATCCCCTGATCGTAGACGCGAAAGACAAGGAATTTCTTCTCCAGGCAGACTACTTTGACGGCCAAATAGATCTGAAGGCCTTCTGCACGTCCAATACTCACCATCGGATCCTCGGAACCACGCCTCTCGTGCTGGAACCGCAGAAGGGGAGTTATGTGTTTCTTGCTCGCTTCGGTGGCGTGGTCTTCTGGAATTGCCCTGAGATGTTGATTCGCCAGATTCACGAGGAGCTGAAGACTCTGCTCGCCTTGGACCATCTGGAGGAGCGAGCGCGAGATTTTCTCAAAGTGAGGATCGGGGCCGCTGATGACTCCGTGGGGTTCAGCGAGGTGGAACTCCGGGAATTAACCTTGGAAAAGCTTCGCATTGTCAGCCTCACTCTGGCCCAGAGTGTGGCGCTGGATCATTTCGAGGGGGCGGTAAGCAAGGCCATGGCCCGATTTCAACCCGTGGTCAAGGCACTCAATCAAAGCGGTAAGTTGGCGTTATCCCACCGCGAAGTCCTGAAGTTCATTGGATTCGCGATGGAAGTGAGAGCCGCGGTGCTGGATAATCTGACCCTTTTCGATGACCCGCCGGAAACCTGGGAAAGCGAATCCCTGGCGCACCTTGATATTGCCCTTTACGCCCAGTTTGACCTGGAAGAACGGCTCCGTGCCATCAGGGAGAAACTCATCTACCTCCAGGACGCAGGGGCCACCTGCCTTGGGCTCCTGGACACGAGGATGAACCTGCGTCTGGAGTGGATCGTCATCCTCCTCATTCTGATCGAGACCCTGCTCGTCATGGTGAAGGGTCTGATCTGAAGGTAACCGCCTGATTGCTTATTGCAACCGGCTTGAGAAATCTTGAATGAAAAATAGAGGAGGGGTCGGATGCTTGAGCAATTGAAACCCAAAGAGGTATTCCACTATTTCGAAGAACTGACCAAGATCCCGAGAGGCTCAGGCAACGAAAAGCAGGTTAGCGACTTCCTGGTCGATTTCGCGAGGCAAAGAAAACTCGAGGTATTTCAAGACAAAGCCCTGAATGTGATCATCCGGAAACCTGGAACTGCGGGCTATGAGCATGCACCGGCGGTGATCATCCAGGGGCACATGGACATGGTCTGCGAGAAGGTCAAGGGGTCCAAGCACGATTTTTCCAAAGACCCGCTGGCCCTGAAGATCGAGGGAGACTTTCTGCGTGCGGACGGCACCACCCTCGGCGGGGACGACGGCATCGGCGTGGCATGCGGACTGGCCATCCTGGACAGCAAGGACATCCCCCACCCACCGCTCGAAATCCTCGTCACCACCAACGAAGAGACCACCATGGATGGGGCCAGCACCCTCAAGGCCGACCATCTCACCGGAAGAACGTTGCTGAATATCGATTCCGAGGAGGAAGGCGTGTTCATTGTCAGCAGCGCGGGCGGGGTCGATGTCGTAAGCGAGTTCGCCACCCAATGGGAGCAGGGCGCGGGCAGCTCACTGCACATCGAGGTCTCTGGACTGAAGGGCGGGCATTCGGGGATTGAGATCATCCAGCAACGGGCGAACGCGATCAAACTGCTGGGCCGAATCCTCGATGGCGCTCGCACAGCGGGGGCGTTCGCCATCGCCTCGCTTTCGGGCGGCTCGAAATCCAATGCGATCCCCCGGGAAGCCCAAGCGACCCTCACGGCGGAAGCCCCGGTCCTCGACAGGATCAAAGCCATCGTGGATCGCCTGTCCAAGGACCTGAAAAAGGAGTTCGCCAAAGCGGATCCAGATATCAGCGTGGTCATGAGCGCGGGCGACAAGGCTGCGCGCCAATTGGACCGCGCTTCCACCGACAAAATAATCAACTGGCTCGTGGTCGCCCCCAATGGGGTCCAGTCCATGAGCAGGGATCTGGAAGGTCTCGTGGAGAGCAGCTTGAACATCGGAGTGCTCGAGCAGGTGGGCGAGTCCATCCACCTTACCGTTTCGGTCCGGAGCGGCGTCGATTCGATCTGGGAGAACCTCACCCGCAGGATCGAGATCCTTACAGGCCTAGTCGGCGCCAAGAGTTCCAGGATCGGCCCGTATCCCGCCTGGCAGTACCAGGCGGATTCCAAGATACGGGAACTGTGCGCCAGCGTCTACAAGGACGTGTTCGGCAGCGCCCCTCAGATCAAGGCCATCCATGCAGGGCTCGAATGTGGCCTGTTCAGGGCGGCATTGCCGCAGACGGACATGATCAGCTTTGGCCCGAACATTTATAGCGTCCATACCGCTGAGGAGCACCTGAGCATCAAGTCAGTGGCCAACACCTGGAAATTCCTGACCTCAGTTCTCGCGAAACTGAGATAAGGGGAAACGCCCATGAATCAAAAAATCGAAAAACGGGGGCTATCCAAGAACGCCTATGGCGGCTGCTCGGGCGCCGACTATGTGCCCTATGTCCCCACAACCGAGGCGATGCCCGAGATCACGGGCTACTCCATCATTATTGGCATCCTCTTCGCGCTTCTTTTCGGCGCGGCAAATACCTATCTCGGTCTCAAGGTTGGCATGACCATCGCCTCGGCCGTCCCTGGCGCGATCCTGGCCATCGGTCTGCTGAAGAAGGTCTTCAAGCGGAACAACATCCTGGAAGCGAACGTCGTCTCCTCCCTCGCCGCGATGGGCGAGGCCCTCTCGGGCGGCGTCATCTTCGCGCTCCCCGCGTTGATCCTCCTCGGGTTCAACCTGAGCCTCATGACGATCGTGATTTTGACGGTCATCGGCGGACTCATGGGCATTGCCTTCATCGCCCCCGTGCGCAGGTACCTCATCGTCGAGGAGCACGGAACGCTAATCTATCCCGAGGGGATGGCGGCCGCGGAAATTCTCGTCACGGGAACCGAAGGGGCAGGCGGATTCAAGACCA
>Ga0302193_10004789_pt1 | contig 10645 bp, 8 predicted proteins | sample II_Bog_E3_3_FD_200228 | JGI IMG/M metagenome (GOLD analysis project Ga0302193, IMG submission 200228) | Peat permafrost microbial communities from Stordalen Mire near Abisko, Sweden - II_Bog_E3_3 | ecosystem: Environmental > Terrestrial > Soil > Wetlands > Peat | place: Sweden: Abisko, Stordalen...
GGAACCTCAATGCCCATCAGGCCCAGCTCGAAGAGCTGCTTCACCAGGCCCGCGGCAAATTGCTGGTCATCGTCCATGGCGCGCACGCGCGGGCCAATGGCTTCCTCCGCAAACTGCCGCACGGTGGAGTAGAAAAGGTTCTCGTCTTCAGAAAGTTGCGTCAGGGGGGGCGGGGACTGGTGGGCCAAAGCGAAAATTGCCTCCGGCCTCGCAGTGTATCAAACCAGCGTCAGCGCTGCCGTCCCCTTGCGTGGCGGAATATAGCCGGCTGAGCGAGATGCAATAGCGAGCTTCTCGCGGCTCAGAAGCTTCCGGATCTGGCCGCGCGCGTGGTCCGCCCACGGGCCGCGACTATCCAGCTTCACGTACGCCGCCCAATGCTTCAGCGCCGACCGCTGCCGTGCCTTGCGCTCGTATGCCAGGGCCAGGTTATAGTGGGCATCCGCGTAGCGGGGCGCAAGCGTCACTGCCGTCCGGTATGCCGCAATCGATTCATCCGGCCGCTGCAACTCATCCAGCACGTTGCCAAGGTCGAAAAAGGCCAGGACGTAGCTCGGATCCACCACCGTGGCCTGGCGATAGAGTTCCTCCGCGCGCGCATACTGGCGCAGATGGAAGTTGATGGTTCCCAGGTTGATGTAGGCCGCCGCATACTGTGGCTCGCTCGCGATAATCTCCTCGTAAAGAGCAATGGCGCGCTGCTTTTCTCCCGACTCTTCCGCCTGCACCGCTCCCAGAAAGCGATCCTGCACGCTCCGCGGAACAGCCGATCCTGGAAGTCTAAGTGAAGTGGGACTGGAACCGACGGCCGGATGGCCGGTCTGGTTTCTTTGGTCAACCCGCTCAAAGTCGAAGAGCAACTGGCGCCGGATCGGATCGACGATCGCACCATGGTGGCGGAAAGCTACGCGCGTCCCGGTGCGCACCACGCACGCCTCCAGCATGGGATTCGCCATGCCGGACACTGCCTTCATCGCCTGGATGGAATGCCGGATCAACGCCGCGGGGACATCCTCCTCACGCAGCGCGCGAACCGTTCTAAGCTGGCCAAGATCCTGGAATGTGTAGATCTCGCGTTGTGGGATCAGTTCCGCGCGCTCCCACCCCTGCAACTGGCGGGAACTGATCTGCAAGATGCGCAACACGTCCTGACGGCTATAGCTGGTCACTCTTGAGTGCTCCCACAGGTGATACGGTACGGCCTCGGGGGTTGAACTCGTGTTCCGAACCTTGTCCTTGCCTTCGTAATGCCAAATCAATCTCTGGACGCCGTTCTCAGAACAGTACGGAGAAACCGCTCTTGCTGCGATTATCCCAAGAGTATGCGTGGATAAGCAGGCTTCATCTACCTCCGCAACAAAAAATCAGTGGATAAAGGGGTGTCTGACTTGGTTCGCCACGCCGCGCCATCCGCACCTTCCTGTGGAAAGCGGATGAATCAACGATCAAACCGAGAGAACACCGGTGAATATCGCGAAGACCATCCGAAATGGGAATTCTCTACACGACTCGCCCTCCAATGTCCTGAACAAAACAGAGGCTGTCATTCTGAGCATGATGACTCTCCTCGGCAAGTTACCGCTGGAATGAACCCGCGCCGGACCAACAAAAAAGGCACCGTGCCCCGTTTTCGCGCCTTCTTTCTGGCGCGAAGGCGGGAGAGCACAAACCTCATCAACCCCGTCATCAGGAGCGAACGGGGCCCCGAACGCCTTTCAGTTCCGGGGCCCCCGCAGACAGGTCTTCGTCTGCGGGGTGGAGTTCGTTGGTGGTGAGTCGAAGAATCTGCTTTTGTCTCTCGTGAGTTTTAAGACGGATTTTGTAGACTGGACACGAGCGACCAATTCTCATTCGAGGGATCGAATCGGGAAGGAAGCAACTAACTCCCTGGGATGGAGTGGAGCCGAAAGTCGGACTTGAACCGACGACCTGCTGATTACGAATCAGCTGCTCTACCAACTGAGCTACTTCGGCCCGCTCTCCGATTGTATCGTTGCGCTCTGCGAAGGTAAAGTTGAACCGCGCAAAGTTGTGCAGAGCTTCGAGGCAAGCCCGCAGACAAAATGCCGCCGCAGAAGCGGCGCGACAGGCTCCTAAAAACGGAAAGAGCCGCCCGGCAACAGGGCAGCTCTCTCCTCAGGGAGAATAGTTCCAACGGAGGCAAAACCATCAGAACTTTCTGGCTGCATAGTAGGGGCGACTGAAGGGAGTGTCAAGGAGAAATAGTTGGCGAAATAAAGCCTTTTGATTCAGCAATCTACAGATTCATCGAACGAAATGGTTTCCCGTAAGCTTTTACCATCTCTTCGCCTTTTCAATCCCGCTTACCCTAGTCTTTTCAGGGTGTTTTCTAGGGTTTATACCGTGTTTTCCACAGGATTTCCTCGCAGATGCCACCCCAAATGCGACTTCGAACCCACTGCGGAGGGGTCTCGATCAGTCTCTCAAATGAAGACTGGTAAACTCCGCTTCGAACATTGAGGAGGCGGGTTTGCCGCGCGCCACGCGATAGAGTGCACGGAATCCGCCCAGAAAGAATCCCAACAGCAAAGCGGCGCTGCCCCCGATGATGACGAGAGAGGCAATGCCCATCAGCAGTTGGCCGGTCTTGGAGACTTCAGACTCGGTCGGCTGGGGAATCGACATCAGTTCCGCGCTGTAGTGCACGGTAGCCAGCAGCTTATGGCTCTCGTCCGGAGTGGCATCCCCGCTCACAATAGCCACCAGCGGCCCGCTCCGACGAATCTCCAGAGAGGCCAGGTCGGAGTCCACAAGCGGTTTTGGCCAGGGAGGATTCGCCTGGCTTCCTGCTTTCAAGTAGGCGCGGATTTTGGCTTCCTGGGCGATGGCGATCGGCGGCGTGGGGTAGTCAATGATGGTAAGGGTCGCAGGACCAGAGGTCAGAGAATAATTTGCGGTAATGGTCTCCGCATCCCGGTCGAAGCCGATCAGCTCCGGCGGCAGCACGCCCCCGGCGCCCGCATAACCCACCGGTCCAACCGCATAGTGGGTAGTCTGGCCGTCCAGCGAGTCCTTGGGCAGGTCGCTCAGCAACGGAGGCGCCAGCGCTTTGGTGCCCTCGGGAACAGGAATATGGCCTGCCAGCTCCCGAAGCTCAGACCCGGACATGGGGCCAATGCGAGAGAAGTTGGCATCCACCACGGTATTTCCGAGCCAGAAAAGAACTCGGTTGTGATTGGAGGTTGCTCCGGAACCAATCTCCTCCTTGGGCCAGCCGTTATGGCGATAGAAGGAGTATGCCCCGTAGGCGCCGCTTGCGTCGTGGAAGCGGAGCGCATGAAGGCTGAGCGTTTCGCCATCCCGCTTGTAGTCGGCAGTCACGGCATCGGTAAACTCGTATTCCTTGAGCGCGGCGGCATTGGCAGGGTCGGCCTGAGCCGGGTCCAGCAGCTTGTTCGGAGCCGCCGTTGCCACCCAACCGGCAAAGGAGTCAGGCAGCAAGGGCTTGGGGACTGGAGGAAGCACGAGATGGGCTGCGCTTTGAGCGGAAGGGCTCTGTGCTCCTGAGGGGGACGGAGATGTTTTCGTCTGGGCGGCTCCAGCCACGGCCAGCACGAGAGCACACAATGAACAACCGACAATGGGGAAACAGCGCATCAAAAGCTCCGGTCTTCAGGGTACACTCTGCCGCCCAACGGACTCGAGCGAAACCAGAGTAGCTGTAGCCTGCAAGCACACCGCCAAGTGGCTTTTTCCCTTAAGAAAGAGCCACCTCGCACGCCTTTTGCAAGGGCATATTTACTCTGGTTTCGCTCTAAATACGCGTCCATGGGAACCTGACGGCGCTCCGTGTTCCGGATGCGAATGCGACCCCTACTCCTCTTGGACACTGCCAACCCCGGAAAGGTTCCTGATACCACTTTTGTAGATCGAGATTCCAGGAAGAAAAAAAGGACTGCCGGGCAGGAGAAGAGTTTGCCGGAGGGAGCAGGGGGTTTCAACCCCCTGAAAACAGGCCCCAACAGCGAGGCCTTCAGGCCCGGATCGGGATCCCCTTACGCATTCACAACGATAGTCCCAACAGTCGGCACACCAAAATGTCCAACTGCACTCGAGCTTTCCTCAGCGGAATCCCGGACCAGCTGGAATGGATGGAGCCGCCGGATAAAGAAGCTCCCCAAGCAGCCGATAACGCCCGCCGTAGAAGATCAACGCATACTCCCGCACTCCCGTGCTCAAGGGTCCACCCACGCAGATACTCAAAAGCAGAGTAAAGCCAAAGGCAAGCAAGCCGAAGAAGATCTGAAGCAGAATGCCAGTAATCGCGGATGCACCCGATGCGCCCACAAAGGCGGAGTGCAAGCCATATTCGAGCGCCGCTATGACGCCAACAACGGCGAGCCCGGGAATGGCCAGAACCATGAACACGCAGACCGATGCAATGAACGGCAGCACGACGCGCAGCAGGGCGTACACAAAAAACTGCTTCTTCTCAGCCATGACGTTGTGCCAGACTGCAGACCATGCTTCTCCCGCGGTTGCGTCTTCAAGCGCGTAGTGCGGCAGCATCCAGTCGCGCAGGATCAGGTCGCTCAAAACTCCGGCCAGCGAAAGCAGGATGAGAATCGGAATCAGGGGCAGGACCAGAGATAGCAGCAATCCCCAGTCAAACGGGGCGCCCTGATGCGTCTCTTGTGCCAGCTTCACAAACCCCTTGATAAACGGAAGGGCGATGCCAACCACCACCACGAGAAACCCAAATCCGACACCCACGTTGAGCCAGAAAAAGCGCCCCGCCTGTTCGCGATGGATCTCCCAGCCCGGACGAATCTCCTTCACGTTGTGAACGAGGCAGTGAAAGTAGGCGAAGCGCAGGCGAGTAATCAGGTAGACCACGAAGAACATGACGAGTATCGCCAGCAGCACCGCCGCGATGGCAACCGCAATCATGTAGGGCTCGAAGTGAAACGGCGAACCCATATTGGGAGTATGGATCGATGGCTTGCTGTTGCCGCTGCCGGAAGAATGGATGTTGCTTCCCAGGCCTTCCGTGATGATTGCCACCAGGCCGAGCTTCAGATAAGTTCCCCACGCGAACGGCCTGAAAAGGAAATCGCGAGTGCGTTGAATCGCGAGCGAAACGGAATCGACAGCAGAAATGGCGCGCATGGGAAACCTTTCCGGCAAGCTACACCGTCGCATAGAACTACGCAGGTATCAAGTGCGAAGTTCCGCAGCCTGCCGCCCCACAACGCTCCACCACGCATCAAACGCCGCCAGAGCCCCCTCGCACACCAGCCGATGCCGCTCCTTCTTGTCGCGAATCTTCTTGCGCATTTCCTCTTCAAGCGGTTCCAGCAGGTCGAAGGTGATGTTTGCCGGTTGAAAGTCCTTGGGGTCCGCGTGGGTGATGTAGTGGACCAGCGAACCCAGCGCACTTCTGCGTGGAGCGGGCGTTGATTCTTCACCCCGCACCCATGCGGCCGCGTAGATTCCAGCCAGCAGCCCCGTTGCGATGGACTCCGTGTACCCCTCGACACCGGAAAGCTGGCCCGCGAACCAAAGCCATGGCGCCGTCTTCAACCGCAGGCTCTCATCTAACAGCACCGGCGCCTGAATGTAGGTGTTGCGATGGATCTGGCCGTAGCGCAGAAAGCGCGCATTCTCAAGCCCCGGAATCAGCCGCAGCACCTTCGCCTGTTCGCCGAATTTCAAATGATTCTGGAAGCCGACCATGTTGTAGCTGTCGGCGCGCAGGTTCTCCTTGCGCAGTTGCACAACCGCCCAGGGCGTCATTCCGTTACGCGGATCGCGCAGCCCCACCGGCTTCATCGGACCAAACCGCAATGTGTCGCGCCCTCGCCGCGCAAGAACCTCGATCGGTAAGCAGCCCTCGAAATAATCCAGCTTCTCCCATTCGTTTGCTTCGGCCGCTTCCGCATCGAGCAACGCATTCAAAAAGCGGTCGTACTCCGCGCGATTCATGGGGCAATTAATGTAGTCGGCTGTGCCCTTGTCCCATCGCGCGGCCATGTACACGCGCTCCATGTCAATCGACTCCGCATCGACGATGGGCGAAATCGAGTCGTAAAAAGCCAGGCGGCCTGAGCCGGTGATGCGCTCGATTTCCGTGCTGAGCGCATCGGAGGTGAGCGGCCCGGTGGCCAGGATCGTAATCCCATCGTCCGGCGAAAGCTCCGTCACCTCTTCGCGGATGACGCGAATCAGCGGCTCAGCAGCAATCGCCTCGGCAATGCGGCGCGAAAACTCGACACGATCCACCGCCAGCGCATGTCCCGCTGGCACCGCGGTTTCGTCCGCAATGCGCAGCAGCGCCGACCCCGCACGGCGCATTTCCTGCTTCAAAACCCACGGTGCGGTGTTCGGCGACTCGCTCTTCAGCGAGTTCGAGCAGACCAGTTCGCCGAATTCCGTCGTCTGGTGGGCCGGTGTCAGTCGCGGTTTTCCATCGACCACGGCTCTCATCTCATAGAGGTCCACTCGGCATCCCAGCCGCGCCGCCGTCAGTGCCGCCTCCGGCCCTGCCAGCCCACCGCCAATCACGCGAACCACCTTCGATCCATCATCGCGAAGTAAATTCACGGCTGCTGACCCTCCATCCCGGCTAACCGCGCCAGTGCTTCGCCCTGAATCCGCACGTTGGTCCACTCGTCCATCAACTCGCCCCCCATGGCCCGGTAGAAGTCGATAGCCGGAGTATTCCAGTCCAGCACCGACCACTTGAGCCGGGCGCAGCCCTTCTCAACGGCAATCGCCGCTACCTGCTTCAGCAGCGCCTTGCCGATTCCCAGCCCGCGAAGCTCGGGATAGACGAACAGGTCTTCGAGATAAATTCCCGGGCGGCCAATCCATGTGGAGTAGTCGAAGAAGTAGAAAGCAAAGCCGGCCGGCCTTCCCTTGTGTTCGGCTATCAAACAGAAATAGAATGGGTTAGGCCCGAACCCATCTCGCAGCAAATCCTCTTCTGTCGCGATGACGGCTTCCGGCGCGCGCTCGTACTCAGCGAGCCCGCGAACGAGGGAAAGAATCAGGGGAACGTCCGCCGCGATCGCGGGGCGAATGGTAGTTGCCATGCATCCATTTTAGAGTGTGATATGCACCACAACTCCTTTCTCCGGCGCACACTACCATGGAATGTCGAACCTGATGGACCTGAAGCTGGAACCGCGGGCGCCCTTGAAATGCAGCCTGCGCCTCGGCTCAGCCGTCCATCCTTTGGGGTCTGGAATACATCGGGAAGGCAACGGGCATTGCGGAACATCGCATCAGCCCTTGTGTTGAGCAGTCGATTAGATTTAACTTTGGTCCTGCAAATGGGAACACTTCGCGCTTCGCGCCTGCGGCTCCCGTCCAGTGATCGGATTTAAGTTGAAACACTTTTTTGAGCCCGCGGGCAGCTTGGTTCGCGCCGCTCCCAAGGAGAAGAATATGAAACGCACCATTCCACTTTGGCTGGGCCTGTTGGCTTTCTCCCTGTTGCCCGCCCTCGCGCAATCGCCCACCGCACCTACGGGCACAATTCACGGCCACGTGACTAACCCTGTTGGAACCACCACCACCAACGGCACTGTCAGCCTCTCCAACGACGACGGCCACACCGACAAGTACAGCTTCCCGGTGGATGCTAACGGCGACTACAAAGGTGAGGCGAATCCCGGCACCTACATGGTGGTGTATCGCGCCCCGGACACGCCCAAGGACAAGATGGTCGATTCGTTCCCCAACGTCAAAATCGTTGTCGGGCAGGACATCGTGCAGGACGTCGACATGTCGCGCAAGGAGTACATCGACAAGCTCGATCCGGAACAGAAAAAGCAGTTGGAAGAATTGAAGGCGAAAAACGCCACGGCCATGAAGGCCAACGAGGTCATCAAGGGCCTGAACGCCGACCTGAAAACGGTGACTCAGGACATCAAGGATGCCGATGCCGCCCCTGTCACAGCAGCCCAGCAGCTTGGCGCAACGGCGGCCAAGGCCGATATCGATGCCAAAGCTGCGGGAATCAAGACGGCGAAGTATACCGAGATCGAAACCCTCATGTTGAGAGACTCAGCCGCCAAGCCCGATGCTTCCGTGCTGTGGGCCCAGCTGGGTGTCGCGCAGGTTGGCCTCAAGAAGTATGACGAGGCGGAAGCCACCTACAAGAAGACACTTGATCTCGAAAACACATCCAAGAAGCCGAACATCGCTATTCAGGGTCTAGCGCAGAGCGGTCTGGGAGAGATTTACGCGCGGAACGGGAAGATCCCCGAGGCAAACGCCGCCTACGACGCAGCAGCGAAGGTGAATTCAACACAGGCTGTTTTCTACCTCACGAACGAAGCCAAAATCTTCTACCAGATACACAACGCGGATGCCCAGATTGCCGCCTCCGACGATGCCATCAAGGCCGATACGGATCCGAACGATCCGAAACTCGCCATTGATTACTATCTCAAGGCGAATGGTCTCGTCCCGAAGACCACCATGGACCCCAAAACCCAGAAGCTTGTTGCGCCTCCAGGTTGCATGGAGGCCTACCAGAAATATCTCGATCTGGCTCCGACGGGCCCGTATGCCTCCGAAGTGAAGGACATTCTGGCCAGCTTCGGCCAGAAGATCGGCGCCTCCTACAAGGCCGACACAAAGAAGAAGTAATTCATCTCAACCCGTCCAATTGAAGGGCGTCTGCCTCGGCAGACGCCCTTCGTCATTCCGCGCTCTCCACTGATTCGCGCTCTGCCCCGCGCCAGACCAGCCATAAACGCTCCGTGCCCCATCCTTTCGCCTTTTTTCTGGCGGAAGGGCGGGAACCAGTAAGCCAGTGCAAATGCTCCGTGCCCCATTCATTCTGCAGTTTCATCGCAGAATGAGTGGGAAGCAGGACGCCAGTGCGAGCCGCCCGCGAGCGTCTGCCCCACCGCAGGTGACGAGCGTCTGCGCCACCGCAGATGGCGACCGTCAAAATGCCCATTCATCAAGACCCTCTACAATCCAATCCATGAGTCGTGCCCTGCCCAACCCCGCGCCGCCGAGCCACGGTACGTCTCTCCTCAGCTACCAGGAAGCCCGCGCGCTGGTCGACGCACACGCCATCCAGCTCGGCAAAAAACTTCCTTCCACAGAGCGTGTGGCGCTTGGCGCCGCATCTGGCCGTGTGCTTGCCGAGCCATTACATGCCGACCGCGACCAGCCCCCATTTGCCCGCTCCACGCGCGACGGTTTCGCCTGCAGAGCAGCGGAAGCATCGAAACACAAATTCCTGAAACTGGCAGGCCAATCGCGCGCAGGCGATGCACCCGCCGGCCCGCTTCCCGAGGGCCACGCGTGGGAAATCATGACCGGCGCGCCAATTCCCCCAGGCGCCGACGCGGTCGTGATGATTGAGCACGTTGAGACGTCCGCCAGGAAGGTCCGGCTGCTGCCTCCGCGCACCGTGAAGCCCGGCGAGAACATCGTGGAGCAGGCCGCGCAGGCTCGCCAGCGAGATTTGCTGCTTCCGGTTGGGAGTTCGATTCACGCTGCCCAGATTGCGCTTGCCGCGGCTTGCGGCTATGCCGCGCTCGACGTCTTTCAGAGACCGCGCGTAGCCATTCTCACTACCGGCGATGAGCTGGTTCCTGTGGACGCACTTCCGGGGCCGGGCCAGATTCGCAATTCCAACGCTCCCATGCTGGCGGCGCTGGTGGCTGACGCCGGCGGTGAGCCCTGGGTCCTTCCCAGAACTGCCGACACCGCTGAGGCGCTCGATGCGGTTCTAGCGAAGGCTGCCGCGGCAGATCTGCTGCTCATCTCCGGTGGAGTCTCGGCGGGCAAATTCGACCTGGTTGAGCCGGCCCTCGCCCGCGCGGGTGCCCGTTTTCATTTCACTGGCGTGCGCATCCAGCCGGGCAAGCCGCTGGTTTTCGCCGAACTGCCCGGCAACAACCCCCTGACCGCCCAGGTCAAAGACGGCACGAAGTGCTGCTTCGGGCTTCCCGGCAATCCGGTGTCTTCAGCGGTCACGTTTCTGTTGTTTGCAGCGCCAATCCTCGGTGCGCTTTCCGGACGTCGCGATTCCGGTCCGCGATTTGCCTTGGCGCGCTTGCGCGCTGACGCAGGCAAGCGTGGGAAGTCGGACTTGACGCGCTTTCTCCCAGCATTCTGCAACTTCAGCGCAGACACTGGTCAACTTCCCGAAGTCGAACTCATCCCGTCGCAAGGCTCGGGTGACCTGGCCGCCCTGGCGCGTTCCAATTGCTACCTGGTCGTGCCTGAGGAGGCCGCCCGGCTCGAAGCCGGCGCCATCGTCCGCATTCTGCTTCCCTGAGGAGTCCCATGTCTGAATCCACGCAACTTTCGCATCCCCATCTTTCGCATTTTGATGAGTCCGGCCAAGCCGTCATGGTGGACGTCAGCGCCAAGCAAAACTCGCGGCGCTCGGCCACAGCCTCGGCCTTTGTCGAGCTTTCTCAGGCAGTGCTGGCAGCTTTACCGGACAATCCCAAGGGAAACCCGCTGGAGGTGGCGCGGTTCGCCGGCATTCAGGCGGCCAAGCGCACATCGGACCTCATTCCCATGTGCCATCCGCTGCCGCTGACTCATGTGGATGTGCAGGCTGAGATCGCCCCCGGTGGGGTGCGCATTACGGCGACAGCCGCCACCGTGGGACCCACCGGCGTTGAGATGGAGGCCCTCACGGCAG
>Ga0302193_10004790_pt1 | contig 10642 bp, 6 predicted proteins | sample II_Bog_E3_3_FD_200228 | JGI IMG/M metagenome (GOLD analysis project Ga0302193, IMG submission 200228) | Peat permafrost microbial communities from Stordalen Mire near Abisko, Sweden - II_Bog_E3_3 | ecosystem: Environmental > Terrestrial > Soil > Wetlands > Peat | place: Sweden: Abisko, Stordalen...
CGCTTCTCAGACACCGTTCGCCATCGGCGAACCGGCCGTGGAGCACCTATCTCCCGCTCATCACCCATGACGACATCGTCGTCCTCAAACCAGCAGTCATGCCAGAGGGGAACTCGGGACGCTTACGGCGGAGCCTGCAAAGTTTGGCGTATTCAGCTTTTCGGAGCTCACACTAACTCTTCCGGCCAATCTCGTGGCCAGCGCTCCGCGACACAGAGTGGCCGCGCATAGTGGGGTGCGCGCGTTGTGCGCTTCATCCATGATCACGAGGGGCCTACGCAGTCTTAGCACGTTCGCAAGGCTGTACGCGATCACTCCCTCGTCAGTGGTCTCAAGTTTAGAGAGCTGCAACTCGGATAACCCGGAAAAGTGGTGCTGCAAAGCCCCGTTCGTCTCATAAACATGACGCCCATCAGTATTGCTGACTCGCAAGGCAGCCAGTGTTGCCACTATCACGGTTGTTGCGCCGTCTAGCATCGCCCGCGTTACCCGCAAGGCTTCCTCTATCGTCAACACCTCCACATTGCCGCCAAAGTCGCTCTCAAGGGCCTGACGGTATGGGTGGGACTTGTCCCTAAGTGCCTTGATTGTTTGGTCCACGATAGCACTCGTGGGCGCAAGCCAAAGGACAACGCATTGTTCTGCTTGCAAAAACTCGCCTGCCACAACACCAACGCTGTAAGCGGCCAGAATTGTCTTGCCCCCTCCGGTGGGGACTCGCAGACACACGTATGGCAGATCGGGCAGACCGGACACCTCACGATACTTGACGGCCAACTCCGGACGCTTGTTGAATGCGGCTTTTGCACCAATGATCGCGGCCTCATGCAGGTACTCGCGCAAGACGCTCAGGCAATCCTCCTGGTAGTTTTTCAGCTGCAGAGCCATCAGCTCACCTTGATCTCATAAGGAATCTGTTTGAATGTGATCCGCTCACGCTTCAACCTGTCACTTCCAAGCCGGCATCCTTCGCCGAAGATGACCCGCGGGCCGTCATGCTTCGGCAAATCCCGCAGAACCGCACTCGTGAGAATGTTTCCGGCATCCGTGCGCTTGTCGCCGAGGATGCCGTTGAATAGGAGGTAAAGTGCAACTCCGTTGTGGGTTCCTATAAGTGGCGATCGCTTTCCGTTTGGGAGCTTTGTGAGAGGCTCGCCCGTCTCCGTAAAGAAAACGTGTTGTGCGAGATCTGAGAAACCAACCTCTGAGACAACGCGCCCCGACTGATCGAAAAGCGGATGGCCAAGGACACAAAAACGATAGCCACCCCCTAGGCCGAGCACCAACTCTTTCTTCTCTCCAGTGTTTGGAACGTAATAGTCACACGATGACACCGAGTACGAAGCTCCAATATTTTCCGAAGACTTGCGTGCATTATGCAGAAAATGGCAATCTCGGAGATCCCCTTTGGTCGGCGTCATCGTCGGATAATCGTCAGTCGCGTAAAGCCTGTCTGGTGAAACGATTCGCGGATGACTAGTTTTGGTAAACTTGAGCGGCAGGTCAGGACTGGAAGTACCTAGTGTGAAGTCGATTTGGTACTTTGCTTTACGGCTCATAAGAAGGAATCGCGATTCAACGCTGTTGATCCCATTGGCCTGCAGGACGGCCAGAGTGGTCGTTTCTCCTGTACCGGGTATCCCTGATTGCCCTGAACACAGTGAGCCGAGCCTGGAACACGTCCCCAACGACCATCATATGGTTGATAATCATCCACATGATGGTTGATTATCTGCAGGCGGTGCTCGGAACGAAGTTGTTCCGGCATGGTCGGCGTTAATTTGGGTTTGGCAGTTTTGCGAGGCTCTGGGCCAAATGCTGCAATACCTCATGGATTTCCGTCCGTGGCACCAGTCGCGTCAACCTCTCGTCTTCCTTGACAAAAGTTGCCTCACCATACAAGGCGGTCCCCACTTCGGGAAGTTCGAGTAATTCGGCGCAACTAGTATGAATGCGAAACTGCCCCTTTGACGATTCGACAAAGAAATTCACGCGACGCTTGGACCGGTCGAACACGAGAAGTACATACGGCTCCAATTCGGTCATGTATGCCTGTTGATAGGGTTGCAGTCTCAGTGGTGTCAGATTGTGATTAGCCCCGGCATCAGCGAGTTCCAAATTGAGAGTGTAACTGAACAACTCAGCGTGATACCCATTCATCTGCCTCTTTTTGAGCAGATATAACTCCTCAACGTTCCATCCTCGTCGTATCTCTTGCTGCCCACAGTAGTCGATGGCTTCCGGATGCCTGATGATGGCGGTGCGCCATGGTTCCAAACTGGCGGCGCTTGCGATGATTTGCTCCAACTGCGGCTCGATGTCTGCGTTTGCGTCGATTCGGTCCCACAAATCCTTGAGGAATTGCCTCGTCCCTCTTGTGCCGTCGCGAAGAAATCGCTTCCAACTATCCCAACTTCTCTGTGAATCAGTGAGGAAGGAGTAGTTGCTGCCGCTGGAGGGAAGATAGTCACCAACGGTGAGTAATGCTCTCTTCCACAAGTGGCCTTTGGTGTGCGCCAGACCGGAAGGTGTAAAACAAATCTGCGCCTTCGAGAAATACCCATCAAATGCCGCTTGCAGTTTTGCGTGCTCAGTATCGTCCCATTTCGTCGGGATCTTCTCGGTCTGCGCGAAGACTCCGCAGAAGTCCAGGAGAAACTCGATCTGCCCGGAAAAGTATCCGTGCTCCTCCGCTCGATCGATGCGTTCTCTCCAACCGGGATCGGCGAGAATCAGGCCAGCCTTCAGTGCCTCCTCGCGAACTTGCTGGGGGCTAAAACCGATCTGCCCAACGTCCGTGTCCGAAAGTCGCTCAAGTATGTCGGCACTGTGAGGCAGAAGTTTGTGCAGTCCAGCAAGGCTGCGCCCGTACTCCTCTGGCCTCTCAATCTCACTGTTCGTGGCGAGGTTGCGTACCACCCGCATCCACTCGTTCAGCCTTGCCGGCTCCACATTGTCTCCATGGTGGCGAAGGTAGAGAACGAATGCCGCAAACTGGACCAACTGCGCGTAATCAATCGCAGCGGGTTCCCGAATCGCTTTCTGGAAAAACGAAACTTCATCAAAATATTGATGGCTTGGCAGCACTGGAACCAGTTTGCCGCGACCGCGGCTCCATGCTTCCAAAAGGTGGATGAGGTTGTTTGTGAAATCGCGGGTGAGCCAGCCGTTATCGTGGAACAGTGCAAACGTTCCGACAAGTTGCCTTTCTCTCAGCATCGTCGTGTCTTGGCTGAAGCGGGGGCTTGTGGACTCCAGACTTACACGCGCCAGGGCCAAGAGCAGATTCATGACCAGGTCATCGAAGGTGTTGGTTTGTGGGCTCTTGTGGGCCCAGAAAAAATCAGTCCACTGTGTGTCTATACGTCTTTCGATGAATTCCGCGACGCTCACTTCTGCATCGCCCAATTTTCGCTTCTCGTTGGGAAACAACCCTTTCAGGAGTTCCTCGAAACGTGCTTTAAACGTTTCGAAGGAGGTTAATGGCTTTCCTCGTGCGTTCATCTTGATATAGAGATCATCTGTCAGGCCGAAATGCTCTAGCGGCAGAAGTTCGAAGGTGATCGCGGGACGTTCATCATCCAGTAAGCGGCTAAAAAGATCGCTCCTCGATTTGAAGACTCCGTGAATTGCATCCAGCATTACCAGTACCGATTGAATAGTCGGATCGAGACGCCAGTACAGGAAGAACCAAGATTGATCTTCTATAAGCTTTCTGACCGATTGCACCTCGTCCGGTGTCGTATGAGGAGTGTAGCGGACCAGTTGATCGAAAAACTCCGTGCTGCTCGGCCGCACTCCATAGGTAAACCGAGAATGCTTTCCATCCCACAGCATGCTTTCGAATTCGGAATGCTGCCCGTCACGCCACGCCATGTACCAGTGGAGGAGGAAAAGCGTGGTCAGGCGTTGCTGCCCATCGAGTGGAAGAAAGCTGCCTGACTTTCCACCTTCCATGCTCCCGTAAACGAAATCTAGGTTCAGGGGCAACGTAGGGTGCCCTGGCGGGAGGTCTAAAGCTCCGTGGAGCGCTTTCAGAAAATCATCGCGGATGTCCTTTTCTGTTTCGCGACCTTGTGCGTAATCCCGCTGAATAAGCGGTACCTCGATTCTTGGATACTTGAGCAAGAGTTGAGAAAAGGTGATGGGTTGATTGAAATCAGTCATGAGCCCACCCGCTGTTGAGGAATGCGAAGAGAGTGTCGATCATCACCTGCCTGTATCCGTCTCTGTCCTTCTGCGTCCAGAACATGATGTGGTCGACTTGCGGGTTATAACACTTCAAGAACACGTTTCGCGTGCACAACGGCACGAACACACCGTCCTGGTCAAGAGACAAGATGCGCTGCCGCTTCACCGCAAACACGGCGTTTCCATAACTTCGGTTTGTTGCGTAGTCGAGAAGTACCAAATTGGAGATGCCGTTGTCGGCACCGTCTTCTCCGTCTTCCTGGAAGTGACGGAGGACTTTCTCATACACGGGGTCAAAGGCGGAGTCGGTTGCCTCCTTAGATGGTAGGCTGATGAATGCCTGGATGTCCGCCCGGAGTTCCAAAGCTTGATTCGCCGATTCTAGATAGCCCTCGCAACGTTTTAGCCATTCGATTTTGCCTCTTGGTGTGCCCGGTCGATCCGGGGCGACGGAACGCACGTGCTCGATGTCCCAATTTTCACTTTTGAAGCTCTCGAACTGGAAGCGCATATTGGATTGCTCGTTCCCGAGCAGTGTCGCCAGGTTGAAAAGAAGTAAGATGCGGCGAATTCTTTCCGAGCCGGGACGATACTCCAGCGCGTCGAGTTGATCCGCAATCCATTCCTTGGTTAGCGGCACCGGTTCAGCCGTCCAGAATGTGTACTGAAATATCTTCGATCTTAGGTTCTTCTTGAACTGGTGCTTCGTATTGGCAGCTGCCAAGTTGCGCAGCGCGTTTACATCCTCCCCCGCCCAGATCAGGTAGCCTATGAGATGGTAAAGACGGCGATCCGCGAACCACTCCTCTAAGAGCATGAATGTTCTCTTGATCGCAAGCCACTCCCCATCGAGGTCGGCACCTTTGAGGGTGAGCCTCTGGCTGAAGTGATGGAAGGTGGAGTACTCGTCGGTGCCCGCCTTCATCCCATCCTGCTGAGCCACAAGGTCGAAAATGAAGTCGATTCGACTGCCACGCCTTCCCGTGTCGTTGGTGAGAAAACTCCAGAAATCCCCGCCCTGAAGGCTCTTCTCTAAGGCATCCCACTCGTGAGCAATTCGGAGTTGCAGTGGTTCCGGTGACCCGCCCTTGCCACGCTTGAGAAAGAGTGCGCGGATCAGTTCGCCATTGGTGAGGGGAATCTTCCCGACATTCAGGCGAGTGAAGGCCGCCACGGCATTTTCCTCGGGTGACAACTGAAACCAGATGATCTTGGTCTTGTTCAGGAAGCCATCCTTGATGGCTTCGACCTCGCTCTCTCTTTCTTCGAACCAGTCCGAAATCGTCTTTATCGCTTGGGCGATGTGGAAGAAGTCGATGTTCGATGCTGCCCCTTCCGGCGTCGGGCTCTCAAGAAAGCCTTGTAGATCGGACCGCGTCTCGTATTGAAGCCGGTAGAGTTTTTGCTGATAGCGGACCGCGAGGCGATCGTTGAAATGTCGGAGGATCAGGAGAAGGGTCGTCAAGCGTTGCTGACCGTCCACGACCTCGTAGGCTCCGTCAGCGTTCGGGCGCAGCACGAGTGGCTGCAGGCAGTAGAACTCTTCCGGCTGCGGATTCTCCCGCTTGGTGAACTCCCGAATGTCGTCCAGCAGTTGTGTGACCTGTGTGGGCGTCCAACGGTAGCCGCGCTGGTAGGCCGGAATGTAGTAGCGAAAAGGATCGTCGGACCCGTCGACGCGGAGGTCATAGATCGTCTTCAAACAGAGAGAATCGGTCATATCGATCATGTTTTGCCAGCCAGCAGCCTCCGTGTTCAAAGAACATTCCCCTATTTACCCGACAGTCCGAACCGGAAGCGACAGCTAGTCGGCGCTTTCGTCTATGACGGGAACTACAGGAGCAACGATTAGCACAAGTTCGCTCGCACTTAGTGCTTTTTCCTTTGGCCACTGTTGATGCGGATTCTTTGGCCGCCAGGGCTTGCTCCATAGTGCTTCAGCCACTCTTGAGATTACACCCCACTGTTGATCGACCGTTTCCTCGGCGCGCGCGAGCAGTTGCTCGTGCTTTTCATTGCGGATTTTGGAATCAGGATTATGCGCTTCTAAGAGTTGCTTGATTCGGCCGTCATCACCTGCGCAAGCACCTTTTATCTCTTGAAGAATCCTGCGATGCGCGATTCCTCCAGCAAAGAGCGCTGTGACCACTTTATCAACGTCTGCAGCAGGAACTGCAACGCCATCTGTAGCGCCCCTGAACCAGGCCCGTCCTTGAGCGAAATTGTCTATGTAGATGCCCTTCGGGCTAATTGGAAGACCCTGGTCACACGCGATGACTATATGAGCCGATTCGTGGTATCCCGCTGCTCTGCAATGTTCGTCGCCGGCATCGATCGCCATCGGAATTTTCCATTTCCTGTCGTAATGACCTTCGGGCGGGGCGTGAATATTATCACGTGTCCACCCGTATAAACTTTACGTCAAAGCGCCGCTGAAGGGCTTAGTATTGCGAAATCGGCCAGTGTCCTGGAAATGAAGGTCCGGCGAATGGTGCGTGGCAACCTGAGACACTGATGACCTTATTTTCAAGAGTTCATTTGGTGGGTTCGGAGCCTCCATTCATGTCAATATAGTTCCATTATTGAATGATATTGACATAGCTTTAGAAAGAAGAGATTGCAAGTATTCCGTTTATGTACAATGTGTTACGCGGGCATAACCAAGATTCTTTCGACACCGTCGCAAAAATTCGCCAGACACCGTCTGGCGAATCTGCCGGCGGTAATTTTGCAGACGGTGTCTGAAAAATCCGCTATATGGATCAACCCATTCCAAGGCCGTGTCCAAGGGATACAGGCTGATTGATTTCAAGAGCCGAAGTCTTTGATACATCGGCTGCAAGCTGCGGGCTGAGTTTGGCCACGTCGTCGGTGAAAAGCATGGCCTCGTGGCTGGCGCGGGAGATGGAGACGTAGCCAAAGCGGGAGTTGAGCAGGTCCGGGTGCACGCCGGTATCGGCGTTCACGAGGACGCGCTCGGCGGTGAGTCCCTGGGCGCTGTGGCTAGTGACGGCGTAGCCGTGGTCGAAGTGGCGGTGCTCTCTGGCGTCGAACTCAACCTGCCGATTATTGTCGAGGCGAGCTGAAACACGACCATCGGGTGCGATGGATTCGATGACGGCAAGGTCGCGATTGGCGACGCCGAGCGACTTGTCGGGCGCGGTGAACTGGATGCGGTCCCCCACGGAAAACTCACGCTCGATCCCGCGGTAGACGCTGACTCCGATCAGACGGCGCGGATCATAGGTGGTCAAATCGCCGGAGGATCTCTCAACAGTGAGCAGGTTGGCGGCGGGGTTGATGCCGACGACCGTTCCGTAGGTTCCAGCTTCTATTCCGGCGATTTTGCTGCCGCGTGCGTAGCGAATTACATCGTTCACCTCGAAGTGACTGGCCCAGGAGCGTTCGGCGCCGGTCATGTCCTGCCGCTGAACGAGCACGCGGAACGTGTGGTCCTCCGGTGCGAGGGTTCCATTGGCTTTCAATTCCTGACGGACGGCGACATTCAACTCACGACGGGAGGCGTTGTCGGGTGAGACGATCAGGGTCTTTTCTGGAGACTCGACGTAGCTTCTGGCGATGGCGCGGATACGCTCTTCCGTGCCGGGAATCTCCCTCACGCGGCCCTGTTGCTGGAGTGATCCGAGCGCGGCGGAGACTTGGCCTTTGGCCAGCATCTCGACAGCGGACTTCAGCGCAGGGTCTTTCTGGCGGACAATCTCGTCGAGCTTGGCGGTGCGCATTCCGGCCTGCTGCAACTGCTCGAACGGGCGACCTGCTTCGACGCCCTGGTGCTGGCGTGTGTCGCCGATCAGGAGTACGCGATCGTTGCGGCCGAGACGCGCAAGGAACTCGCGCATCTGGTTGGTGCTGGCAAGACTCGATTCATCGACAAAGTAAAAGTGCCTCTGTTCGGGGGCCGCTGGGTGTGAGGAGCGTGCGAGGAACCCTTGCAGGGTTCCTGACTCAACGCCCGCCTCGCCAAGTTGACGGGCGGCGCGGGAGGTCGGGGCGAAGCCCTCGACCGCGTAGCCATTCGATTCGGCGGCGTCACGGATGACGGAAAGCGTTGTTGTCTTGCCCGCGCCGGCGAATCCTTGAATCCCCTGAATGCGGTCGGGCGAACTGAGAACATCCTCAACCGCGGATTGCTGGGCGCGGTTGAGATGCAGATGCTGGTCGGCGACCGTGACGGCCTGCATCCGCGAGAGAACAGGCTCGAACTGGTTGCGCCCCTCGCTGACCCTACGAACAATTTCCTGTTCGGCTTGGATGGTCTTGGCCGTGGTGAACTGACGCGCTGGCTGGCTTTCGGAACGCTGGACTACTTGAAATTCACCCGAAGCCAGGCGGCTATCTAGGTTGCCGCGCACCTGGGCAAATGTCACCTCTCCCATGCCGCGACGGAGGCCGTCGCGAATCAATGCGCGCTCATCGACAACAGCCTCGCGCTCGAAGTTCTTGTCGCGGGAAAAGGTGAGAGACTCGCCCACGCGGTCTAGGGAGTTGACGGGCTTCTCCTGATGCTGAAGGCGTTCGCGCGCAGCACGAACGACAGCTTCGGCCTGGTGCCCAAAGTCGGCAGCGAGCTTGCGATGTGCAGCCATCACATCGGCGGGGGAATGGATCTCTTTGCGGTCCCGAGTGGAGTGCGCGGCGATCTCGGCCGCCTCCTTTCCGGTGCGACCTGTGCGCTCCAGATACTCGCGAATCTGCTGGCTGCGCGGGCTGGATGCATCGAGGTACTCCTGCGCGTAGCCCTTGATCTCCGGTGCGCCGCTGCGGCCAACGGCGATCTCGTAGCCAAGTTGGCGAAGCCGGTAAGTCAACTCAGATTGATAAACGGCGGTCGCAAATTGCTGCGATGCGAAGAGGCTTTGCGGCTGGACGGCACGGGACTGCCCGTTGTCGCGCTCGGTGATATTGAATACTACGGCGTGCGTGTGGAGTTGCGGCGCAACGTAACCATCTACCGGGCGTGCGGTGTCGTGCTCGAATTTGGCAGCGATAAACTTGGCCGTCGTTTCGGGCGGATGGTTCCCGCCGATCCGAGCCTGTGTGTATATTTCGAGCTGCTCCAAGGCGACACGGACGCTTTCTCGATGGGCTGCACGGACATTGTCGTCGCCGCCAACGAGCGCTGTAAGTGAGATGGATTTCGGAGCGGAAAAGGTCGCATCCCACCCCGCACGATGCTCCATGGTTTTGACGGTTTTGCCGTCACCATCCTGGTATTCATAGGAGGCACGCTGGCGAACGAGCTGCTCGCCAGTAGCCGGATGCTGGCCCTGGCTGAGCTTGGCAAAGTCCTCGGCGGAGACGGCTCCTGCAAGGCCGAATTGCGAAGCAAGCCGGCCTTGCCATTCGCCAGCGATTACGCCGCGCTCCGACCAATAGTTCTGCTCCTTCGCGGTGAATTCCTTCGCGTGGTAGCTCTGCGCCTGTCCTGCGGAAAGCGGCTTTGAAATGGTCAGCATGGCGGTCTACTCCAATTGATGTCCGGCAGATTGGACCTCGTGCCCAGGGAACTGAAGATTACCCTGCATCTCTTCCGGCTCTGCCGGGAGAGGCGTGCTTGGCACGATCAGATCGTCCATTTGTCGTTCATCGAAGCCGGGGCTTTTCTCTTCGAGCGCAATGAACGGAAACGAGAATCGCGCAACGTGATTGCCGTACTTGAGAAAGCCACGCAGATCGTCCAGGCCCGATACTTCGGAGGGCAGAACAAGTGGCTCTGTCTGGCGATCGAGTGCGAAGTTCTTGCCTGCGCGTGAGCCGTCGTAGTGGGTTTCACGCAGCCGCTCGATCTCGACTTCTCCGATGGCTTCACTGACCCATTTCGCCGCGCGCGGCTCTGTTGTGCGAAGGAATATCTTGGTGGCAGGCTGCGAGAGCATCGCCTCTGAATCTTCACCGTACCGGGCCTCCATTTGGCTTCGTCCTTGAAAGCCAAGAATGACAGGGTTCTGCGATTTGCGATTCTCTGTAATTGCCGTGTGAAGCTGTGGCAGCCGTTGCAGGCTGGCGAGCTCGTCGATGACGAACCAGACAGGTTTCTGGTCCGGCATCGGTTCATTCAAGAGACGCAAAACCAGCGTGTCGATCCATAGACTGATGAGCGGGCGAAGTGCCTCGCGCATGGTCGGACGGGACGTGATGAAGATCCACCCGCGCCGCGTCTCCGCCCACTTGGTTGCCGTCCAGACAGAGGTCGTCTCGCTCTCTTTCGGCAATAGTCGAAAGCTGTCTGCGCTCATGTTGAGGGAGCCGAGTACGCCGGTGCGTTGCTGGGGAGCCTTCGGATCAATCAGCATCCAATACTCCGTGCCTTTGACGCGGCGGTCGATCTCGGCGGGGTCGGACATCCACTTGATGAGATCCTCCGGCGTCGGCAGATAGCTGAGCAGATGAGCAAATATCTTCTGCGGCGCTTCGACGAAAAAGCGGTTGG
>Ga0302193_10004798_pt1 | contig 10632 bp, 8 predicted proteins | sample II_Bog_E3_3_FD_200228 | JGI IMG/M metagenome (GOLD analysis project Ga0302193, IMG submission 200228) | Peat permafrost microbial communities from Stordalen Mire near Abisko, Sweden - II_Bog_E3_3 | ecosystem: Environmental > Terrestrial > Soil > Wetlands > Peat | place: Sweden: Abisko, Stordalen...
GCCGCATCACCAAGCTGGTGCCTTTCGGGTCGTTCGTCCAGGTGGGCGACGGGATCGAGGGCCTGGTCCACATCTCGGAGATGGCCGGCCACCACGTCGACCTGCCCGAGCAGGTGGTCACCCCCGGCGAGGAGCTGTGGGTCAAGATCATCGACATCGATCTGCAGCGCCGCCGCATCAGCCTGTCGATCAAGCAGGCCGCCGAGGGTGGCGAGGTGTCCGAGGAGTACCGCGAGGCCTTCGGCGAGCACGCCTATGACGATGAGGGCAACTACGTCGGTCCGGTCTTCGCCGAGACGGAGTTCACGCCGGAGACCGAGGCGCAGGCGGCCTGGGCCGACTACGTCGCCGAGCACGGCACGGGCGAGGGCGCTCCGGAAGGCGCACCCGCCGCAGCCGCTCCCGCAGCCGAGGCCCCGGCTGCCGAGGCCCCGGCCCCGGCTGCGGAGGCGCCGGTCGCCGAGGCTCCCGTCGAGGCGGTCCCGGCGGTCGAAGCACCGGCTGAAGGCTGACCACCGTTCCCGGGCCGGTCGGCGGACGACCGGGTGGTTGACGACAGACGGCCCTTCGGGGCCGTCAGTCGCGTCCACCGGTTCCGAACACCCCGGCCGTCTCAGCCAGCCAGCGTGCTGAAGTCGATGGCGCCGGCCGGCGCCGTGGGTGTGGGAGCGGTGCCGAACTCGGAGAACGTCAGCGAGCCCTGTGCCCCGTTGTCCGGTGACACCACCTTGAGCAGGTACGGGGTTCCTGTGGCGGCCACGTAGCCGATGCTGCCATCGGATCCCTTGAGTCCGACCGCCGACTGCCCGGCGACGGTGGAGGTGCCGACCTCGGTGATTGAACCGGTGGAGCTGAGGGACCCGATGACCTTGTCGATGGTGAACGAACTCGCCAGGCCCTTGGTGGCGGAGGCCGGGAGCCCGCTCAACCACTTGCCCGCCAGGAGCTGCGCGGTCGCGTCCGGCAGACCCTGGCCCGCCCAGAAGGCCTGGTCGGCCTGCATGTAGACGGTGTTGTCGATGGTGATGAGCTGGAACGTCCCCTTCGACGTGGTGAACGAGCCCTGCAGCCCGTTCTGGGACAGGACCATGTCGACGGTCAGGTTCTGGCCCGACGTGACCACCGAACCGGAGACCCTCAGGGTGTCCAGGGCCCTCATCGCCTTGTAGCTACTGGCGGCCAGGGCGGCGGCGTCGGTCGAGCTCCCGGTGGTGACCGTGGAGGCCCCGGTGGTCGTCGTTCCCGACGAGCTGGTCGAACCGCACGCCGCCAGTCCACCTCCGAGGACCAGTACCCCGGCCACCGCCAGCGCCGCTCCCGTTCGCCTGCTCCGGCCCCGTACCGGCCGACCACCGTCCGCCCCCGCCGTCGTGATGGTCGCACTCCGCTGTCCTGTCATCAGCCGCCGTCCGTCCTCGCTCCCGCCCGTGCCGGACTTCCGTGGGGCACGCCGGGTCTCTCCCGGTGCTGCACCCTAGGCACGGAAGAGACGGCCGGGGGTGGACCGGATCCCGAGGATCCGCTCAGCGCCGACCCCGGCCGCCCGTCGCCTCGCGGGCCAGGATGTGGGCGCTGTCCCGCACGGTGCGGTCCCGGTCGATGATCCCGAAGGCGACGTCGAAGCCGTGGAGCCATTCGTAGTTGTCGACGGCTGTCCAGTGGAAGAACCCCCGGACGTCGATGCCGCGGTCCAGGGCGTCGTGGACGATCTCGAGGCCACGGGTGAGGTACGCCGACCGCACGGCGTCGTCGCCCGTGCCGATGCCGTACTCGGCCACCAGGAGCGGGGTACCGGGCAGTTCGTCGTGGAGCCGGTCGAGGACCACGCCGACACCGTCGGCCCAGATGCCGTACCCGAGGGGGGACACGGGCGCCCCCGGAGGATGGATGGCCAGCCGACCCGATTCCACGCCCATGGCCGCGTAGTACGAGAACCCGATCATGTCGAAGGAGCCGGCCAGGTCCGGCCGGACGACCGGGTCCCGTCCCCGGACCCGCAGGACCCCGTCGCGGAACAGCCCGAGACCCGGTGCCCAGTACGTGTCGAACAGCCTCTGGGCGAGCGCGTCGGAGTCGGGGGAGTCGTCCTGGACGACGATGGCCGACAGCCCGAAGATCGAACTCACCGGACGCCCCGTGGCGGACAGCCGAACCGCCGCCTCGGCCGCCGCCAGCTGGATCGACTCCTCGACCACCGCCACCTCGTCCCGGTCGTCGTGCCCGGGTGGCCACCCCCGACCGCCGTAGGCGGCACGGGCGTAGTAGTTGGTCTCGTTGACCGGTTGCCACCCGGCCACCAGGTCACCGAACGTCTCGGCGACGAAATCGACGTGACGGGCCCACGCCCCCGTGCGGTTCGCCTCGACCAGGAAACCACCGTCGTCGAGGAACCACCGGGGGAGGGTGAAGTGGTGGAGGCAGACCCAGGGGGCGATCCCGTGGTCGCGGGCGGACCCGAGCAGGCGTCGGTAGTGCTCGACCGCCCGGGGGTCGTACTCCCCCTCGACCGGTTCCAGCCGGGACCACTCCACCGACAGGCGGTGGTGGGTCAGTCCCAGCCCGGCCAGGAGGGCGAAGTCCTCTCCGTAGCGGGTGGCGAACCCGTTGCCCCCGTCGGAGAGCGGAGCCTGTCCCTGGCGCTCCCAGGCCCACCAGTCCGACGCCGGGGCCGCGCCTTCGCTCTGGGTGGACGATGCCCCCGTGCCCCACAGGAATCCTTCCGGCCAGTCCATGGGGCGAGTCTCGCGAGCGTCCGGCCGGGGCACAAGGTGCAGGGGGGCGCCCGCTGCCCCGCTCAGGACCGGCCCCGGTGGAAGTGCTCCACGCGCACGTCGCCGACGACCGTCGTGCGGACGCGCACGTAGCCCGCGGCGTCCAGGGTGTCCACCCAGCGTCCGAGCCCGGACGTCGACCCGTCGTCGATGAGCCACACGTCCGGTGGCCCCACCGCGACGGCATGGCGGTCCGTCCGCAGGTCGAGGCCCTCGATGGCCGGTTGCGCCGCGACCTGGGGCCACAGCTGCAGCTGCGTGTGGGCACGACCGAGGTAGTACTCGACGACGGTCGTGAGGGAGTGGTCCGGCAGCGCGAGTTCGGCGTCCCCGACCGCCCGGGTCTCGACGTAGCGGGTGGTCGTGTCGAGGTGCTCGGTCGTCTGGTCGGCACCGGGGACGAGCCCGAGGACCGAGCCCAGTACCGCCACCACGACCACGGTGGCCGTCGCGGTGGCCGTCCACCACCCGGGCGGACGGCGGGATCCGAGGAGGTGGACGGCGATGGCCACCAGGAGCCCGGACGCCAGGGCGAGCCCGGGGGCCGACGCGGTCACGTAGCGGGCGACGTAGACGGGGCGGAGGAGGGAGATCCCGACGAGCAGCACGGTGGGGACGACCGCCCAGCACACCGCGACCACGAAGGACTCCGTCCACCGGGCCGGCGGGCGGAAGCGGCGGGCCCGGGTCGCCCACAGGCACGTGAACCCGGCGGCCACCACCAGGACGGCGAGGAACACCGTGTAGGTCCCGCTCCCGCCGTAGGCCGGCCCGAGGACGGCCTTCACCGCCCGGCCGCCGCGGAGCGGGGTGATCCAGGTGATCTGGCCGCGTTGGCCGACCGACACGACGACGCCGCAGAGCACCACCGCCCCCAGGGTGAGGAGCGGTGTGCGTGCCGGTCCCCAGCGGCCGCGCAGTCCGGCCGGTCGCAGGAGAACCACCGCGGCCAGCGCCGACAACGGAGCCAGTACGCAGAACAGCTGGAGCGCCAGGGTGGCTGACGAGGCGACGGCGAAACACCACAGCCAACCGGGAGCACCCCCGTCGTACCAGCGGACGAGGGCGGCGACCGCCAGGGTGGCGCCCAGCGTGGCCAGCGCGTAGGGGCGGGCGTAGAGGGCCGCCTCCACCAGCAACGGGTTGGTGGCGGCCAGCACCGCCGTCAGCAGACCGCAGAGTGCCCCACCCAGGCGGGCACCCACGCGCCCGACCACCCACACTGTCGCCACATAGGCCACCAGGGACGGCAGGCGGAGCCACGCGACCCCTCCGTCCACGTCCACCCAGAAGTGGAGGAAGGCGTAGTACGGGAGCACCACGAGGTCGACGACGCGGGACTGGCTCCACAGCGCGGACCAGCCGAGGCGGGCGGAATACCACGATGCGCCCTCGTCACGGAAGAGGGGATGCCCCATCCCCGAGGACACGCCGACACCGGCGGCGAGGGCGATCACGCCGATGGCCGCGTCCCGCGCTCGCACGAAGTGGGCGGGCCACCGGTCGGACGGAGCGGACGGTACCCGGGGAGCGTCCCGGGTCGGCGCGGTCGATTCCGTCGCCGACCCCGTCAGGCGGTCGGTGCGGTGGCGGCCGGCGCCACCTGTCCGGCGAAGGGCCCGACGGGGAAGTGACAGGCGACCTGGTGCCCGGGGGAGACCTCACGCAGGGGTGGCTCCTCGGCCGCGCAACGGGCCTGCGCGTAGGGGCAGCGCGTGCGGAACCGGCACCCCGACGGGGGGTCGAGGGGCGACGGGAGCTCGCCGCTCAGGGCCTTGTGGTCCGACGCATGGTCCGGGTCGGGTTCGGGGATCGAAGCCAGCAGCGCCTCGGTGTACGGGTGCCCGGCGGAGCGGTACAGCTCGTCGGACCCGGCCACCTCGACGAGCTTGCCCAGGTACATGACCGCCACCCGGTCGCTCACGTTCTTGACGACCGCCAGGTCGTGGGCGATGAACACCATGGTGAGGTGGAACTGCTCCTTCAGGTCGGCGAGCAGGTTCAGGATCTGGGCCTGCACCGAGACGTCGAGCGCGGAGACCGGTTCGTCACAGATGAGGAGGTCGGGGTCGGCCATCAGGGCCCGGGCGATGCTGATGCGTTGGCACTGACCACCGGAGAACTCGCCCGGTCGGCGATCGCCGGCCGAGTCGGGGTCGATCCCCACGGCCTCGAGCATGTCGCGGACCTTGGCCATCCGCTCCTCGGGGGTCCCCCGCTTCCAGATCACCAGGGGCTCGGCCACGATGTCCTTGATCCGCCGACGGGGGTTCAGCGAGGAGATCGGGTCCTGGAAGATCATCTGGATCTTGGTCCGGAGCTGGCGCAGCTCCTTGCCCTTCAGCTCGTTGAGGTCCTGGCCCTGGTAGACGACCTCGCCCGACGTGGCCGGCTGGACCTGGATCAGGGTGCGTCCGGTGGTGGACTTGCCGCAACCCGACTCACCGACCAACCCGAGCGTCTCACCCCGGCGGACCTGGAAGGTGACGCCGGACACGGCCTGGACCCGCCGCCGACCGCTCCTGAACTCCACGACCAGGTCCCTGACGTCGAGCACCACGTCGCCGGACTGGTGGGCGATCGTGTCGACGGGCGTGGTGTCTGTCATGCGTCCCCCTCGGTGATGGATCCGGCGTCACCGTTCGGCGGTCCCGACAGGGTCACGGGTACGGCCGGCGCCGTCGACTCGCCGTCGACGAGCGGGAACCAGCAGGCGAACAGGTGGTCGGGGGAGCCTACGGTCCGCAGCGGAGGCTCGGACTCGCGGCACTTGTCCTGGGCGTAGGGGCAGCGGGGGGCGAAACGGCAGCCCGGCGCGGGATTGATGAGGTCCGGGGGTCGTCCGGCAATGGCGTCGAGGCGGACGCCGCTCGGGTCGGCCAGCCGCGGGATGGAGTCCATGAGGGCCCGGGTGTAGGGCATCTTGGTGTCGTGGAACAGGGTCCGGGTGGGGGCCCGCTCGACGACCCGTCCGGCGTACATCACGATGATGTCGTCGGCGCGGCTGGCGACGACGCCCAGGTCATGGGTGACGAGGATGACGGCCATGTGGCGCTCGCGCTGGAGATCGGCCAGCAGGTCCAGGATCTGGGCCTGGACGGTGACGTCGAGGCCGGTGGTGGGTTCGTCCGCCATCACCAGACGGGGGGCGCAGGCCAGGGCGATGGCGATCATGACGCGCTGGCGCATGCCGCCCGACAACTGGAACGGGTACCAGCGGACCCGTTCCTCGGGGGAGGGGATACCGACCGACCGGAGGAGTTCGACGGACGTCGAGTGGGCCTCCTTCTTGTCCATGCCGAGGTGCAGCTTGAGGGATTCGCCGATCTGGACGCCGATGCGCTTGACCGGGTTGAGGGCGGTCATGGGGTCCTGGAAGATCATCGAGAGCTCGGCGCCCCACACCTGACGGAGCTGGGTGTCGTCCATGGCCGACAACTCGTGGCCGGCGAAGTGCACCGTGCCGCTGCGGATGACGTCCCGGGGTGGGAGCAGTCCCATGATGGAGCGGGACAGCACCGTCTTGCCCGACCCGGATTCGCCGACGATCCCGAGGGTCTTGCCCTCGTGGACCTCGAAGGAGACACCGTCTACGGCCCGCACCGTGCCACGTGCCGTGCGGAACGACGTGTGCAGGTCCTCCACCACGAGCAGCGGCCCCACCTGGGTGCCGGCGTCCTTGAAGTCCAGGGTGCGGCCCCCCCGCTGGAGGCCCCTCACAGGACACCCTCGCGGATGTCGAAGCGCTGCCGGAGGCGGTCGCCGATGAGATTGATGGACCACAGCAGCAGGAACATGGCCAGTGCCGGCCACAGCATGATCCAGGGGTCGGTGCTGAGGAGGTTGTTGGCCGTGCCCTCGTTGATCATGTTGCCCCACGACGGGGTCGGGAGGGGGACCGACAGGCCGAGGAAGGCGAGGGTGCCCTCGATCACGATGAGTCCGGCCACCGTGATCAGGCTGAAGGTGACGGTGACCGGGATCACGTTGGGGAGGATCTCGCGGAGCACGATCCGGCTGTTCGTGGCCCCCATCGTCTTGGCCGCGACGACGAAGTCCCGTTGGGCGAACGAGAGGCTCGAGGCCCGGATCACGCGGTACATCAACGGGATGGTCGCCACCCCCAGGATGATGGTGATGTGGGTGAGGGACGCCCCCCAGAAGCTCACGATGGCGATGACGGCGACGATCGCCGGGAAGGCCAGGATGATGAACGAGACACCGTTGAGGGCGACGTCGAGCCGTCCACCCCGGTAGCCCGAGATCAGTCCGGCGGTGCCCCCGAACACCAGCCCGATCACCACGCCGACGAAGCCGACGATGAGGGAGACCCGGGCGCCGTAGACCAACCGGGAGAGGAGGTCCCGCCCGAGGTCGTCGGTGCCCAGCCAGTGTGCGGCGTTGGGCGCCTGGCTGATCTCGTTGTAGTTCCCGAAGTTGGGCTTCTGGAGAGGGAGCACGTTGGCCAGGACCGCGGACAGGACCACGACGGCCACGAAGGCGATGGCGAACCAGAACAGGAAACCGAACGGCTTCCGCTTGAGCGGCTCGCCGTCCTCGTCGAGCGCCGGGGACTGCATCTCGAGGACGGCCTCGTCCGTGGCCGCCGTCATGGGGATCCGGTTGGCCAGCATCCCCTCCGTCGAACGGGTGTCGAGGAGTTCTCTGTCGTCAGGCATGGATCACTCCCGGACCACTCTCGGGTCGACGATGGTGAAGATGAAGTCGATGATGAACTGCAGGATCACGAAGGCGATGGCCACCACGAGCGAGATGCCCTGGACGACCAGGTAGTCCCGCTGCTCCACTGCCTGGACCAGGGCGTACCCGATCCCCGGCATGGCGAACAGGGCCTCGACCACGAACGTGCCGGCGATCAGGCTGCCGATGTTGATGCCGGCCGCGGCCAGGAGGGAGAAGCTCGACGGCCGGAAGGCGTGGCGCCACATGATGCGACGGTTGGACAGGCCCTTGGACCGGGCCATGGTGATGAAGTCCTGCTGCAGGGTGGTGATCAGGTCGGAACGCAGCAACCGGAAGTAGACGGCGATCGAGCCGGCGGTGATGGCGATCGACGGCAGGATCATCTGGTGGATGTTCTGGGCGAAGTTCTGGTTGATCGGGGTGTAACCGGTGGCCGGAAACCACCCGAGTCCCACGGCGAAGACGGCCACCAGGATCGGTGCCACCACGAACGGAGGGAGGGCGAGCAGTCCGAAGGTCGCCGTGGTGGAGATGTTGTCGACGGGCTTGTTCGGCTTGCGGGAGGCCACCAGGGCGAGGGGGATGGCCACCGCGAAGGCGAGGACCTGGCTGATGATGATCAGCTCGATCGAGACCGGCGCTCCCGTGGCCAGGATGTGGGTGACCGATTCGTGGTTCAGGTACGACGTCCCGAGGTTGCCGTGGAACGCCGCGTTGAGCCAGATCGTGTACTGGTGCCACAGCGGCAGGTTCAGACCCAGCTGCTTGAGCAGGATCGCCCGGTTGGCCGCCGTGTCGTTGGCGCCGAGGATCTGGGTGGTCGGGTCACCCGGCAGGAGGTGGACCAGGAGGAAGACCAGCACCGAAATGATGAAGGACACCACGACCAGCTGGAGGAAGCGTCGCAGGAGGTACTTAGCCATGCGATCTCCGGGGAGCCGTCATCACCGTCGCTACTTGGACAGCCAGATGGCCGTCGGACTGAAGATGCCCTCGTCGAAGGCGTAGGCCTTCATGCCGCTGGGGAGGGTCGGGTTGGCGAAGTTCTGGACCCTGTCCGTGGCCACCTCCGAGAAGATGTACTGCTCGAGCCAGAGGTAGGGGAGGTCCTTGGCCAGCTGCTCGTTGACCTTCTGGTACGCCGCGACCCGGGTCGCCGCATCGGTGGTGTGCCGACCGGTCAGCATGTTCTGTTCGATCACCGGGTCGTAGTTACGCGGGAAGTTGAGGGCGATGCTGCCGACCGGTCCCGTGGTCGTGGTGCTCCACCAGACGTAGTTGAGATCAGGCGTGGTGGCCCCGAACTGGTACGAGGTGGCGGCCTGGAACTTGCCGGCGATGAAGTCGTTGATGAGCGTGGCCTGCTCGATCTGGGCGATCGAGATGTCGAAGCCGACCTGGTTCCACATCTGCTGGATGATCTGGACGACCTGGGCCAGTCGCGGATCGGGGATCGTCAGCAGTTGGAGGGACGGTGTCCCGTGTTCGGCCTTGTACTGGGCCACCAGCTCCTTGGCGCCGGACGGGTCGTAGGCGGGATAGCCCGTCTCCGAGTAGTAGGGCGAGTCCTTGAGGAAGAGGCCGTTGATCGGGACGGCGTAGCCACCGCCGAAGATCTTCTGCACGGTCGCCTGGTCGAGGCCCTTGGCCAGCGCCTGGCGGATCCGGAGGTCGTTGGTCGGAGGCACCACCGTGTTGAGCATGATGAAGGCCATCGACGGCTCACCGATGACACCGGTGAGGGTGTCGATGACCTGGTAGCCGGACTGGCCGCTGAAGCGCTTGATCGTGTTGGGATCGGTGGACCCCATCATGTCGACGCCACCGGTCCGGAGCGTCGATTCGCGCTGGATGGTGTCGGGGATCGGACGCAGGGTGATCTGGTCCAGGTAGGGGAGGCCGGGCCGCCAGTAGTTCGGGTTCTTGGTGGCGGTGAAGTGGTTGTTCGGTTGCCAGGTCTGGTAGACGAAGGGGCCGGTGCCCACGGGTGTGGGGTTGGCGACCTTGGCGTTGGCCTGGTCGATCATGGCCTGGCCGACGACGTAGCCGACCTGGGTGGCCAGGCCCGCCGCGAACTCGGGGTTCGGACCCTGGAGCTGGTACACGACGGTCATGGCGTCCGACGCGGTGCACGACGTCACCTGGGTCAGGGCCTGGCCGGTGAGCAGCGAGGCCTTGAGCGCCGCGAAATTGTTGACCACGACGGTGGAGTCGAGTGCCGTGCCGTCATGGAACTTGACGTTCGGCCGCAGCGTCATCGTCCACGTGTCGTAGGTCGAGTTCGGGGTCATCGACTCGGCCAGGTACGGCTGGGTCGAACCGTCGGCGGCGATGGCCATCAGTGGGTCGTAGAGACACTGGGCGTAGATGTACCCGTTGGTGTCCCAGTGGTTGGCCGGGGGATAGAACCCGTCGATCTCGGCGACGAGGCCGACGCTGAGCGAGCCGCCCTGTACCGGCGTCCCGACGCCGACACCCGGTGCCGAGCCGGTCGCCGTGGTCGAGGTGTCGGAGCCGGAACCCGTGCTCGAGGATCCGCAGGCCGCCAGGGCACCACCCGCCGCCCCGGCCAACACCACCGCACCGCCGACGGCGGCGCCCCGGGCCATGAAGCTGCGACGACTGATCTCGTGCTCGTCCGACATCCACATTCCCCCGATTGTGTTCCGGCGGCTAACCGACGCCGATCCGATCTGATCTGATGCCTTGCTGCCGGCAGGTCGTGCACTTCCCCCGGCGGACTCATGACCTGCTGACACTGACTCTGCCACAGGAGAGCCGCACCGTGGGCGCACAGTAGTGCCCCCGTGGGTGCGGGTCCATGGATCACGTGGCGTTCGCGCGTGCCCGGCTCCCGTACCGGTGGGTGCCGTGGGTACCATGCCAGCCATGGATGCCGCACCCCCCGGATCGAGCGCTCCCGTCGACGCGCCCGACGACACCGTGTCGACCGGGCGGCGCGACGCGCTCCCGTCGTCACCGGTCGGGACCGCGGACGTGGAGCCGAGACCGGTCGACGGCGGACACGTGGGACCGCAACCCGCCGATCCGGAACCGGCTGATCCGGAGGGCCCCCCGTTCTCACGGGCCACCGTGGTCGCCATCGGCATCGGAGTGGTCCTCGCCCTCGTCATCGGACTGGTGCTGCGGTTCTGGA
>Ga0302193_10004884_pt1 | contig 10538 bp, 9 predicted proteins | sample II_Bog_E3_3_FD_200228 | JGI IMG/M metagenome (GOLD analysis project Ga0302193, IMG submission 200228) | Peat permafrost microbial communities from Stordalen Mire near Abisko, Sweden - II_Bog_E3_3 | ecosystem: Environmental > Terrestrial > Soil > Wetlands > Peat | place: Sweden: Abisko, Stordalen...
GGGGACTACTTTAAACGTGGTGACTGACCGAAAGCACATTCCCATCGGGATCCTTGAACCAAGCCACCGAGTCTCCAGACGGCGAATTCCAAATCCCCGTCTCCTTGTCCTCGACGAAGGGGTACTTTTCCGTCTCCACACCGCGGCTGCCAAGCCACGAAACGACGGCTCGTATATCGTCCACTTCCCAGCCAAGAACCGTGCCCTGTGCAGGCGTAAACGTCTCCGACTTCGAGATACGAATCATATTCGCGCCCGCCCGCAACGCCAGCGCGAACTGATCCAGACTGACAAACTCAAAGCCGAGCTTGCCTTCGTAGAACGCGCGCGCCTTCTCATAGTCCGTTGCCGTAATGAATCCAACCAGTTTGCTTGCGGTCAACATGTCGTCCTCCGGGGTTGCTTCTTTGAAGGTAGCAGTTGCAACATATCTTGTATTAGTATCGCTGCCATGCAAACACTCAATCTGTCCGGCTCAGAGAAGAAGAGTGATGGAAGACTAAAAAGCCTCTTCTGGCCAGCCGTCGAAAATGCCTGGGATGTGGACTACCTCGGTCAGCAGGGCTTCTGGATCTGTCTGTCCATCGGCATTTTCAGTCTTGTTTTGTTGGCTATCACTGCCTCCCAGGTACCGACCTCTGCCGGCCGCATAGCTGTGCTGGTTCTCGGCTTTTTGATCTTCTTCATCTTTCTTGTCGGCGGCATGGGAGTGCGCCAATCCAATTGGCCGGCTGCGGCTACAATCTTCACGATCTACGTGATTAATCTATTGGGATCCGGCGCGCCCCCCGGCATTCTTTCGTTGATCATCTGTGCTGTCCTGCTCTCAAACGTCCGCGCAACGTTCATCGCTTCCCGTTGGAAGCCTTTGGCCGAGGGCGAAGACCGCCCAATGCGTTTCAACGAGACATTTCGCGATAAGCTGGTCGATCAACTTCCGCCAAAGGCGTGGCCGATTATGAAGATTCCATTTTTCATCGCGGCTTCACTGATCCTGCTGTTTCTCCTTTACGTGTCGGTAGCGGGCTTGATGAATAAGCGCGTCAACCCTGCTCAGAAAGAGAACTCTGTCCCCTCAGTCGTGGTGGCGCCTTCGAATAGCAAGTGATCGCTGCCCGCACCGATTTTCGATTGCACTCGCGTCCGTCATCTGCTAAGTTTCTCTCGTACCTCGGCAGTCCGCGCCAGGCAGTCAATCAGCGGACTCTACCTGCACTCTCCTGCTTCTGAGGGAATGTGGATGGAGGCGCTTCAGAGCACCCCAGGGAAGGTGTGCCTGCGCGCTTCCGCAATCATGTTCCGGGGGCCGCACCCGCCTCTCCCTCGCCACCATTTGCATCGAACCACAAAGGAGAGCAGCCATGAGCGAAAAAGCAAATCACCACAAGATCAACTACATCGAATTCCATTCCACTGACATTGAGCGGACCAAGAAGTTCTATACCACCGTCTTCGGCTGGAGTTTTGTCGATTATGGGCCGGATTACGTCAGTTTCCACGGCGCGGGCATCGACGGCGGTTTCATCAAAAGCGAAGCGCATCCCGATGCGGCCAAACACGGACCGCTGGTTGTGCTCTACTCCGACGATCTTGCCGCGACCGAAATCGCAATCCGGCTGGAGGGCGGCGGCGTGGTCGTGCCCACTTTCGAGTTTCCCGGCGGCCGCCGATTCCATTTCTCCGATGGAGCAGGCAACGTGCTCGGAGTCTGGTCGGAGTAGCCAGAAGCCGCGTGCAACGGAGTATCCTGGTGTTCATTTCCGAGCGGGGTTGGTCTAATTGATGACTGAGAATGCCCTTCGAATAGTGAACATGCGCATCAATCCTCTGTTCTTCGCGGCGGGATGGATGGCCTTTGCGGCATCTTCCTCCCTGGGCCAGGCAGGCGCGGCAGCTTCACCGGCATCGTCCGCGCCTGCAAACGCCCCGTATGTGGCGACGATGACGTTCGATGTGGCGTCCGTGCGCGAGAACAAGAACATTGATATGCACGCGGGCTTTACGATGGGTGGTCAGTTTGTATTGAATTCGACAACGTTCCGGGGGACCAACCTGCCAATTGAAAGCTTGATCGGGATCGCTTATGGCGTGGATCGATATCAGATCGTGAATGCCCCCAAGTGGCCGTGGCCGACATTTTTTATGATCGAAGCAAAGGGCGACGGCGGCGCGGATGCGAAGCTGGCAGCATTGACCGGCAAGCAGCAAGATGCTGAGCAGCAGCATATGATGCAGGCGCTGCTGGCAGACCGCTTCAAACTTAAGACCCATTGGGAGACGAAGGAAGGCGACGTCTACAACCTGGTAGTTTCCAAGGGTGGCCCGAAGCTGGGCGCGGCAGGCTCGATGCCGCCGGCGGCGGACGATTTGAAGTGGTCCGGAGGCGGTCCTGTGCCATCGCTCTATCAGAAGAACGATGGCCAGGGATACGACTTTGTTGCGCATGGTCTCGAGATAGGTGGGTTAGTTGGTCAGCTGACGGGACAGTTTGGGCGGCCAGTGTTCGATAAGACCGGCCTGACCGGCAAGTACGATTTCGTGCTGAAGTACAAGGGCCGCTGGGATCGCGACCGGCCCGCCGACGATCTGGACCCCACGCCGCCGTTGGATCGCGCTCTGCAAGACCAACTCGGTTTGAAGGTTGAGCCGGCCAAGGGACCCATCAAGGTGCTGGTCATCGATCACATCGAAAAGCCCACGGAAAACTAGATGAAAAGGTTACAGAGGCCAGCTTGCAGTTCGCTGCCGCGGCCTTGGCCGCCTGGAATCTGCATTCCATCCTTTACAGCCAACCTAACTCGATGAGCCCTCCCAATTACGACTGTCTTAAACAACCCACAGAATAAATCCCTGCTCAGAAAACCGGGGCCAGCCGCCCCAGCCGACCCGCGTTCAAAGTACTAATGTAAGACCTTTCTCATGCCTTTCATTGGCTGGCTGCATCTGCACGCCGATGGATTAAGAAGACGCTCAGGATGCGGCGCATTACGCCACGGTCTGAGCCATCCTTCCAGATCCAGCGGGGTCAGATATGACAACTCCTCTCAGCGCACTCTTAAATACTTCAACATTTCTCATTCTGTGCGGCGTATGCATCGCGGCGAATGGCCAGGTTAGTCGACCCGCTGCCGTGTTAGGCGAGACGCAACTCGTCGCGCTCACTGGAAACATACACCCGCTGGCGCGTGCGGAGTACGACATGGGCCCGGTGGATGCCGAGACCCGCCTTGACCGGATGATCCTCGAGCTGCAGCCTTCCGCAATGCAACAAGCCAAGCTCGACCTCCTTGTTGAAGAGCAGCAGGACGCCGCCTCTCCGCTCTATCACCAGTGGCTCAAACCCGCCGAGTACGGCGCGCGTTTCGGCGCCAGCGTCTCGCAACTCCAGCAAATCACCGCATGGCTCACAGCGCACGGATTTGCCATCGACGAGATTGCGGCCAACAACCGCCTCATCGTCTTCTCCGGGACCGCGGCCCAGGTGGAAGAAACCTTCCACACAACCATTCACCGTTACAACGTCGATGGCGAGGAGCACATTGCCAACGCCGGCAATCCGCAGATTCCCGCGGCGCTGGCCGGCGTGGTGGGCGGCGTAGTTTCGTTGCACAATTTCCGCCGGACATCGGCCATCTCTTCGCTCCGCAAGCTCAACTCAAAGCCGCTTGCCGGGCCTCATGCCGAGTACTCCGCCGGCGCCTCGCACTACATGTTTCCGCAGGACTTCGCCACCATCTACGACCTGAACACGCTTTACACCGAAGGCACAAATGGGGCCGGCGCCTCCATTGCGATTGCCGGCCGCAGCAACATCAACCTGAGCGACGTTGCATCCTTTCGCGCGACCTCCGGCCTGGCTGCAAACGCCCCAACGGTGCTTGTTCCGGCCACGGATCCGGGCCTCGTCGGCGGTGACCAGGACGAGGCCACGCTGGATGTGGAATGGAGCGGGGCCGTTGCGCCTTCTGTGGAGGTAAAGCTGGTGGTTGAGGCATCCACCGCAACCTCCGACGGAGTGGACCTTGCGGCGCAATACATTGTGAACCATGCCACGGCGCCTGTTGTGAGCGTGAGCTATGGGAGCTGCGAGCAGGCAATGAGTTCGGCCGAGCAGGCTTTCTACAGCAGTTTGTGGCAGCAGGCGGCAAGCCAGGGAATGAGCGTCTTCGTGGCTGCGGGCGACGCCGGCGCGGCCGGATGCAACACCGGCGCGGAAGCCATGGGCGCGGGCTCAGGCGTGAATGGCCTTTGCAGCTCGCCCTACTCAACCTGCGTGGGGGGAACCGAGTTTAACGAGGGCACGGATTACGCCGCTTACTGGGCGGCGGCAAACGCGGCGGGCAACGCGTCCGCGCTGAGCTACATTCCGGAGAAGGTCTGGAATGAGAGCGGAGCGAATGGCGGTTGTGGGCTGTGGGCCTCAGGCGGCGGAGTCAGCACTCTATACCCGCAGCCATCCTGGCAAAAGGGAGTGGGCGCCACGAGCGCGGCGCAGGATGCGGGCGGCATGCGGATGGTTCCGGACGTGGCAATGTCGGCCGCCGATCATGATGGCTATGTGATTTACGAGAACGGCACTTACTGGGTCATCGCCGGCACTTCGGCCTCGTCGCCCTCGTTTGCCGGGATTATGGCGCTGGTGGTGGAGAAGCAGGGTAGGACCGGGCAGGGAAGCGCGAATCCGGGCCTCTACGCGCTCGCAAATACTGCGCGCAATCCCTTCCACGCAACGCCATCGGGAGATAACACCGTGCCGGGTGTGACGGGATTCACCGCGAGCGGCGGAACCTATAACCTGGCCACCGGCCTGGGTTCGGTGGATGTGGCGGTACTGGTGGGCGCGTGGGGCGGAGGATCGTTTCTTAGGAAACCGGGCCCGGTGCATGGGCCCATCCGGCACCAGTGCGCGATATGTGTGGAGTGATAAATCCAGGGCCTGCGGCCATTACCTGAGACGGGAGCCCTAGTCAAACAGCGCGAACGCCTGCTCAATGCGTGCCTGTACTTTGGGATCTGTCGCAAAAGATTGGTGCACTTCCAGCACGATGGCCGGCGGTTCGGGAAGCTGCTTGAGGGACTTCGCGGCAGCGGTCCAGTCGATGGCGCCGTCGCCGGGCCAAAGGTGTTCGTCCTTCACGCCCTGGTTGTCGTGCACATGGACCGAATGGATGCGGCTGCTGAGAGTAGCGATGGCCGGGCTCACCCCCGTAGTAATGTTGGCATGGCCCAGGTCAAGGCACACGCCAACCGAGTTCAGGTGCCCAGATTCGAGAATCTCCACCAGGTGCGCAGGGGTTGTGGGCTCGCTCACCAGGTTTTCCACCAGGATGCGGACTCCCAGAGGGTGGGCAAAGGCCCCCAGATGCTCCAGGGCGGTTTCAGCGTATTCAATGGAACGAAGGGACCAGCCATCGTCCCGCTCGCCGAGATGGACAACGAGGTTGCGGAAAGGAATGGACTCCGCGGTTTCCAGGGCGCGTTTGATCTCATCCATGGCGGCAATGCGGCGCGCTTTTTCCGGATGCAGAACGTTGACTGCGGGAGCGCCGGCACGGCCCATTTCGCGGTCAGGAAACAGCGGGGCGTGCATCGACCAGGGCTGGAGCGGACTGGACGCGAACCAAGAGGCCAGTTCGGCCACGTGGTCGCGGTCCGTATAGTCAAAGTGCTGTCGGGCAGCGAAGAGCTCAACCGCCTGAGCTCCCGAACGGGCGGCAAGATCCAATTGGGCTGAATGGAGCCGCTGATTCAGGAACAGATGCGTGGACAAGGCGCGCAGCATGACCAAGGATTCTCCCCCTCCCTTTGATGCGGAGGCTTGAAGCGCAGGTTCACTCCTATTGTCTCATTTTTGCAACAAGTTACGTTGAAATGGATGTTGCGGGAGATGGTGCGCCCGGTGTAGGGTGCGTGCACTTCAGCGGATCTTCCGAACAGCAGAGACGCCCGTCAGTTAAGCCTGACAGCAAGTTCTTGAATTATTTTTGGGGGAGAGTGCAGGCCTGCGATACGGAGAGGAATCGCAGGCCCGCTTTCCTTTGGTGCACGACTGGGGATCGGGAAGTTGAACCAGGACCCTGCACAAAATTGCCCGCCAGCCCAGCGGGATTTCTGTAAGAGTCAGCGAAAATACTGGGGCCAACATCGGAAACGGGATGCTATCTACCGGTTCCTTACCTTTGGGACTCCAGGTGCAAGAGCAAAAACTCTGCTCATGATCAGTGAGATGTCGGCATTCTCTGCGGAGTTGTCTCGCTAATCTCGAACTTTTGTGGAAAAATCTGTGGAAAAGATGCGCAAAGTGGCTGGGTTGCCCTGAAATCGGCCACTTTTGGGGAATGATTCTGCCACTTTAGTAGCCGGCAGCCTTTCCATAGTGGCTTCGGTGGTCCTGACCGCCAAGTAACTCCCCGGTTTTGGGGTCGATGGCGATGCACTCGCCATTCGACCAATGGTGCTCAGAAACGGCGAGAGTGTAACCCCGGGCCTTCAGCGCGGCGAGTGTTTCGGGAGAAAAGCCCGGCTCCAGGAAAAGCTTGTCCGGCTGGTACTGGTGATGGAAGCGGGGAGCGTCGACAGCCTGCTGGATGTTCAGGCCGCCTTCCGAGGCGGAAAGAAAAATGTTTGCCACCGTAGTAATGATGCGCGCCCCGCCCGGCGAGCCCAGCACGTAACGCAGTTTGTCATCCTCAAGCACGATGGTGGGGGTCATGGAGCTGAGCGGGCGCTTGCCGGGGGCGATGGCGTTGGCCGGACCCTGAATCAGCCCATAGATATTGGGAACGCCTTGTTTGGCGGCGAAGTCGTCCATCTCGTCATTCAGCAGGAAGCCGAGAGACCCTGCGGTGACATGCGAGCCAAAGGTGTCGTTCAGTGTTGTCGTCACTGAGACCGCGTTGCCCTCGCCGTCCACAACTGAGTAGTGCGTTGTCTGGTTCGATTCATTCCGCCGCTGCCCGGGAGTCGTGGGTGCGGGCGGCAAAAAGCCTTCGGGCCGGATGAGGGAGGCGGAAGGCGTCGCCGCGCTCAAATTGATGGAGGCGCGCCAAGCGTCCGCGTACTTCTTTTGGGTCAGCAGAACCACCGGGATCGGGTTGTAATCTGGGTCGCCGAGGTAATCGGAGCGGTCCATGTAGGCGCGGCGATAAGCCTCGGTAATCAAATGAATGGACTCGGCCGAGCGGTCGCCGAGTTTGGCCAGGTCGAAGCCTTCCAGGATATTGAGAGCGGAGAGCAGCACAATGCCGCCGGAAGAAGGCGGAGGCGCGCTGATAACCGTATAGTTATGGAACTTCCCGGTTATGGGAGTCCGCTCCTCTACCGTGTATTGGGCAAGGTCTGCGAGAGTCAGCAACGCGCCGCCCTTGTGCAGCTCGTCCACTAGCTCATGGGCAATTGCCCCGTGGTAAAATGAGTCGGGATCGGCCGCGATGCGTTGCAGCGTCCGCGCCAACTCCGGCTGCTTGAAGGTTTCGCCTTCCTTATACAGGTTTCCGTCGCGCTGGAAGATGCGCCTGGAGTCGGGAAACTTCGCCAGGTCGGGGTCGGTGAGCTCTTTGGCTTCCTCGGCTGAGAGCACGAAGCCTTCCGCAGCCAGCTTGATGGCTGGCGCCACCACGCGCTGCAGGCCAAGCTTGCCATACTTCTTTTCCGCGTGCACCATGCCCGCGACCGAACCGGGGGTGCCGATGGACTTGTAGCCAATCACCGACCCTTCCAGGCTTTCTTCCGGCAGCACGTTGCCGTGCGCGTCCTGGTACATGGTTTCCGTGGCCGCAAGCGGAGCCTTCTCCCGGTAATCAAGGAAAATGTCATTGCCGTCATGGATGCGGATCAGCATAAAGCCGCCTCCGCCCAAATTGCCTGCGGCGGGATGCACAACCGCCAGGGCAAAGCCCGTGGCCACAGCGGCGTCCACGGCGTTGCCGCCCTCGCGCAGCACTTCAAGCCCGGCGTCGGAGGCAAGATGGTGGACGCTCACGACCATTCCGTGCTTCGCGCGGACGGGCTGTTCGTCCAGATAGGAAATCACGTTCTTTTGGGCCTCCTGGGCTTGGGCGAGGAAACACTGGTTGAGCGCGGCGCCCGCAAGGACTGCCAGGGCGAGAAAAGAGGCGCTTCTCCAAGCCGCTGAATATCTCAAACGTCGCGCGCGGCCAATCTCTTTCCGAGCAAACGCCACTTTCCAGTCCGGTTCCGGGTTAGCGCTATGGGGGAATCCCTGCCGTGTCAGTTGGGTCATAGTGTTTTGACAGAATAACGCGGATCACAACCGAACCGTGAAGTTTGTGGCTCCGCGCTTCCAATACCGCGGCAACCTCTACAAAGCTCCCGATCTGAGCAAGCTCTACACCTCCACTGGAACCTTCACGCACATCTCCGAGCCCATGATCGGCGTCTACTTCCGGCTGTGATTCGGACACGTCCATCACAGAAACAAAACTCACCCGTCCTCCCCGGATTCAACCCGGTGCCCACCTGTCCCTCGCCCCGCCGGTCGCTGTGATACCGTTGCAGTACGGTGTCCCTGAACCGGGTGGTGAACTGCCCGCCCGTTTTGAATGCTTGTGGATCGATCGGATTCGGGGAGATCGCGCGAAACCAAAGAATGGCCCAGCAGCCGGAAATTACATCGCCTCCCCTTCCCGCGAGCCCGGCTCCCCTGCCTGGGTCTGCGAACGGCACTATCTCCGTCTCCGGTGCGGTCATTCCCCCCATCGCCGTATCCATCTCAGCGCCGGAAGGCCGGCCTGCGGCAGATCTCCAGGCAGCTTCCGGGGCAGGCCACAAGCCAGGCCCCCAGCGCATTCCCCGCTGGCTTGAGCGGTCGGAGCTGTTCTTGCGGGTCGTGCTGCGCATGTACATTGGAGTAGCGGTCTGTTACGCGCCGTGGTCCAGGCTGTTCTGGGATCAGAATCCGCTTTTCGTGCAATACCCCACGCTCTCCATCTATGCTGCCAATGGCGCAGTACGCGGCATCATATCCGGCTTGGGACTACTGAATCTGTGGATTGCTTTCCATGACGCGTTCAAGCACCGGGAAGGCAAATGATGCACTTTCGGAATTTGCTGTAGACCGAAAGCAAGCCAACATCGATGCACTCAAAAGGACCTCATTAATTCCGAAAGTGATCTAGACACGGGGACAGGGATCGGTCGACCTGTTGGCCAGGGACGGAAGATATGGATCAGGGAACTGAAAGCTGCGAAAAAGCTTCGGCTCGCACCGCTCCGGGTGCATTGGAGCGGGCATCGCTGGCATATGAGAATCCGGAGTTTCTGAATGGCGCCGATGGGCGCCTGATTCGCATCGTGGCCGAGTATCTTGAGCCGCTGGCCCGCTTTCGCCGCGAGCAGATTCAGGACACGGTGGTTTTCTTCGGCTCCGCGCGCTTTCGCGGACGCGAGGAGGCCAACCATGAGCTGGAACTGCTGGACAACACCGGATCAACCCAGCCGGCCCCCAGCCACGAGCAGCCGGCCAGCGTTCCCCAAATTGTTGAGGGCACAGCCACCGAACTGCAGCGCAAGCGCGCCGTAGCGGCCGTGGAAATGGCCCGCTACTACGAGGATGCGCGCCGCCTCGCCGGCATGCTCACCACCTGGGCCAAACGAATCCCCTCACGCCGCAGCCGCTTCGTCGTCACCTCAGGCGGTGGCCCCGGAATTATGGAAGCCGCCAACCGCGGCGCCTGGGAAGCCGGCGGCAAAACCATCGGCCTGAATATCCGCCTGCCCTTCGAGCAGTCTCCGAATCCATACATCACCCCCAGCCTCAACTTTGAGTTCCACTACTTCTTCATGCGCAAGCTTTGGTTTGCCTACCTGTCGAAGGCTCTGGTAGTCTTTCCTGGAGGCTTCGGCACTCTCGACGAGATGTTCGAAATCCTCACCTTGGCCCAGACTCAGAAGCTGGCCAAGAAAATCACTGTCGTCATCTACGGCTCAGAATATTGGAAGAAGGTCTTCGATCTCGACGTTCTTGTCGATACGGGGGCCATTTCGCCCAAGGACATTGAGCTTTTCCAGTTCGCGGATACGCCCGAGCAGGCATTCGACATGCTCAAGCAGGGCCTGACGCAGAATTACCTTATTGCCGAAGCGCAGGAGGGCAGGCTCGCGGAGAGCCTGGAGGGAAAGGGAAGCCAGGAAATGATGGCTGGATGGACAGTGGAGGATTTCCTCGGGCCCGAGATCGCCAAAACTAGCAAATAATTCTTGATTTCATGTATCGCTTGCACGCTCCTTGGTCGATGAAAGCATTAATGAGCTGATGCCGCTCTAGGAGGAGCCTTGTCCTTATTGCACTGGAAGATAAGATATTCTGGGGAGGAAAACGTCCTGGATAATGAGCGCGATACGATGCTGGCCATTCTCGATTCCCTTCATGCCGCCGCGTTGAAAGGCGGAATGCAGTTTGGCGCTTCCGAACAGCTCAGTAAAATTGCCCGCTTGTCCAGTGAACACTTCTCCGCAGAGGAAGCCCTGATGGAGTCGACAAACTATCCCGAGCTGTCGGCGCACACGACCACGCACCG
>Ga0302193_10004885_pt1 | contig 10538 bp, 8 predicted proteins | sample II_Bog_E3_3_FD_200228 | JGI IMG/M metagenome (GOLD analysis project Ga0302193, IMG submission 200228) | Peat permafrost microbial communities from Stordalen Mire near Abisko, Sweden - II_Bog_E3_3 | ecosystem: Environmental > Terrestrial > Soil > Wetlands > Peat | place: Sweden: Abisko, Stordalen...
GTCAGCTATAGAAATCGTAGCTCGTTTGACTCAGGAGACCGGGCACAAGGGAGCGTAACCACGCACGACGGGGCACAAATGAAGCGGTAGCGTGCATCAAATGACTGAATTCTTTACATCAGCAATTGCAGCTTTTCCGTCTGGTGCACAGTCACCATTGAGTCTTCGATCGAGATCCAGCCGGCCTTGCGGAACTGGCCCAGCGTGCGGGTGACGGTTTCGCGAGTGGTACAGGTCATAGATGCCATCTCTTCGTGGGTGAGAAGCAGTGGAAAACGGAACTCGCCGCCCGACAGGTGCTCGCCAATCTGGTGGGCCAGCTCAAGCAACAGCCGGCCAAGCCGTGTCGCCACAGTTTCTGAAAGCGCGATGCGGCAGGCGTCCTGAAGCGCAAAGCGGTATTCCTGGCAGATGCACTGCACGGCGCGCATTTGCGCTTCCTTGTGGCTGCGCAAGAAGCTGAGGAACCGGTCGCGTTCGACAGGGCGCAACTGCGCCGTGGTGAGTGACTCGGCCGAAACCTCATAGACGCCGTGGGATAGAACCGCATAAAGCCCCAGCATCGAGCCTGGACCCGCTACGCGAACAATCATCTGCCGGTCGTCAGCACGCCCCGCCGTCAGCTTGAGATATCCGCTGCAAATAAGGTAAAGGCAGCGAGCTTCCTCACCTTGCGTGAACAGTGAGGCCTGCGCCGGGAGGCTGATGGTGCTTGTAGCCAGCTCAAGATCGGCCAGTACTGCGCTGCCAAGCGAGCAAAACCACCCGGGGCGCCTGTTGGAGCATGCCGCGCAACCCGCGGGAATCTGGCGCGACAAGTGCTTTTGCCGTACCTGCACGTCCGCTTGTAGTACTAAATCCGCCATAGCTTCCCCAATTCAATCCTGACTCGGCGCCTTGCTCTCTGACCCTCTCACTCTTCAGAAAACAGCGCTGCGTGCCCAAAAGAAGGTGAGGGCCCTGGTGTGTCCGGGACAAAGGCTTGCGTGGATTGTCGCAAAATTCGAGGGCGACTGAATGTGATGGGCCTCACAAGCGAAGAACCCTTCCTGAATCAGGAATATTTCCCGATACCGGTCCAAATGCTTAATTCCCAGGTTGGTCAATATGTGACAGACAGGCGACGCTCGGAGTGATCTTATGCCTGCAAGTGACTGTGATTAAGAAGGCTTCAGGTAGGCACAGTCGCCGGTCTGCATGTGACGAACATCACCGCGAACCTCTGCGGAAACGACGTAACCTTCACCCCAGAGAGTGATGCTCCGCACAGATTCCGCTGCTCGGAAGCATGCAAACCGGCGATAAGTCCCAACATGGAGAGTCAATTGCTCCACGAAGGCAGATGCGATCGTCCGGCGTGTCTGTTTCAGGATCAACCAAGGGCAGAAGAAAAAAGGCGGTAATACATGCGCAATATTGAACATCAAAGACGTTGCCCGGCACACGGGGTTTCGGCCAGATTGCAAGCTCGAATCACGGCCTTCCTGGTGGTGCTTGGCGCGGGCATGCTCTCAGCGGCGGCGCTTGCGGCGCCACCGGCAAACGGGAAGAGTCCTGCGGCCAGTGGCCAGCAGGATGCGGCCGCAGCCGCAGGTTATGTCGGATCCGACACCTGTGCTACGTGCCACGCAGACGAGGCCAAGGGGTTCGCCTCAAATCCGCACACAAAAATGACGTTGATGCACGGTTCGAAAGGAAACACGTGCGAGAGTTGCCACGGCCCGGGGAAGGCACACGTGGACGGCGGCGGCGACGTAACCAAGATTTTCAACCCTGACAAGGCCACACCCAAAGAGGTAGATGCAAAATGCCTCGGGTGCCATGCCGGAGCACATCCTGACTTCGATCGTTCGCCGCACGCCAAGGCCGGCGTCAGCTGCATAAGCTGCCACAGCGTTCACAAGAGCGAGGAGCCGGCAAAGCTGCTCAAGACCGCGGAGCCCAGGCTCTGCTTCCAGTGCCATAGCGATGTGAAGCCGCAGTTCGACATGGCCTTCCACCACAAGGTGAATGAAGGCGTGGTGAGTTGCAGCGACTGCCACGACGTTCATGGAACATTCGGAAACAACAATCTGAAGTCGACAGCCGACCAGAATTTGATCTGCGCAAAGTGCCACACCGAAACACGTGGGCCCTTTGTTTACGAGCATGCCGCGGTGAAAGCCGAGGGATGCATGGGATGCCACACGCCGCACGGTTCACAAAATGCGCGGCTGTTGAACATGCCGAACGTGAATACGCTTTGCAACCAGTGCCACAGTCCGGTTGCAGCGGCCACGGTCCACGGCATGAGCGCCGGTTCCTCCGAACTGGCCCCATGCACCAGTTGCCATACGTTCATCCATGGCTCCAACCTCAACCAGGCTTTTCTCCGATAGGGGTGTTTTATGACGCAGACAAACTTTGAGTTTCGGTTCTCATCCGAATGGCCCGCAATGGCAGCCATTCGCGTGGCCCGGAGTGCGGGGTTGGCGGCTTTTGTCATAGGCGCCACCGCAGCAGTCCTGGCTCAGAATCCGGTTGTGCCAAATTCAGCGGCACCAGCGCCGGAGACACACTTCTCAACACCTGAGGGATACACTGCGCATCACACAGTCGATCTTGGCGGCCGCATCAACCACGTTAGCGGCAGCGGCGCGATGTACGACACCCTCGTCAATCTTCAATCCGGACCGCGTGTAATGGGCGAGACCTTCGTGATGCACGCGTTGCCCGGCAACAAGAATCCGCTGGTGGATACGCTGACCGCATTTGGCAGCGGCTTCGGCGGCGATCCTTACAACTTTGGCAAGCTGAATTTTTCAAAGGGTAAGCAGTACGATTTTTCCGGCATCTTCCGTCGCGACCGGCAGTACTTCGACTACGACCTGCTGGGCAACCCCAACATTCCCGGCGGCCAGTCGCTACCCATCGGCCCTTCAACAGCGCCGACCGGTTCTTTCGCATGGCCGCAAGTCAACCAGTCGCCGTTCATGTTCAACACGGTGCGCCGCATGACCGACACCGACCTCACCATGCTGCCGCTCTCGAAGGTGTCGTACCGGCTTGCATACTCGCAGAATATCTTTCAAGGGCCGAGCCAATCGCCAAGCGGCTATCAGTTTGCGGGTTCATACGACATGCTGCTTGAGGAGTACCAGCGCAACAGCACCGATGACTTCACTGGAGGCGTCGATTGGAAGCCCTTTACAGGTACAAAGCTAACCTATGAGGAGCAGATTGATCATTACAAGGGCGACTCCTATTTCAGCATGGCGCCCCAGTCCTATCTCTTTCAGGAAGCGGATGGGACGCCCGTCGCGCCGCTCGTGAATTATGACAGCGAATTGCCGTACGGCTACAGCAGCAAAACCGGAAACTTCACTCCCGGCGGCGTCTGCAGCAGCAGTATTTCCAACTCGTCCACGATTCTCTACGCAAATCCCAATGGCGGGCGGCCGATCATCGATCCGGCCTGCAACGTTGTCACCAGTTACTTGCGTTCGCAGCCAACCCGCATCATCTATCCAACGGAGATCCTGCGGTTTCAAAGCTCGAGCATCAGGAACGTCTCGATGAACGGCGACTTCCGCTACACAAATGCCAACATGAACCTGCCGAACTACTACGACAGTTTTCAGGGCCTGGCAGGAACCAGCCGCGAAATCTCGTACACGGGTGACGCCAGCGCCAGGCGGCAGGTGATCGCCGCTGATTACGGCGTTGTTTGGCAGGCTACAAAAACGGTGTCGATTGAAGACCAGATTAACTTTTCGAATGTCCATCAGCCGGGCACTGCCAATATGACGAGCGTATCGACAACAGCCGTCCCCGCGTCCGCAGACACCATCAATAACACGGCGCTGACCACAACTGTGATCGACACTCCAATTAACCCGGCGACGAACAAGCCGACCTCTAGTTTTGAGGGCAGCCCCTCGATCGCCACGCCATTGCCCGACTACTTCGGTCAGAAGTTCTTCACCAACAATGCCACTGTAAGCTGGGACGCGACTCCGCGCACCACGCTCTCGCTCACTTACCGTTACGAAGACCACTCCATCGGCGAGGGAATTCCCAGCAATACGCCGCTGGCGGTTGGCGCTACCGGCGACGGCAGCGTCACCATCCACCAGAACGGCGGCATTCTGACCGCAGCGTTCAGGCCCACTTCAAACTGGAGCCTGAATGGATCGGCGGAACTGCTTTACGCTGACAACGTGTTTACGCCGGTGGGCGCTCGCCAGTCGCAGCACTACCGTCTGCACACCATGTACCGGCCGAGGCCGTGGGCAACGGTGTCGGGCGCGTTCAACGACCGCGAGCGGCACAACAACACCAACAACAACCAGGCCGCGGTTGCCGCGGGCGACGACCCTTACGAGGGTCCGCTCAATCACGTCGATCACAGTCGTGTGGCGAGCGTCAATGTACTGCTGATTCCGAACGACCGGGTCAGCATCGACATCGGCTACTCCTACAGCGACGTCTATACGGCAACCAACATCTGCTATAACAACGGCGCATCTCCCACGCTGCCCGGCACCGCATCCACCAATGCCGCCGGCGCTCCGAACGTGTGCCAGGGCGTCTTCGCCAGAGGGTCGACCACCCAACTGGCCGACTGGTACGCGCGCGATTTCATGAATGCTCCAACCCAGGACGGGTCGGTCGCAGTCACATTTTCGCCTTCCACGAAAATCAAGTCGGCAGTCGGCTATCGTGTGACTGCTACGGACGGCAACCAGTTCTTCAACGACGCCCGCTCGGTGAACGGCTCGCTGAACACATCCTATGATTCTCCTTACGCAAACGTGGCCTGGACGCTTCATCCCGGCCTGGTTTGGCGTGCGGATTACAACTTCTACGGCTACGGCGAGAACGGTCCTTCAGGACCGCAAGACTGCAGCACGTCCACTACAACAACTTCAACCGTAGTTCCATGCACCTCGCTGCCCTATCCGACCGGACTCACTGAGGGAGTGAACGGTTTGACAGCGTCGCGTCACTTCAGGGCCAACAACGTTGCCCTGGGGGTGCACTACGAGTTTTAGAGACAGGCGGTGTTCTGGCCCGTGGTTACAGGGAATAGAAACTCTCAGGCCCATGGTCATCGCCTTGTAAGAGGCAGCACTGGCGGCCGGCTACCAGAAACCGGCCGCCAGATGAAAAGCAAGAGCAAGGAGTAACACCATGAGCAAGACAATTCGCAATTATGCAGCGCTGGCCGTAGTGGTTCTCATGACCGGCGTGATGGGCTTTGCCCAGGCGGGTGAAGCGACTTACAAGGCCAAGTGTCAAAGCTGTCACGGAGCCGACGGCATTCCAAATCCTGGCATCGCCAAGATGATGGGCGTCAAGCCGGCTTCAGACGCAACTGTGAAGGCGCACTCATTGGATGAGATGATTGCCACAACCACCAACGGCAAGAACAAGATGCCGGCGTTCAAGGGCAAGCTGAGCGACGACGAGATCAAAACTTCTGTCGAGTACTTCCGCACGTTTGCGAAGTAAGCAAGATCGGCGCGGCCAGTTTGAGTTATCATCTGGCCGCACCGACAAAGTGAGATGGCACTCCCCCAGGAACCGTCATCTCGAATACGGATTCGGCGACCACAAGTACTGGCCGCCGGCCGGGCACAATCAAAAAACCGACCGGCACGCGCTTGAGTGCGCTCAAGCTGGTAATTTGAGGACTCTAACCATGAAGAATATGATTCGTTCCCAGTTTGTGCTGGCCGCGGTTCTTACGGTCGCCAGCAGTGTGTGCTTCGCCCAGGACGGCGGCGCGCTTTACAAGTCGAAGTGCCAGATGTGCCACGGCGCAGCCGGCACACCCAGCCCCGCGATGGCCAAGATGATGGGCATCAAGCCAGTCTCCGATCCCGCCATGGCTGGCCTGTCGGCCGATCAGGTTGCCGCCGCTGTCAAGAACGGCAAAGGCAAGATGAAGCCGATCGCAGGCCTGAGCGACGCAGAGGTCAAGGCTGTTTCGTCTTTCTTCAAGACCCTGAAATAAGTTAAGGGCTCACCGCGGTATTCAAAAAAATCATGTGCCCCACCCTTGCTGCGCCTTTCGTTCGTGCGGTAAGGTGGGGCAACAGGATCGACATTCCCCGAACTCCGACTACTGATCACTGATCACCTAGACCACACCGGGAGATTCCAGGTGCCACTGTTTCAAAAATTTCGCGAAAACTGGATGAGGCCGGCGCTGTTCTTCGGCAACAATCCACTCAGTCTTGCCGGCGGCGCCATTACCACCGCGTCCGGCGTCACCATGGTTATCTACTGGATGGTTGAGATCTTCGGCCATGCCTACGATAATCCTTACCTCGGCATCATCTTCTTTCTTTTCCTGCCGGCACTTTTCATCGGCGGCCTCGCTCTTATCCCGATCGGCATCGTTGTCCGCCGCAAACGGTTGCAAAAGGAAGGTGCGATTCCCGCCACCTACCCACAGATCGATCTCAACGATCGCATCTTCCGCCACGGTCTTGACATCGTGCTGGTGGCAACAATCGTCAACCTGCTGGTGGTTGCCGTGGCCACTTACCGCGGCGCGGCGTACATGGATTCACCCCAGTTCTGCGGCCAATCGTGTCACGTGATGCATCCCGAGTACACGGCCTACAAGATTTCAGCGCACTCGCACGTGCCTTGCGTCGAGTGCCACATCGGCAGCGGCGCCCAGAGCTACTTTGAAGCCAAGGTAAACGGCACCAAGCAGCTCGTCGAGGTCAGCCTGCACCCGGTTGCGCATTATGCGCCCAAGATCATTCCCGACTACCCCACGCCGATTCCTTCGCCCGTCACCAGCCTGCGCCCGGCACGCGCCATCTGCGAGAGCTGCCACACGCCCACGCGTTTCGACGGCGACAAGTTGCTGGTCAAGTCAGAGTTTGCCGACGACGAGACCAACTCAGAGACCCAGACCGTGCTTATTCTCCACCTGGGCGGCGTTGACTCGCTCTCGCACCTCACAGGAATCCACGGCGTGCACCTCGGCCATATTGAATACGTCACTACAGACGAGACCCGCACCACGATTCCCTGGGTTCAGCGGCGCAACGCCGACGGCAGCGAGACGGTCTACGCAACGTCCGATCCAAAGGCCGCGCCGCCCAAGGGCGAGCGCCGCGTAATGGATTGCATCGATTGCCACAATCGCGCCGCGCACACCTTCGTTACGGCGGGAGAAGCCATCAACCGCGCCATGGCTGGCGGCGCCATCAGCCCCGACTTGCCTTTCGTTCACAAGAAAGGCCTGGAACTGCTCAACGGAACTTACGCCAGTGAAGACGACGCCAACGCGAAGATTCCTGCCACACTCACGGCCTACTATCAAGCCAGCTACCCTGCCGTGCTGGCTTCAAAATCGGCCCAGGTAAAGGAAGCCGGCCAGGAATTGGCGACACTCTACAACCAGAACGTCTTTCCGTGGATGAAGGTGACCTGGGGAACGCATCCCAACCACATCGGCCACATGGACTACCCCGGCTGCTTCCGTTGCCACGACGGTAGCCACGCGGCTAAAGACGGCTCGAGTATTCCCCAGGATTGCTCGGTCTGCCATAACCTGCTGGCCGTTGAAGAAGCCAAACCCAAGGTGCTGGCCGACTTGGGCATTCAATAGCGATATGTCGTTGTCCCATCCTTTCGCGAGTCTCATCCGCAAAGGGTGGGAGACCAATGAATCACTGACCTGCGTAATGCGCTCAAATCGAATTTCTTGAATCGCGGTATCATCATGTGTATGGCGACGTTTCACATCCCCGAGAATGAGGCGGCCCGGGATCTACCTGGCCTGCTGGCTCGCGTACGCGCTGGCGAAGAGGTCGTGATCGAAAAGGAAGCTGCGCCGTCTGTGATCCTGCGCGTCGAACCTGGGACGCGCGGACGTCTGCTGGCCGAGTCGATTGCTCTGGCAGATGCACGGCCCAGCGAGATTGGCTACGAGCCAACGCTGGATGCCGACTTTGCTGCCGACCTGGAAGAGATTATTCGTAACCGCAGGCCGCGCGACACTTCCGCATGGGATTAATGTCTTGGGACTGATCCTCGACTCAAGCGTTTTCATCGCAGGTGAGCGCTGCGGCGAAACCGTCCGGCAGATTATCAGCCGAGTCTGGACCGCCCATGGCAACGTGGAATGTACTCTATCAGTCATCACGGCTCTCGAACTTACACACGGTATTTATCGGGCAAGATCAGATGCAGACCGCATACGCCGGAGAGCCTTCACGGATGAAGTCTTTCGGACGATGATCGTACATCCGGTTTCATTGCCAATTGCCCAGCTTGCGGGCCGCATAGAAGGTGAACAAGCTGCCTTGGGAGTTTCGGTTGCATTCCAGGACCTGATCATTGGAACGACCGCCCTCCATCTCGGTTTCGGCGTGGTCACACTCAACGTCAGGCACTTCAAAGCTATACCCGGCCTAAGCGTTGAATCGCTATGACGTGGCCCTCACGTGATACGCTGTCTCTTCGTTTTGAGGAGCGCGTTTTCCCATGAGTTCAGGCCCTGCCAACCCGCCGAATCACCCCAATCATTCAAGCCAGCCAAACCATTCTCCGCAACCGGCTCACTTCAACCTGATTGCGTCGGCCCATGCTGCAATGCTCGAGAATGGCTTTCAACCCGACTTTCCCGCCGGCACTGACAAGGAAATTGCGGCGATTGTAAACCAGACCCCGGTTCCGGCCGATACTACGGGTTTCACCGACTTGCGCAACCTGCTTTGGTCGTCGATCGATAACGACACCTCAAGAGATCTCGACCAGATCGAGTGGGCCGAGCGGCTCCCCGACGGCGGCATTCGCGTGCTGGTTGGCATCGCCGACGTCGACGCGCGCGTCCACCAGAGCACCATAATAGACACCCACGCACAAAGCGAAACCACATCAGTGTATACGGGCGTCAAGGTTTTTCCCATGCTGCCCGCCGAACTCTCTGAGGGCGCAACATCGCTTAATGAGAATGAAGATCGCATCGCAATTGTGATCGAGTATTCGGTCGATGCCTCGGGACAAACAAGCAACGAAACGGCCTATCGCGCCTTGGTGCGCAACCACGCGCAACTGGCCTACCCGAGCGTGGGCGCATGGCTTGAAGGCACGGGCCCCGCGCCGGCCAAAGTTGAAGCCAACGCCGACCTGGCAGCGCAGCTCAAGCTGCAAGACGAGGCCGCGCAGCGAATGGGCGGCGAGCGCTTCCAGCACGGCGCGCTCGATCTTGAAACCATTGAAACGCGGCCAGTGATGATTACCGATCAAATCATCGGTATCGCCCCAATAGAAAAGAATCGAGCCACATCGCTGATTGAAGAGTTCATGGTGGTGGCCAACGGCGTGACCGCACGCAGGCTTCAGCAAGCCGGAGTCCCGTCGATTCGCCGCATCGTGCGCACGCCCAAACGCTGGGACAGGATTGTGCAGTTGGCCCAGGGTCTGGGCACTACGCTGCCCGCCGAACCCAACTCCAAGCCCTTGAACGATTTTCTGCTCGCGCAAAAGCAAAAAGACCCCGACCACTTTCCCGATCTCTCACTGGCAGTAATCAAGCTGATGGGCCCAGGTGAATACATACTTGTGAAACCCAACGAGCCATCGCCGGGCCACTTTGGCTTGGCCGTGCAAGACTACACGCATTCCACCGCGCCCAACCGCCGTTTTCCTGACATGGTGACGCAGCGCATCCTCAAGGCGTGGCTCGCAAAAGCGCAGCAGCCTTACTCCGACGAATCGCTCAACGCAATTGCCACGCGGTGCACTGAGATGGAAGACGCCGCGCGCAAGGTGGAACGCGAGATGCAGAAGCGCATCGCTGCGGTGGCGCTGGCCAAGCACATCGGCCAAACCTACGCGGCCATCGTCACCGGCGTGAACAAGTACGGGAGCTTCGTCCGCACCCTCAATCCCCACGTCGACGGCATGCTCGTTCAAGGCGCCAAGGGCCTGGATGTTGGCGACCGGGTTACGGTTAAACTGGTTTCCACCGACCCGGCACGGGGATTCATCGATTTTGCGGCGCAATAGGATATAAGCCTTGCGCCCAGAATGATTTCGAATGAACCACCGGCGCAGATCCGGAGATATTCGCGGCAGCCGTTCTGAGGGGCTCAAAACTTGCGTCCACAGGCCATCGGGATGCGTCTAACGAGAGGAATTCGGTGATTTTTAACGACAAGCCTCCGCGCGGCTTTTCCGTCAGGCGCAGGTCGCGCGGGAACGACATGAATGAGTGGCCACCCGCAAGCCGGCGAGGCGATTGCGACTTGCGCAGGCGGCTGCAGCTCCCGTAAATCTCAAGACTGGTGACTGAATGCGTTTTTGCACTATCGTTTTAGGCTCGACAGCTCTTTTTACTTCTGTTTTTTTGCCCCATACCGGGCTGCAAGCGCAGCAGGCTGACCCCACTGCTTCGATCACTTCGCCAGTTCAACCAATTCCCGAGGCGCCCATACCGCAAATCGAACTGGCACAGGCGGCCGAACCCCAAGCTGCCCAACAAACTCAGACGCCGGCACCGGCTCCCTCGAGTTCGTCGAGCTCGT
>Ga0302193_10004889_pt1 | contig 10535 bp, 10 predicted proteins | sample II_Bog_E3_3_FD_200228 | JGI IMG/M metagenome (GOLD analysis project Ga0302193, IMG submission 200228) | Peat permafrost microbial communities from Stordalen Mire near Abisko, Sweden - II_Bog_E3_3 | ecosystem: Environmental > Terrestrial > Soil > Wetlands > Peat | place: Sweden: Abisko...
ATCAAGGAAGTCGTCCACGAAAAATTACCAGACCTGCGCGTGGTGAAAACCATGCACGAACGCAAGGCGCTGATGGCGGAACTGGCCGACGGCTTCATCGCGCTGCCCGGCGGCTACGGGACGTTCGAGGAATTTTTCGAGGTGCTGGCGTGGAGCCAGCTCGGCTGGCATCAGAAGCCGTTCGGCCTGCTGAACTGCGCCGGATTTTACCGGCCGCTGATCAAATTTCTCGACCACACGCGCGACGAAGGTTTCATCCGGCCGCAGCATCGCGAGCTGGTGTTGGTCGAAAGCGACGCGGAGAAATTGTTGCGTCGGATGAAGGCGCACCGGCCGCCGGCGGAAGTGAAGCGGGCGAAGCGAACCCGGAACCGGCCGCCGCCGCCCAAAAAGGGAGTTCAAAAACTGGCGACTATAAAACAATAAAGGAGAGGCAGAATAAAACGGCTGGGCCTAAAATCCTGAAAATGCACAGTATTTTGGCCAAGCAAATCTTAAGCCCGAACGTCACGCGGTTGGACGTTCATGCGCCGCGCATCGCGCAAATCCGGCAGCCGGGGCAGTTCGTCATCGTCCATCTCGCGGAAAATTCCGAGCGCATCCCGCTGACGATTGCCGATTCCAATCCGACAACCGGCACCATCACGCTGGTCATTCAGGCCGTCGGCAAAAGCACCAACGAACTGGTCGCTTTGAACGCCGGCGATTTCATCCGCGATGTCGCCGGGCCGCTGGGCCACCCGACGGAAATGATTGCGAGCGGCCATGCGCTGTGCATCGGCGGCGGCGTCGGCACGGCCGTGGTGCATCCCATCGCGCAAGGTTTGAAACAGCGCGGCGTGCAGGTGACGAGCGTCATCGGCGGCCGCGCCAAGGAATGGGTGATTTTTGAAAACGAACTTCAGCGCTACGGCAAAGTTGTCGTTTGCACGGATGACGGCGGCTATGGCCGCAAAGGTTTTGTGACGGACGCGGCAAAGGAAATTCTCGCGGCGGAAAAAGTGGACATCGTCTATGCCGTCGGGCCGGTGCCGATGATGCGCGCGGTGGCGAACCTCACGCGCGGGCTGGGCGTCCACACGATTGTCTCGCTGAATCCGGTGATGATTGACGGCACGGGCATGTGCGGCGGCTGCCGCGTGTCGCTCGGCAACGAAACCAAGTTCGCCTGCGTGGACGGCCCGGAATTCGACGGGCACAAAGTCAATTTTGACGAATTGCAGGACCGGCTCGGAACGTATCGCGAATTTGAACAGCGTGCCACCGCCTGCGCGGCGGAAAATTGCCGCATCAAAAAGCAACTTGCCAACCAAGCCTGATATGAAGCAGCCGGTTTTCAACATTCAACGGTCAACATTCAACGCCGAACATCCAAGGCTGCGACGGTGCGGGAGCGTTGGGAGTTGGATGTTGGATGTTGAATGTTCAATGTTTTCCAATCTCCAAAATTGATATGTCCGCCCGCATCACCACCAAAGAACGGATGAAGATTTCCCGGCAAGCGATGCCGGAACAGGATGCCGCCGCGCGCGCCGCGAATTTTCTCGAAGTCAATCTCGGCCTACCGGAGCGGCTCGCGCTGCTGGAAGCCGACCGTTGTTTGCAGTGCAAAGATCCGCGCTGCATGAAAGGCTGTCCGGTGGGCGTGAACATTCCAAAATTTCTCGATCTGCTCACCGCCGGCAAATTGGCCGAGGCCGCGCAAAGTCTGCTCGGCGACAACGCGCTGCCCGCAGTGACCGGTCGCGTCTGTCCGCAGGAAACGCAATGCGAAGCCGAATGCGTGCGCGCCAAAGGGTTGCCCGTCGGCGTCGGCTATTTGGAACGCTACGTCGCCGATTGGGCGCGTGAGCATCGCGATCAGTTGCCACAAATCAAACCGCAGTCCACCGGCAAAAAAGTCGCCATCGTCGGTTCCGGCCCGGCGGGCCTGACCGCCGCCGGCGAACTCGCCAAGCTCGGCCATGACGTGACGATTTACGAAGCGCTGCACAAGGCCGGCGGCGTGCTGGTTTATGGCATCCCGGAATTTCGTCTGCCTAAAAAAATTGTCGCGCAGGAAGTTGAGCGCCTGCAGGAAGCCGGCGTGAAAATTGAGTGCAACGTCATCATCGGCCGCACTTACACGATTCCAGAATTGCAGGAAAAGTTCGACGCCATTTTCATCGCCAACGGCGCTGGGCTGCCGGTGTTCATGAACGTGCCGGGTGAAAATTTCAAGGGCGTTTATTCCGCCAACGAATATCTTACGCGCATCAATTTGATGGCGGCGTATGATTTTCCGCGCTCGGACACGCCGGTGCTGAACGGCCAGCGCGTGGCCGTGGTCGGTGGCGGCAACGTGGCGATGGATGCCGTGCGCACAGCCAAACGGCTCGGCGCGAAAGCGGCGATGATCGTCTATCGCCGCACGCATGACGAATTGCCCGCGCGCGCCGAGGAAGTTCACCACGCGGAGCAGGAAGGCGTTCAGTTTGAATTTCTCACCGCGCCGATTGAAGTGATTGGCAACGACAAGCGCTGGGTCACCGGCATGAAATGCCAGAAAATGAAACTCGGCGAACCGGACAGTTCCGGCCGTCGCCGACCCGAAGTCATCCCCGGCTCGGAATTCATTTTGGATTGCGATGTCGTCGTCGTGGCGATCGGCACCAAGGCAAATCCGCTGCTGACCGCGACCTGTCCGGATTTGAAATTGAACAAGTGGGGGAACATCGTCGCCGACGAAAACGGCGCGACGAGCATTCCCGGCGTTTTTGCCGGCGGCGACATTGTGCGCGGCGCGGCTACGGTGATTTTGGCGATGGGCGACGGTAAAAAATCCGCGCAGGCGATGGATGCCTATTTGAAAAAAGACCTCGTCGTCGCGGTTTGAATTATTTTTCCGAACAAGCAAAAAGCCGCGAAGCAAATCGCTGTTTTTTTGCGCTGCCACTCGAAGTTCAGCACTGACGCAATCTGTTTTCCTGGTTCGGAGGCGACTTGCTGAAATTTTTTAACGGCAAAAAAGGGATTGCTTGTGGCAAAAGATTGATATTATCCCTTGTAAATTCAAGCCATGAAGATTTCCGTTCCCCGTGAAACTCACCCCGGCGAAAGCCGCGCGCCGCTCACGCCTGACGCCGTCGCGAAACTGGTCAAGCTCGGGGCGCAGGTCGAAGTCGAGGCTGGCCTTGGCACCGCCGCCGGCTTTGCCGATGAAGCCTACACCAAAGCCGGCGCGACGATTGCCAGCGACCGCAAGGCGCTGATCAGTTCCGGCGACATCGTGCTGCGCCTGCGCAAGCCGCCGGTGGAAGAAATCGCCTGGCTTAAACAAGGCGCGATTCACGCGAGCTTGCTCGATCCGTTCAACGAAAAGGAATTGGTGCAAAAATTCGCCGAGCACGGTGTCAGCGCCATCAGCATGGAATTCATTCCGCGCACGACGCGGGCGCAAAAAATGGACGTGCTTTCTTCGCAGGCGAATCTCGGCGGCTACGTCGCGGTGATTCAGGCCGCAAGCCATGTGAACAAAATTTTTCCAATGATGACCACGGCGGCGGGCACGATTCTGCCGGCCAAAGTTTTTATCATTGGCGCGGGCGTCGCCGGGTTGCAGGCGATTGCCACGGCGAAACGGCTCGGCGCGAAAGTCACGGCTTACGACACGCGGCCGGTGGTCGAAGAGCAGGTGAAATCGCTCGGCGCGCAGTTTTTGAAAATTGATCTCGGCGAAACCGGCCAGACAAAGGAAGGTTATGCGAAAGCGCTGACCGAGGAGCAAATCCAAAAACAGCGCGACGCGATGAAGAAAACCTGCGGCGATTCCGACATTGTCATCACTACCGCGCAGGTGTTTGGCCGGCGCGCGCCGATCCTGGTCACCAACGAAATGCTCGACGCGATGAAGCCCGGCAGCGCGGTGATTGATATGGCGGTCGAGAGCGGCGGCAATGTCGAAGGCGTCGTCTATGACCAAGTCACCGACCGCAAAGGCGTGAAGATTGTCGGCGTCGCCAACCTGCCTGCCCGCGTGCCGCTGCACGCCAGCCAGGTTTATGCCGCCAACCTCGTGGCGCTGGTCGAGGAATTCTGGGACAAAAAGGAAAAAACCTTTGTGCTCAAGCTCGACGACGAAATCATCAAAGGCTGCCTCATCACGCACGGCGGCAAAATCGTGAACGAAAAACTGCTGCCCAAACCAAATTAATTTTTATGGATACCAACGTCCTGTTTATTTTCATCCTCGCGGTCTTTGTCGGCTTCGAGGTGATTTCCAAAGTGCCTTCGATGCTGCACACGCCGCTGATGTCCGGCACGAACGCCATTCATGGCATCATCTTCTTCGGCGGCATTTTGGTGCTGGCGGATGCGGACAGCGTGCTCACGCAGGTGCTCGGTTTTGTCGCGGTGATTTTCGGATCGGCAAATGTTTTTGGCGGCTTCATGGTCACGGACCGGATGCTGCAAATGTTCAAGAAAAAGAAATAGCCATGAGTTCTCAAATCGTCCCCCTCATCATCATCGGCGTCTCGGTTTTATTTATTCTCGGCATCAAGTTTCTGAGTTCGCCGAAAACCGCGCGGACCGGCAATCTGGTCGCGGCGGCGGGCATGTTCATTGCGCTGTGCGCGCTGCTTAAAACCGACGGCAGCTCCGTCTGGTCGCACGGCTGGAGTTTTAATTACACGCTCATCGTCATCGGCACGATCATCGGTCTGGTCATCGGCGCGATCGGCGCGTATTCGGTGAAGATGACTTCGATGCCGCAGATGGTCGCGCTCTTCAACGGCCTCGGCGGCGGCGCGGCGGCGCTGGTTGCGAGCCTGGAGTTTATGAAACAGGCGCACGGCAATGATTTTTCGGTGGCGGTGAATGGAACCGAACTGCTCCACGTTTCCGTCGCTACCGCCGCCGGTGGTTCCGCCTTCATCGCCGGCTCGATGCTCTTCGCCACGCTTATCGGTTCGCTCTCGTTTTCCGGCAGCATCATCGCGTATCTAAAACTGGAAGGGAAATTTGAAAAGCCGATGACGTTCCCCGGCCAGAACATTCTCAACGGCTTAATTTTATTGGTGATTCTCGGCCTGGGCGGCTTCCTGACTTTCAACGCCACCAACGGCAATGCCACCACGGCGTTCATCGTGATGTTCTGCCTCGCCTTGTTTTTCGGCGTGGCGATGGTGATGCCCATCGGCGGCGCGGATATGCCGGTCGTCATCTCGCTGTTGAATTCCTTCACCGGCCTCGCGGTGGCGGCGGACGGTTTTGCCATCAACAATCTCGCGATGGTCGTCGCCGGCACGCTCGTCGGTTCCTCCGGCACGCTGCTCACGCTCCTCATGTGCAAAGCGATGAACCGGCCGGTGACAAATGTTTTGTTCGGCGCGTTTGGTTCCAGCGGCGGGGCGACGACGGCGGCCAGCGGCATTGCCGGCACCGTCAAACCGATTCAAGCCGACGAAGTGGCGCTGCTGCTGGCCTACGCGCAGCGCGTCGTGATCGTGCCTGGCTACGGCATGGCGGTGGCGCAGGCGCAGCATTCCGTGCGCGAGCTTTCCGACGAACTCGGCAAACGCGGCGTGGAAGTGCAATTTGCGATTCATCCCGTCGCCGGTCGCATGCCCGGCCACATGAATGTTTTGCTCGCCGAAGCAAATGTTCCTTACGACCAGCTCATCGAAATGGAACAGATCAATCCTTCGATGGATCGCGTGGACGTTTGTCTCGTCATCGGCGCCAACGACGTGGTGAATCCTGCCGCGCGCGAAGACAAGTCCAGTCCGATCTACGGTATGCCGATCATTGACGCCGACCGTTGCAAGACCTGCATCGTGATGAAACGCTCGATGGCCGCCGGTTTCGCCGGCATCGAAAACCATTTGTTCTACAAGGACAATACGCGCATGCTGTTCGGCGACGCCAAGGCTTCGCTCAACGCGCTCGTCGCGGCGGTGAAGGCGAGCTGAGCTTGCGCGAAAAATTTCCGGCGCGGGCGGCCGACGTGGCCGGATTTATGGTAGATTAAAATTCCCCGCCGGCCTGCCGCCGGAAAAATAGGGTGCCGCGCCCAAAGTCTGGGTTTGCGGTTGTCCAAATAGGGGCTAGACTGCTTTGAGTCCTATGAACAACGAAGCCAATCCCGTCTCCGCCCAGACGCCCGCCGACAACGCGGCGTGGAAGGAGATTGTCGCCGAATACCAGAAGCCGTCGCTGGGACGCGCGTTGTGGCAGATCATTAACACGGTCGTGCCGTATGGCGCGCTGTGGTATCTGATGCACCTGTGCTTGGCGGTGTCGTGGTGGCTGGTGGTGCCGCTGGCAGTGCTGGCCGGGGCGTTTCTCGTGCGCGTGTTCATCATTTTTCACGACTGCGGCCATGGCTCGTATTTCAAGTCGCGCGCGGCCAACGACACGGTGGGATTTTTCACCGGCGTCCTGACCTTCACGCCGTATTATCACTGGCGCTGGGAACACGCCATCCATCATGCCAGCGCGGGCGATCTCGACAAGCGCGGCGTCGGTGATGTCTGGACGATGACCGTGCAGGAATACCTGGAATCGTCGCGCTGGAAAAAATTTGCCTACCGGCTGTCGCGCAATCCCTTCATTTTGTTTGTCGTCGCGCCGCTGTTTTTGTTCCTGATCAAGCAGCGGGTTCCGGCGGCCAAGGCCAGCGAGCGCGAACGCCATTCCGTCTGGGCGATGAACGCGGCCATCCTTGGCATGGCGCTCGGTTTGAGCTGGCTGGTCGGCCTCAAGGCCTATCTCATCATCCAGTTGATCATCCTGATGGTCGCCGGCGGCGCGGGCGTTTGGATGTTTTACGTCCAGCACCAGTTTGAGGACGTTTACTGGGAGCGCGGCGAGGACTGGAGCTACGTCGCGGCGGCGCTGCAAGGCAGCTCTTTCTACAAGCTGCCGCGCATACTGCAATGGTTTTCCGGCAATATCGGTTTTCACCACATTCATCACTTGAGTCCGCGCATTCCCAACTATAACCTGGAAAAATGCCACCAGGCCGACCCGCTCTTCCAGCAGGTGAAGCCCATCACCCTGTTCTCCAGCTTCAAGTCCGCCACCTACCGGCTCTGGGATGAGAAGAACAAAAAGCTCGTCGGCTATCGCCATCTCCGGGAACTGCGCAAGCAGGCCAAGCCCGCGGCGCGTTAATGGCCGGCTCCATTGCGGGTTAAATAAATTCTCTTTGCGCGCCTTGCGCCTTTGCGTGAGAATCATGGCATGAGCGCAGTTGCCAATTTGAATTTGCCCGATGCCACCGGCCATTTCGGCCAATACGGCGGACGTTATGTGCCCGAGACGTTGATGCACCCGCTTCAGGAATTGGAAGCGGAATATTTCCGCGCGCAGCACGATCCCGAATTTGCGCGCGAGCTTTCGTATTATCTCACGGAATTTGTCGGCCGGCCATCGTCGCTTTATTTTGCCGAGCGCCTCACCAAGGAACTCGGTGGCGCGAAGATTTATCTCAAGCGCGAGGATTTGAATCACACCGGCGCGCACAAGATCAACAATGCCCTCGGCCAGATCCTGCTCGCCAAGCGCATGGGCAAGACCCGGATCATTGCCGAAACCGGCGCGGGGCAACATGGTGTTGCTTCCGCTACTGTCGCCGCAATGTTCGGGATGAAATGCGTCATCTACATGGGCGCGGTGGATTGCCAGCGGCAAGAGCTGAATGTTTATCGCATGAAAATGCTCGGCGCGGACGTCGTGCCGGTGCACGCGGGTCAAAAAACTCTGAAGGAAGCCGTCAATGAAGCCATGCGCGACTGGGTGACGAACCTCCGCAACACGCATTACATTCTCGGCACGGCTTACGGTGCGCATCCCTATCCGGTGATGGTGCGGAATTTTCAGCGCATCATCGGCGACGAGGCGCGCGCGCAGATTTTGGAGAAGGAAAAGCGCCTGCCGGACATACTCATCGCGTGCGTCGGCGGCGGCTCGAACGCCATCGGACTTTTTTATCCGTTCCTCGACGACAAATCCGTAAAACTCGTCGGCGTGGAAGCCGGCGGACTGGGCATCAAGCCGGAGCAGCATGCGGCACGGTTTCAAGGCGGCTCGCTCGGCGTTTTGCAGGGCACGCGCAGCTATATTTTGCAGGACGAATTCGGCCAGATCCAATCCACGCATAGCGTCAGCGCCGGACTCGATTACGCCGCCGTGGGACCGGAACACGCCTATTTGAAAGACGCCAGCCGCGCCGAATACACCTACGCCACCGACGACCAGGCACTCGAAGCCTTCATGAAGCTCGCCCGGCTCGAGGGCATCATCCCCGCGCTCGAAAGTGCCCACGCCGTGGCCGAGTGCATGGTGCGCGCGCCGAAGATGCCGAAGGACGCGCTCATCATCGTGAACCTCTCCGGCCGCGGCGACAAAGACGTGGCGCAAGTGGCGGCGAAGGTGAAATTGGAAATGCCGAAATAGGTCAGCACCGGAAGACGCTTATGGAAGAAAAGCCGCCAGCATTTATTTTTTATCAAACCGAAGACAAGCAAACCCGTCTTGTTGTTCGGACGGAGGGCGAAACGGTTTGGCTTTCTCAAAAACAGATGGCGGAGTTGTTCCAGAAAGATGTGAGAACCATCAACGAACACATCCAAAACATCTTCGAAGAAGGGGAATTGTCGCAAGAATCAGTTATCCGGAATTTCCGGATAACTGCCCAGGATGGCAAAACCTACGACACGCAGCACTACAACCTCGACGTGTTCATCTCCATCGGCTACCGCGTGAAATCCCATCGCGGCACGCAATTCCGCATTTGGGCGACGCAGCGGCTGCGCGAATACATCGTCAAAGGCTTTACGATGGACGATGAGCGGCTGAAAGAAGGCAAGACCTCCTATTTCGATGAATTGCTTGCCCGCATCCGGGACATCCGGGCGTCGGAAAAGAATTTCTACCGCAAAATTTTGGACATTTATACGACCAGCGTGGATTACGATGCCAGGGCGGAAGTCTCCTTTGATTTTTTTGCAGCGGTGCAGAACAAGATGCACTGGGCGGTTCACGGTCGCACGGCGGCGGAACTGATTGCCGAACGCGCCAATGCCGACAAGCCCAACATGGGTTTGACCGCGTGGAAGGGCAGCCGTATCCAGAAAACTGACGTGACCGTCGCCAAAAATTATCTGAACCAAGATGAAATGGAGGTCATGAACCTGATTGTCTCCCAGTATCTGGATTTTGCCGAACTACAGGCGCGGTCGGGCAAGGTGATGTATATGCGCGACTGGATCAAAAAGCTGGATGATTTTCTGACCCTCAATGACCGGGACATTCTGAAAAACATGGGCAAGGTGTCGCATCAGCTCGCTGAAGAACTGGCGGGCAGGCAATACGATAAATTCAGGAAAAAGCGGCTGGCCGAAGAAGCAGCTAAACCTAACGAAGATTTTGAGGCGGCAGTTAAACAGCTCACCCACCGACGGAAGAAGAAATAAAAATATGCTGCAAACACCTCTCAACGCGCTCATCATCGTGAACCTCTCCGGCCGCGGCGACAAAGACGTGGCGCAGGTGGCGGCGAAGGTGAAATTGGAAATGCCGAAGTGAAAAACTTCTTGCTTTCATGTTGACGATGTGTCACATCGCTCGTTGAAATGAAAGTTGACGATATTATTAGTTACGCACAATTAGTTAGTGCTGAAGACGCAAATCTTCAACGTGGAATGAATTTTGGAATCGGAAAAAGCTATTCTGTGTTCCTGATGTCGCTTCGAAAAAATGCTCCTTACGCTGATGCTGTGGATGAAGCAACTGGCACGTTGATCTATGAAGGACATGACCAGCCTCGATATGCAGGCAGTCCAGATCCAAAAACAATTGATCAACCGTTACAAACCCCAAAAGGTGGATGGACGGAAAATGGAAAATTTTTTCGGGTGGCGATGGATTTCAAGAGTGGTCTCCGCAAGAAGCCAGAATTGATTAAAGTTTACGAGAAGATTGATGGCGGGATTTGGTGTTACAAAGGATTCTTTGAATTAATTGATGCACAAATAGTCCCTAGCAACGGACGCAAAGTTTTCAAATTTCATCTCAAGTCAGTTGAAAGGAAAATTCTTGGTCGCATCAAAGAACTTCCCCACACGCGTCTGATTCCGACTCATGTAAAAGTGGAAGTGTGGCGGCGAGATCATGGGTGCTGTGTGAGGTGTGGATCAAAAGTTCATTTGCATTACGACCATGACATTCCGTTTTCTAAAGGTGGAAGCAGTTTGACTGCAGACAATGTTCGTTTGCTATGTGCAAAACACAATCTGGAAAAGTCAGACAAAATCATGTCTTTGATGCCCTGGTTTTACGCTGGTGCAGAAACAGCAGCTCATTTCCATCGCAATTGAAAATGCCTCTCCACCGAGTTGGCGAAAGTCTTCAGCAAAGTTCTTTTGTCATTGGTGCGTGAGTTTGCCAAGAAATCAACTCATTGCTTTATCCGACTAACTTGGGACTTTTCTACGAGATAGCTTGAGGTTCAGCGCCTCGCGCCATTTTGCAAAATCATACCAGCCGCAACC
>Ga0302193_10004892_pt1 | contig 10531 bp, 11 predicted proteins | sample II_Bog_E3_3_FD_200228 | JGI IMG/M metagenome (GOLD analysis project Ga0302193, IMG submission 200228) | Peat permafrost microbial communities from Stordalen Mire near Abisko, Sweden - II_Bog_E3_3 | ecosystem: Environmental > Terrestrial > Soil > Wetlands > Peat | place: Sweden: Abisko...
AAGGGCGACTTCGCGTTCAAATCTTTCGAGGAGGCAGGTCTGCGTAAAGCAATCGGTTATCAGTCGTCCTTCGGAGAGGGCGGAGTCGCATCCTACGAAAACCTCAAAGTCATTTGTGATCGAAAGACCGGCAAGCCGTTAGCGATAATCAAAGCAAAGTATTTCCGAAAGCAAGAGTTTCCGCGCCGAGCAAAGGAGGAGGCTTACGTGGGACTCACTTTGAAATACGCTCTTACCGGCGGGACGTTCGTAGAATCTTATCCCGGAATTCCACTCATCATGTTCGTTGACATGGACAAGACACTGAAGCCACCCCCATTCGCCGTAACGCGGCTTGTTACAGTCGGTTGGGATGTCTATTTTTCATTGGATAGCCTCAGAACATTTCTCAAGGCACGGGCAGCCGCTCAGGTTCGATAATGGTTCAGACAACCGGCCCTCTCTTGCTTCAGGTATCGCGGCGACTTCTCCCCGATATGATCTCGCTGTTTGAATGGGGAAGTCTGTGGAATCGGCCCCTTGATGAAGGAGTAGCTTTCGAGTGGACCACGACGGCTGCGCTAATTGCAGAGGCAGCGAAAATGGGATGGAGCTTTTCGTTTCCCTTGGCAGATCGCCAAGGACTTGGCTGGGCGTTCCCCCTCAGGAACGAGGTTCCACACCATAATTCCGCTCAGCCTGGTCATTCCGGGCGTCCTCGCGCGGAAATGCCACTGCGCGACCTTTTTCTGCAATCCCTGATACCAAAGGCAGTACTATCCAAAAGCGAGAAAACCGCTCTGATATTTCGTGAAGGGTGCGCCTATCACAAACTGCTTACACAGAAACACTACGAGGATCGTCCCGATATCCTATTCGTTGATGCCGCAATTCCTTCGGGGTTTCCGCAGGTATGTTTCCCATACGTTGACTATCAGATCAACTATACCGCCGCTGAGTTAGCATTCGGTCGACTGCGAATCATGAACTCGCTCAGCCTACCGATAGTCAGTCGACGTCCCACGATACCCGTACAACTCCAAGTATTAGGAGTTGTCGAATGCAGCGTTAGCAAAAGTATCAAAGTTGCCAGCGAGCAGGTTGCGAGATACTCAGGCATATTCCAGACTAGCCATGTTGCTTTAGTCACTGGGAATGGCCTCGAGATTCCTGCCTGCTGCAATTGCAAAATCAACTTAAACTCAGACGACGTGGCTCTACTTGAGGAGCAGTTTCGGTTGGCTGCCCAGTCCATTCTTACTGCATTCGGCTTTCGGAATTGATGCCAAAATGTGCTCAAACAACTTGCGTCCAAATAGCGGAGGCACTGCATTGCCGATCTGCCGGCCCTGTGCGTAGTGAGTTCCAGTGAACCTAAACCAGTCAGGAAATGTTTGGAGCCGTGCCTGTTCTCTTGAAGCGAGTTTTCTTGTGCCAGTTAACCGCGCCACGGGAGTACATACCACCTCTACGGGATTTTCGCGATTTATCCAGAATGGCGGGGTTTCTCGCATTGCTTCTTGAAATGGGTGGTCTGCCAATCGGTATACAAACGGCGCCTTTGGTACCGGCCCAGGCGCAAAGGCAGATGTCGCTGGGTGCTCGCAGAGCGCGAATTCATCGCCACGGACGCGGAGAGTAAAGGCTGGGTCTGACTCAGTCCTCCTATTTCGTGGCCCCCGCATCTGGGAATTTGCACGATGAGAGAAATACTTTCCCATGGGCCACGGTAAATCTCCAAGTGCTTGAGCCACTGATAGAAACGCGCATTTGTCAGAGAAAAGGCCGTAATTTAAATCTAGACGGGCGGTATGAGACGGGACCGGCCAATCAAAGCTGCTCGCAATACGACTCCCAACGAAGATAGCTCGTGTCCTCGTTTGTGGCACCCCGTGCTCGGCCATATTGATTACACGGCATTCAAGCCAATATCCGATATTGGAGAAGTCTTCCAGGATCTGCTGGTAGATAATTCCCTCTCCAATATTCAGAATGCCTGGAACGTTCTCCATCACCACCCATTTTGGACGGACATGGTCGACAAGCCGAACAAACTGCTTGTAAAGGGCGTTTCGCGGGTCCTCGACAAACCTGAGACCTCTCGCCAAGGAAAAGCCTTGGCAGGGAGGACCGCCAATCATGACATCCACGTCGCCCAGCTGAGTCGTTGGCTCCCACTCTTCAATCGGGCCACAATGCGTCTCTGGACAAACTGGAAACATCTCTTTGTAAGTTGTCATCGCGGCGCTGTCGGCATCTACAGCCGCAACGGGAATCCCTCCAGCCTGACAAAAACCTAAGCTGAGCCCTCCTGCGCCGCAGAACAGGTCGATGCATGTCGCGGCACCTTGCAAATCTGGTAAGTACTTGGACTCACTAGACATTTGCCAGCTCCAACCGGAGAATCTTGGGCCATAGGTGCCCGGGAATACCGTAGAGTTCTAAAACAAGTTCATCAATTTCTCGCTCCGCAGCCTGAGAAGCGCCAGATCGACTCAATTCACGGGCAATCATCTCAATCCGTCTCGCGAGATGTCTATTGCTTTCAGAAATAACGCGTACTGGGAAATGCTCCACATATGCTTTCTTGAAGCGAATGCGCCCGTCATGTTGCGCATTTCCTATACTTGTGCAAGAAGCCCTGAAGAAAAAGTCTGCGAGATGGCTATTCAAAAGTCCCAGCAGAAAGTAATCTTCGGTTGGAATGAGGAAAGCGCCGTCAGGCACATAGAATCCTTCAGTGTCCATTACAAATCGGCACCCGTATGCGATGTCGGGAAATAATATTTTGGGTCTATCAAATCGCTCGTAGTAGCTGCAGGCGCGCAAGCCATACCAAGTAGGATGTCCTTGCACGTCCTGTCTGCGACGCAAGTCGTACTCATGGATTCGAAGATGAGCCATCAATTGCGAAGATTCTGGCACAGATTCGCCTAGCCGGATGAGCAGCAATTGGGTGCCGTCCCAATCGACATGCCAGCGCCGAACATCAACTGGACGAACCAGCGGCCTCAGAAAGCTTCGTGAGCCATCGTCTTGAAGGAGGAGTTCAGCCTTAGATTTCGACAAGAGATATGCGTCTTTTTTCCCTGTCTTGATGCCCGATAAAATTCCTCCGGTGTACTTGGAAAGGGGCAGGCTCTGATTTCGCATCAAGCTTAGGATGTCTTGATCGGTTGCCGTTGCAAGCCTCCATCCCTCTGCGCTAATGGAAGCGGGGGGCATCCAATCGGCATCTGCAATGCTTTTGGTAAGTGGCTCTGAGCTGGGAAGTTCTGTGAATGACACTCCGATAAATTCGCCCTGCGTGTGCCCCTTCGCGACGATGTAAACGCTCGGGTGAACTCCGGCTCCCTCGAAGACAGGCAGTTCATCAAAATCGAACAACGCGCGCACAGCACCACCCCGCGAAACGCAAAGGCGCGTGGTCCGTCCATAGCGGCTTTTCTGAAACGTTGCCGGAGAAATGAAGCACAGGACGCCAGTCTGATTCAAGGCAGAAAGTCCTAGCGCGATGAAGTAGTTATACAAGTCAGCGGTCCCTGTAGCTATGGAAGGAAAGCTGCTACGGAGTGAAGCTTTGAGCTCTCTACTAAGTCTGTCGGCCCGCACATATGGTGGATTGCCAATAACAATGTCGAAGGATTTCAAATTCCGGGTGTACAGTGTTGGCTGTCCTGAAGCTGACCTTAATGAGTCGGCAACCTCAATGCCCCCAAGTGCCGGAGAATTAACGCCAACGTTTACTCCGAGGCTTGCGAGAGCTAGAGCCATTCGAGTCTTAGTGGCACTGACAGCAAGTGGATTCAAGTCTGCGCCCGCAATGTGCCGGGTCACGGACAAGAGGTCAATTTCCCATTTGGCTGCAAGCTTCAAGATACATATTGGGAAAACACCAGCGCCGACACAAGGGTCCCACCAGGTAGTGGTGGAAAGAGCATCGCGGAACTGCTCTCCGAGCTCTTTTGGGCATTGCTCTGGAGAACTGATGAGTCGAGTTGTGGTCTTCAAGTCGATCCCAAGCAGCTCGGACATCAAAGCAGCTGCTGAAACGTTCACCATGTCTTGAGCAAGGATGTGAGGGGTTGCAACAACGCCGTCCATAGTTGGATCGTGGAATTGAACGGAGACATCTTGCGAGATTCGGCCTATCACGTTGGCAGTCAGATCAGAATCTGAAATTGGGAATGCTGTTGCGAAGTTTACTTGTCGTAATTCCGGCACCTCGTTCAACGTGCGCGCAACGGTGTCGTCAAAGCGACTGTCGCGATGGTTTCCGTTAAGAATTGCGAGCGGGAGTCCTTCCAGGAGCGTGCAGATTTCGCTTTCGGGTAGGCTGGCGGCCCGCAAGATCGGAATGACCTTTCCCGAGAGACTCCGTTCTGCCGCCGATGACTCCAACCATGCTTTCATTTTCGCTTTTCCTTTGCCTTTCTTGTACGCAAGCATAACAGATGTATTGGCCCTGTACTTCTAGGCGAGAGGCTGAAAGTTGGGCACACTGAAACTCTGTTCCAGAACGGGCTCATTTGCTTTTCGGTTCTGTTCAATCGCCTTGGCCCCGTTGCAATTGGTGGGCTAGCACCGCATCAATCTACGAGTCTGCCACTCGCATCCCAGATTCGCCCGTTATACGAGATCCGACCCACAATGCAGCTTTGGGAGTCGTAGATATTGCCACACCGTGCTTTCATTTCCGAGGCACCGAAGCCATACCTGTCGCGATAATCGGAAAACACCTTTGATGCCTGGTCTGCGAACTCGACGCAAATATCAAGCGTGGGCGCTCCAGACGCTGCCAGATGGATATGATGAAATCCGCCATTAGGACCTTGGACAGGGACTTTGGTCTGCATATTTTCCTCAAACGGTTGCGTTCAGCCAGTCCAGAGCGTCAAAAGCCTCCTCGACGTGATCCCAGTGGTTAGCGCATACGGCAGCATCAGAAGCACCTTCTCGGCAACCTGCGGCCTCAAATGTGAACTACGGTTATCCAATAACGGCGCCACTCTTGACTGACGGCCCATGCAGAGCCGCCGCGACAGCCGCGATATCCTGAGAGTCACTTGGGCAGGTGGTTTCGATTGACGAAACATATTCCCCGTTGGCGTCCGTGATCGCTGCGCCCCAAGTTTCATCTGCGGTTCCCCAGGAAATCTCGCCGCCGTCCTTGCGTTGCAGCACAACGCAATTAATGCCACCGCTGGTATCCTGCGAACTTGCAACAAGTCCCATCGCAGTCAATGCGGTCGCAACTCCCTCGACAATTTCGTCTTCGTCTAGCTCTCTAGTCACTTCGCTCATGATGGTGATCATCCTCTTGGTTCAAGGTTCAATTCCTGACTTTCCTCTTCAACCCTTCATGTGCGCCTCTTGGCGAACTCCTCAGCGCTGGGCCAATCTGCCGAGATGTAAATATCCGCGGCCTTGGCGGCTTTGGTTTCGGTCACTACAAAGAAGGAGCAGAGCCTCGGAGACTGACGGACATCTTCCAGCGAAGCTTCGCTCAACTCTTCCCAGAGAAAGTCCTCGTATTCTTGTCCGTTAGAGTCTGGAATGTCCTCGGGATCATAGTTCTTTGCGATTTCCAGCGCTATCGCGAGGCTCTTCTTGGCTTCATCATCGACATTAACGAAGACCTCACGGGCATACGACCGATCATAGGTCTTCAGCACCGTTATAAGCCGATCTCCCGCCTGCTGCTCCAAGAACACTTCCTGCTGCGGCATCTGCGGCCTCCTTATTCCAATATTGATTATCCTACCGGGCACCGGCGGAGCGGCAACAGCAGGGACCGATCATAGGAACCGCTTATTCGCCACCCCATCCGTCAGTATTCCTCCGGCAACAATATCGTCGTCGTGCTGCGGTCGGCCTCGGTTATGATCCAAATTTTCTCGCCGGTCCTCAGTGTGTAGGCCGCCAGCACACGGAGGCGTCTTTCAGCGCGTATTCGTCGGCCTTCCGGTTATGCTCATTCACCTCTCCCCAATCGCCGCTTGCGTGCCGGGTAAGCCTAACACCTTACTGTCGGCCCACTCGATCCAAAATCATTCGCGCCAGGTTCACGCTGTCGGACACCACGGCGGTGAGGCGAGGAGATGGACGGCTTATGTCCAGGTCCCGCGCCAGACGAACGGCCGCTATGATCGCCGCGGCAATGACCAGAGTCGACTTCATTCGCGTCTGCTCTTGCATTTGCTCCGCCCAGGCCACCCGCTCGCGCGCAATGGCTCGCTTCATCTCGCCCATAAGTGCACCGCGGTTCGCACCGGTTTGGGACCAAGTCTGTACGAGAGATTGCCTTGGAAAATCTCGGATGGAAGGTAGTTTCTCTTCTCTCCGCACAGCGGACACTGCGCGGCAATCCACGAATCCGGCATGGTGCCTACCGGAGCCGGGATGTTCTCACCGCACTTCTTGCAGCGGATCGTGAAGTCGCAGTGCCGAGTTTGTGGAAGGTTGAACACGAGTGCCAGTATAGGAGAATAAAAGGCGAAAATGCAATGTGGATTATCAGGAGCAGAGCCCTAGTCAGATTGCCGAGATATGTCGAGGCGGATTTAATCTTAATTATTTCAGTGATTTAAGGTGATTGGTGTTGATTAGCAAGCGGCGTTCTGGCAGTATAGAGGCCAAAGTGATCGGGCGCTATGCGAGTCGCCTCCCCCACCCTTCGCATTGCTACTGGTTTGCTGCTTGCCGTCCTTCTGAGTGTTGTCGGGTATCAAGTTCTCCGGCATTCGAGTTTCTACGCTCCAGAGGTGCTGCTGAAGCAAGCCGATGAGATGTCGTGGCTCAACAGCTGGATTGAGGCAGAACCTCTTTACCGACAAGCCGAGCAGGAATTCACTCGGAGGCATCAGCTCTCAAAGGCCCTCTACGCGCGCGTCAGCCAAATGCCGGCGCACAGTGAGTCCTCCACTTCAATCCCAAGCCAAATTGCCGTGCTTCGACAGGATCTGGATCTCCCGGAAGCGAAGGATCCTGAAACGCGTCTTCGCATCCTGACCATTCTTGGGATGCTCGAAGTGAACTACGACTCTGGAATGGCGCGCCAGACTTGGACGGAGGTAACGGCACTCGCGAACCGACAGCATCACTACCTGCTGGTCGCGCGCGCGATGGGAGAACAGGGCGTCGCAGCGTTCCTGCTTGGCGACATCGCAACCGCGAAAAAGAATGTAGTGAGAGCGTGGACGGTCGCCAAGGTCGCCGATCCAGGTGCTCATATCCGATACGCGAGCCTGTATGGCGCGGGCCTGGTGGAAATGCACAAATACCAAGAGGCCCTAGGACCGCTAAATGAGGCGATCAAAGTCGCCGGGAAGACTCACGGGGCGGCGTATCCGACAATTGCCGTCACTGCGAAGATTGAAGCTCTCAGCGGCCTCGGAAACAACAATGACGCGCTCGCACTCGCCGCAGAGGAGTTGCGGAAGGTTCCGCAACGCGCGAGCGCAGGATCGAATAGAGCCAAATTTATGCCCTCGCTAACTGAACTTCGATAGATGACGCCGCCGTATCCGCACTTCTTAATAAACTCACAGAGGTATTGGCTCGGCGTGTAGTCAATCGCGGCGGCCTGCGGCAACACGGGCCTCGTCAATTCATCTCCTAGCCGCTCCAAGAATGGAAGGTCACTCCTCATTCTGCAAATATCTTCTGCGTCCTCCAATAGGAACGGTGAAACCATCTTTTTTGGGCTTCGTAGATCGACCAGTTTGAGCTCATGGGGTGTTCCGAATTCGGCCACGCACGCTACTTCGCCGGTTTGCGGCCGAATCTCAGCTATTGCGGAGAGCGGCGATGAGCCAAGGTAGAGATATGGGATGCCAGCTGGATTAGCTCGCCCGTGCGACGCAATCCTCCTCGGAGGAGCTCCCATCTCTGACGCTGTGATCGGTGCTTCGCCAGACTGAATCCGCGCACGGTACCACAGATTCGGAACTTCATCCGCATAAAGGGTGAGGAAAGAAAAGAGAAACTCGAGCCGCTTCAGATCGACGCGTGTATCGGGAAAGAAGCGATTATGGTACATCAGCTCGTCGCGCAGTTCCTCCCATTCGCTCAGCGCGTTGGACACAATGATGTGGGGGACGCGTCCTTGGGCCATGGCCGCTCCAACTTTAATAGCGAGGCCAAGATCCAAGTTGGCGTGTTTTCGCAGGGCTTCTGCGATATAGTCAATTGGAGCAAATGTCTGCCGAACAATCTCCCCGTCGTCGAGGATTTCAGCGAGCAAATCTTTCGCACGGGAATCGTCCATGCGAGAATGCCCGAACAAACCCCATTCCTCACGAAACCATTGGACGAGGAGTTTGCCTCCCGCATCTTGACGGTAAGCGCTTATCAGGAGCTCGAAGTATTCCGAGAGTTGTGCTGGAACAACTGTTGCAACGTTCTCCGAGCCGCAATACGAGCATTGCCCAACCTCTGCCGACCTTAGCGGGATGATGCTCCTGCGGAGTCCCCGGTCGCCGAAACACTCTGCGCAACATTTCATAATGGGCTATGCCGTCACTCCGAAATAGTGAGCCAATGTCTCGATGTGGTGATTCATCGACAATTTCTTCACATAGCCTAGCCCTGGGAAATGGCCCTGTTCGTAAAGCATTCGAAACTCTCTGACAGCGTTCGTCTCAAGTACCTTTGACGATCCGGGTGGGCCCAGTATCTCCATCATCTCGGCAAGCGCCTCCGCAAATTTGCCTGCCGGGTCGGTTGGAGTGTTCTGCCGCTCCGACTTGAAGTGGTAGATCTGCATCGAATCGTCTTGGTCAGGATCGATAAAGGTTAGGTGGACCGCTACTGCCCAGGCTGGGCCACCGCTGTCACTATATTCATCGCCCACGATCAAGAAGTCGCCAAAGCCGTCCATTCCTTCATCTTCAAAGGTGGCATGAAGGTCCGAGAATGGTTCAAGAAGATCGTAGTCTTTGTTTTTCTTTCGCTGAAAGCCATCCCTCAGCAGAACCCTATACGATTCTTTAAAGTGCTTTTGATATAGCTTTCCGCAGTATTGGTCAAGAAAAACGTGGGATTGTTCCTTCGTTCGCGGCGCCAGTCTTTCGGCGAGTGCCTTGGCGTCGCTGAAGCCCGCGTGGATAAGCACAGGGTTGTGCGCAGCATGCTGTTCGAAACGCACCACGGCCTCATCTGGTGTCATGTTTTGCCTAAGTAGAATCCCGGCGGACACGCCAGGGGCGTCCAGGTACTCGGCTTCTAGAAGTTCAGCCAGCGGCGCTCCCGCGTTATGCATCTCTCCATGATGTGGATTAACGATTATGATTGCGCGTCCATCCACCTCCACGAGGGCATCGAGTGCCTTGTGCAGCCCGTTTAATTCCTTTCTCACGGGCTCGATGATCGGACGAAAACCTGCGCTCTTGAGGGTCGGGGCCATTTCCCTTATCGTGATCAGTTCGTATTGCTTGCCGCGAAAATAAGGATGATACATTTCAGGCCCACCCCATGGCATCCTTCAATGGTGTATTCACCGCGTCAACGAGGCGCTGATGATCCACTTTGCGTAATGGAACCGAAAGAGCTGCAGTATGAAGGGAGGGCGGGAGCTGATCGACCAGAGCTGAAAGCGGTAGCAAATTGCGCGTGTGTTTCAAAACCCGAACCATTCCTTCCTGCGCTTGGATCGGATCGAGCTTCACAAACGCCTCGCGTAAGACTGCGTGCAGCTTGGTATTTGGAACACGAGGGACTGAGACGCCGAAGACCGAAAGGATCATGCGCGCTTCTTCTATTCGAATCGAATTGAAAATTGCGCTAGGAGACGTACGCTCGGGCTGATCTGTGGCGTCCCGCAAGGTCGAAATCTGATGACGGCTGTTGAGGCAGAGCATCCCTACAGAATCCGGGACGGTGATAGCGACGGCACGGATGTGGCTTTCCGCTGCTATGACATAGACTTTTGCAAATACGGTGGCATACGCTGCGATCTGGCGCTCTAGTCTGGCTAGGGAGTCGCGTTCGGACTTCACTTCGTAGACAGTCGCGGTTCCATTCAGAATTGCAACGTCGGCCTTGCAATCACCCACGCGAAATTCATTGATCATCGATGCGGTCTGGAGCGAATGCTTCCCGAGAAGTATCTTGTGCGTGAGGGCTGCCTTGTAGATATATTCATGTCTGTACCCTTCTCGTTTCAATAATGAAAATGCTGCCTCGAAGACCGTACTGACTCGATCAGATAACGACATCGAGCGGAGCATTTGCGATTGGGTTACAAGGCGCGCAAACAGAGGAGATCTGCCATTTCGGGCCATCTCATGAACGACGCTCGACGAAAAGAATCTTGAGACTGCGGCTAGTTGATCTGTCGCAAGATTGACCATTTTGTATGCATGAACGGTATCTCTCATCGCGACAGGCCTTTCCCTGATTCTAGCTCAGGCCTCCTAGTTTCTAGCTGAAATGTTTCAGGCAGTTCCTTTAGTTTCAACCAGATATTCCACACCTCGCCGGATTACTCCCCGCAAGTCGGCCAGCGTCTGCTGAATTGCTCACACACGAACCTCATTTTCTGCCAACTGGG
>Ga0302193_10004894_pt1 | contig 10529 bp, 9 predicted proteins | sample II_Bog_E3_3_FD_200228 | JGI IMG/M metagenome (GOLD analysis project Ga0302193, IMG submission 200228) | Peat permafrost microbial communities from Stordalen Mire near Abisko, Sweden - II_Bog_E3_3 | ecosystem: Environmental > Terrestrial > Soil > Wetlands > Peat | place: Sweden: Abisko, Stordalen...
GAGGCGGAAGATCTTGGCGATCTGAAGCTCTATCGCCTGCCGCTGCCGACGACGGTTGCGGCGCGCGGCCAGAAACAGGTCGCGCTGTTCGAGCCGCGCGCGATTGCGGTCGAAGTGCTGCATACGGTCGCGCTCGACACATTGATCGGTCAGGGCCCGGCGCGGTTGATGGTGCGCACACGCAACCGGAAGGCCGAGGGGCTGGGTCTTGCGCTGCCCGGCGGGCGGGTGCGCGTGCTGCTGGATCGGGGAACGGGTGCGCTGGTGGTCGGCGAGGGCGCGCTCGACGATCGCGCGCTCGGCGACCGGGTGGACATCGGCACGGCCCAGACGCCGCAAGTGACCGTGCGGCAGGTCGTCACGCAAAGGCGCAAGGACGGGCGCATGATGGCCGTCACGGTCAGCAATGCCAATCCTTTTGCGATCCGCTTCGAAGGGACGTTCAGGCAGACGCCATCGGCGGCGATCCACGATTCCTCTGCGCCGCTTGGCCTGCAGGACGGGCATCGCGTCTGGGCCCTGGCGGTTCCCGCGCACGGCCGCGTCACGCTGCATTATCGCCTGACAGACGACTGATCGTGCGGTTCACGTCCCGCTAAACATTGCCGCGCTATCATCCGGATCGGGGCCGATTGCTGGATGGTGTGGGTATGATCGGGACACGCGTCCTTGCTGCCGGATTGGTTCTGTGCGCCTCGGTCGCCCATGCGGCGGATGCCCCGCCGCGGCTGGTGATGGCCGAGCGGTTGAGCTGGGGACCGCGCGGCGATGAACCCGCGCCGACGGCGGGCGATCCGGTTGCCGCGCTGGCCGTGCCGATCGATGCGCCCCTGCCGCCCGCCGCTGCGCAGGCGATTGCGCAAATGCGGATCAGTCGTCAGCCGATGGCGCAGATCGTCATGGACATGACCGAGCGGCGCCGCGCGATCGCCGCGATGGCCGACCCCGATGCCAAAGCCGCCGCCGACAAGCAGTGGCAGGCCGATATGGCCGATCTCTACCGCGAGGCGACGACGCGCGCGATTGTGCGCGCGCTCTATTCCCCGGCGCAATTGGGCGAACAGCTTACCTGGTTCTGGGCCAACCATTTCAGCGTGCATGGCCAAAAGCGCGAGATTCGCGCGATGCTCGGCGGGTGGGACGATGCCTTGCGCAGCCATGCCCTGGGCCGTTTTCGCGATCTTCTGGCCGCGACGGTGACCCAGCCCGCGATGCTGCAATATCTCGACAACGATCAGAACGCCGCCGGGCATATCAACGAAAACTATGCCCGCGAAATCATGGAGCTGCACACGCTCGGCGTCGGATCGGGCTATAGCCAGAAAGACGTGCAGGAACTGGCGCGCATCCTGACCGGCGTCGGGCTGCGGCTGACTCCGGATGCGCCGCGCCTGCCGCCGGACAAGGCCGCGCTTTATATCCGCGACGGGCTGTTCGAATTCAATCCGGCGCGGCATGATTTCGGCGACAAGGTACTGCTCGGCCAGACCATTCACGGCTCCGGCTGGGGCGAAGTGGCGCAGGCAATCCGCATTCTGGCCGATGCCCCGGCGACGCGCGCGCATGTTTCGCGCAAGCTGGCGCTGTTTCTGCTCGGCCATGATCCGTCGCCCGCGCTGGTCGATGCGATGGGGGCCGAATGGCAGGCGAGCGACGGCACGATCGTGCGCGTCGTCGCAGTGGTCTTGCGCTCCGATGAATTTCGCGCCTCGCTGGGGCAGGGGTTCAAGGATCCGATGCATTATGTCCTTTCGGCCGTGCGCTATGCCTATGGCGGGCGGGTGATCCGCAATGCCGATCCGATCCTGAACTGGCTGCGCCGCATGGATGAGGCGCCATATGGCCGCGAAACGCCCGACGGCTGGCCGCTTGACGCTGCGGCCTGGACGGGACCGGGGCAGATGGAAACGCGCTTTGAAATCGCCAAGGCGATCGGCAACGGCTCGGCGGGGCTGTTCAAGGCGCGAGAGCCGGGCGGGGCGGACGAACCGGCCTTTCCCCAATTGCAGAATGCGCTGTGGTTTGCCGGGTTTGACCGCACCATCGGCGCGCAGACCCGCGCCGTGCTCGACCGTGCGGTATCCTCGCCGCAGTGGAACATGCTGCTGCTGGCCAGCCCCGAATTCATGCGGCGATGAAGGAGGACCGATGATGCTTGATCGTCGCACCATGTTGGCCGGTGGCGTCGGACTTTCGCTGCTGGGGGGCAGGGCCATCGCCGCGCCTGCCGCATCGGGCACGCGGTTCCTGCTCGTGTTTCTGCGCGGGGCTTATGACGCGGCCAATGTGATCGCGCCGACCGGCAATGCCTTTTACCATCAGGCCCGCCCGACGATCGCGCTTGCGGCGCCCGATCCGGCCAATCCGCAGGCGGCCTTGCCGCTCGATGCCGACTGGAGCCTGCATCCAGCCTTGCGCGACAGCATGGCCCCGCTGTGGGCGGCGCGGCAGATCGCCTTTGTCCCGTTCGTGGGGACCGACGACATGAGCCGCAGCCATTTCGAGACGCAGGACACCATCGAGATGGGCCAGCCCGTTCAGGCTTCACGCCGCTATGGCTCGGGTTTCATGGGGCGGCTGGCCGATGTGCTCGGTACAGACGGAAAGCGCGCGATCGCTTTTTCGGACACTTTGCCGCTGATCATGCGCGGCGGGCCGATGATCCCCAATCTGGCGCTTGGCGGCAATGGCAAGCCGCCGATCGACGACGCCGAAACCGCGATGATCGCCGCGATGTATCGCGGGCAGCGGCTGGGCGGGATCGATCTCGATGCGGCGGTCCATGCCGGTTTTTCTGCGCGCGACACGGTCTGGCATACGATCGAGGAAGACATGCGCAGCAGCGGGCGCGGCGCGATCGCCGCGCGCGGGTTCGAAGCGGCGGCGCAGCGCATCGGGCTGGTCATGCGCGACACATACAACCTCGCCTTTGTCGATGTCGGCGGGTGGGATACGCACGTCAATCAGGGTGGCGCGCAAGGGCAACTGGCGGGGCGGGTCGGCGAACTGGGGCGCGGGCTTGCCGCTTATGCCGCCGCGCTCGGCCCCGAGGCCTGGCGGCAGAGCGTGGTCGTGGTGCTTTCCGAATTTGGCCGCACATTCCGCGAAAACGGCAATCGCGGCACCGACCATGGCCATGGCAGCATCTATTGGGTTCTGGGCGGCGGCGTCGCGGGCGGGCGCATGGTCGGTCCGCAAGTGCGCCTGGCCCCCGAAACCCTGAACCAGGGTCGCGATTTGCCGGTCCTGACCGACTATCGCGCGCTGATCGGGGGGCTGTGGCAGCGGCAATACGGGCTGAACAAGGCGCAACTGGCGACGATTTTTCCGGGCGTGGCCCCGGCGCGGTTCGATCTGATCTGACCGATTGTAAAGGGTTTTCATCGTTCCCGATCGGGAGTACCGCGCCCGCGATCCCCTTTTTCCTGCGAGCGCGCCGATGATGTCACCCTTGCTGTTTCACTTTGGCGTGCTGTTGGTCGGCGCGGTCTGGGCGGGTGCGCAAAATCAGTTGGCGGGCGGCGGCTCGTTCATCACTTTGCCGGTGCTGATGCTGACCGGGATGGACGCCCGCGCGGCCAATATCACCTCGACCGTGGCGCTGTTTCCGGGGCAGGTGACGGGCGGCTGGCTCGGTCGGGCGCATGCTTCGGGTACGGCGAGCCTGTCGTTGCGCGCGCTTACCGTGATCAGCCTGATCGGCGGGGTTCTCGGCGCGGTTCTGCTGCTTTTGACGCCGTCGCAGGTCTTTGCCCGCATGGTGCCGTGGCTGGTGCTGTTTGCCACCGCCGCCTTTGCCTGGGGCTCGTTCTTTCGCAAGGCGCCGCACGAAGGCGGCGGCGCGCGCCCGCTCGGGCCGGTGTCGGCGGGCGCGGTGCAGATGGGGATCGCGATCTATGGCGGCTATTTCGGCGGGGGCATCGGTTTCCTGATGATGGCCGCGCTGGCGCTCAGCGGCGTGCCGGTGCGCGCGGCGGCTTCGACCAAGAACATGCTGGCCGGGGTGATGAATTTTACCGCCGTGCTGATTTTCCTCGTGTCGGGCGAAGTGCGCTGGCTGGCGATGACGGTCGCCATGGTCGGCGCGCTCGCCGGCAGCTGGCTCGGCGCACACATGCTGCGCCGCGTGAATGAACGCGCGCTGCGCTTTGTCGTCGTCGGCATCGGTATCGCCTTGACCATCGGGCTGTTCCATGGCGGGTTCTGACCCATCCGCCTTCGGCTGGTAACCAGCGCGCGTACACGAGAGGCGCTTCGCCATGCATCACGTTGACATCGTTGCGCTCGGGCTGTTGCTGTTCATCGCCTGTCTGGTGGCGATCGTGTGCCGTCGGCTGGGACAGCCTTATGCCATCGGTCTGGTGATTGCGGGGGTGGGGCTCAGCCTGTCGGGGTACAAGAGCGGCATCGAGCTGACCCCGCAGCTGGTGTTTACCGTACTTTTGCCGCCGCTGGTGTTCGAAGCGGCGATGCATCTCGGCTGGGCGCAGTTTCGCCGCGAGAGCGCGTTGGTCTTGTCGCTGGCGTTTGGCGGCACGTTGCTGTCGGCGCTGGTGGTGGCCTTGTGCATGCATTTGGCGGCAGGATGGGGCTGGCCGGCTTCGCTGTTGTTCGGCAGCCTGATCGCGGCGACCGACCCGGTTTCGGTGATCGCGATGATGAAGGATCAGGCCGCGCCGCAACGGCTGCGCTTTCTGATGGAGGCCGAAAGCCTGGTCAACGACGGTGCGGCGGCGGTGCTGTTTGCGCTGGTCGCCGCATGGATCGCGGGCTCGGCGGTCGGGCCCGGCCCCATCGCGCTCGCGCTGATCATGACGGTGGGCGGCGGGGTTCTGCTCGGGCTGGCGGTGGGGGGCGCGATGATGATGGTCGCGGGACGGTCGGGGGATCATCTTGTCGAAATCACGCTGACCATGCTGGCGGCCTATGGCGCATTCCTGCTGGCCGAGGAGCTGCATGTCTCGGGCGTACTGGCGACGCTGTCGGCGGGCATGCTGGTGGGCAATTGGGGCAAGGGGCGCATGCTGACCGAGGCGGGCGGTGTTGCCGTGGTCCGGTTCTGGGATTTCGCGGCGTTCCTGGCCAATTCGGTGGTGTTCCTTCTGATCGGTTGTCGCGAAGGGGCGCAGCCGCTCGGTTCGTACTGGCTCCCGGCGGTGATCGGAACGGCGGCGGTGCTGATCGGGCGCGCGGCGGCGATCTATCCGATTGCCCGGCTGTTCCGGAACAGCCGTCTGGCGGTCGACCGCCTGACGCAACACATCCTGTTCTGGGGTGGATTGCGCGGCGCGCTGGCACTGGCGCTGGCCCTGGGCGCGCCGGTCAGCCTGCCCGAGCATGACGCGCTGGTCGGCGTGGCCTTTGCCGTTGTCGCCTTTTCGATCTTTGTTCAGGGGCTGACCGTGCCGTTCTTGCTGAAACGAAGCGTCGGCACCTGACCTGGGGCGCGTTCAAGGCCGTTGCCAGCCGGGGCGGGCGGTGCGAGGGTGCGGTTCACTCTCTCATGAAAGCCTGCCGCCATGCTGATCCGCGCTGGATATGACATCGGTTTTGCGTCGCAACAGGCGGTGCCGATGCTCGCCAACCTGAGCGTCCATGCCTCTCGCAACAAGGATTTGCGCACCGCACAGCGCATTTTCACCGCCCCCGATGTGCCGATTTACGACTATGTCGACAGCTTCGGCAATATCTGCAGCCGGTTTACCATGCCGCCCGGCGGGATCACCATTTCGTGCGGTTTCGTGATCGAGGACAGCTTTGAGCCCGACGCTGTCGTGCCCCATGCGCGGGCCGTGCCGCTGGCCGAATTGCCCGACGAAGTGCTGATGTATCTTCTCGCCAGTCGCTATTGCGAAACCGACCGGCTGACCCAGATCGCGTGGGACTTGTTCGGGACCGTACAACCGGGCTGGGGCATGGTGCAGGCGATCGTGACTTTTGTTCATGAACGCATCCGCTTTGACTATCTGGCCGCGCGCCCGACCAAGACCGCGTGGGACGTGTTTCACGAACAAGTCGGCGTGTGCCGCGATTATGCGCATCTGGCGATCGCGCTGTGCCGCTGCATGAACATCCCGGCGCGCTATTGCACCGGCTATCTCGGCGACATGGATTTGCCGGCGGTTGTCGGCGACATGGACTTTTCCGCCTGGTTCGAAGTCTGGCTCGAAGGGCGCTGGTATGTGTTCGACGCAAGGCACAATTTCCCCCGGCGCGGGCGTATCCTGATGGCGCGGGGGCGCGATGCCGCCGATGCCGCGCTGGTCACCACGTTCGGGCCGGTTACGCTGACCCGCTTTGAAATCTATACCGATGAAGACCGGCTCGGGTGATCGCGGCGGCGAATTCATGCCGGGACTTGCCCGATCGGTGCTATGATGGCGCATCGCGGGATTTTTGGACTCAGGTCCGCCCGCGAACGTGGGGCAGCATCTGCGCCCCCTGATGTCGATCCGGCATCCAACAGGACATTTTTCACCATGGCCAAATCGCAAAAGCGCAGCAATCGCGAAGTCCGCAAGCCCAAGGCCGCCAAGTCCAAGCCCAGCGTCGGCCTTCAGCCGCTCGAAACCTCGCCCGTCCTCGCCGCCACGCGCAAACAGCGCGACCGGATGTAATGACCCGGTCGGGGGTCGAGCGCGTATCGCGATCATCCCCCGCGATCATTCTTTCCGTGCCGACAGGTCGGAAACCGCGACGCGCGCCGATACCGCCAGATGGTCCGACAGGATCGCGGTTTCGGCGCGATAGTGCGTGAGGGGCAGTTCGCTGCTGCTCACGATATGGTCATAGTCGCGGCGCGGCTGCCACGAGGGGTACGTATCGGGCGATGACGGCGCCAGCCTGCCGCCCGCCATCGTGCAAAAGGCATCGAGTGGTGCGCTGCCGACCCCGCAATTGAAATCGCCCATCGCCACCCAGTCGCGCGCCGCGCGCAGGCCATCGGCCACGGCGGCAAGCTGCGCCAATTGCGACGGCGCGCCCAGGCTCAGATGCAGACAGGCGACGCGCAGCGCCGCAGGACCGTCAATATCGACAATCAGGCAGCCGCGCCCCGGAACCCGACCGGGAAGTTTGATGTCGTGGACAAGATGCAGCGGCCAGCGGCTGAGAATGGCGTTGCCATGGCGCGATATGCCGGGAACGATCCTGTTCTCCTGCACGGCGAAATGGGCATGCCCCGATTCCGCCGCGATTGTCTCGACTTGCGAGCGATAGCCGGCCCGCCGCCCGCCCAGATCGATTTCCTGTAGACAGATCACGTCGAATGGGGCGATTTCCCGGGCGATCGCGCGCAAGGCAAGAGTCTTGGAAGGCGTGTGGATCATTTGCCGGTGCGCGTGCAAAAGGTAATCGCGATAGCGCCGGGTGCCGATGGCGGCCTGGATGTTCCATGTCAGCAGCTTCATCGGCGGTCGACTTTCGCCGTTTGCGGAAAGACGCTGTTCCGGGCAAAGACATGGTAGGGCGCCGTTGCGGAATTGTGGGGGAGCAGACTTGATCTCATCGATTTCAGCCCCGCTCCTGATCCACGTCGGTCTGGCGTTCGCGCTGTCGCTGCGCATTCTCTATCGCAAGCTGCAGGTCAATACGGCACTGGCATGGATTGTCGTGTTGATTGCCATGCCGATCGCCGGGCCGGTGCTCTATGGCCTGTTTGGCGCGCATAGCCTTGGCCAGCGCCGGCTGAAAATCGGCCAGCGCATTCGCCGCTATTACCAGAAGGCTTATGCGGTTGCACGCGCGGACGGCGTGGATCTCGCGGGGATCGCCGAACCGTTCGGTGCGCTGGCAGGATCGATCGCGCGCGAGAGCGGCTTTCCCGTGCTGGCGCGCAATGCGTATACCATCCTGACCGATGCAGGCGAAATTCTGGAAAGCATGGGCCGCGACATCGATCGGGCGCAAAGCGATTGCTGCCTGGAATTCTACATCATCGATCCGAGCGGGCGGGTCGAAGCGATTTTGGACGCGGTGCTCCGGGCGGCGTCGCGCGGCGTTTCATGCACGATCCTGGCCGATGATTACGGCAGCAAGCCGTTCTTTCGCTCGGTATGGCCCGCGCGCCTGCGGGCCGCAGGGGTAAACGTGATCCGCTCGCTGCCGGTCGCGGTGATCAAGTCGTTTTCGAAGCGATCCGATTTGCGCAACCATCGCAAGCTGCTGATCTGCGACAGGTCGGTTGCCTATACCGGCAGCTTCAATCTCGTCGATCCGCATCTGTTCAAATCCGGCTGCCACGTCGGCGAATGGATCGACCTGATGATGCGTGTCGAGGGGCAGATGGTCGATGCGATTGCCTGTGTGTTCAATGCCGACGCCCTGCTCGATACGCCCGAGTCCAAAGACTGGCGCACGGTTATCGGCAACAGGGCTCAGGACAGGGACTTGCCGGCATTGCCCTTCGACGCGCGCAAGGCGGCATCTCCCGACAGCAGGATCTTGATGCAGTTGCTGCCGTCGGGGCCGGAAATGGCCGATGCGACGATCTTCGAATTCATCGTCGCCGCCATTTTCAACGCGCGCCGCCGCGTGCGCATCGTCACGCCCTATTTCATCCCCGATCAGGCCGTTCTGCTTGCGCTGAAATCGGCGGCCAAACGCGGCGTCGCCGTCGAAATCATCGTCCCCGAAAAAGTCGACACGCGGATCGGCCAATATGCGAGCGAGGCGTCTTACGAGGAACTGCTCGGCGCGGGCGTCGCCATCGGGCGGTTCACCGGCGGACTGCTCCATGCCAAGGCAGTCCTGATCGACGAAGGCGTCACGCTGTTCGGCACCGTCAACATGGACATGCGCAGCTTTTACCTGAATCTCGAACTCAGCCTGATCCTCTATGACCGCCAGATCAGCGCCGATCTCGATACCATCATCGACACCTATGCCGCGCGCAGCACGATGATCGACAAAGCCGCCTGGTCCGCCCGCCCGCGCGCTCAACGCTTCCTCGAAAACCTCCTCCGCCTCGCCGGGCCGCTGTTGTAGGGCTCTTTCCGGCCTTGATCCGGGAAGCCGCTGATCGCCAAGTGAATTGGGCGCATTGACCTTGCCGAATTCGGTGAACTTCGCCCGTTACTCCTCTTGCCGTCGCGCAGGGATCGCGGCACACTCCGATGCATGACCGGGGCTGTCCGCATCATCCCATCTCGGCCCATTGGGCCTCCCGCGCCCAAGACCGCGTTTGGGAGTAAAATCCGTGCCCGCCGTTTCGTGTCGGGCAATGCGGGGCATAACCGACTGTATGGCAAAGAAATAAATCGTATATGGAGCTATGACCCTGCCGGGTCACATATACTTGGCAATACCATCGGCAATGCCGTGGCCGGAGGGATCAGCGGTAGCCAGGATACCAGCGCGCAGGGGCAGCAGACACCGCAGGCTGGCGGAATTACGGCGTTGCAGGACCCAGGGCCGATCAAGCTAACGCAGACCGATCTGTCTGCGCTGGATAATCTGAACCTCCAAGTGGTGCCGCCGACGGATACCGGATTGAGTGGGGGTGCTGGTGCAGTTGGTTCCGCTACGGTTGTTCCTGCGGTTGGTGGGCAAGGTCCTAGCTATACATACGTACCGACCGGCGCGGTCGTCTTGGATGCGAATGGGGTCGGCACCGTCGGGACCATCGCCCCTGATGGCACCAATCCTGGGGCAATAACCCTTCGCGATGCGGGTCTCGCAAACCAGAGCGTTTATGGGACTGACGTATATACTGATGGTCAGCTCTCAGGTCGATATTACGGGACAACACTTAATGGTTCAGATTTAGGATTTGTTCCAGGAATATCAACATCGCAGTTAACTTCTTCTGGATTGGGGTTTAGCTGGGCTCCTGGCGTTGCTACCTCTGTGTCGTCTACTGATACTCCCGATTTAGCTTCTCAAGTTAGCACTGCTGCAGGTGGCGGTTCTGCAGCTGCGGGCATTCACGATTTGACGCTTGGATTTGCTTATACACTTGGCACCAATTTAAAAATGTATGCGAGTGGATGGGGTGGTAATCAGTACGTATCAACATACCGCCTTGGAAATGCAATCCACTATGGTGGAGTGGCTTTGGCCGGTGTTTCGTTTTTGTCAGACACCTATTCATATGCTAATGGGAATCTCACCACGGCTCATTATGCAACGAACACTGCAATAAATGCGATAGGCGTCTTTGGTGGGCCAGTTGGTGCCGGAATTGCTATTGGATATTATGGAATATCATACGGACTAGACACATATTACAAGGGAGGGTCGGATGCTGCATTTAGAGACGCGCAAAATTACATCGCGAATCATATTTAGTGATTGGCCCAAACAATGAGTTATGTCCGATTTATATATTTCTGTATTTACTCATTCTTCTATAGAATCAGCTCTGACTGGGGCCAGTCGGATGTGGATGCGAAGTTGCATGCGGGCGTTATTGGCTTGTCCGTGGTGCAGGCGGCTATTTTGATGGGGTTATTTTTTATAAATCCCTATGGTATTGGTAATCACCGCAATGTAAAATTATTGTGGATAAGTGCATCGGTGATTATAATGGC
>Ga0302193_10004901_pt1 | contig 10524 bp, 9 predicted proteins | sample II_Bog_E3_3_FD_200228 | JGI IMG/M metagenome (GOLD analysis project Ga0302193, IMG submission 200228) | Peat permafrost microbial communities from Stordalen Mire near Abisko, Sweden - II_Bog_E3_3 | ecosystem: Environmental > Terrestrial > Soil > Wetlands > Peat | place: Sweden: Abisko, Stordalen...
CTGCCATAGCTCGCCAACCTGCGAGAAATATTTGACCAGCATCTGAATCGGCAGCCCGCGCTGAACCTCGAACTGGCTGAAGACGCCGGCTCTGGATTTTTCCAGCACGGCCTGCGACAGATCGGTGGCAAGAATTTCCACCCGCCAGCCCGCCAGCGCCGGTCCGATTTCCTTCAGGCACATCGCGATCGAATAGGGCTCCTGGCCGGTGGAGGAAGCCGCACACCAGATCCGCAGCGAACGTCGGCTCGCACGCGCCTTCAACAATTCCGGGATCACCGCCTCGCGCAGATGATCGAACGGAACCTTGTCGCGGAAGAAGAACGTCTCGTTGGTGGTCATCGCCTCGACCACCTCCGCCGTCAGCGGGTCGGATCCACCCTTTATTTTCTGGACCAGTTCGGTGATGCCGGGCAGGCCGGCGCGCCGCGCCAGCGGGATCAATCGGCTCTCAACCAGATATTGCTTGTCGGAAGACAGGTCTAGACCGGAACGCTCTTTCAGAAACTTACGCAGGAACTCGTAGTCCATAGGTGTCACGAACGATCTCCCGAAAACAACCGAACCAGTTTCGAAGCGATCTGGCCGAGCGGCAGAATCGCGGCGCAAATGCCGGCATTGGCCGCGGCACCGGGCATTCCCCACACCACGCTGGAAGCTTCATCCTGGGCAATCACGCTGCCGCCGGCCGCGACGATCTCCTTGCCGCCGCGCATGCCGTCCGAGCCCATGCCGGTGAGCACCACGGCCAGCACGCCGCCCTGCCAGACATCGATGGCCGAAGTGAACAGCGGATCGACCGCGGGCTTGCAGAAATTGACCGGCGGTCCGTCGTCGAGCGCGATCACCGCATCCGCGCCGTGGCGCGTGACCCGCATGTGGCGCCCGCCCGGCGCGAGATAGATCCGGCCGGCCTTGACGATCTCGCCGTCGACGGCTTCGTGGGCCGGCCGATGGCTCGAGCGCGCCAGATGCTCGGCGAGAATCGTGGTGAAAGTGGGCGGCATGTGCTGGGTGATGAGCACGGGAAAGCGGTCGATCACGGCACCGATCTCGCCGACCAGCGTCATGAGCGCCTGCGGGCCGCCGGTCGATGAGCCGATCAGCAGCACCCGCGGCGCCTGGGCGCCGAACGCGCGGCGCACCGGCTGCGAATGCGCGACCGGGGCCGGCGCCGCCCGCGGCAACGGCTCGCGCGGCCGATCGAGGCCGGGGACCAGCGGCGCGGCGGCGGAAGCCGGCGCGGCGCGGCGCACCTTGGCGCCGAGCGAGCGAATCTTCTGAATGAGATCGTGGCGGAAAGTCTCGGCGGCGGACGCTTCGCGGGTGCTCTCGGGCTTCGGAATATAGTCCGAGGCGCCGAGCGAGAGCGCCTTGAAGCTGACCTCGGCATTGCGGCGGGTCAGGGTCGACGCCATGATGATGATGAGGTTGCGCTTCTTCGCCAGCAACAGCGGCAGCGCGGAAATGCCGTCGAGTTCCGGCATTTCGATGTCGAGCACGGCAATATCCGGATTGACGCGCTCGATCTGGTTGACCGCGTCGAGGCCGGTGCGCAGCGAGGCTGCCACAACCATGTCCGGCTCCGAAGCGATCCAGCGGGATATCAATCCCCGGATCACGACGGAATCGTCGACCACCATGACCCGCAGCGGTTCCTGGCGCGTCGAAATCGGACTCGAGGAGCTTGCCAACGCGACACTCATTATTCACCCAGATCCGGCTCTAGCGCCGCTATTTCAAAGACAACGCCGAAGGCCGTTCAGCCGCCGGATCAAGGACGCCAGATCAGATCAGCCCGACTTCCTGGAACTTCGCCGTGACGATGTCCTTGTCGAACGGTTTCATGATGTATTCGTTGGCGCCGGCGTGCAGCGCGCGCGCGATGTGCGCGACGTCGTTTTCGGTGGTGCAGAACACCACCTTGGGCTGGTCGCCACCCGGCATGCGGCGCAGATTGCCGAGAAATTCATAGCCGTCCATCACCGGCATGTTCCAGTCGAGCAGGATCGCCTCGGGCAAGCCGCGCTTGCAGGCCTCCAGCGCCTTCTCGCCGTCCTCGGCTTCGATGATCTGGAAATCCAGCCCTTCGAGGATGCGGCGAGCGACCTTTCGGATGACACTCGAATCATCGACCACCAGACATGTTTTCATTTTAGCCTCTGCTTCCTTGGGATCCCGAATGGAAATTGGCAACTACGTCCAGGCCCTGTGAATGTCTTTGGTGCTACGCCGCCAGCATGGCCGGCGCGAGTTCGAGGACGCGATCGACGTCGAGCACGACCATGAGCTGGCCGTCGAGGCGATGCACGCCGCCGGCGAGCTTGGCCATGCGCGGATCGAGGTTGACGGGGTTTTCCTCGCGGCCGTCGTCGGCAAGCTTGAGCACCTCGCCGATCTGGTCGATCAACAGGCCGTAGGATTCCCCGCGCAGGTCGACGCCGACCGCCATCGGCGGCTTGCCGTCGTCGTTTTTCGGCAGGCCGAGGCGGGCGCGCATGTCGACCACGGTGACGATGCGGCCGCGCAGATTGAGCACGCCGGCGATCTCGCCCGACGACAGCGGCACCCGGGTCAGCCGTTCCGGCATGAACACGTCCTGCACCCGGGAGATCGGCAGCCCGAACAGCTGGCCGCCGATCATCGCGGTGACGAATTCGGAAACGGCGCCTTCGGTGGTATCGGTCTTGCTGGTCATGCTGGCTTCCTTGATATCAGGCCGGACTTGTTTCTTGCCGTCAGGCTGGACTTGCTTCACGCCGCGCGGCTGAGTTCGGCGGTCTGCTCCTTCAGCGCCGCGATCAGCCCGGGACGGTCGAACTTGGCGACATAGTCGTGGAAGCCGGCCAGCCGGCCGCGCTCGATCGCCGCCGGAGAGACCATCGAGGACAGCGCGATGATCGGCATGGAGCTCAGATGCGCATCGGCCCGGATCGTCTCGGCGAATTCGAACCCGTTCATGTCGGGCATTTCGATGTCGGTCAGCACCACGTCGAACTGCTGGCCCGAGCGCAGCGCCACCAGGCCCTCCTGCGCATTGGGCGCAACCCGCACCCGGTAGCCCGCCGCCTTGAGCACCGGCGCCAGCATGTTGCGGAAGAACGCGCTGTCGTCGACCAGCAGCACCGATTGCGAGGTCGCCGCGGGACGCATCTCCTTGCGGCTGAACCAGTCGGCGAACGCCATCGGCAGGAAGTGGCCGACGTCGATCACCTCGGTGGCCTGCCCCTTGATCACCGCGGAGCCGAGAATGCCCACCTCGCCGCCGGCGACCTCGATATTGAGCCGCTCCTCGACGATGTCGATGATCTCGTCGACCACCAGCCCCATCGAGCGGCCGTCGTCGGCGAACACCAGGATCGGCTGGGCGCCCGAGCTGCGGACGTCGACGCCGGTCATCAGCACCAGCGGCATCAGCTGGTCGCGGTACTGCACCATGTAGCGGCCGTTCGACAGTTCGATCTTGTCGGCGGCGATTTCTTCCAGCCGGGTCACCAGCCCGAGCGGCACCGCCTTGGGCTGCGTGGAGCCGGCGCGGAACACCAATAGCGAGGTCAGTTGCTCGGCGGCATTGGCGCGCATCGCCGCGTTCTCGTCGGCGATCTGGTGGGTCGCCGCGACCGAGGTGCCGAGCGCCTTGGCGATGCCGTTGGGGTCGATGATCATGATCACCGCGCCGTCGCCCAGGATGGTATTGCCGGAGAACATGTCGATGTGGCGCAGCTTGGTCGACATCGGCTTGACCACGATTTCCTCGGTGTGGAACACGCCGTCGACCACGATGCCGAAGGTCTGGCTGCCGACCTGGGTCACCACGATGAAGCCGTTTTCCGGATCCGAGGAGGAGCCGTCGTCGATCTTGAGCAGCTTCTTGAGGTGCATCAGCGGCAACAGCTTGTTGCGCAGCCGCAGCACCGCGGTGTCCTTGATGCGCTCGATGCGGTGCTCGGAATTGGCCCGCGCCCGCACCAGTTCGACCACCGCCAGTTGCGGGATCGCGAAGCGGTCGCCGGCGGCTTCCACGATCAGCGCCGAGACGATCGCCAGCGTCAGCGGGATCTTGATGGTGACGCTGGAGCCTTCGCCGGCCACCGACTTGACGTCGATGGTGCCGCCGATCTGGTCGATATTGGTGCGCACCACGTCCATGCCGACGCCGCGGCCGGACACGCTGGTGACGGCGGCGGCGGTGGAGAAGCCCGGCGCGAAGATGAACTTGTGGATCTGGGCTTCCGTCATCTTCTCCAGTTCGGCCTCGCTGACCAGGCCGCTGCTGACCGCCTTGGCCTTGATCCGCTCGGTGTTCAGCCCGCGGCCATTGTCGGCGATGCAGATGATGATGTGGCCGCCTTCATGATAGGCCGACAGCCGGATGGTGCCCTGCTCCGGCTTGCCGGCGGCGGCGCGCTCGGCCGGGGTCTCCAGCCCGTGGTCGGCCGAGTTGCGCACCATGTGGGTCAACGGATCCTTGATCAGGTCGAGCACCTGGCGGTCGAGCTCGGTGTCGGCGCCGTGCATCTCCAGTTCGATCTGCTTGTGCAGTTCGCCGGCCAGGTCGCGCACGATCCGCGGCAGCTTCTGCCAGGCATTGCCGATCGGCTGCATCCGCGTCTTCATGACGCCTTCCTGCAGTTCGGCGGTGACGTTGGACAGCCGCTGCAGCGGCACCTTGAACTCGGTATCCTCGTTGCGCCGCGAGATCTCCAGAAGCTGATTGCGGGTCAGAACCAGTTCCGACACCATCGTCATCAGATGTTCCAGCGTGTCGACATTGACGCGGATCGACTGGTTGGCGACCTTGTCGGCCTCCGGCACGTCGGCCTCGACGGCCGGTTTGCTTTTGACCGCCTTTGCGGCGGGAGCGACAGGCGCGGGCGCGGCAGGCTGTGCGGCCGAGACCTTCGCTTCCGGCGCGGGCTGCGGCGCGGTCGCGGCGCGGAATCCGCGCGCCAGGGCGTCAAGCGAGGCGGACGCCGGAGATTTCGGCATGGCTTCGCTCTCGGTTTCACGGAACGCGCGTTCCAGTTCATCCAGCGACACTTCGCCGGGGCGCAATTGCCGCTCCAGCATCTGCGGCACCAAGGTGCCGACCTCTGCCGCCGGCACGACGGCGACCGGCTTCGGTGCGATCTCGCTTGCGGTCTCGCGGAATGCCCGCTCCAGATCGTCGAGCGACACTTCGCCGGGACGCAATGGACGCTCCAGAACCTGGGGTACCAGCGAGCCTTGCTCACTGGCGGGCTGCACGACAGGCGCTGGCGCGACCGGCGCGGCCATCGCCTGCATCCCGAGCTCGACCATATGGTGAAGCTTGACGATCAGATCCTGATCGGTGCCCTGCGGCTCCGACTCGGTTGCCTCCAGCCCGGAGAGAATTTCCTTGATGCGGTCGATGCTGCTCAGGATGAGGCTGACAGCTTCGGCCGTGACCGGCATGCCGTCACGGAATTTGCCCATCAGCGTCTCGCCGGCATGGGCCAGCGCTTCGAGCCGCGGCAGTCCTTGATGGTGTGGACCAGGCGAAAGATGTTATCCAGAATCTTGGCGTTGTTCGGGTCCTGCTCGAACCGCACCAGCTGATTATCCACGGTATCCAGGCTTTCGCTGGTTTCCGTCAAAAACTCCCGCAACAAATCATCCATGAAACAGGCCTTCGAACGCACCGGCGCGCGATGTCGTCGCGCCTTTCAGAGCGTGGCCAGCTTCTATGTAAAGCGTTTATTATTGGTTGAGTAATTGAAAAAGAACGCAGCCAACAAATAGATAAGACCGCCCGATGCAGTTCGGGTCAGCCTCTAAACCATTGGTTAACCATGTTGCGCGGCTTCGCTTCGGGAAGCGGTCACGACCACCGCATCGCCCTCGGGCGCCAGCACCGCCTTCAGGCCGCAGGCCTCGGCCAAAAGCCGCGTGTAATAAGGCTGCACCGCATGGGCATCGACGCCCGAAGCGTGGTCGGCACTGAGGAGATCGGCGATATTCTGCGGCATGCGGGCGTTCAGCCCGCTGGCGGCGACGCGAAAGCCGATGCCGTCGCCCTCGCCGATCGAATCGACGGTCAGCACTCCGCCGCGCGGAATCGTCTGTTGCGCAATCACCATCATGTTGAGCAGCAACTTGACCTTGTTTTTTGGCAGCAGCACGCGCGGCAAATTCCACGCGATCGTGGTCTTGCCGTCCTCCAGGTGGCCGCGCGCCATCGCCTGCGCGTCGCCGAGGTCGATCTGCGCGCCCGACGACCCCGCCGCCCCGAAAGCGAGGCGGCAGAACTGCAATCGCGCTGACGCGGTCTTGGCGCTCTTGCGGATCAGATCGAGCGCAAACTCGCGATCTTCCGGCTTCGGATTGTCGTCGAGCACCTCGAGCCCGTTGACGATGGCGCCCACCGGACTGATCAGATCGTGGCAGACCCGTGAGCACAGCAGCGCCGCCAGTTCGAGCGCATCGGGGGCGGGGCCGGGAGACGAGGTGCCAGACATAGGATGTTCCTGAAAACCCGTGACAGGCGCGGACACGGCGAATCACGCACGTTTGCACGCTTGATACACTGCAGACCCGCGCTCTGCCAACACAGGCCGGCTGATTGGCCCGTTGTCGGCGGCTGGTGGTACCTTCCAGCGTGGAACCTTATAGATAAACGGCAGACAGCAGATTGAGGCCGGTCAATGAATGAGACACTTTGGTCAACACCCCTGATCAGCGGCGATGCCGCGGCCGCGCTCATGAAGCCGCTGACGGACCTCGTGATCCGGGCCGGAGCCGCGATTCTGGCCGTCAACCGCCCGGCCATGAAGATCGAAGGTAAAATGGACGGATCGCCGGTCACCGAAGCGGATCTGGCCGCCGACCGCATCCTCGGCGAGGGACTCGCCAGGCTGGTTCCGGGCGTGCCGGCGCTCTCCGAGGAGAGGGTTCAATCGGCCAAGCCGCCCTACGGCGGCAGCTTCTTTCTGATCGATCCGCTGGACGGCACCAAGGAGTTCGTTGCCGGCCGCAATGAATTCACGGTCAATCTCGCGCTGGTGAATGACGGAACGCCGTTATTGGGGATTATCGGTGCGCCGGCACTCGGATTGATCTGGCGCGGGCTGGTGGGGCGTGGCGCCGAGCGGCTGGCGACGACCGATTCGGCTGTCGTCGCCGCCGAGCCGATCCACACGCGCCGCCTACCGCCGCGCGGCGACCCCTGGGTTGTGGCGGTCAGCCGCTCGCATGGCGATGCCAGGACCGAAGCCTTTATTGCAGACCGGCCCGGCGCGATCCGCCAGACGCTGGGCTCGGCGGTCAAATTCGGCCGGGTCGCAGAGGGCGGCGCCGATATCTATCCGCGCCTCGCTCCGACCTGCGAATGGGACATCGCGGCCGGCCACGCCATCGTCACCGCGGCCGGCGGCAGGATCACGGACGCGCAAGGCGCTGACGTGCGCTTTGGCGGAAGGCTGGATGGCTTCATCGTGCCGGAATTCATCGCCTGGGGAGATCCGGAGGCGGCGCGCGGCTGGCAACCTGGCGGCTAGCGCGCCAGCGTCTGCTCCAGGTCCGGCCAGCGCAGGTTCGCCTGCCGCAGCACATGCGCCGGATCGACGGCAAAGGCGTTGCGGGTCTCCTCACGGCCAAACAGATAGAGCCGCTGGCCCGCGATCAGCCAGAACCGCGGGTTGCCGGCAACCGTGACGCCGCGCGCCACGTCGATCGGGTCGTAGCCGCCGAACTGGGGGCCGTAAATATCGGGATGGGCGACAAAGGAGGCGCGATTGCCCTCGTTGCGGAAGCGCCAGACCGCCCCCGCCTCGGAGGCCTCGAATTGCGGAAGGCCGATCTCGGGGGCGCCGTCGGTGAAATAGGCGACCGGGTCGAAACCCTCGATGGCAAGACCGCTGAAGCGGTTCACGATCACCCGCTCGGTGGTCGCCGCCTGTGCCGCGACCGGAACGCCAGCCAGAGCCCCCACGCCGAGACTGACGATGCCAAGACCTGTCATGCCAAGACCTGTTGTGCCAAGACCTGTTATGCCAAGACCTGTCGATGGCAGGCTTGCCCCGATCAGGGCCGCCAATGGCGCGATAAAGGCTATTCCGGGGCGCCAGCCGTTTATTTCCTGCCGTTGTACCGTCATAGTTGGTGCCGATAACATTCGAGTCGGGGGACGCTGGACGCAACCTAAAGCCGTGCTTGTTGGCATCCGGTTAAGGCCGCGGCCATGATTTCGATACCCAGGGGTATTTTCATGATTTTCGCCTCACGCCTTGCAGCGGTGACGCTGGCCGCGATGATGTGCTGGACCGTGCCCGCCTTCGCGCAGCAACAGGCCGAGCCGGAGCCGCCGCCTCGCGCGCCCGCCGCCAGCACCTATGGTCCGGACGAATTGACCAGCGCCGGACACCGGTTTTTCGGCAACGTGTCGCGCGGCCTCGCCTCGGTGATCGAGCGCGCGGTCAGCCAGTGGGGGCTGCCCAACGGTTACATTCTCGGCGAGGAGGGCTCCGGCGCCTTCGTCGCCGGACTGCGCTACGGCGAAGGCACGCTCTACACCAAGAATGCCGGCGATTTGCGCGTCTACTGGCAGGGTCCTTCGGTCGGCTTCGACTGGGGCGGCGACGGCGCGCGCACCATGACGCTGGTCTACAACCTGCCCGCCACCAGCGCGATCTACCAGCGCTTTGCCGGCATCGACGGCTCTGCCTATATTATCGGCGGTTTCGGGATGACCGCGCTGACGGCGAACAACATCGTGCTGGTGCCGATCCGTTCCGGTCTCGGGCTGCGGCTCGGCGCCAATATCGGCTATCTCAAATATACCCCGCGCGCGACCTGGAACCCGTTCTGATCCGGCTTTCCCCGCCGGGAACGGTTTTCCGGTTACCGATTCACGTTAACGCGGCATTGGGCTGGCCTTTCCCCCGCCGCCCATGGCATTGTCATCCATAGTGTTTTTCCAGTGGGGAGTTACCATTCATGGTCGAACCGATCATGTATCTGGCGATCGGTTTTCTGGTCTCGATGCTGTTCGGGCTGATGATTGTGCCGCTGGTGCATAACCGCGCGGTGCGGCTGACGACGAGGCGCCTGGAGGCGGCGACGCCGCTGTCGATGGCCGAAATCCAGGCCGACAAGGACCAGCTGCGCGCGGAATTCGCGATGTCGGCGCGGCGGCTGGAGATGAGCGTCGATCAGCTCAAGAACAAGACCACCAGCCAGCTCGCCGAACTCGGCAAGAAATCCGATGCGATCAATCGCATGAAGCTCGAGCTTGGCGAAAAGAACGCCACGATCTTCTCGCTCGAGGCGCGCGAGAAGGCGGTCAAGGAGCAGTTGCGGGCCACCGAAGAGGAATTTTCCAGCAAGACCGAAGCGCTGCGCGCCGCCGACCAGGCGCTGAAGGACAAGCAGAGCGAGCTTGCCAGGCTCAACACCGAATTGTCGGACCGTTCGATGATGGCGGAAAGCCGCCAGGTCGAGCTGGTCGCGGTGCGCGCCCAGATCGATCAGCTCAAGAACCGGGTCGGCGACGCCGAAAAGGAATTCGCCGCCACCCAGGCCCGGCTCGAACAGGAGCGCGGCGAGTCCGAGAAGGCCACAAGCGAGCTCAACGCGGCGCGCAGCCGCGTGGAAAATCTCAGCCAGCGGGTCACCGATCTCGATCGCCAACTGATCGTCCAGGTCAAGGAAGCCGAAATGCTCGGCAACCGCGTCACCGATCTGGAAGCGCGGCTTGCCACCCAGGGCAAGATGCTGGCCGAGCGCGACTTCGAGAACAATCAATTGCGCCAGTCGCATCAGGCCGCCGAGCGCGTCGCGCAGGAATTGCGCAACGAGATCGCCGCCCTGAGCAGCGGCGGCAAGTCGCCGGTGATCGAAAAACTGCGCGCCGAAAAGGCGGCGGTCGAGGAGCAGCTGCGGACCGCGCGCGACGAGCGCGCCAAGCTGCAGCGCGACATCAATGCGATCCAGCAGCAGGCCGAAAGCTCATGGGCGACCGAGCGCATGGAAAATGCGCTGTTGCGCGAACGCATCAACGATATCGCCGCCGAGGTCGCCAAACTGGCGATGCAGCTCGAGGGGCCGAATTCGGCGATCGAGGCCATGCTGGCCGCCGAACCGGTCGCGCCGGCCAAGGTCGCGCGCGCCGTCAACGGCGCGGCCGCCAATGGCGCCGCCGCCGAGGGCGGCGGGACGCTGGCCGACCGCATCCGGGCGCTGCAGTCCCATGCCTCCCGCGCCCGCCAGCCGGGCTGAAGCTTTTCGGCACGGGTTTGACACGACAGCTTGACACCGGTGCCCCGCACTTCGTAAATCGCGGGCTCTGACGAAGTGCATGGTTCGATCGGAGCCTGTTTTCAGGTCTTTGATCCTGCACGACAATCCCGGGCGCATAGCTCAGCGGGAGAGCGTTCCCTTCACACGGGAGAGGTCCAAGGTTCGATCCCTTGTGCGCCCACCATAAATGCAGGGTTTCTGCACCCTAGCCGTTTTTTCCCACAGAGGCGTCTCACACAACGGGCATTTATTTGGCGGCTTCGCACT
>Ga0302193_10004914_pt1 | contig 10507 bp, 7 predicted proteins | sample II_Bog_E3_3_FD_200228 | JGI IMG/M metagenome (GOLD analysis project Ga0302193, IMG submission 200228) | Peat permafrost microbial communities from Stordalen Mire near Abisko, Sweden - II_Bog_E3_3 | ecosystem: Environmental > Terrestrial > Soil > Wetlands > Peat | place: Sweden: Abisko, Stordalen...
GGTGTCATGGTGGCGTAATCGACGCCGCTGGGCTTGATGACGACGAGTGGCTCGGCGCCGGTGCGGTCGATGCCGCTGGCGTTGCCCCAGGTGTGCGGCGCGAGGCCGCGGCGGGCAATCTCCTGGTTGGCGTGGAGGACCTGTTGGCGAAGGTCAGCGAGCAGCATGACGGATTCTCCGAATCGGTGTGGTATGGAAAGCGTTTACCTGAGAAGTGTACAGCGTCCCGCGGTTGGCTGTCAGCCGTCGAGCGCTTGAGCGATTCTATTGCGCCGGATCGACGAGAAATTGCTCCAACTTGCCGTCCGGGTAGGTGTAGGTGGTCAGGCTCAGGCGGCGGCTGGGATAGACGATCTGGAAGGCGCGGAAGGTCATGCCGCCGCGCAGCTCGGTGGCCGTCTGGTGGAAGAGGAGCGGCTCGCCGAGCGGGCCGAGGCTGGCCTGGAAATCGCCGATGGTCTCCGCGCTGAAGTAGTCGTTCAGATTGGGAGCGAGCAGGCTGCGGTCGATCTGGCCTTTTTGCAGGCCGCGATAGATTGCCAATGCCTGGCGCTCTTCATCCGTCTCATTCTTGTTGCCGGCGACGGTGCCAACGATCAGGCTGGCGATCTGGCCGGCTCCGCCAGCCATGTGGTTGGTGAGCACGGCGACGGCGACGCCGTCATCGATGAGCACCGAGTTCTGCGCCACGAAGCCAGTCACCTCACCGCCGTGCGTGATCGCGCGATGGCCGTTATCTTGGCCTACATCCACGCCCAGGCCGTAGTGGGAGCCTTTGCCGTCTTTGAACATCTGTTCGTAGCTGGCGGGCTTCAGGATGGACCGCGCCAGCAGGCTCTCGTCCCACAGGGCCAGGTCGTGGGCAGTCATGGCCAGCTCGCCAGCGGCAAACATCCAGCCGCGGCCCTCCTTGGGCGCCAGGCGAAGCGGGCCGAGGGCGTTGCGGATGTAGGGCGTGGCGTCGGGCGCTGTGAGCTTCGCCTCGTCGGAGTTCCAGACCGACTTCATGCCCAGGGGATGGAAGATGTGCTCGCCGAGAAAGTCCATTAGCGTTTCTCCGCTGACTTTTTCGACGATCAGGCCGGCGATGACGTAGTTGGTGTTGGAGTATTGCCATTGCGTGCCGGGCTCGAAGTCGAGCGGTTTTTTGGCCCAGGTGTCGATGATCTGCTGTGCGGTTTCGGGCTTCATCATGGGCGTCATGAGGTAGTCCTCGGGCCAGTAGTCCTGGTAGCCGGAGGTGTGGGAGAGGATCTGGCGGATGGTTACGTCGTTGCCGCGGGTGAGGCCGGGGATGTACTTGCCGACGGCATCATCGAGCGAGAGTTTTTTCTCTTCCTGGAGAAGCAGGATGGCAGCCGCTGTAAATTGCTTTGAGATGGAGCCGATGGAGTAGCGCATGTCTGGCGTTGCATTGACGGCAGGGGTTGGGCCGTCAGCGAGGCGCGCAAAGCCATAGGCGTGGGTGTAGACCAGCTTGCCGTGGTCGAGGACGGCGATGGAGGCCGAGGGGATGCCGCGCAGTTCAAGCACCTGGGCGGCGATGCGATCGATGCGGGCTTTGACGGCGGGGTCGAGGGTGTCGACGGTTTGCGCTGATGCTGCGCCGATGCCGGCGAGCGCGAGAAGGGAAAGAGCTGCGCCCGGAAGAAAGGGGTGAAAGTGTCTCATCGCCGTGGCTCTCCTTGGATTTGCCGGTGTGTGATCGGATTCTGACGTTCGCCGCATCGCCTGGGGCGTCTCGCACCAAAATACCAGCCGGGGCTGAGGTGCGATAGGCTGGGCATGGGCGCGAGCAGTGAGCGCGGCCCGAAGTTGGAACTGAATCGGGAGGCAGGATGGAGCGGTTGCTTGCGGGGCACAGGCGGTTTCTGGCGGAGGCGTTTCCGGGGCGGAGAGGGCAGTTCAAGCTGCTGGCGGACAGGCAGCAGCCGGAGACGCTTTTCATCACGTGTGCCGACTCGCGCATTGTGCCGGATCTGATTCTACAAACGCAGCCGGGAGACCTGTTTATCTGCCGCAACGCGGGCAACGTGATTCCGCGCGCGGGCGAGCCGGCGGGCGGCGTGTCGGCCACGATTGAGTATGCGGTGGAGGTACTGAGAGTGCGGCACCTGATCGTCTGCGGGCACTCGGACTGCGGGGTGATTCGGGCGCTGATGAATCCGGCTTCACTGGCCGGCCTGGACAGCGTGAAAGACTGGCTGCACCATGTGGAGCCGGCGTGGCAGTATGTCGGTGAGGTGGAGCGCAACGCCGAGGAACTGACCCGCCACACGGCGCTGACGCACGCCAACGTGCTGGTGCAGCTGGATAATCTGCGCAGCCACGGCTACATCGAGCGGGCGGTGGACGAGGGGCGGCTGCAGGTGCATGGGTGGTACTACGACATTTTGAGTGGACGGATTGAGCAATTCGACGAGAGCAGCGGACGATTCCTGGCGCTGGTGGAGTAGGGTTGCGCGTCCATCGGGAGGTCTCCTGGGCGCAGGCAGATCGGATCGTCGTTGGGGCGGATTGCCTCTTAACCGGCCGGTGGCCGACTCTTCAGCGGGACCTTTCAACATGAGAAATCCCCAAAAATATAGAAAGTTGCTTCTCTTTCCGCGCTCAGGAGTGTGCAAGAACCTGCGCTAAGTCCCCCGAAAATTTCCACAATCGATTGGTTTGAAATGGATTACGTCTGGGTGTCGAATTGCATTGGTTCTGCCAAGCAATCCACCCCTGGAGGTCTGCCTGTGATCAAACCCTGCACACGAGCACTTTGTGCGTTCTCATTGCTGTCCCTTGCTCTTGGTTATGCGACGATGGCGCACTCCCAAAGCCGAAGCCGCCTGATCGTCGATGCCGTTGACGAGAATGACCGCGTAACCCTGGCCGGCAATACGCGGCAGGAAGCAGTTCCTGCCAACGATCACGGCAGAGTTTCCGATGACACACCCTTGAAGGGCCTGCAAGTGGTTCTACGGCGGTCTGCGGAGAGCGAGGCCGCGTTACGGGACACCATCAGCGAGCTGCACAATCCGAAGTCGGCTTTGTTTCACAAGTGGCTTACCAATGCGGAGATTGGTCAGAAATTCGGTCCTTCGGACGAGGACATTGAGACGGTGAAGGATTGGCTGGCGTCCGCCGGTTTTCACGTCAATCTTGTTTCCCCCGACAAGATGGTCATTGAGTTCGAGGGCGATGCGGGCCACGTGGCGCGCGCGTTCCATGCTCCAGTCCACAATCTGCTGGTCGACGGCCGGTCGCACATTGCCAACATGACCGATCCCAGCATGCCGGCGGCTCTGGCGCCGCTGGTCGCGGGAGTTGCGAAGCTCAACGACTTCATGCCGCGCACGCTGAATGTGCACCGCGCCGCTGCCGGATCCGGGATCAGGAACGGGAACGCAGGAGGCGGGTATTTCTTCATCGGCTCCGCCGACCTGGCCACCATTTACAACTTCAATCCACTATTCGCGGCGGGGATTACCGGCAAAGGGCAGACGATCGTGGTGATTGAGGACACCAATCAATACAACGCGGGCGACTTCACGATTTTCCGCAAGGTGATGGGTCTGAGCCGCACCTATCCTTACGGCACGATGACTCAGGTTAACCCGGCGGGTGCGGCCGATACCTGCGCGAATCCTGGAGACAACTCAGACGACACGGAAGCAGCCATCGATGTTGACTGGGCCACTTCCGCTGCGCCCAATGCGGCGATCGTGAGCGCGGCGTGCGCCGACACGGTTCAATTCGGCGGCTTCCTGGCCATGGCCAACCTGCTGACGGAGGCGACTCCGCCCAAGATCATCAGCATCAGCTACGGTGAATCGGAAGCGAACGATGGCGCCGCGCAAAATCTTTACATCAACAACCTCTATCAGTCGGCGGTCGCCGAGGGTGTGTCGGTATTTGTCTCTTCCGGCGATGAGCTGGCGGCCAGCTCCGACAACGGCAACGTGGCCACTCATGGCATCACCGTGAGCGGTTTTACCTCGACACCGTACAACATTTCCGTTGGCGGCACGGATATGGCGGCCGAGCCGCTGGGCGAGTTGTCCACGTACTTCAACTCGACGAATGGAGCCAACTTTCTGAGCGCGGTCTCCTATGTGCCGGAGACCCCGTGGAACGATTCCTGTGCCGGTTCCCTGGTCGCCGCCTATGTCGGATTGCCGCAGATTGGATCTTCGAGCGTGTGTAATTACGACGGAGGCACGCTGGCAAGCAACAACGGATTGCTGAACGCGTCCGGCGGCAGCGGTGGCCCCAGCGGGTGCGCCACTGGCACCTCTGCCAACAGAGGAGTCGCAAACGGAACCTGCGCAGGCTATCCCAAACCCACATGGCAGAGCGTGTTCGGTAACCCGGCGGACGGGGTTCGCGATATCCCCGACGTGTCGTTGATGGCGGGCAACGGTTTGTGGGGCGTGTATTATGCGGCCTGTATCTCGGACCCCAGGGACGGGACAGCCGCCCAGGGCTTTGAGCCCTGCGGACCCAACCCTGCCACCTGGGCCGGCTTTGGGGGCACGTCGGTTTCAAGCCCGATATGGGCTGGCATCCAGGCGCTTGTGAACCAGAAGACGGGCCAAAGCTGGGGCAATTCGAACACCGTTCTCTACGCGCTGGGCAATGCCGAGTACGGCAGCAGCGGTGACGCTGCCTGCAACTCCACACTCGGCAACGCCATTGGCAAGAGTTGCGTCTTTAACGACGTAACCCTGGGCGACAACGCAGGCGCTTGCGATGCCGGCAGGAGTGGGACGTTCAACTGCTATCTCGATGGCGCCAAGTACGGAATTCTTTCTGTCTCCAACAGCACCGAGGAAGAGGCTTATCCCGCAACTCCTGGCTGGGACTTCCCATCCGGGCTTGGCACCGCCAACGCCGCCAACATCGTGAATTCATGGACCGCGGCTGTTGCGAGCATCAAGCCCGCTTCAATCACCGAGAAGTAGCCAACCGACTGCCGCTGCAGAGAGGAAAAATCAAAATATGCGTAAATCCATCAGCATCATCGCAGTAATTTTCGCGGGACTGCTCGGTTCTCCGTGGGCCAAGGCGGACTCGTGCAACGGCGTCTCATCCGGTGCTAACCTGATTCAGAACTGCTCCTTTGGATCGGGCACCCTCTCCAGTTGGTCCGGCACAGCCACGACTGACGGCTGGTCCGGTGTTGATACGGGAGACCCGTTGGCGATCGGCTCAACCCCGTACAACGGCCTTACCTACGAGGCCTATCTGGGAAACATTGGGGCGACGGACACACTGTCGCAAACGTTCGCCACCACGGCCGGCGAACACTACACGATTGAGTTCGCTCTTCTGAATGACACGACTGGGGGCGGGGAATATCCAAACAGTTTTGTCGCAACCTTTGGGGGTGCAACGCTGTTGTCCGAGGTCAACACGGCTGCGGACGGATACACGCTGTACACCTACAAGGAAATTGCAACCGGTAGCTCCACAACCTTGACGTTCACCGAAGAGAACAACCTGGGTGACTTTGAACTCGATTCCGTGAGCGTTGCGCAAACCCCGGAGCCGGAGAGCTTTCTGCTCCTTGGCACAGGCTTGATCGCGCTCGCGGGTGCGGCACGCCGCCGCTTCAGCCGCTGATGTCAGAAACCTTTGGCAACTCACCTGGGACACTCAGACTGCGCTGTCAATGAAGGCAGTGCCGATTCGAGGGGGTGAATGCAGGGAGGGAGGGCCGGGTCCGCCTCAGGAATTGCTTCCTGGGCAGACCCGGCCCGTTTTTGTTGCGGCAATTTGGGAGGGGGGTTATTGCGGAGGACTTGAGGCGCCGGCGAGACTGCTGTTGTCTGACGCCTGCTGATTGGATGCACTTCCCGCCGGGGATATCTGGGAAGGCTGGGTGGCCGGCAAATTCTGCGATTGCGCGCCCGGAGCGCTGGGCTCGATTCCGATTGCGGCGCCGGAGACGACCAGCTCGACGCGCCGATTGTGGGCACGGCCGTCATTGGTTGAGATATCGGCGACCCGGTCGCTCTTGCCGCAGCCCTGTGCAGTGACGATAGCTTCGGCAACGCTCTGCGAGACCAGATAGTCGCGCACGCCGCCGGCGCGCTGTTCCGACAGCTTCTGGTTGTATTCATCGGAGCCGATGTTGTCCGTGTTCCCGTCCACCTGTAGCTTCAGGCCGGGATAGGCAATCAGAATTCCCAAGACTTTGGCCAGCTTTTCGCGGGCTTCCGGCTTTGCCGCGCCTGTCGCGGAGGGCAGAAGGCTGGTTCCCTGCAAGCCGGCCGGGGGAATGGGCACGGCGTTGGACTGCATCGGCGCGGGCTGCGGCTCCACTGGGGCCACGGCACCGGCTGGCTGGGGAGGGACGGACGTGGTGGGATTGGCTTCCTGCGCGCCGCCAAGCGCTCCCAGACCGAGCAAGGACAGGAGCCAGAGATGGCCGAGATTGGTGAGAGTGCGCTGGATCATGTGAGTTTCCTTCTTTCAGAGGGGTCGAACATTGCCATTTCCGAGGCGAAGCATGAAGCCAAAGGCGGCACAGGTGTACCGGTGCAGATAGATGCCTAGCCATTTTGTGGAGTTGTCTGAGGGCAATTTACTTACCGCGAGGAAGGAACCTGGGCGGGTGTTTGGTGATCGCGCAGAAAGAGGCCGATCGAAGACCGCCCGCGCCAGCCTCGTTCTATACTTGCGCTCCGGCCTCTGCCGCCGCCGCGGAGGCCGATGATGTCCCCAGCAGCTCGCACCGACCCCTTTATGGCACAGAACTTCCTCGTCGTCATCGGTGACGGCGAGCCCACCGCCGTCAGTGAAGTCCTGGGGCTGGAAGCCGCCATCGACGTGGTGGAATACCGCACCGGAAACCTGGCCGACAACAGCCCCACCAAGCTGGCCGGCCTCAATCGCTATGCGAACGTCACGCTGCGCCGCGGCCTGACCCAGGACCTGACACTGTGGTCCTGGATGAACAGTGGCCTTGGCGGTGCGCTGGTGCGCCAGACCGTCGCCATCACGCTGCGCGACCAGCAAGACAACCCGGTCCTGGTGTGGCAACTGAAGAACGCCTGGGCGTGCAAGTGGACGGGACCGATGCTCAGCGCGAAGTCCAGCGAGGTGGCCATCGAGTCGCTGGAGATTTGCCACGAGGGCATAGAGCTGGTGTCTGCCGGATAGGGTGCGGATGGCGCGCGAAGCTGAACGGACCGCGTCCTCAATGGATGGCTACGCGGCCGCCTCTGCCTTGCGCGTCAGCGTCAGCACGGTGATGTCGTCGTCCTGGCCGAAGTTGACGGCGGCCTGCGCGGCCTGTTCGGCGGTGGGGTTGGTGGCGAACAGAGCCTTCAGCCGGTCGAAGCTGTAGAGTTCACCGGACTGACTGCGCGCTTCGAGCAGCCCGTCGGTGTAGAGGGCCAGCTGGTCGCGCTCGTTCAGCTTGAGGCGCGTCTCTTCAAACACAGCGGTGGGCGTGATGCCCAAGGGGAGTGCGCCGGGGAAGGCCACCTCCTGGGCGTTGACGAAGGGCGCGGGATGGCCGGCGCAGGCGAGCGTGCAACTGCCGTCTCGATCGAGGCGCAGGGCGATGGCGGTGGCGAAGCCGCCCTGGAGGCGGCCGCTCAGGCGGCGATTGAGGCCGGAGAGAATCTCCGCGGGGCTGGAGGTGGTTTCGGCCAGGGTGCGCACTGCGCCCACGATCATGGAGACGGCCATGGCCGCGCGCAGCCCCTTGCCGCTCACGTCGCCCAGCACGATCAGCGTCGATCCGGACCCGGTGTTTTCGCCTTCCAGCGGCCCGTTCTCCAGGGGAATGATCTGGAAGAAGTCGCCGCCCACCTCCTGCGCGGGCCTATAGGAGCTGGTGAGGGTAAAGCCGGCCAATGCGGGCAAGCGCTCCGGCACCAGCACCTGCTGCAGCTCGCGCGCGTTCTGAATCTCCTGCTCCAGGCCAGCCTGGCGATGGCGCTCGGCAATCGAGTAGCGGATGACCGCGTAGACGATGGAGAGAAACAGTAGGGTGCGAATCGTCGTCAGCAGGTTGATGGGACTGCCATTCAACGAGAAGAGCGGCGCGCTTACGGTTGCCGCGACGGTCCAATGGGTAAAGCGAACGCCCTGAATGGCGATGTTGGTGACCGCGTAGACCATGGCGCTGAGAAAGGCGAAAGCGGCGACGGTCCAGCGGGCGGAGTCGAGGCGCTGCCGGCGAAGGACCGCAAAAATCACCAGGATGACGGGAACGATCTCGGCGACGATGAGGGGCACGGTGAGGACCGCATCGGCGACCTGGAACTGGAGGTCGCCCAGGACCGACGGATAGAGCACGCCTGTTACGCCATCGCAAACGCCGCCGATGAGGACGACGATGGCTGTGATGCGTGTGAAGCGAACCACTTTTGGTTGATCGTGGAGCTGCAGCAGCCAGAGCAAGAGAAACCACTGCGAGATTTCCCGAATTTGAATCTCGGTCTGGAGAGCGAAGTTCAGCCAGGACGAGGAATATTGAATATGCAGGCCGCGGAAGAAGAGCTCGACGAGCGGGGTGAATGCGAACACTGTCATCCAGAAAATGAGCCACTGGTTGCGGTCGCGCAGCCACGCTACGAGGCTGAGTAGAGCGACGAGGGTGTAGAGCGAGGCGAGGCCGAAGGTGAACTGCTGGCGGCGCAGCCACTGATAGTCCAGGACGGTTTTTGCCGCGGCAATGGCCTGCGGACCGCCGATCTGCGGCATGGCAAGAAAACCGCCGATTGCAGCGGTGCCGTTGGAGGCAGGCGGCAGCGTCCAAACGCGGACGGCGAGTACGCCGGTTCGCGCCCGGCCCAGGCCGTACGTCTGCGCCGGCGAGCCAGCCCATTGAAGCAGATCAGGAGGCATGCGCCCGAAATGGCCGACCTCCACGCCGTTCCAGTAGAGCTGATAGACGCCGTCGATGGCGGGGATCAGCAGCGCCACGTCGGGTGAGGCGCCGGGGGCGGGGGTGATGGAGACGGATCGCCGGTACCAGGCGTAGCCGTGGTAGCTGGGATGGCCTTGCGCGCCCCAGGTCTTGTCGGCGGTGAGCTGCTCCCAACCCGAGTCGTCGAAGGAGGGGCTGGCCCAGGACCCGTCGTCGCCCACGTGGAACTGCCAGGGGCCATCGAGGGGAGCGGCGCCTTTGCCCAGGCCATCGAGCACAAGCGTGCGCGCGGCGGGGATTGACGGCGCGGGAGCCTGTGCAGCGCAGGCGAGGCCAGACGCAGCGGCCACCAGGATCAAAACGTGCAGACCAGGTAAACGCAAACGATGGGGAAGCATTCAGGAAGCATACTCCATGCCTATGGCCCTGAAAAAGCAGAGGGTTTTGACGGCCGAGACAAATGCTATCAGTGCATGCCTTGCGGTGGGGCGGCGTGTTTTTTGGGCTTTTTGAAGAGCCAGGTGGCTCCGGCGCAGAAGAAGGCCAGCAGCGCGGTCCAGCGGAAGACGTCGACGTAGGCCATGAGGGCGGATTGCTGCTGCATGAGGCCGTAGAGCATGCCGAAGGCGCCGCCGCGGGCCTGCGCCGGGCCAATGTGGTGGGCGAGGTAATGCCCCAGAGCGGCCGATTTTTGCTGCAGCATGGGGTTCGACGGGGAGATTTGCGCGCCGATCTCGTTCTGGTGGAGGGCGGCGCGGCGGATGAGCGCGGTGGTGGCCATCGAGATTCCAATGGACCCGCCGATGTTGCGCAGCATGTTGAAGAGGCCTGTGGCGTTGCCCATCTCCTCGCGGGGGATGGTGGAGGTGGCCATGGTGGCCAGGGGTACAAAGACGAAGCTGAGCGCGAAGCCGGTGAGGGTGATGGGGACGAGCAGCGTGTAGGGGCCGATGTCGAGATTGACCGTGCCGAAGACCAGGGCGCAGATGCCGAAGACGAGAAATCCGCTGCTGAGAAGGATGCGCTGATCCATACGTGAACCGAGAAACCCTACGACAGGAGAACCTATGAAAGAGCCGATGCCGCGCGGGCCCACGACCAGGCCGGCAGTGAAGGCGGTGTAGCCCAGTACCTCCTGGTAATAAAGGGGCAGGATGGCGATGGTGATGTAGATGGCCATGCCCAGCATGGCGATCATGAAGCAGCCGGTGCGGAAGTTGCGGTCTTTGAGGATATGCAGATCGACCAGGCCCTTGGGATGTGTCCAGGAGTGCCAGATCCAGCCGATGAGCGAGACAATGAGCGCGGCCACTGCCCAGCGCACCCAGATGGCGCCGAACCAGTCGTCTTCCTGGCCCTTGTCGAGGACGATTTGCAGTGCGCCGGTCCAGACCACGAGCAGGCCGAAGCCGATGTTGTCGAAGGGGCTCCACTTGGCGTTCTTGATGTAGGGCGGGTCGTGGACGAAGCGGCTGATGAGGATGACGGCGAGGATACCGACGGGGATGTTGATGTAGAAGGCATAGCGCCAGCTGAAGGTGTCGGTCAGCCAGCCGCCCAGCGTGGGGCCGAGGACCGGGGCAAGCACGATGCCCAGTCCATAGGCGGCCATGGACATGGAGCACTTCTCGACCG
>Ga0302193_10004930_pt1 | contig 10485 bp, 9 predicted proteins | sample II_Bog_E3_3_FD_200228 | JGI IMG/M metagenome (GOLD analysis project Ga0302193, IMG submission 200228) | Peat permafrost microbial communities from Stordalen Mire near Abisko, Sweden - II_Bog_E3_3 | ecosystem: Environmental > Terrestrial > Soil > Wetlands > Peat | place: Sweden: Abisko, Stordalen...
CTCCAGGGCCTTCTGCATGATGGCGGCCCGGTGGGGGGCAGTCCTGGGCAGATCGGCCAGGTGGTTGGCCAGCTCCATGAGGCTGCTCACCAGGGTGTTGAACTGGTAGCGGTGGCTCAGGTCGTCGGTCACCTTGTGCAGGGTCTGGTGGATTTTCACCAGCAGGGCCTTCTCCTCGGTGCTGAGCAGCTCCTTGGCCGGGATCGGGTCGGCCGAGAGTTCATGGTTCTCCACCATCCGGGTGACCCGCTTCAGGAAGCGGGTGGCCCCTTCGATGCCTTCGAAGCCGGTCCAGTCGATCTCCTTCTCGATGGGGGCGGCGAAGATCATGAACAGCCGCAGGGCGTCCACGCCGTAGGTGGCGATGACCTCATCGGGATCGACGATGTTGCCCTTGGACTTGGACATCTTGGAACCGTCCTTGAGGACCATGCCCTGGCAGATGAGCTTCTTGAAGGGCTCGTCTCCGCTGACCATGCCCAGGTCGCGCATCACCTTGTAGAAATAGCGCGCATAGATCAGGTGCATGGTGGCGTGCTCGATGCCGCCGACGTAGAGGTCCACCGGGCTCCAGGCGTCCGCTTCGGCCTTGGCGAACGGCTGCTGGTCGTTCTTGGGATCCAGGTAGCGCATCCAGTACCAGCTGGAGTCCACGAAGGTGTCCATGGTGTCGGTCTCCCGCCGCCCGGGCCCGCCGCACTTGGGGCAGGTGCAGGTCAGGAACGACTTGGAGGTGGTGAGCGGGGAGGCTCCCTTGCCCACGAAGGCCACGTCCTCGGGCAGCCGGACCGGAAGGTTCGCTTCCTTTTCCGGAACCACCCCGCAGGCCGGGCAGTGCACCGTGGGAATGGGCGTGCCCCAGTAGCGCTGGCGGGAAAGGCCCCAGTCCTTCAGCTTGAAGGTGACCGCCTTCTCGGCCCGGCCGGCCAGCTTGGCGACCATGGCGTCCACCGCCGCGTCGCTGGTCAGGCCGGTGAATTCTCCGGAGTTGATCAGGATGCCGGGCTCCCATGGGTTTTCGCTCTCGATCACCTTGGGGATGGCGATGCCGTATTTCTCGGCGAACTCCAGGTCCCGTTCGTCGTGGGCCGGCACGCCCATCACCGCGCCGGTGCCATAGTCCATGAGCACATAGTTGGCGGCGAACACCGGGATCTTCTCGCCGGTGAACGGGTGGATGGCCTCCAGGCGGGAGCGGTAGCCCAGCTTCACGTCGCTGGTGAGGCGCTCTTCCCGGCTCTGGCCGGCCACCATGGCGCAGAACTCCGCCAGCCCGGGATCGGTTGCCGCCGCCTGCTTGATGAAGGGATGCTCGGTGGACAGGGCCATGAAGGTCACCCCGTAGAGGGTGTCCAGGCGGGTGGTGAACACCTGCACCTCGCTGCCGTCGGCCAGATCGAAGCTCAGGCGGGCCCCCACCGACTTGCCGATCCAATGGCGCTGCATGGCCTTGACGTTCTCCGGCCAGTCCAGCTGGTCATGGCCCGAGAGCAGTTCCTCGGCATAGCGGGTGATGGCGAAGAAATACTGTTCCATGGGCTTCTGCACCACCGGTGAACCGGTGCGCTCGTCCTTGCCGTCCACCACCTGCTCGTTGGCCAGCACCGTGCCCAGGGCCTCGCACCAGTTCACGTTGCGCATGGCCCGGAACACGTCCCCCCGCTCCCACATCTTGATGAAGAACCATTGGTTCCAGCGGTAGTACTCGGGCAGGTAGGAGGCGATCTCCCGGTCCCAGTCATAGCTGATGCCCATCTTCTGGATCTGGCCCTTCATCTCCTGGATATTGGCCCGGGTCCACACGGCCGGGTGGATGCCGTTCTTGATGGCGGCGTTCTCCGCGGGCAGGCCGAAGGAATCCCAGCCCAGCGGGTTCATCACCTTGTCCCCGCGCATGCGCCGGAACCGGGCCACCACGTCGCCCAGGGTGTAGTTGCGCACGTGGCCCATGTGGATGCGGCCGCTGGGGTAGGGCAGCATCACCAGCATATAGAAGGTCTTGTCCCCCGGCGCAAGCTCCGCGGCGGTCGGCGCGCGGAAGGCGCGGGCCTCGGCCCAGCGCTTCTGGATCATGGGTTCCTGCTGCAGGGGCTCGAAAGGCATGGAGGTATCCTTGTGGGTAAACACCTAGTGTAACGGTTAACTCCCCGCATACAAATCATGGTCCGGAAGGGGCCAGACCGCGGCGAGACCCGCCTCCCAGGGCAGGGCCCGGATCCGTCCGAACCGCTGGGGCACCTGGTGGGTTTCGATCAGGTTGCGCCCCGCACGGTCGTCCATTCCAGCCAGGGCACCAACGGTGCTAGCGGCTAAATATGGAGTACATTCCATATGCCATTGCGTGCCAGGATCTTCAATGGTTTCAGTCGAATCAGAGGGCCGGATTGGCTCCCCGCACCAGTTGGCCGCAGGCCCCGGCCACATCCTGGCCCCGGCTGCGGCGGACGCTGGCGGTGAGGCCCCGGGCGGTGAGCAGGGCGCAGAGTTCCCCGATCCGGGTTTCAAGCGGGGCTTCGAACCCGGAACCTTCGTGGGCGTTGAACGGGATGAAATTCACCTTGCTGGGGAACTGCCGGGCGAAAGCGGCTAGACGACGACCGTCCTCCAGGCTGTCGGTGACCCCCTTGAGCAGAACGTACTCCAGGGTGATCCGTTCGCCGTGCTCCAGGGGGAACGCCTTCAGCGCCTCGGCCAGGGCCGCCAGATTCCAGGCCCGGTTCACCGGCATGATGCTGGAACGGTACTCATCGGTGGTGGCATTGAGGCTCAGGGCCAACCGGGGTCGCCTGGGGTAGGTGGCCAGGCGCCGGATCCCGTTCACCAGCCCGGAAGTGGAAAGGGTGATGCGCTTGGGCGACAGGCCCATGGCCTTGGGATCGGTGAGCAGGGCGAAGGCGGCCATGACGTTATCGAGATTGTGCAGGGGCTCGCCCATGCCCATGAACACCAGATTGACCGGCGCCGAGGCGGGGTGGCCGTGGGCGTTGAGCATCGCCACCACCTGGCCGGCGATCTCCCCGGGGGTCAGGTTGCGCTTGATGCCCATGAGTCCGGTGGCGCAGAAGGTGCAGCCCATGGCGCAGCCCACCTGACTGGAAAGGCATAGGGTGGTGCGGTCCGCATAGGGCATGTGGACGCCTTCGATCAGGCTCCCGTCCTCCAGCCGGAAGGCGTGCTTGCTGGAGCCGTCGTCCGAGCCGACGGTTTCGTAGAGCTCGGGCCAACGCAGTTCCGTGGCCGCCTCCAGCTTGGCCCGCAGGGCCTTGGACAGGTTGCTGAACTGCTCCCAGCTGGACCACCGCTGCTGATAGAGGCCCTGATAGATCTGCGCGGCCCGGAAGCCGCTCTCCCCGAGCCCGGCCACCAGGGTGCCCAGGGCTGTCATGCCCATGCCCGCGACGTTGGGGCGCGGAGGCTGGGCCAGTTCCGGGGCCGGTCGTTCCCAGGTGTCCATTATTCCAAAGCGATCTTGAAGGTCTTCAGGAAGGCCTTGTCGTCCTCGGACCATTGCCCGCCGCTCTGGTCCAGGGTGAATTCCGCTTCCTGGGCCTGGCCCGGTTCGCCCTGGGCCTCGTCGTCGCTGTCGCTCCGCCGGTGCAGGGCCACCGTGGCCTCCAGCATCAGGGCCATGTCGAAACCGTGGGCCTGGATTTCCTGGACCAGGGCCCGGCTGCTCTCGTCGTTGGCCAGCGCCTTGACCAGCGCCACGCCGAGGCGGTCAACGATCTCTCTCAGGTGTTCAGGGATCTCCATGGCCGTCTCCGCTAGGGAACCTCATTGTAGCCGCATGGCTCAGTTTTTGATCTGCGACCGGGCGCTGCGGATGTGGCTCCAGACGAACCAGCTGGCCCCGGCCAGGGCAAGCACGAACAGGGCCAGGTCGAACCGTTCGAAATAGATCCCCAGGGTGTTCCAGCGTTCGCCGAGAACATAGCCGACCCAGGCCAGCCCCAGGCACCAGGGCAGGCTGCCGAGAAAGGTATAGACGTGGAAGCGGGTGCGATCCATCTTGGCGATGCCGGCGGGAAGGGCGATGAACGTGCGCACCAAGGGCAGCATCCGGCCCAGGATGATGGCCCAGGCACCGAATCGCTCGAAGAAACGGTGGGCCCGATCCATGTGCTCCAGGTTGAGCATGACGTACTTGCCGTAGCGCTCCACCGCCTTGCGGCCGCCCCAGGCGCCCAGCTCGTAGGCCGGGATCGAACCCAGGTTGCAGCCGATGGCGCCGAACAGACCGGCGATCAGGATCTGCAGCACCGGGCTGGTGGTGCCCAGCCCCAGGAAGGTCATTTGGCCCTTGAACGCCATGAAACCGGCAAAGGGCATGATCACTTCACTGGGTAGGGGAATGCAGGCGCTTTCCACCGCCATGAGAAACGTGACTCCCAGCGGTCCGACGGCGGCCATGACGGCAACCATCCAGACGATGAGGGGGGTGAGCAACTTATGAAGCAAGGCGACTCCTGACCATGGAGCCTAACTTTAACCTGGATAGACTGGAGCCATGAGTGAAGACCTGGTCAGGAACCGCAAAGCCCTTCATGCCTTCCACGTGCTGGACACCTGGGAGGCCGGGATCGCCCTGGTGGGCACCGAGGTGAAGTCCCTGCGGGGCGGCCACGGCCAACTGCAGGATGCCTACGTGGACGCCAACGGCAGTGAACTCTGGCTCAAGCAGGCCAATATCAGCCCTTACGTGTTCGGCAACATCGTCAACCACGATCCGCTGCGTCCGCGCAAACTATTGCTGCACCGGGCCGAGATCCACAAGATCACCGCCAAAGTGGAGCGCAAAGGCCTGACCGTGATTCCCCTGGCCATCTACCTGGACGACCGGGGCAAGATCAAGGTCCGGATCGCCCTGGCCGAGGGCAAGACCATGGGCGACAAGCGGGACGCCTTGAAGGAACGGGAACAGAAACGCGAAATGGACCGTATCCGGAAGGGCGATATCAACACATAGAGCCACTTGATGTGGCTCTATGTGTTGATATCGTCGACTTGGAGCCACGCCAGTGGCACCAAGTCGCAGAGACGAGCCACTTGATGTGGCTCCATGTGTTGATATCGTCGACTTGGAGCCACGCCAGTGGCACCAAGTCGCAGAGACGAGCCACTTGATGTGGCTCCATGTGTTGATATCGTCGACTTGGCGCCACGCCAGTGGCACCAAGCTTCAGAACTGCAGGCTCACGGCGAACGAACTTTGGTTCGGCAGGGAACACCCTTCAAGTCATCGCTTGCCCTGATTCCAATGCCGGGCGAGCAGGGAGGGGCCATGCAACGCATGCTGAACAAAGTGCTTCCTGTTTGTCTATGCCTATGGGTCGGCCTCACTCTGGGCTGCGAGAAAAAGGGAGACCAGATCAAGATCGGCGCCGTGGCGACTCTGACGGGAGACGGGGCCAGCTTCGGGATTTCCGCCCGGCGCGGGTTTGAGATGGCCGTGGCGGAATGGAACGGCAACGGAGGCGTACTGGGAAAGCCGATCAAGCTCATCGTCGCCGATGACAAAGGCGATCCCGCCGAGGGGGCTACGGCGGTCACGATGCTCATCCACCAGCGCAAGGTGGTCGGATTATTGGGGCCAGCCATGTCCAACGTCTCATTGGCCGCAGCACCCATCGCCCAGGACGCAAGGATCCCCCTGGTCGCCTCCGCTTCGACCAACATCAAGGTAACCAAGGTGGGAGACTTCATCTTCCGGGCCTGCTTCGTCGATCCGAACCAGGGCAGTGCGGGTGCCGGATTTGCCTTCCATGATCTCAAGACTCGGAAAGCAGCCTGCCTCTTTGATATGGGTAGCGACTATGCCACGGGGATTTCCCAAGTGTTTAAATCCACCTTCGCCCGGTTGGGGGGCGAAGTGGTGGCATTCGAAGGTTATGCTTCAGGCTCTGCGGATTTCAGGGCCCAACTCGCCAAGGCCATCAAGGCTGGCCCTGAGGTCATCTACGCGCCCGACTTTTATGGAAACGCAGCCCTAATCACCCAGCAGGCCAGGGAATTGGGCTTCAAGGGGCCCATGCTCGGCGCTGACGGCTGGGACTCTCCCAAACTCGTCGAGTTGGGAAGGCGCCACATGGAGAACACCTTCTTCTCGACCCATTTTTCCCCGGAAGATCCCAATCCAGCCGCGCAAATCTTTGTCGGATCCTACCAGGCCAAGTATGGTGAACCGCCCGATGGTCACGCCACGACGGGTTATGATGCCGCCACGATCCTGCTGGCTGCCATCCGGGGAGCCGGCACGACGGATGGCCGTGCGGTCAGGGATGCCATCGCCCGGACCAACCTCCGCCTCGTCACGGGTCAGATCACCTTCGATGCCCAGCGCAACCCGATCAAACCCATCGTGTTCCTGGAGGTCAAAGGAGGCCGGCCGGTGCTCCGGACTTCCCCTCCTGCCCCGGGGCCAAGCTGTTTTAGCCCGCCCAAAAGCTGAACGAGGATCAAGCCATCCTCCAATAGGCGAAGCGCAGACCCCCCCCCATGTGGCTGCGTTCGTTCCGCTGCCCGCGCCAAGCGCGGCCAGCGACCCTGACGCAGGTCCGGAACCGGTCCGAAGCCTAGTTGCGCAACTTCATGATGTCCAGGGCGATGACCATGGCCATCAGGGAGGCGAGGACGAAGAAGCCGCCGGTGAGGATACGTTCCTTCATCAGCACCGAGAGATCCTTGCCCCGGATCCGCTCGAACAGGAGGATGGCGGCGTGGCCGCCGTCCAGGAACGGGATGGGCAGGGCGTTGAGCACAGCAAGGTTCATGGAGATGAGCGCGGTGAGAAAGAGGAACTGTGCCAGTCCGGCCTTGGCCGCCCGGCTGCCAGCGCGGACGATGGCGATGGGCCCGCCCACTTCCTTGAGGCTGACCTTGTGGCTGATCAGCTTGCCGAAATTGCCCAGGATCTCCCAGGCCAGGCCGGCGCTGCCCTTCACCGCGAACTTGGCGCCGGTGCCCAGGTCCTTGATCTGGAGGGGTCTGCGGTCGTAGATCCAGCCGCTGCCTTCGAACGCGACGCCCAGCTTGCCCTTGCCGCCTTCACTGTGCAGCACCACCTGGACGGTCCGGGTGGCGCCGTCGCGGTCCAGGGTCACCGGGACGGCGGCACCCGGCCGGGCCTGGATATAGGCGATGGCATCCTCGCTTTTGCTGCCGGGGAAGGCCAGGTCCCCGAACCGCCGGATCTGGTCCCCGGACCGAAGTCCTGCCTCGGCCGCGGCGGTGCCGGGAGTGACGTCCACCACCAGGAGGGGGGAGGGGATCGGGTGCTCGGCGGTGACCCTGGCCTCGTTCAGGCCCAGGCCGAAGAAGATCACCACGGTGATCAGGATGTTGGCCAGGATTCCGCCGGAATAGAAGAACACCCGCTTCCAGGCGGGTTGGGCCAGGAAGCCGTGGGGATCGGCGGCGTCCGGTTCCTCGGGGTTGTACCCGGCGAGCCGCACATAGCCGCCCAGGGGCAGGAGGGAAAGGCGCACGTCGGTTTCGTTCCAGCGGAAGCCCACGAGCCGCCGGCCAAAGCCCAGGGAGAACACGTCCACCGGCATCCCCATCCATTTGGCAACCAGGAAGTGCCCCATTTCGTGGAAGAAGATCAATCCGACCAGCAGGACCACGGGGCCCCAGAAGCCCGCGCCCGGGATGAGGCTGGCAACCAGGAATGCTGGCGCGATGTAGAGGATACGCTTCATGGAAGTCCTTGCGTTGTTTGGGTTTTCAAAGCGGGTGTTGCCGGATCCAAGCCTTGGCCGCGGTTCGGGAACGACGGTCCATATCCATCACCTGCTCTAAAGTGTGGGCCGGTTCAGCCGGGATGCTCGCCAGAACTTCCGCCACGCAGGCCTGGATCTGCCAGAACCCGATCTCCGAAGCCAGGAAGGCGCCCACGGCCTCCTCGTTGGCGGCGTTGAGGATGGCGGGGGCGGTGCCCCCTGCCCGCAGGGCGGCGTAGGCCAGGGGGAGGCATGGGAATTTCAGCGGATCCGGGGTGTCGAAGCTCCAGGCCCGGGCCTGGCTCCAATCGTAGGGAGGCACAGGGCCGGGCAGGCGCTCGGGATAAAGCAGGGTGTACTGGATGGGCAGCTTCATGTCGTTGGCGCACACCTGGAGCTGGTAGGTCCCGTCCCGGAAGCCGGCCATGGCGTGCACCTGGCTCTGGGGATGCACGGTCACCTGGATCTGGTCGGGATCCAGGCCGAACAGGACCGAGGCCTCGATCACTTCCAGACCCTTGTTCATCAGGGTTGCGGAATCGATGGTGATCTTCGGGCCCATTTTCCACGTGGGGTGGTTGAGGGCCTCCTGCACGGTGGCTGCCTTGATCCGGTCCAGGTCCCAGTCCCGGAACGGGCCGCCGCTGGCGGTGATCCGGATCTCGCGCAGTTCGGAGCGGGCACGGCCGGCCAGGAGTTGATGCAGGGCGCAGTGCTCGGAGTCGATGGGCAGCAGTTCTCCGCCGCCGCTATCCAGGGCCTGGCGCATGAGCGCGCCGCCGACCACGAGGCTCTCCTTGTTGGCCACGCACACCCTCAGTCCTGCGCGCAGGGCTGCTTCCACGCTGGCCAGGCCGGTCGCGCCCACCACGGCCGCCACCACGGTGTCAGCGCCGGCCTGGAGCGCGCAAGCCATGAGTCCCTCCATCCCGTGCAGAATGGTTGGCCGGTAGCTGAGTTCCGTAGCCAGCCAGGCGGCATCCTCGGGCCGGGCCAGGGAGACGCAGGTGGGCCGGAAACGCTCACACTGGGCCCTGAACAGTTCCCGGTTGCGCCCGGCGGCCAGGGCGGTGACCGCGAGACGGTCCGGATGGGCCGCGACCACATCCAGGGTCGAGGTGCCGATGGAGCCGGTGGAGCCGAGCAGGGCCAGGTTGCGCATGGCTCAGTTCAGTCCATGGACGAAGTGGACATAGGCATACAGGGCGGGCGCCGCGAACACCAGGCTGTCGACCCGGTCCAGGATGCCGCCGTGGCCGGGAATGGCCACGCCGCCCATGTTGGAGTCCTTCACCCCGGCGCTGCGCTTCCAGGTGCTTTCCACCAGATCCCCCAGCTGGCCGACGGTGCCCAGCAGCAGGCCGATGGCGGCGGCGTCCACGGCGCTCCACTGGGGACAGACCGTAACCTTGACCAGGAAGGCTGCGCCGAGGTTGCCCGCGAAGTTGCCCAAGGCTCCTTCCCAGGTCTTCTTGGGGCTGACCCTGGGCGCCAGCTTGTGCCGGCCCAGCAGGCTGCCCGCGAAATAGGCGGCGGAATCGCCCAGCCAGACGATGAGGTAGAGGGCCAGGATCAGCCGCGCCCCGGTATTGGACAGGGTGGTTTCGGTGAACATGAAGAGCTTCACCTGGAAGCCGAGGCCCAGGCCCAGGTAGAGCGCGCCCATCCAGGTGAGGGCCTGGCTGGTCAGGGCGGTGCCCAGGTCCTTTTCGAACAGGAGCGCGCCGAAATGGATGACGGCGCCGGCACCCGCCAGAGCCAGCCACAGGGGCAGGGGATCGGCGGGATCCAGGCCCAGGAGGAAAAAATGCAGCAGGATGGCCCAGCCGGCCAGCACCCCGGCGGCCAGCGAAGGCCTCTGACCCAGTTTGCGGCCCATCTGGGTGAATTCCCGGACACCCATGAACAAGGCCCCGGCCACGGCCACCAGGAAGATGATCTGGGATCCGGGCCGGTCACCCAGATAGAGCAGGGTCAGGAAGAAGACGGCGAAGACCAGGGCCGTGCCCACGCGCAAGGCGAGGTTCTTGCGGTCCATGGCGGGCCGGGGGGAGGGGGAGGTTTTCAAGGCGGCTCCACTCATATGCCACCGAAGCGGCGTTCACGCTGTCCATAGGCTTCCACGGCCGCCCTCAGTTGGGGACCGCGGAAATCCGGCCAAAGGCAATCCGTCAGATAGAACTCCGCATAGGCGGCCTGCCAAAGCATGAAATTGGAAATGCGCAGTTCTCCGGAGGTGCGGATCAGGAGATCCACATCCGGCACCCCCGCGGTCCACAGGCGCTGGGCCAGGGCTTCCTCGGTGACCTCGGCGGGGCCCAACCCGTCCTCGACGCAGCGCCTGGCGGCCTGGGCCAGTTCCATGCGGGACCCGTAGTTCACCGCCAGGTGGAAGACCATCCCCGGGTGTGCCGCGGTCTCGGCTTCCAGGCCCTTCAGGTCCTTGAGGATCCCCGCCGGCAACCCTTCCTCCGAGCCCAGGTGATGGAACCGGATGCCCTTGGAACGCAGCTTGGGCAGGAACATCCGCAGGTAGATCCGCAAGAGGGCCATGAGCATGGTCACTTCCAGCCCCGGGCGCTTCCAGTTCTCGGTGGAGAACGCATAGAGCGTCAGGTGTTCGATCCCCAGATCCGAAGCCGCCTCCAGGATCTCCTGGACGGCGTGCACCCCGGCCTTGTGTCCCTTGATCCGCGGCCACCCCCGCTGGGCGGCCCAGCGGCCATTGCCGTCCATTATAAGGGCGACGTGGCGCGGCGCGCTCATT
>Ga0302193_10004934_pt1 | contig 10481 bp, 7 predicted proteins | sample II_Bog_E3_3_FD_200228 | JGI IMG/M metagenome (GOLD analysis project Ga0302193, IMG submission 200228) | Peat permafrost microbial communities from Stordalen Mire near Abisko, Sweden - II_Bog_E3_3 | ecosystem: Environmental > Terrestrial > Soil > Wetlands > Peat | place: Sweden: Abisko, Stordalen...
TATTTTTGCAAATCGGTGCGACAGATCTTGATCGCACCGCGCCTTGCCGCGCAATTAACTTGCTGAAACCCGGCACCAGCCGGCAATTAGTTGCGGGAGCGGGGACTTGCCGCAACCGAGATATCCGCCTTTGCCGCAACTGAACGGGCTCAAAAATGCTTAACAGCCAGCGAATTTTCGTCGACGCGGTCAGGAAGTACTGCGGCGAACACGGCATCGGGATCGACATCAGATCGCAGGGCTGGCTGATCGTGATGCAGCGGGGAGCGCACCGGCACCTGACCTTCGGCTATGATGTCGGACTGAACAGTGCGGTGGCGCATCGCATCGCCAACGACAAGGCGGCGACGGCGGAAGTCCTCGAAGCGAGCGGCGTCGCCTGCGTTCCGCACACGCTGTTCCTCAGTCCGGAAATGAGTGAGTACGTCCCGCCGCAGCGGTCGTGGCAGGGCATGCTGGCGCTGCTCGAGCAACATCGCGATGGCATCGTCGTCAAGCCCAACGAGGGCACCAGCGGCGACAGCGTGTTCAAGGTGCGGACCGAATCCGGCCTCGAACTTGCCGTGCACAGGATCTTTGCCGCGCATCCCGGCCTGGCGATCTCGCCGTATCTGGAGATCGAAGACGAGGTCCGGGTGGTCCTGCTCGATCATCGTCCGCTCGTGGTCTACCGCAAGGCCCGGCCCGCGGTCACCGGCGACGGTGCGCATTCGCTGCTCGAACTCGCGCTGGCGGCGACGCCTGCCGGGCTGCGATCGGCGGTGTTGCCGGCGATGCTCGGCGAACTCGACCGCGCGGCGCTGGATGCGATTGTGCCCGCGGGACAGCGGCGTCTCCTGAACTGGCGTCACAACCTCGAAACAGGCGCGCAACCGGTGCTTCTCGAGCATGGCGACATCAGGGATTCCTGCATCGAAATCGCGATACGCGCCGCCCGGGCGATCGGGATCCGCTTCGGATCGGTCGACGTGGTCGAGGTCGGCGGGGCCTTGAAAATCCTCGAAGTCAATTCGGGAGTGATGATGGAATCCCTCGGCCGGCTGCACCCGGATCTGGTTGACACCGCCTATAGCGCCGCACTGGACCAGGTTTTCGGCTGAGCCGTGTTCCCGGCGAGGCTTGCTTACATCCCGCCGTCGAGATCGGACGCTGTCACCACGGTGACATTCACCACCTTGGTTCCGTCGAGCTCCCGCACGATGCGTTGATCGGAGCGAACGACGCCAAGATCGAACTCCCGGTCGGGCGTGACGAGAATCATCTTCTCGCCGGTGATGACGACCACGGTGACGTCATGGCTTTCACCCGAAATAGCCCATTGGCGCATTTCGCTGCGAAACGGCTCCTTGCGCCAGGAATCGGGAAAGCCGGGGTCGCACCTGACTTCAATTCCGTCTTCCGACGTTGTCAAGACGAGTTTGGATCTGTTCGGCTTCCAGCGCTCGTCCAACAGCTCATTGACCAGCCAGAGGCAGCTGAAGGTCCGGCACTCGGCCGGCCGATCGGCATAGATCAGGCACCCGCTCCCGGGTTTGCAATGCGGGCACCAGCGGCTCGCCGGCTTGGCAAGCTCCTCGATCGCCATCACCTTGCAGCATAGCGCGCAGTCCCCGCAGGTCTTGCTTGCAGATAATCCGGCTATCACGGGCGTGGCCAGGTTTTCCGATGCTGCCTCGCCGAACGAAGAAGCAGTCAATGAAACGAGAGACTTTCACAAGGTCATTGCGAGCCAACGGGTCGCGCCTTCGCGCGACCCGTTGGCTCGCAATGACGAATAATTGGCCTAGTTGCTCGTCCCCTCGGTGTCGTTCAGCACCTGGAAAGCCTCCTCGAGCTGCGGCGAGATCTCGACATTGAGCTTCTCGCCGGTCGGCAGGCGCGCGACGAACCACTTGTTGTAGAGCGGGATCAGGTCGCGGTTGGAGCCGAGCTTGTGGAAGGTGCGCTCCACCACGGCCGCCAGTTGCGGCTCGCCCTTGCGGAACATGATGCCGTAAGGGTCGTAGGACAGGTAATCGCCGGTGACGCGAAACTTGTCCTGCGACTTGTGCCGGGCGATCAGCCCGTACAGCAGGATGTCGTCGGTCGCGAACGCGTCGGCCTTGCCGTCCACCAGCATTTGATAGGACTGCTCGTGATCGGGTGACGCCACGATGTTCAGCCCGAGCGCCAGCTTCTTGTCGACGGCGTGCATCGCCTGTTCGTTGGTGGTGCCCTTGGTCACCACCACGGTCTTGCCCTTGAGGTCCGCCACCGCCGAGATGGCGGAGGACTTCGCCACCATCAGCTTGGTGCCGGCCACGAACATCAGCGGCGAGAACGCCACCTGCTTGGCGCGCTCGGCATTGGCGGTGGTCGATCCGCATTCGAGGTCGATCTTGTTCTGCACCACGGCCGGAATGCGGTCGTCCGAGGTCACCTTGACGTAGTCGATCCGCAGATTGGCGTCGTCGACTTCGACGCCGATCTCGTCGACGATGGCCTCGCAGAGCTCGAGGCTGTAGCCGATCGGCCGGTTGGCCTGATCGAGGAACGAGAACGGCGGCGAGCTCTCGCGATAGCCGAGACGCACCACATGCGTCTGCTTGATATTGGCGAGCGTCGGGCTAAGCCCTTCGCCGCCGCTGCCCTGGGCGCGCGCGGCCGTCGTCAGCAGGCAGGCTGCCAACAACAGGCCGCCGGCCAGGGGAGATCTCCCCGGGATTTGGCGCATGGTTTCCTCCCGTCAATGGCCGGCCATCGCGGGAATCTCGCCGGGGATCATGTCCGGCGGCACGACGTCGTCGGGGCCGAGGACGTGCTCGGGCGCGAGCTCGCCCTCCCACTTGGCGACCACCGAAGTCGCCAGCGAGTTGCCGATCACGTTGGTGGCGCTGCGTCCCATGTCGAGGAAGGTGTCGATGCCCATGATCATCAGCAGGCCCGCCTCGGGAATGCCGAACTGGCCGAGCGTCGAGGCGATCACCACCAGCGAGGCGCGGGGAACGCCGGCGACGCCCTTCGACGTGATCATCAGGGTGGCGAGCATCGCGAACTGGGTGCCGAGCGACATTTCGATATGGTAGGTCTGCGCGATGAAGATGCTGGCAAAGGTGCAGTACATCATCGTGCCGTCGAGGTTGAAGGAATAGCCGAGCGGCAACACGAAGCTCGAGATCCGCGCCGAGGCGCCGAAGCGGTTGAGGCCTTCGAGCGTCTTGGGATAAGCGGCCTCCGAACTCGCGGTCGAGAACGCGATCATCAGGGGTTCGCGGATCAGCCGCAGCAGGTGGCTGTATCTGGGCCCGATGACGACGAAGCCGACCACGACCAGGATGCCCCACAGGATCATCAGCGAGAGGTAGAAGCCGCCCATGAAGACGACGAGCTTCCACAGCACCAGCAGTCCGTTCTTGGCCACCGTCGCCGTAATCGCCGCCCACACCGCGATCGGCGCGAACAGCATCACGTAGCTCGTCACCTTCAGCATGATGTGGCCGAGATCGTCGATCACCGAAAGTATCTGCTTGGATCGCTCCGGCATCGCGCCGAGCGCGACGGAGAAGAACACCGCGAACACCACGATCTGCAGGATCTCGTTCTGCGCCATGGCGTCGGCGATCGAGGTCGGGATCAGATGGGTCAGGAATTTCTCGATCGAGAAGGCCGACACCGGCAGGCCGGTCGATTGCGCCTTGTCCGGCAGCGTGCCCGGGAAATTCGCGCCGGGCTGCAGCAGATTGACCATGACGAGGCCGAGCAGCAGCGAAACGAACGACGCGCTGACGAACCAGCCCATGGTCTTGGCGAAGATCCGCCCGAGCTTGGCGCCGCTGCCCATATGGGCGATGCCGCCGACCAGGGTCGCGAACACCAGGGGCGCGATGATCATCTTGATCAGGCGCAGGAACAGCATCGCGACCAGGTTGACGGCCCCTGCGATGTCCCCCCGGCTGTCGGGAAGATAATTGAAGATCAGCGCCCCCATCACGATGCCCAGCACCATCGCGATCAGAATGTATTGCGTAAACCTGTTGGACATCTTCTCACCCCCGTAAGTCCGGCAGCGATGAGTTTGGCAGATTTCGGGGATGACGCAACTCGCTTCAACCTCGCCGGCCTTGCCGCAATGTTCCCTTGTGGAATGGCCGGCCGCCGAATAGCGTTGTGCGCAGCGCACAATCTGTGCAGTTGCGCGTTCGGTACGCGTCGACTGCATCAAGAACCGCCATCTGGGAGAGAACGCCATGAGCGACACCATCAATCGTCAGGTTCTGCTGGTGGAAAAGCCGGCCGGGAAGCTCGGGCCGGAACATTTCAAGATGTCGGAGGCCGCGATCCCGGAGCCGAAAGACGGCGAGGCGTTGCTGCGGGTGCGCTATATTTCGCTGGACGCGGCCAACCGGGCCTGGATGCACGGCGCCACCTATCGCGCTGCGGTAGAGACCAACACGGTGATGGCCGGCGGCGGCATCGCCGAAGTGGTGTCGTCGAAGGCCCCCGGGCTGTTGCCCGGCGACATCGTGTTCGGCGACACCGGCTGGCAGGAGTATGCCGCGGTTCCCGGCAAGCATCTCAGCAAGATGCCGAAGCTGGAACCGATGACGCATCTGCTCAGCGTCTACGGCATCGCCGGCCTGACCGCCTATTTCGGACTGCTCGACGTCGGCAAGCCGAAGGCCGGCGAGACCGTCGTGGTCTCGGCCGCCGCCGGATCGGTCGGATCGATCGTCGGACAGATCGCCAAGATCAAGGGGTGCCGCGTCGTCGGCATCGCCGGCGGCAAGGACAAGTGCGACTGGCTGACGAGCGACCTCGGCTTCGACGCCGCGGTCGACTACAAGGACGGCGCTGTGTTCAAGGCGCTGCGGGCCGCGGCGCCCAAGGGCATCGACGTCTATTTCGACAATGTCGGCGGCGATATTCTGGAAGCCTGTCTGGCGCTGATGAACAATCGCGGCCGCATCGCCTGCTGTGGGGCGATCTCGCAATATGATGGCGTGCCGTCGGCGCACGGGCCGCGCGGCGTGCCCGGCCTGATCGTGGTGAAGCGCCTCGTCATGCAGGGTTTCATCGTGATGGACTACATGGACCAGCGCGACCAGGCCCTGAAGGACCTGCAATCCTGGGTCGCTTCCGGCCAATTGAAGGTCCAGGAGGACGTCATCGACGGGCTGGAGAACACGCCGAAGGCGCTGATCGGATTGCTGGCCGGCGAAAACCGCGGCAAGCGGATGATCAGGGTGTAGGGCCGAAGTCTCTCAGTGCATGGCGCCCGGAGTCGGCGACACCGTCTGCGGCGCCGGCGCCTTGACTTTTCGCGCGGCCAGCCAGTTCTCGAACCGCTGCACCACGACGAAGAAGGTCGGCACGAACAGCACCGCAAGGCAGGTCGAGGCGATCATGCCCGAGAACACTGTGATGCCGATCGACTTGCGGGCGCTGGCGCCGGCGCCGCTGGCGACCACCAGCGGGGCGACGCCGAGGATGAAGGCGAACGACGTCATCAGGATCGGCCGGAATCGGGCCCGCGCCGCCTGAACCGCCGATTCCAGCAGCGGCTTGCGGTCGCGCACGTGCAGCTCCAGCGCCACTTCGACGATCAGGATGGCGTTCTTGGCCGACAGCGCGATCAGCAGGATCAGTCCGATCTGGGTGTAGAGATTGTTCTCGATCCGCAATCCCGTCAGCACCGCCATCGGGCCGAGCAGCGACAGCGGCACCGCCAGGATCACCGAGATCGGCGCGTACCAGCTCTCATACTGGCCGGCGAGCACCAGATAGACCAGCAGCAGGGCCAGGCCGAACACGTAGTAGATCTGGTGGCCGACCTCCTTCTCCTGATACGACATCGCGGTCCACTCGAAGCCGGTCCCCGGCGGCAGGGTTTTGGCGGCGATCTCCTCCATCAGCGCCATCGACTGGCCGGAACTGTAGCCCTGCGCCGGCAGGCCGATGATGGTCGCGGACGGATAGAGATTGTACAGGCTGATCAGGGACGGACCGACCGACGGGGTGATGGTCGCCAGCGTGCCGAGCGGGATCATGTCGCCCTGGTTGTTGCGCACCATCAGCTTTTCGATGTCGCGCGGCCGCAGCCGAAACTGCGCGTCGGCCTGGGCATAGACCTGGAAGGTACGGCCGAACTTGGTGAACTGGTTGACGTAGGAGGAGCCCAGATAGGAGGCCAGCGTCGAGAACACCTGGTCGGTGGTGACATGCAGCGTCTGGGTCTTGATGCGGTCGACCTCGACGTCGAATTGCGGCACCATCGCGCGGAACGGCGAGGAGACCCGCTGCAGGGCGCTTTGGGTCTGCGCATTGGCGACGATGGCGTTGGTGATGGCCTGCAGCTTGCCGAAGTCGGAATTGCCGTCGCGCAGTTCGATCTGCATGGAGAAGCCGGCGGCGTTGCCGATGCCCTGGATCGGCGGCGGCGGGATCACCAGGATCCGCGCCTCGGCGATCGCCGACAGCTTCTGGTTCAGGCCGACGAACAGCGAGCGCAGGTCCTGGCCGGCGCCGCGCTCGCTCCATTCCTTCAGGATCAGATAGGCGACGCCGGCATTGGCGAGGCTGGAGGAGCTGTCGAGCGCCGAGATGCCGGCGATGGTGATGGCACGTTCGACCCCGGGCGTCTTGTTCGCCATTTCGCTGACCCGGTCGAGCACCTGCTGGGTGCGGTCGAGCGAGGCGCCGTCGGGCAGCTGCACGGCGACCAGCAGATAGCCCTGGTCCTCGATCGGAATGAAGCCGGTCGGCACCCGCGACAGGCCGTAGCCGCCGATCCCGATCAGGACCAGCGCCAGGATCACCGAGACATTGCTGTGGTCGGCCATGCGGCCGATCAGCCCGGCATAGCCCCGCTCGACCTTGTCGTAGACGCGGTTGAAGCCGCGATAGAAAAAATTGCGCTGGGCCGGCGGCACCGGCGGGCGCAGCCACAGCGCGCATTGCGTCGGCTTCAGCGTTGCCGCGTTGACGGCGCTCAGCAAAGCGGTGGCGGCGATCACCAGCGCGAACTGCGCATACATCCGCCCGGTCAGCCCCGGCAGGAACGCCGCCGGCAGGAACACCGACACCAGCACCAGCGTGATGCCGACGATCGGCGCGAACAGCGCGTCCATGGCGCTGATCGCGGCATCGTGGCCGGACATGCCCTTCTCGATATTGTGGGCGGCGCCCTCGACCACGACGATGGCGTCGTCCACCACGATGCCGATCGAGAGCACGATCGCGAACAGGGTCGACAGGTTGATGGTGAAGCCCAATGCGGCCATCGCGGCAAAGGCGCCGATGATGGTCACCGGCACCGTGGTCGCGGGCACCAGCATCGCGCGCCAGTCCTGCAGGAACACCAGAATCACGACCAGGACGAGCAGGCCGGCCTCGATCAGCGTCTTGTAGACCTCCTCGATCGAGGCCGCGACGAATTTGGTGGTGTCGAACGGCGTGTCGTATTTGACGTCCGGCGGAAATTGCGCCGCCAGCGCCGCCATTTTCTTCTGCACCGCCTTCTCGACGTCGAGGGCGTTGGCGCCGGGCGACTGGAATACGCCGATGCCGGTGGCCGGCTTGTTGTCGAGCGAGAACATTTGGCTGTAGGTCTGGGCTCCCAGCTCGACCGAACCGACGTCGCGCACCCTCGTGACGTCGCCGTTGCTGCCGGTCTTGACGATGATGTCCTCGAACTGGCGTGCGTCGTCGAGCCGTCCGTTGACATTGAGCGTGTATTGGAACGCTTGCCCGGCAGGTGTCGGCGGCATGCCGACCTGGCCCGCGGTCACCTGCTGGCTCTGCTGCTGGATCGCCTGGATGACGTCCTGCGGCATCAGCCCGCGCACCTGCAGCTTGTTGGGATCGAGCCAGACCCGCATCGAATACTGGCCGGCGCCGAACACCGTGACGTTGCCGACGCCGGGGACCCGGGACAACTCGTCGCGGATGTTGATGGTGGCGTAGTTGCTGAGATAGAGGCTGTCATAGGTCGCGTTCGGGGACGTCAGCGTCACGAACAGGAGGATGGCGGTCGACCGCTTCTGCACCGTGACGCCCTGGTTCTGCACCGATTGCGGCAGCTGCGACAGCGCGCTCGACACCCGGTTCTGCACCAGCACCTGCGCGAAGTTGAGGTCGGTGCCGATCTTGAAGGTCACCGTCAGCGTGTAGGTGCCGTCGGCGCCGCTGTAGGACTGCATATAGAGCATGCCCTCGACGCCGTTGACCTGCTGCTCGATCGGCAGCGCCACGGTGTCGATGACGGTCTTGGCGCTGGCGCCGGGATAGCGCGTGGTGACCTGCACCGTCGGCGGCACCACATCGGGATATTGCGCGACCGCGAGGCTGAACAGCGCCACGCCGCCGATCAGTATCATCAGGATCGCGATGACGTTGGAGAGGACCGGCCGCTCGATGAAGAATTTCGAAATCATGGCTGTTCCCCGCTATTTGGCCGGCGCCGGCGGGGTTTCGATCTTCTGCAGTTGCGGATCGACCTTCTGGCCGGGGATCGCGCGCAACAGACCGGCGACGACGACGCGGTCGTCGGGCTTCAGTCCGCTCTCGATCACCCGCAATTCGCCGTCGATCGGGCCGGCCTGGATCTTGCGCTGCTCGACGACATTGTCCTTGTTCACGACCAGCACATAGCGTCCGCTCTGATCGCTGCCGAGGGCGACGTCGGGAACCAATAGCGCGCTGCGCTGCTGGTCGAAGGGAACGCGGACCCGGACGAAATAGCCGGGCAGCAGGACGTGGTCGGCGTTCGGCAGCACGCCGCGCACCGCGAGCGTTCCGGTCGACTGGTTGATCGTCGGCGCCGCATAATCGAGCTTGCCCTTGTGCGGATAGCCGTCTTCGGTCTGCAACCCGACCTCGATCGGCAGTTGTTTGAGATCGCTCGACGTCAATCCACGCCTGACGGCTTCGGCCCGGATCCGCAACACGTCCTGTTCGTTGACGTTGAAATTAACGTAGATCGGGTCGAGCTCGACGATGGTGGCGAGCTGGGTCGGCGACGCCGCGCCGACTAGTTCGCCGACCGAGACCAGATGCGCGCTGACGATGCCGTCGAACGGCGCCACCACGTTGGTGTAGCCGTAATTGACCGCCGCGATCTTGGTGTTGGCCTGGGCCTGCTGCAGGTTGGCCTGGGCGTTGTCGCGGCTTGAAGTGGAATTATCCAGCGTGGCCTGCGACACCGCCTGTCTGGCGACCAGATCCACCTGGCGCTTGTAGTCGGCCTCGGCCTGGCGCACCGACGCCTGCGCGCCGGCCTCGGCGGCCTGCGCCTGCTCGAGCTTCAACTTGTAGGTTTCGGGCTCGATCGTGAACAGCGTGGTTCCTTCCTTCACGAAGCTGCCGTCCTGGTAGTTGATCGATTGCAGCACGCCCTGCACGCGGGCGACGAGATCGACGTTCTTGATCGGCGCGGTGTTGCCGGTGGCCTCCAGAAAACGCGTGACGGCCTTTTGTACCGGCACCGCAACATCGACCTTCGGCGGCGGCGGCGGCACAAAACTATTCTGCTCGCAGGCACTTAACGAAACCAGCGCGAACATCGCGAACAGACCGCGAAAGACGGAGGCGTGCGTCGCGGCATCGTTCGCTGCGGTGCATCGTTGCGAGCGCTTCATGCCATGCCCCAATTCGAACGGTTGCAAGAGAGTCCGTTACCCGAAGAAACACTCTTCACCCGCCATGAATAGCAACAATCCACTTGCCGTGAAACTCGAAACGGAAAATGATCGCGAACTCGAAGATTTTTGTCAGCTCTTGCAAGATTCAGTTCGGTCGAACCGGCGGCTCAAGCGACAAAGACGAGGATTTATTCAAATGATCAACACGTTGAGAGGCACGGCGGTGCTGTTCGCATCGATGGCGGCGGTCATTTTCAGCACCGCGACGCCCGGGTTTTCGCAGGCGCCGACCGACGCGCAGCGCAGCGCCATCCGGGCACAATGCCGTTCGGATTATGAAGCCCATTGCGCCAGCGTTCCGCCGGGCGGCGCGGCATCGCTGCAATGCCTGCAGCAGAACATGTCGAGCCTCTCTCCGGGCTGCCAGGCCGCGGTGCGCGCCTTGGAACCGGCGGCGGAGTCCAAGACGGAGCCAAAGACAGAATCCGGACCGGCTGCGGCGCCCAGGGAAGCCAGGGAGCCGGAGAGTGCGCCGGCAAAGCCTGCCGCTGAAGCCGCGGCGCCGGCTGCGTCCAAGGCTGCGCCAAGCGCCGCGGGCAAAAAACCGTCTGCCGCGCAGATTTCCGCCATTCGAAGCGCGTGCCGCGGCGACTATCAAAAGGTCTGCGCAGGCGTGCCGACCGGCGGCGCTGCCGCGCTGCAATGTCTGGAGCGGAACACGTCGAAAGTCTCGGCGGCCTGCGCCCAGGCGGTCAACGCGGCCGGCGGCGGCGCGGCCCCTGCGGCCGCCGGCGCTCCCGCAACCGCCACCGCAAGTCCGGCCCCCGCAGCGGCGCCGGCCCCCGTGCTGGTGCTGCGGCCGAT
>Ga0302193_10004941_pt1 | contig 10473 bp, 9 predicted proteins | sample II_Bog_E3_3_FD_200228 | JGI IMG/M metagenome (GOLD analysis project Ga0302193, IMG submission 200228) | Peat permafrost microbial communities from Stordalen Mire near Abisko, Sweden - II_Bog_E3_3 | ecosystem: Environmental > Terrestrial > Soil > Wetlands > Peat | place: Sweden: Abisko, Stordalen...
TCCACGATGGTGAAAAAACTTGCTCCTCGGGCGCGGAAGCCATCGTCGTCATGGGCGACAGCGGCGGCCAGTGGCTCGCCGACCTCAACCCGCAGCTCAAAAAGCTCGGCCCCGATTACCAGGCGGTCATCATCGGCGCGGTGGGCCGCTCCAATGGCGAAGACGCTCTCCTCGGTCCCGCCGAGTGGAAGTCCAATCCCCAGTCCATGAAGGGCAAAACCATCGTCGGCGTCATCCGCGACGGCGACTGGAACATCGCCCTCAACTACCTCGGCTCCAACGGCCTCAAAAACAATCCCGACCTCAAGACGTGGGACCCCGACGCCGTCAACTGGATCTCCGCGCCCGACGAGGACTATATCAAGGCCGTCACCGACGTCTTCATCCCCAACCGCTGCGAAGACCGCCAGGTCGTCAGGGATGGCCGCGCCACCGGCGAAACCAAGAATATTTGCCCCGACGGCGTCGTCACCTGGACTCCCGGCGACGAGCAAGCCGTCCACGGCCGCCCCGGCACCACCAAAATCGTCTCCTCCCACGAGTACGCCTCCCAGATGCCGGCCGTCATCCTCGGCATCCGGAAGTTCTTCAACGACAATCGCGACGAAACCACCGGCCTCCTCGCCGCCAGCTTCCAGGCCGCCGACCAGGTCAAGGCCTTCGACGCCGTCCGCAAGAGCGCCGGCGAAATGTCCGCCAAGCTCTACAAAGACCAGACCGGCGACTACTGGTACAAGTACTACGGCGGCTTCCAGGACCCCAAATCCGGTCAGCCTCTCGGCGGCTCCGCCGTCTTCGGCCTCGAAGACGACGTCAACTACTTCGGCCTCGACGGCAAGCACAACAACAACATGCGCGCCACCTACGAGACTTTCGGCAAAATCGCCACCATGAACTACCCGCAGCTCTTCAAGGACAACCCCATTCCTCCCTACAAGGAAGCGGTCGATACCTCCTTTATCTTCGGCGCGCAGGCCCTGCTCAACACCGGCGGCGTGCAAAGCGCCAGCGCCGAGACAGTCGACTACGCGAAGGAAGCCCAAACCGGCACCGTCCTCGGCCACAAGGCTGTCTACATCAACTTCGCCTCCGGCTCCGACGTTCCCCTCCCCGACAGCCTGCCCACTTTGAGCGAGCTCAAGGATTCTCTCGCCATCAACTCGCAGCTCGCCCTGCAAATCGACGGCTATACCGACAACGCCGGCAGCGACGCGGTCAACGTGCCACTCAGCTCCAAGCGCGCCCAGGCCGTCAAGCATTACTTCCAGCAGGTGGCTCCGCTCAGCTTCCCCGATTCGCGCTTCAAGTCGGTCTCCGGACACGGCTCCGAGAGCCCCATCGCCTCCAACTCCTCGCCCGGAGGCAAGGCGCTCAACCGCCGCGTGGAAATCACGCAAATCGGCCAATAATACAAACAAACCGGGGAGGCGCAAACCTCCCCGAAACTTTATCTTTATGAGCCCAATCATGAATCACGCCGTAGCCGTCTTTTCGCCGAACGCCGTGCTGAACAAGACCGCGGTCCGCATCCTGGTAGCCACGCAGGTCGTCCTCGTCCTGCTCCTTTGGATATTCAGCCCCTTCGTCCTCCTGCCCAAGCCAACCGAGGTCCTCGGCGCACTCGGCGATCTATGGGAGCAGGGTCTCGGCGCGGAGCTCATCACCAGCTTCCTCCTCAACATCCAGGCCATCGCCGTCGCCACGGTTCTGTCGCTGCTGCTGGCCTACGCCACCGTCATGCCGTTCTTCCGCCCCATCGTCGCCCTGCTCAGCAAGCTCCGCTTCCTCTCGCTGGTCGGCCTCACCTTCTTCTTCACCCTCATGGCCCGCAGCGGCCACGAGCTCAAACTCTCCCTGCTCGTCTTCTCCGTCTCCGTCTTCTTCGTCACCGGCATGGCCGACGTCATCGAGAGCGTCCCCAAAGAGATGTTCGACCTCGCCCGCACCCTCCGCATGGGCGAGTGGCGCGTCGTCTGGGAAGTGATCGTCCTCGGCCAAATCTCCAAAGTCTTCGACGTCCTCCGCCAAAACGCCGCCATCGGCTGGATGATGCTCACCATGGTCGAGGGCATCGTCCGCTCCGAGGGCGGCGTCGGCACCGTCCTCCTCGATCAAAACCACCACTTCCGCCTCTCCGCCGTCTTCGCCATCCAGCTCACCATCCTGCTCCTCGGCCTGTTTCAGGACTACAGCATCGGCCTGGCCAAAAACATGCTCTGCCCCTGGGCGGTGCTGACCCTGGAACGAAAGTAGAGGGCCGTAAATAATGGGACACACCACCTATAGCTACGGCAAAACGCTCCTGAAGATCGAAAACGTCTCCCTCGAATACGACGGCCGCCCCGTCCTCAGCGGCGTCTCCGCCGAGGTGAAGGACATCCTCGTCCCGGGTAGGATTCAGGGCCAGGTCGTCGGCATCCTCGGCCCCTCCGGCTGCGGCAAAACCACCCTCTTCCGAATCATCGCCGGCCTCATGAAGCCCACCTCCGGCCTGGTCACAGTAAACGAGTCGGGAACCCCGGTAAGGGCCGGCGAAGTCGGGGTCGTCGCCCAGACCTACCCGCTCTTCGAACACCGCACTGTCCTCGGCAACCTGATGCTCGCCGCCGGCCGCAAGGAAAAGGATTCCCAGGTCGCCAAAGACAAGGTCATGGCCTACCTGCGCGAGTTCGGCCTCGAAGACAAGTTCAACCTCTACCCTGCCCAGCTCTCCGGCGGCCAGCGCCAGCGCTGCGCCATCCTCCAGCAGATCCTCTGTAGCGAGCACTTCCTGCTCATGGACGAGCCTTTCTCCGGCCTCGACCTCATCATGCTCGAGAAAACCTGCGAACTGATCGCCAAAGTCGCCAACATGGACGAGCTCAACACCATCATCGTCGTCACCCACGACGTCACCGCGGCCTGTTCAGTCGCCGACCAGCTCTGGCTCATGGGCCACGGACGCGGCGAAGACGGCGAAACGGGGCCCGGCTCGCGCATCGTCAAGCAGCACAATCTCATCGACCGCGATCTCTGCTGGGAGCCGGGCATCATTACCACCGCGCACTTCACGGATTTCGTGCGCGAAGTCAAAGAAGAATTCAGGAGCCTCTAGAATGAGCGAAAAAGAAGAAATCGAGCTTCTCGTCTGCAAATGTAAGTCCTGCACCCACTGGGAAATCGGCAAAGACGTCCTGATCTGCAAGACCTGCGGCCTCACCCTTCCCGCCACCATCACCGTCGACGACCACCACATGCTCCACTGGGAAAAGCACAAGCGTTAGCGTGCCTCAAGCAAATAATCGTTTATCTGCTCTTGAAGGGTACGGGCTTTAGCCCGTACGCAAATCGAGCAAAATAAACTGGCTTTAGCCCCCGAGGGAAAGCCTCTCCGCAAACTGCGGCCGATGAAGTGTGCTAAAAAATTGATCTGATCGTTGAGGCACTCAATCAGCCACTCACCAAAGCTTTGCGCTACGATTTGACAAAATCCCGTTGGCGCGATAACTTTGCATTGTAAAGTTAACCATGAGCGATCTCCACAAAGCACTCGGCGACATCACCAGCATCCGCAGGCAGGTGGCCCTCAGCACCCAGTTCCGCGGCTACGGTCCAGCCACGCTCGCGGCCACCGGGGCCCTGGCCATGCTCGCCGGCTGCGCCCAGGCCGCCTGGCTCCCCGATCCCGCCAGCCATCTCCGCGCCTACCTCCGCATCTGGATCGCCACCGCCGTCGTCTCCGCCTTTGTCTCCGGCGTGCAGATGTACCGGCGCACCCGCCGCATCCACTCCGGCCTCTCCGACGAAATGCTGCGCATGGCCGTCGAGCAGTTTCTCCCCGCTCTGGGCGCGGGCGTCATGCTCACGTTCGTCCTGGTCCGCTTTGCTCCCTCCGTCCTGTGGATGCTTCCCGGGCTCTGGCAGCTCACATTCGGCCTCGGCATCTTCTCCTCCTGCCGTTTTCTTCCCCGCCCCGTCATCGCGGCCGGAGCCTGGTATCTGCTCAGTGGCCTCGGGTGCATCGCGCTCGGCGACAGCCGCGCCCTCACCCCCTGGACGATGGGCCTCGGCTTTGGCATTGGCCAACTGATGATCGCCGCTATTTTGCTTGTCACCACCAAGGAGGGCGCAGATGAAAACTGAATCGACCGAAGGGCGCTTCGCCTACGAGGGGCTCGACCGCGTCATCCACGAGCGCGCCCGGCTCAGCCTGCTCACCTCGCTCATCACCAATCCCAAAGGCGTCATCTTCAACGATCTCAAGCAGTTGTGCTCCCTCACCGACGGCAATCTCAGCCGCCACCTGCGCGTCCTCGAGACCGAGGGCATGGTCAAGATCGTCAAAGGCCACGACAAAAACCGCCCGCAAACCCTCTGCCAGATCACCCCCGAAGGCCGCAAGCGCTACCTCGAATACCTGGCCACGCTTGAACAAGTCGTAAAAGACGCGGCCAAGGGAGCGGTCGACGAACCGGAAGCCAGCCGCCTGCGCGCCCTGAAGCCCTCGAAAGCGTAGTCCCTTTTTTTCGGAGGTCACTTTACCATGCAAAGTACAACTTTCGCGCCTAAGAACTTTACACTGCAAAGTCAATCCCCCGACCCTCTGCCCGAATGCCTCCACGTCGCCATCATCATGGACGGCAACGGCCGCTGGGCCACTCAGCGCGGCCTCCCGCGCATCGCCGGCCATCGCGCCGGTGGCTTTGCCGCCCGCCGCGTCGTCGAGCACGCCCTCGCGCGTGGCATCCGCCGCCTCACCCTCTACGCCTTCTCCTCCGACAACTGGCGTCGCCCTCCCGGCGAAGTCACCCGCATCTTCTGGCTCCTACGCGCCTTCCTCCGCATGGAGCGCGAACGCTTCCGCAAGCTCGGCGTCCAGCTCGAAGCCATCGGCCGCCGCGACCGCCTGCCGTCGGCCCTGCTCCGCGAAATCGAAGACGCCGAGCGCGCTACCGCCTCCGGCCAGCGCCTGCACGTCCGAGTAGCCCTCGATTACTCCTCCCGCGACGCCATCGCCCGCGCCGCCATGGGCGTCGCCCAAGCCGCCCAGAGCCATCCGCGCCTCTCCGAAGAAGCTCTGACCACCCTCTTCGCCGAAGAAGTCACCGCCGGCTCCGGCGACGTCGACCTCCTCATCCGCACCGGCGGCGAAAAGCGCCTCTCCGACTTCCTCCTCTGGGAGTCCGCCTACGCCGAACTCATCTTCACCGACCGCATGTGGCCCGACTTCGACTCCGCCGACCTCGATGCCGCGCTCGAAGAGTTCCAGCGAAGAGAGCGGCGCTTTGGCTGCGTTCCGGCCTCGTCTGTGCAATACCCTGATTTCGCCGCAACCGGCAGTTGACGAGGGGCTGTTACCGATAGCTGCGCGCATGAGAGGAGCGATAGCCCCTCCAAAACACAGAAGTGTAAGATAACGCGCTGAGGAGCAAAAGGAGATTCCGCGATGAACAAGATGTTGTTTCTGAAGGGCCTGGCTATTGCCGGACTTACCGGTGTGATCCTCATCGCCCTCTTGATGGTGAGCGGAATCATCGATGACCGGCAGAGGTTCCGCGATGAGGCGGTGAAGTCCATCGAAGAAAGCTACGCCGGTCCACAGACCCTCATCGGTCCAGTGCTGGTGCGTCCCTACACCCAGACCGTCACATCCACCGAGACGGATGACAAAGGGATCAAAAGAACAAGCGTGCGCAAGCAGGATCTCACCGCTACAAGCTTTCCCCGCGACTTGAACACGCATGGCGTCATACTGCCCAGCGAGCGCCGGCACGGCTTGTACAAGGTGGAAGTCTACGAGTTACATGGCCGGCTGAATGGCCACTTCGACATTGTTGCTCCCCCTACCGAAGGCACCGTTGTGTGGGGAGAGCCCTACCTGGCGCTCTCTGTAACTGACACGCGCGGCATTGTTGGAAGCCCAAAGGTTACGGTGAATGGTGTCGATGAGACGATGCTGCAGGGAGCCCCCGCCACGACTGGGTGGCAGCCCAATCTGCGTGTGCCGCTCCATGGAGCGACCTCTCTCAACGGCCGGATCGACTTCGCTGTTGACCTCTTCCTCGCCGGAACCCAAACCCTCAGCTTCGCTCCCGTCGGCGATGCGAACGAGCTGGAGTTGCAGTCAAACTGGGGATCGCCACTCTTTGGCGGTCAGTTCCTACCCCGAACACGGGAAGTGGCGAACACCGGCTTCCACGCCGTCTGGGAAGTCTCTTCTTTGGCCAGCGGCACACAAACGCAGCTCGATGCCAACCCAGCCAGACCTGTCGACCTTATGAGCGTGAGCCTGACAACGCTGCTCGATCCATACAGCCTCAGTAGCCGTGCGATCAAATATGGCATCCTCTTCGTCCTTCTTACTTTCGGCGGCTTCTTCATCTTTGAGTTGCTCAAGCAGTTGCCGATTCACCCGATTCAATACCTGCTCGTCGGCTTTGGCTTGGCCATCTTCTTCCTGCTGCTCGTAAGCTTTTCCGAGCACCTGGCATTTGCCGCGGCGTACTTGATCGCCAGTGTCGCCTGTATCGGCTTGCTAACGTTTTATCTTTCCCACGTGCTGCGAAGCACAGGGCGAGGACTGGGCTTCGGAGCCATGCTTACCTGCGTCTACGCGGCAATTTACGGATTGCTGATTTCGGAGGACAATGCCCTGATTCTCGGCTCGCTCCTGCTCTTCCTCGTGCTGGCCGCGGTCATGTTCGTTACACGCAAGGTGGACTGGTACCAAGGCACTGCGGGTAAGCTGAGGGGCAGTCAGAACCTCCCCGCTGGTCCTCCGTCTCCATATTGAGCATGACGAAGGGGGATCCCTGAAATGACGCACTCTGCTACGAATCCGTAATTTTGCACTGATCGAGGCTGAATCAAGATGGCAATTCGTCGAGTTATTGGAACGATCAATGCGAAGGATGGCCGCGATGTTCTTTCGCAGGACCACCATCTCCGCGCCATTCGCTTCTGGCTTGGCATTGTGATGGCCGGTCTGATTGTCAGCGGCGTCACCGCCTTTCCCTTGGAGACCGAACTTCGTCTCATTCGGGCCCTTTTGCAGAACGGTGCCCTCCGCCCTGCGGCAGAGTGGGCCCATCTGCTTCCATGGATTGCACAGGTCTATAACGGGCTGGCCAGCACCAACCACACCTACCCATTCCTCGCCTACGGCACCGACTGGCTCGCCTTCGCCCACCTGGTTATCGCCGTCGCCTTCATCGGCCCCTGGCGCGACCCGGTCCGCAACAAGTGGCTCATCACCTTCGGCCTCATCGCCTGCGCCGGCGTCCTGCCGCTCGCGCTCATCGCCGGACAAATCCGCGGAATCCCCTTCGGCTGGCGGCTCATCGATTGCAGCTTCGGCCTCTTCGGATGTCTTCCGCTTCTCCGATGCCGACACCTCATCGCCGCGCTGGATACGCGCGCTCGATACGCGCGCTCGATAGGCGCGCTGGATCGGCTTGATAGCCGGAGCGCAGCTTAACGCGCTTCTCAAATCATCGTCCCTGCGCCGGGGAAGCCTTCGCGATCTCCCGGCTCCTTGCCAGCAGGTACTGGCGCACAGCCGGCTGATTGTAGCTCTCCAGGCCGGGCTCGTTCGCCGCTGCCAGCGCAGCGGCCTCGGCGGTGCGTCCCCCCGCCGCCAGGGCCAGTGCCTTCACGGTGTTCAGTTCCGCCGTGCGCCACTGCGGCATCGGGTAGGGCGCGGCCTGGGCAGCGCGCAGGGCGCTTTCAGCCATCTCCAGCGCGCCGGCGGCCTTGCGCTCCGCCAGCAGAGTTTCAGCTAAGCGCGCCTCAACCAGCAGCACCTCCGGGTGAGTCGCCGGATAGGTCTGCTGGCGAATCGCAAGCGCCTGGCGAAACGCGGCCTCGCCCGCCGACGGATCGCCGCCCAGCAACCGAGCCTGACCCAGCGCCAGCAGGCCCGAAGAAAGCTGCGGATTGGCCAGATCGTTCGGCCCGCCAAGCTTCCGTTGCAGGGCCACGGCTTCTTCGGCCATGCGCGCGCCGCCCGCCATATCGCCTCGATCGGTCTCGAGCAGCGCCTGGTAGACCTCGATCTTGGCCTCCATCAGACTCTCGGTCTTCTTTGCCGCCACCAGCACCTGGTGCCCGCGGTTGTAAAAGTCCGCGGCGCCTGCAAAGTTCCCCTTTTGCTCTTCAACTCGTCCTTCGTTTGCCAGTCCAATCGCGTAGCGCGGGCTGGTCCCGTCCGCCAGCTTGGCGGTGATCGCCACATTCTCCCGCAGCAGCGGCTCAGCCTGCTGCCACCGCCCCTGCTCCAGATAGATAAAGCCCAGGTTGTTCAGCGAATACGCGGTATCCGGGTGGTCGCGTCCCCAAATCCTGCGCCGGGTGTCCAGCACCTCCCGGTCCGAGCGCGCCGCCCCGTCCAGGTCCCCCGCATCAATCTCCGCCCCCGCCAGATTGTGCAGCGAAATCAGATAGTCCGCGCTCTCCCGGCCCTCCAAACGCGCACTGATCTCGGTCGATTCGCGCAACAGGTCGGCCGCCTCCGGAAACGCCCCGCGCCGCTCCAGCACCAGCGCCAGATAACTCCGCGTCCCGTCCTGCAGATTCGCGTCGATCGAGCGCTCCGTCGCCAAAGCCTGCCGCAGCAGCGCCTCCGAGTCGGCGTTCTTGTCCTCCAGATACAGGCATTCGCCCAGCATGCTCTCCGCATGGGCTACCTCAAAGCTCTTTTCCGGGTGGCGCGCCCGGTTCATCTCCAGCGCGCGGCGGAGCAATGGCTCGGCCTGCTCATACTGGCCCTTCAGGCGATAGTTGTTGGCCAGATTCGCCAGATCGGCCAGGTAACCCTTGCTCGCTCTACCGTCTGTGGCCTCAATTTGGCCGAGCGCCTGTTGCAGCAGCGGTTCGGCCTGGTCGTACAAGCCCTGCGCCATGTAGGCTTCGCCGATGTTCTCGGCAATTGCCCCTTGCAGTTGCGCGTCGCCGGCAAACTCGGTCTTCAGCCGGACCACCGCCTGGTCCAGCATCTGCCGCGTGTCCTGCTTCCCGCCTTTGGCACCCTCCGGAGTCGCCGTCTGGAAGATGCTGGCCAGAAACGCCTCTTCGCGCCGCGCCCGCGCCTCCCCGGCCGTCGCCCGCCGCGCCAGTACGCCCATGCCCACGGCGAATCCCACAATCAGCAACGCGACAACGCCGGCAAGAATCACTCCAACCCGATGGCGTTCGACAAATTTGCCCGTTGTATAGGCGAGATTGTGCCGCGCCGCCTCCAGCGGCAGATGCTTTTGATACCGGTTCAGGTCGGCGAGCATCTGCGCCGCGCCGGCGTAGCGTTCGCCCGGCCGCTTGCCCAGCGCCTTCAGAATGAAGCAGTCGAGGTCGCCGCGCAGTCGCCGCGCCTCAGCGGGCACCAGACAGCCGGTGCGCAGGCAAACTTCGCTGGGCGGCTGTGGAGGGTCTTCGCAAATGGCGCGCGCCTGCTCCGCCCGGCTCTTGAATCGATTGCCGCTCTCCGGCGCGGTGCTCAGCCGGGAAAGACCAAAGGGGAGCTCCCCGGTCAGCAGCTCGAAGAGCAAAACACCCAGAGCGTAGACGTCGGTGGCCGTCGAAACCGGCTGCCCCATCAACTGCTCCGGGCTCGCGTAATCCGGTGTCAGCATCTTCGTCTGCAGCGTGGTTCCCACCTGCGCCCCCGGCTCAAACGGCGCAATCAGCTTGGCGATCCCAAAATCCAGCAGCTTCGGCGCCCCATCCTGGCCAACCAGAACATTCATCGGTTTCAGGTCGCGATGAATCACCATGTGCCCCTGCGCATACGCCACGGCTTCGCAAAGCGTCCGGAAAAGCCCCAGCCGCGCGTCCAGGCCCAGATTCCGGTCCCGGCAATAGGCGTCCAGCGCCGCGCCATCGATGTACTCCATCACCAGGTAAGGCGACCCGGCGGGCGTAATCCCACCGTCCAGCATGCGGGCAATATTGGGATGGTCCAGATCGGCCAGAATCTGCCGCTCGCGGCGAAACAGCGCCTGCAACTCCGGGCTGCGGCTCAGCGCCGCCCGCAGCACTTTGATCGCCACCCGCCGTTTGTACTGGTCGTCGTCGCGCTCGGCCAGGTAAACGGTACCCATGCCGCCCTCGCCCAGCGTCCTCAGAATCCGGTAAGCGCCCAGCCGGCTAAGCGGCTCGGCCTCCGCATGTATCAGCGCCTCGGCCGTCTCGGCCACCGCGCCCCGCAGCCCGCCCAGGGTCATCTCCGGCGAATCCAGCAGCGAAGCCAGCTCCGCCCGCAGTTCAGCGTCCTCTCCGCAGGCCTCCGCCAGAAACGCATCTCGCGCCTCTTTGGGCAACTCCAATGCCTCGTGAAACAGCCCCTCCACCCGCTGCCAGCGCAGCGTTTCGGCACCCGCCGCCGGCTCCGGAGTCATTCGCCGCCTCGCGCGGCCATTCCCGATGGGGCCGCTGGACGCGCCGCCGTCAGTTCCCGCTGCAAGAAAGCCTTGGCCAGCTTCAGCTCCCGGTGCAGAGTCG
>Ga0302193_10004943_pt1 | contig 10470 bp, 9 predicted proteins | sample II_Bog_E3_3_FD_200228 | JGI IMG/M metagenome (GOLD analysis project Ga0302193, IMG submission 200228) | Peat permafrost microbial communities from Stordalen Mire near Abisko, Sweden - II_Bog_E3_3 | ecosystem: Environmental > Terrestrial > Soil > Wetlands > Peat | place: Sweden: Abisko, Stordalen...
GACAGGGGGAGTTTTTATGGTCAAGGCGCTGGGGCTTAACTTCTCTGTAGCGGTGTGGGTCGGCTTTATTGCGCTCTTCGGAACCGCGGTGCAAACCGGCGTGGTAATGGTGATCTATCTGGAAGAAGCAGTCGCGCGGCGCACGGCCGCCGATGGACGGCTTACTCTAGCCGGACTGCACGCCGCCGTGATGGAAGGTGCGCTGCTCCGGCTCCGCCCCAAGGTGATGACTGTGGCCACGGTGGTGGCCGGTCTGCTGCCGCTGCTTTGGTCTACGCGCACTGGGGCGGAATTCATGAAGCCACTTGCCGCGCCGGTCCTGGGTGGAATGGTTAGCTCTCTCATCCACGTGCTGATTGTGACCCCTGTGATCTTTACCTGGCTTCGTGAGCGAAAGTTGCAACGAGAGCTGATGACCTTGGCCCTGCAACCGAACATCGGCGACTGAGATGGCGCTGTGCAACATGGAGCGACCGGAAAACGTAGGATTCTGGTTGCGGCTCAACCTTCCCGAAGCTTTACACTGGAGCGATATGCTGGGAAAGCCACGGGATGACAGGGATGTCAGGCGCTCCAATGAGTGGAGCCAGCCGCTGCTCTGGGTCAGCGGGGCCTGGATTTTGCCGATCCTGGGCATCTTCTTTTGGGTTTACTCCGGCTCTGCATTCGCCAAGGCCATCGCCTTGATCGCTGCCTGTATTGCGGCGCCTCTTCCTGTGCTGCTGTACCTGCTTGGGCGGAGAGACCGATTGCTTGCTCGTACCGCGAATGCCGACGAAACGGCGGCGCAACTGAAGCTGCAATTGGAGACCGTCCGCTTCCGCACGTCCCGCCTGCGCGAGGAGTTGCAAGCCGCCGACCGGCAGGCTCGGTTGAGCCACCAGCTTACGCTTCTCGGCCAGTTTACGGCGGGCTTCATGCACGAGTTCAACAATCCGCTGGCCATTGTCGCTGGCCGGATCGAGGTGCTGCTCGACGAACGCAAGGAGGATGCCGCCCTTTGCGCCGACCTCGAGCAAATGCTCAAAGAGACGCGCTACATGGGCAACATCGCCCGCACACTCTTGCAAGCGCTGCGGCGGGAACGCGGCGGAGAGGTCTTCGCCGCATCGGTTCCGCAAAAGGCATTGGCCGATGTCCTCGATGCGCTTCGGCCCTCGGCAACGGCCCAGGGCGTGAGACTGGCGGAAGAAATTGCCGAAGCGCCGCGCGTGGATGTGCCGGAACACGTGGTCGGTGAAGTCGTCCGCGGCCTGCTGAGCAACGCTCTTGAAGCGTTGAAGGGACGCGATGAGGCCACGATCTGGGTGCGTCTCGAACCCTATCGCACCGCGGGCGCCAAAGTGGTGGCAAGAATCGAAGACAACGGGCCGGGCGTGCCCGAAAGCATTCGCGAACATCTCTTCGAGCCGTTCATCTCAAACAGCACGGGGCGTGAACGGCTGGGTTTGGGGCTGTTTCTGGCGGCAAGCCTGCTCGATATGTATGATGGCCGCATCCGCTATGAGACCAGAGTCGGCGGCGGCGCCAGCTTCGTAATCGAATTGCCGCCGGCGCGATTTACCCGCGGCCAGCCCTATCACTGGTTTGCCGGAGGAACGACAGATTGAGCAGCATTCTAGTCATCGACGACGAAGCCGCGCTGGGCGAGAACATTCAGCGCATGCTGCGGGAGCCCGGAACGCTGGTTGCTGTCTTCACGGACCCGAAAAAGGGACTCGCCGAGTGCCTGGCGAACCCGCCTGACCTTGTCCTGCTGGATGTGCGGATGCCGGGAATGTCGGGAGAAGAGGTCTTTGCTCGCCTTCACGAAGCTTATCCCGCACTCCCCATCGTCTTCCTGACGGCGTTTGGGTCCGTCGAGAGCGCTGTGCTTGCCATGCGCAACGGCGCATTCGACTTCCTCCAGAAACCCTTCAAGCGCGAAGATCTGCTTTTGGTTGTAAAGCGGGCGCTGTCGCATGTGAAGCTGGAGCGCGAAGTGGAAACGCTGAAAGGCCGTCTTGAGGCTCTTGGAGAGGCGGATTCACCACAGACGCGCAGCCCCGCCATGCTTGACCAGGCGGAGAAATGCCGCCGGGCCGCGGCCACCGATGCCACAGTGATGATTCTGGGCGAGAGCGGCACCGGCAAAGAGGTCATGGCCCGGTTCATGCACAACCAGAGCCGGCGCAAGGATGGACCATTTGTTCCGGTGGAGTGCAGCGCCATGCCGGGCTCGCTCATTGAGAGCGAATTATTCGGCTATGAACGCGGCGCGTTTACGGGAGCCGAACGAACCAAGAAGGGGCTTATTGAGTCGGCCGACGGCGGCACGCTCTTCCTGGACGAAATCGGAGACCTGGGCGTGGAACTGCAAACGCGCCTCTTCCGCTTTGTGGAGGAGCGGGTTCTGCGGCGGCTGGGTGGATTGACGCCGGTGCGCGTGGATTGCCGCATCCTGTGCGCGACCAACCAGGATCTGCTGGCCAAAATCAAGGCAGGCAGCTTTCGCGAAGAGCTTTATTACCGGCTGAGCGTAGTCACGGTGAAGCTGCCGCCCTTGCGCGACCGGCACGAGGACATTCCTCACTTGGCGCGCTTCTTTCTGGAGCGGTTTTCGCGGCGATACGGCAAGAGTCTATCGGGATCGCCGAGGTTTTATGAGGCGCTTTTGAGTCAGCGCTGGCCGGGGAACGTTCGTCAACTCAAGAACGTAATGGAAAGGCTGACGGCGTTGCATCCTGGCGGGATGCTGGAACCGGGAGACCTGGAAGAGGATTTTCAACCCGCTGAGGCTGCTGGAGGTCTTTCAACCCTGCCTTGGAAGGACGCCAGGGAGCAATATCTGGCGAGCTTCGAGCTCTCGTATGCGCAGGCTGTGCTTGCCCGTTGCGGCGGCAATGTAAGCGCCGCCGCGCGCGAAGCTGGAGTCGATCGAAAGACCTTTTACCTGCTGCTCAAACGCGACAAGGAGCAGCCGGTTGGGGAATCGATTCCACAGGATGGTTCGGAATGCGGGGAATGAAATCCTCAGATGACGAGGAGTCCCCAATGCAAGTCATTGATTTCAAATAATCTGAGCTTTGGCTCTTGCCGTGCCTAAGAAGACGCCAGGAGCTCCCGCACATGAATCTCTGGACCTCAGGCGTAAAGGCTTTTCTGGTAGCGCTCGGCTTCGTCCTGCTGATGCCCCAGCCAGGGCACGCCATTCCGGCATTTGCCCGCAAGTACGGCGTCAAGTGCTATACCTGCCACACCGTGCCGCCCGCGTTGAACAAAAACGGCTACATGTTCAAGCGCCTCGGCTACCGCATGCCGCCCGACGAGATGGACGGAACCAAGCCCGCTCCAAAGATCACGGAGCTGGACAAAGATATCAAGTTCAGCCTTACCCACTCTGTCGCACTGATTTTGCAGGCCAGTGTCACTGCCGACAAGACAGTCGCCGACGCGGGCAACACAACTTCGGCTTCCCCTTCCACTTCGTGCGGCAGCGACACATCTTCGAGTTCGTCCTGCACCAGCTTCAACCTGGATGAAGCCGCGCTGTTCATCGCCGGCGCCGTGCCTGAAACCGGATTCTCCTACTTCGGCCACTACGAGCTCTACCAGGATGGCAATAGCAATCTGGAGCAAGGTTTTGGAGTCTACACTCGCGGCCGCGCCAACAGCAGTTATTTCATCAAGGCCGGCGAGATGCATATGCAAGAGGGCGAGGGAACGCGGGCAGCCATGTTCTATAACCTCTTCTCCGATCCCGCATACACGCTGACAAACGTCGATCCCATCAGCTTCTCTCTCGATCAGCATCCGGTGGGCGTGGATGTGGGCTACACGCACGCCTCGAATTACTTCAAGAATGTCTTTGCCGTCTCTGCCAAGGTGACCAACGGGCTGAACGCCGATGGCAGTGAGATACTCGCCAACTCCACAAAAAGCTCCAAGGACGTGTGGGCCGACGCCGACTACTGGTTCGGTCCCGATGGCGGCGTGACCGCGATGTTCTATCGCGGGACGAAAGACCAGATACAGAATGCGGGCGCAGACAATCAGTTCACCTATCGGCCCACCTTCTACCGCACCGGCGTATTCGGCAACTACCTGTTCTTTGATAAGCTCGATCTGCTCGGCGGTTTCATCCATAGCAACGACGACTGGCAATGGGTGCAGGGCGGCCCAATGTCCCACTATGTCGCGAACACCTACCGCGGCGAAGCTGACTATTACTTCAAGCCGGGCACGGTCATCATGGCTCGGCTCGACCGCGGAACCTCAAGCATCGATCCGCAGCCTGCCATGCATACGCGAGCCTGGAGCATCGGCGGAGAACGTGCTCTCACTACGTTGGGCAACGTTGTGCTCCGCGCCGCCTATACCCAGGAACACGACGGCGACCCGCTGGCATTGGTCGGCACAACCGATAAACTCTTTAAGCTGGATATCCGGTACATGTGGTAAGGAGAGAGAAATGCACAAAGCAATTCGTACAATGACCATCGCCTCTCTTTCAGTTCCCCTGTTTCTGGCGGCGCAGAGCGGCAGCAACGTTACGCTTCCGCAAGACAAGGGACCCAGCAAGATCGATGTCGCTAGCTATCCGCCGGACCAGCAGAAGGGCTACAAGGTGTTTACCGACAAGTGCTCCAAGTGCCACACCATCGCGCGCCCCATCAACACCGCCATGAGCAAGGATGAGTGGAGCCGCTATGTGAAGCGCATGATGCACAAGCCTAACTCGGGCATCAGCGACGCGCAGGGAAAGACGATCTTCGAGTTTCTCGCCTACGATCAGGAGAATCGCAAAGACAAGAATCCGTCCGCCTTCTCCAAGTCCCTGAGCGACGAAGAAATTGAGAAGTTGAAGGCTCAGCAACACTAGATCTCTGACCGCTTGAACTTGTATCAATGTTGGGTGCCCCCATCCTTGCGACGTTGTTGTTTTTGTCGCAAGGGTGGGATAGCACAAAACCATACGGTCAGAGACCTGGAGCGCTCGTTCACCACTCCGATGCCTTGTCTTCACTCTGCAAGGCATCGTCATCCACCCCGGCGAGCAAAACAGGCCTGCTCGCAGGGGCATTTTCTTAACCAGGCAGCGGCTCGCGGCGATAGTCGACGGTTGCTGTCCCTTGGCAAATCGCGGCAATGGGGAAAGCATGCGTTATTCCATCACGGTTCCGGATCAGGAGTATTTCGACAAGAATATTCCCTGCCGCGCTGCCTGTCCGATTCATACTGAATGCGGACGGTACGTCCAGGCCATTGGAATCTCAAAGGACGAGGAAGCTTACCTGCTGGCCCGCGCGCCGAATCCATTTGCTTATGTGCTGGGAAGGATTTGCGCGCACCCGTGCGAAGATAACTGCCGGCGCGGCAAGATCGATGAGCCCATCGCCATCTGCGCGCTCAAGCGCTACGCCACCGATCGCCATAACCTCGGCACCGGGCACGATCCGGCGAGAAAGAAGCTGCCCCAGCCGGCGAAGCGCGGCAAGCGCATTGCGGTGATAGGAGCGGGAGTGTGCGGCCTGACCTGCGCTCACGACCTTGCTCTGCTCGGCTATACCGTTGAGGTCTTCGAGTCTGCTCCGGTCCCCGGCGGAATGCTCTATCTGGGAATTCCGCAGTTTCGCCTCCCCAGAGAAATCATCAAGATGGAAGTCGATAACATCCTGGCCATGGGAGTTACGCTGCATACCCGTGTGACGCTGGGCCGCGATATCTCTTTCTCCGATCTGCGCTCGAAGTTCGATGCGGTTCTGCTTGCCACGGGTCTGAACAAGGGCCGCGAATTGAACATTCCAGGCGCGCATCTGTCTGGCGTCTACAACGGCATCGACTTTCTGATCAACGTGAACCTGGGATTCGAGATCGAACTGGGCAAAAGGGTTGTGGTGGTAGGCGGCGGCAACGTGGCCATCGATGTTGCGCGCGCCGCCGTTCGATTGGTGCACGAAGCCGTGGATTTTGCGGAGCCGGATGAAGATGCCAAGGGACTCCAGCCTGCCTTCGACGCTGCCCGCATGGCATTGCGCTCGGGCGCTGAAGAAGTGGAGTTAGTGAGCCTGGAATCGCGTGTGCAGATGCCGGCGTGGAAGGGCGAAGTGGATGAGGCCGAACACGAAGGTATCACAGTTGAAAACGGATGGGGTCCCAAAGAGATCGTCGGCGAAAACGGCGTTGTTACTGGCCTGAAGGTTCGCCGCTGCCTCACTGTCTTCGATGAGAATGGCCGCTTCAATCCCGCCTTCAGCGACGAAGAGAAGATCATTCCCTGCGACAGCGTGATTCTCGCCATCGGCCAGCAAGCCGACCTTTCTTTTCTGAGCGGCGAAGAAGGCGTGCAGGTTACTCCGCGCGGAATTCTCAAGATCGACGAAAACCTTATGACGACCGCCCCCGGTGTCTTTGCCGGAGGCGATGTGGCCTTTGGCCCGCGCATCCTGGTCGAGGCTGTGGCCAATGGGCACAAGGCGGCGCGGTCGATTCACGTCTTCCTCAGCGGCAAGACAAAGAAGACGATTCTTAGCCGATTCCGCATTCTGCCCAACTGGGAGATGCCGCGCGGTTTCCTCTCCACGCCGCGGCAAAAGATGCCGGTTCTCGCCGCGAACCGGCGCATCGGGATCGCCGAGGTCGAGCTTGGCTTCGACGAGGAACAGGGCCGCGCCGAAGGACTACGCTGCCTCAACTGCCAGGTGAATACAATCTTCGACGGATCGAAGTGCATTCTCTGCGCCGGCTGCGTGGATGTTTGCCCTGAGAACTGCCTGCGCCTGGTGGATCTGGTGCAGGTGAGCGGCGATGCGCGTTACGGCGCGCTCATCCAGAATCGCTACGGCGTGCCCGCCGATGAACTGAAAGCCGGCCAGGCGGGGGCCATCATCAAGAACGAAGAGAAGTGCATTCGTTGCGGACTCTGCGCCCAGCGGTGCCCAACCGGGGCCATCACCATGGAAGCGCTGGAACAGCAGGAACGGGAAGTCTTTGAATAGGGGAGCAAGGGCATGAATCGAAGAGCATTTTTCAAGTTGAGCTGGGGATCCATCGGTGTGGCCGCTCTTGTTTCGGCGGTAGGGGTCAGTCTGGCCGCCGTCGTCCGGTTTCTGATGCCGAGCGTCTTTTATGAGCCGCCGCAATCGTTCAAGATCGGCAGCCCCGCCGATTTCCCTTTTGGTCCCCCCACCTTCATGGTCGAAGAGAAGATATTCGTCTTTCGCGATCGTGACAAGGGATTCGCTGTAGCCAGCGCGGTCTGCACACACCTGGGATGCACGGTGGCTCACTTCTCCAGCGATCAGCGCTTTCATTGCCCGTGCCACGGCAGCGTCTTTGGCGCCGACGGCGCGGTGCAGCACGGTCCCGCGCCCCGCGCGCTCGATTGGTTTGAAGTAACGCAGGCTCGCGATGGGCAGCTCAGCGTGGACAAAGACAAGGTAGTGCCACCGACTTACCGGCTGATGGTGTAACCATGAATCTGATTCGCGAATTCTGGCAATCGATTGTGCGGCGGGATCCGCTCTCCACCGACAAGGGGAAGTCCGAGCTGGTCTTTCTCAACGTGTGGCTGCATATCCATCCGGCCAAGGTGAAGAAAGAGAATCTCAAGTTCAGGCACTCCTTTTATCTGGGATTCATAACCTTCTTTCTCTTTCTCATCCTTGTAACTACCGGCATAGCTCTCATGTGCTATTACAGGCCCTACCCGCCGCAAGCTTACCAGGACATGAAGGACCTCCAGTTCGTCGTCTTTATGGGAAGCTTTTTGCGCGCCATGCATCGCTGGGCGGCGCACGGCATGGTGGTCTGCGTCTTCCTGCACATGTGCCGGGTCTTCTACACCGGCTCTTACAAGAAGCCCCGCCAGTTTAACTGGGTGGTCGGCGTATTGCTTCTGCTGCTGACTTTGGGCCTGTCCTTCACCGGTTACCTCTTGCCTTGGGATCAGTTGGCATTTTGGGCCATCACTGTGGGAACCAACATCGGCAGTTATGCGCCGCTGGTGGGCGGGCAGGTGCGCGAACTTCTGCTCGGCGGCCATAGCGTTGGCGAAGCCGCGCTGCTGCGCTTCTACGTCCTGCACGTGGCTGTACTGCCTGCGGCCATGATCCTGCTTACCATCGTTCATTTCTGGCGGGTACGCAAAGACGGCGGGCTCTCGCGCCCTGTCTGGAAGCTCAAGCCCGCGAAGCCTGAGGCGCTGGTCACCATCGGCGCACCCGCAACAGTCGCTCCTCTGCAAGCCGCGCCCGCATCCAGTTCAAAAACCTACGGCCTCATGGAAGTGGTCAGCGGAAAGCCCATCTTCGAAACGGTGACTCCCGAAGAAGAAGAAGATACCGTATTCTCGTATCCGTACGCATTTGTTCGCGAAGCCGTCGCGCTGATGGCGACCGTGACTGCCATCATGACGATTTCGCTCTTCTTTCACGCGCCCCTTGAAGAGCTGGCCAACCCCGCAAAGACCCCAAACCCTGCCAAGGCGCCGTGGTACTTTCTCGGCTTGCAGGAGTTAGTGAGTCACTCGGCTTTGCTTGGCGGTGTGGTGGCCCCCGCTCTGATGGTGCTGGCGCTGCTTGCGATTCCATATCTCGACAGAAACCCAAGCCGGCGCCCCGTTGACCGCAAGTTGATCCTCTGGCTATTCGCCTTCTTTGTCGCTGTCAATCTGGTCTTGATCGTTGTGGGAACTTTCTTCCGCGGACCAGGCTGGGCACTGGTTCCACCATGGGTACATGTCGTCGGGGGGGCTGAATAATGGAACGCAGACTACAGCAAATATTCTTTGCGCTCAGTCTTCTTGCGCTGGCCTTGATTGTGGCCGCGGCCTGGCAGGCTAACACCCCGTCCTGGAAGACCTATCAGAGAAGTTTCTTGCAACTCGAAGCGCAGGGCGAACCCAATGCGGTGGCTAAAGCTGCCGTGCTGGCGACTCCGCCAGTGATTCATCAGGTAATGCTGACGGGCCTGCAACGCGTGGACCGTTGCACAACCTGCCATCTCGGGGTAGAAGACCCCACCATGAAGAACGCTCCTGAGCCCTTCCGTTATCATGCCAACCTCGGTCCGCACATTCCCTCTAAATTCGGTTGCACCATCTGTCATGGCGGCCAGGGCCTGGCCACTGACAAGGACGGCGCTCACGGGAACGTCGATTTCTGGCCGAATCCGCTGCTCGCCAAAGACTACATACGCGCCTCATGCGGCCGCTGCCACAAGGAAGGCGATGTGCCGGGCGTGCCGGAGCTGACCGAGGGTCGCCATCTGTTTGAAACGCAGGGTTGCCGCGGCTGCCACAAACTCAACGGCGTCGGCGGCAGCATCGGCCCAGACCTGACTGGAGAGGGCGCAAACCGCCGCGCGCCCGAGTGGCTTGAGCGCCATTTCCTCACGCCCAACGCTGTCTCGGCCGGATCGGCCATGCCTAACTTCCACTTCAGCAAAGTTCAGGCTCGCGACCTCACCTATTACATGCTTTCGCTCACCAATGAAGACATGGGAAGCTACTATTCAAGCGTGCGCCTGATACCCGGACCGGAATACGGACGCCAGCTCTTTGTCGAAAAGAACTGCATCGCGTGCCATAGCGTTGGCGGTGTGGGAGCAAAGACCGGTCCCGATCTGCTTGGCGTAACCACGCGCCACTCGACCCAGTGGCTCGACGAACAGTTGGTCAATCCCGAACTCGTCTATCCCGGCAGTTCCATGCCTGAATACGATCTTGAGACCAATGCGCGCAAGGCTCTTCTCGCCTATCTCGCAACTGCCACACCTGACGATGTGCAGTTGATCCTGTCTCGCAAGACCCGCGCATGGACGCCCGAGGACGTAGCGATCGAAGCCGGCAAGCAGAATTTCGCGCGCTTTGGTTGCGTGGGATGCCATGGCACAGAACTGCAAGGAGGGGTCGCCAACCCCAACGCGCAAGGCGGCGAAGTACCTTCGTTGCTGCATGTCTCCGATGACTACACCAAGGATGAAGTGATCGCGATCATCCGCAATGGTCGAGCGCCTCCACTGGAGAACACATCCGGACCTACTCCGCCGCTCTACATGCCCTCGTGGAAGCACGTGCTGAGCGACGAAGACATCAACCGTATTGCCGACTATCTGTGGTCAAAGCAGCAGAAGAAGGAGAGCTGGTAGTTCGCAGGCTATCTTGGCAGCAAGACGAGAGCCAGAGCGCCTCGGCACAACGCGCCAAACCCCGACCAGATCCCGCCATGAAGCCATCGTTCTTGCTGTTTTCGTCTTCTGCCGCAGCCGCTTTGATGGTTACGGCAGCCCTTATCGTCACATCGGCTGCACAGGCTCCAGGAGGCATGCAAGAATCTACAGTCAGCGCACCGCCTCCGCCCCTCACATATCCTTCGCCCACAAACTTGAAGGTGCTGCCCAGGGACCTGTCTGGAAATCAGGTTCACGACATCATGGAGCAGTGGGAAGCAGCACTGGGCGCTCAGTGTGACTCTTGTCATGCGGAGGATC
>Ga0302193_10004950_pt1 | contig 10465 bp, 9 predicted proteins | sample II_Bog_E3_3_FD_200228 | JGI IMG/M metagenome (GOLD analysis project Ga0302193, IMG submission 200228) | Peat permafrost microbial communities from Stordalen Mire near Abisko, Sweden - II_Bog_E3_3 | ecosystem: Environmental > Terrestrial > Soil > Wetlands > Peat | place: Sweden: Abisko, Stordalen...
GAATGCGGACTAGGAGAGAGGCCCGCAACCTTCGCGGCCTGTGGGTCCCGGAAACAGCTTCGAATTCTGGTAGCTGTCCCGCGCTCCATTGTGACAACGGGACCTGATCGTTGCCGGAATGGAGCGCGAAGACCATTCTAGGGCTTATCTGGTGCTGGTTGGGAAGCCGCGCCGGGGAAGATGCCTTCAATGGGCGCGTTCTTCTTGCGGTCCAGGTCGGGCTGGGGCAGGGGCTTGCGGGGCAGCATCTGGTCCCGCTGTGCAGCGTTCCAGAGGAAGATGGCCTCGACGGTGGCGATCTGCTTGAGGTCGGCCGGCTGCAGGCGCTCGTAGACATCCTGGTTGGAGTGATGGGTGCGTTGGCCGTAGTCGAGCATGTCCTGGATGAACTGGAAGCCCGGAATCCCCACGGCGTCGAAGCTGAGGTGATCGGTGCCGCCGGTGTTGCGGTTGGTGATGGTGGTGACGCCGAGGTCTTTGAGCGGAGCGATCCACTGCGTGAAGATGGGCGCAATGGCGGAGTTGCCCTGGGTGTAGACGCCGCGGATTCTTCCGCTGCCGTTGTCGACATTGAAGTAGGCGGAGATGAGCTTTTGCTCGGGCTTTACGGCGAGCGGCCCATCGGCGCGGCGCATGTACTCGGGCAGTTGAAGCTGGTCGGGCGCGGTGGAGAGCGGCGCGGAGCCGAAATGAGTGGTGCAATAGCCCTTGGATCCGAAGAGGCCCTGCTCTTCGCCGGTCCAGAGAGCGATGCGGATGGTGCGGCGGGGCTTGACGTCGAGCGCCTTGAGGATGCGCATGGCCTCCATGGCGACGACGGTTCCAGCTCCGTTATCCGTTGCGCCGGTGCCGGCGGTCCAGCTGTCGAGGTGACCGCCCACCATCACGACTTGATCTTTGAGTTTGGGGTCCGTGCCGGGAATTTCGGCGATGGTGTCGTAGCCGTGCTCGTGGTCGCCGGTGAATTTGGTCTCCACGTCGATCTCGACAGTGACCGGGACATGGGCCTGGGTGAGCCGGTAGAGGCGGCCGTAGCTCTCAATGGCCGCAACGGCAACGGGGATCTTGACGCGCTTGTCGGCCAGGTACGGGGTGCGGCCGAGGGTTGCGCCGTTGTCGTCAAACAGAGTGCCGCCGGAGCCGCCGCCATTGCCGCCGTCGCGGCTGGGCTCGATGACCGCTGCCACCTTTTCATCGGCAAAGAACTGGGCGATCTTGTCGATCAGGCGGAAGCGCTCCATGCGCTCACGCATGCGGGCCTGCACGTCCGGAGCGAGGCTGCCGCTGCTGGCGCTGACCTGGACCTCTGCCAGGTCTTCGAGGCTCTTGTCGGTTTCGCGCTCAAAGAGCGGCTTGTCCACCGGCGGAACGTCGCGCATGGCGCCGAAGAGAACCACCTTGCCGGCCAGCGTGCCCTTGTACTGGTCGAAGTCCTTCTCGCTTTGAATGCTGACATAGACCACGTCGCCGGTGACCGGGCCGGGGGTCGCAGGCGACCAGGGCGTGGCTTGCAGAATCAGAACTGCGGTGTCGGGCGTGACCATGCGCGCCCAGGTGTTGAGCTGCTGCCAGCCCATGCCGAATTCGCCCCAGTCTTCAAGGTGCGCGTTTTCGAGACCGATCTTGGTGAGCGTGTCGCGGGTCCAGGCGTTGGCCTTGGCGAGATTGGGCGAGCCGGTGAGGCGGGGGCCGATTCCGTCGGCAAGGGCGGAGGCAAACTCCATGACGTGGGAGTGGTTCAGGCCCTCCTCGCGCATGCGCTGGTACATGCCCAGATCCAGGGTCTCAGTGGCCGGCTGCACCTCGGCGTAGGGGTCGGTTGCCGGAGGAGGCGCCGCGGGCGCTTTCTTGTCTGCAGCCAATGCAGGCGAACAAAGCACCGCGGCAACAGCGAGCGCGTGCACGCAACAAAGCAATTTCGAGGGCATGGCGGTCTCCGGGGGTGAGGCGTGCTTTCTGTTTGCTGAAATTGTAGGTCATTGCCGGGGTCCACCGTATCGCGAACGGCGCGTGCGGAGGAAAAGGCGCTCCGGCAGGGCGGCAGAGAAGCTTGCAATTCAGCCAGAAATGCAGCGTTTATGGTGCAGATTATCGGGTCATTTCTCTGTAAGTTGTTTGTTTTCAGTGATGGAAAATTGTTGGGTTTGTAGCTAAGTAGTTTGTTTTTAGTTAGTTACGTTGAAATCCAGGAACTGACGGGGGGGGTACCCGCTTGGTTTCGCTGGGATGGGTTCGCTGGTTCCGTGGATTGCTGGCTCAAGTGTGCGGGAGCAGGGACGAATCTTCTGCAAAGGGAGCTCGAGGCGGCAGGGGTGGTGCGGAGACCGCGCCGCCGAGGAGGGTGGAATGGGCTGGATGGGTTCACACCGAGTGTGGTGTCTCTGAAGCTCTTGTGATTCAAGAACAACCGCAGATCCTTCGACTCGGTCGCCGCGGCGACCTTCGTTCAGGATGACAGTGCCTTGTTATGTTGTGAACGTTAGAAACAGGACACTAGTCGCTCTTGCCTGAGTCGCCGGTCATGGCGCCGGGCAGGTCCAGCGCTACGAGGGCGAAGCGGGTCTGGGCGTCCTTGGGATCTTCAAAGCCAACAATGTGCTGGTGGCGCTTGGAACCGGCCTTCAGTTCGAGGCTGTCTTCGCTGGTTCCGTAGTCCTTGTGGTCAATCTTGACGCCTTTGCTGTTGCCGTCGTCGGCGCAGGTGAGGCCTTCAGACGTGGCTACCGGCGTGCCGACAGGCGAGTGGCCCTGGCAGGTGATGACGCTGCCGTAGCGGCCCAGAGCCTTTTTGTAGAAGGCGACCACCTTGTCCTGTGAGTCGGGGGTGCCGTAGCTGACGGCGCGCACGCGCAGCTCCCACTCGCCGAAGCCGAGGTGGATGTCGGCCGATTTGTGCTTGTCGTCGTCGGAGACCTGGGTCGCGCCGGGATAGGCGGGCAGGCCCAGATCGGCGGCTGAGGTCTGATTGGTGTTCACGTGGACGCCGCCAAAGGGCGTATCCACCTGCACGTTTTTCTCTTCGCCGTTAGCGTCTTTGTCGACATGAACGCGGAAACACCCTGTCAACCCGCAAGCCAAAGCCAGACCGGCCAGCAAGCCCGCACCACTGCGCATCCCGTTACGCACCATCGCTCAAGCCCTCTTGCCCCTGTTATACGCCGGAATCGCTCCGGTGGTTCCGGCAATCGTTTAGACTCAACCCAGGATCATCCAGCCACTTTCCCGGAGTTCCCGGGTTTGTATTGACCAAGATGGGCTTCGCGGCAGCGGAGCATGGCGGTGAGTTGCCCTGGCTCACCGCACCCGTCGCACGCATGGCGCCTGGTTTCCGCATTCCGTTGCCTGGTTTCAGAACCTTGATGAGATGTGAGCTCCCGCGCAGCCGGCATTCAAGCTGGTGCGCCAACCGAAAGGACCTGAACGTATGCGCCTCTCTGCTCTCCGCTTTGCTCCGCGCCTTGTGCTTGCCGCCGCTACGCTGCTGTCGCTTGCGGCGGCGCCGGGCGATGCTCAACCAGACCCACCGGCGGAAGCCGGCCGTCTCTCTTCCATCTCCGGCACGGTCTCCATTCAGCCGGCGGGCGTGGACGACTGGGGCCAGGCCTACCCCAACCTTCCTCTCGGGCCGGGCGATCGTGTCGTGACCGACGTTGACGGCCGGGCCGAGATCCAGGTGGGCCGGACGTATGTCCGCATCGGTCCCAACAGCGACGTCAGCCTGGTGGACTCCACGCCGGAGGGACTTTACTTCGGCGTCGCCCAGGGCTCGATCCATGTGCGGTCGAACGGCCTTTGGCAGGGCCAGGCACTGTATGTGAACACACCGAGCGGCAGTTCGAGCCTGACCGCGGCCGGGGAACTGCGGGTGGACGTATGGCCGGACCAGCAGGCTGCCGTGTTCACGAGCTTTGGCAGCAACGTGGCCATTACCGGCGCGGGCGGCTTTGCGCAGTGGCTGGGGGCCGGTCAGGCACTGGAGCTGGTCGGGTCGAATCCGGTCACCCCGCAGTGGCTGCAGCCGGCCGACTGGGATGACCTGGACAACTGGAGCCACCAGCGCGACCAGCAGATTTTTGCGCCCCAGTCTTACCGCTACGTGAGCCCCGAGATTCCCGGCGCCTATGAGCTGGACGCCAATGGCGACTGGATGCCGGGTACGCCCTATGGGCCCATCTGGTTTCCGCGCAATGTGCCGGGCGGCTGGGCGCCCTACCACTACGGCCACTGGGTAAACCACGCGCCGTGGGGCTGGGTGTGGATCGAGGACGAGTCGTGGGGCTACGCGCCCTTTCACTACGGGCGCTGGGTTGCGTACAACGGCCGCTGGGGCTGGGTTCCCGGACCGCCGGCAGCGCATCCGGTCTGGTCGCCCGCGCTGGTGGTGTTTGCAGGGGGCATCCATGTGGGCGGGGTCGGGGTTTCGGCGTGGTTCCCGCTCGGTCCCGGCGAGCCTTATCGGCCGTGGTACCACACCAGTCCGCAATACATGGACGACGTGAACCGCTCAAACATGGGCGAGAGTCAGCGCGTCCATGTGCAAACCACCTATGTGAACGTCAATGTGGTCAACATCACGTATGTGAACCGCACCACGGTGACGGCGATGCGCCAGGAGGACTTTGCCTCCGGACGGCCGGCGCACCAGTCCAATGTGGTTGTCGATGTGCGCCAGATGGACCGCGTGCAGCCGCTGGCCGCGCCAGAGCCCAAACCGACCGCGCAATCGTTTGTGGGTCACGCGCCGGCGCGGGCGGTCAAGGTAAGCGTGGCGCGGCCGGTGCTGATCAACGACAAAGGCAAGGCTGTGTCGACCAAGCCGGGCTCGGTGGCGGTGGAACCCCCGGTGAAACCGGCTCCGCCAGTACGGGTGGTTCCCGGACACACGGCCGTTGCTCCGCCGGCTGGCGCGGCAAGGCCGCAGCCGGGAGCGAAGCTGCCGACAGCCCCCGTCGTTCCGGTTGCCCCTGTGAGGCCCGACGCGAAGGCCCTGCCGGAGCCGCCCGGAAAGCCCGCAGTGGAAGCGCCCGGTAAGGCAGCGCCTCAGCTGCCAACCAGACCCGCGCCACCAGCTCCGCAGCCCAGCACGCAGCCGTCGGCGAAGCCCGCAGTGGAAGCGCCCGGCAAACCATCGCCTCAACTGCCAACCAGGCCCGCGCCACCAGCTGCACAGCCCGCGGCACGGCCTGCGCCAGTTCCACCGGTCAAGCCGGATACGGCGGCCAAGCCTGGCACGGCAGCCAAGCCCGTCCAACCGCCGCCGGCAAAAAATGGCAAGGACAAGAAGGACGACAAGAAGCCTCAGTAGCGCTTGCTCAAACATGAAGAGCCCTCTGCGCATGGCAGAGGGCTTTTCATTGGGATCAAGAGGTTGAGTCGAGTGGCATTTATGGCTGCAACAGGCCTGGTCGGCATGCAACTGCGAGGAGCGAGCCAGTGCGCGCTCTCAGCCCAGGAGCATCAATGCGATGAGGTGCCGTCTTCCTTGCTGCTGGTGGCGAATAGAATTGCGGCCACAAACACAACAATGATGACGGGGACGACGAAGAACGGAGAAGTGATGTGCATGGCGCGAACTCCTGTCCCCTAGAGTACCAAAACCGGCCTGACTGCGGGCTGCGTCTTTCAGGCTGTCGCGGCTATACTGCTGCTCATGCACCACAACCCGGCAGAGGACTGGCAGGCGCTGGCGGAGCACTACCGCCAGATGGACGACGTGGAACTGCGCGAGCTCGCCGCAGACTTTGGCGATTTAACCCCGACGGCGCAGGAGGTTCTGCGTGGCGAGCTGAGAAACCGCAGACTGCCAGAACCGGGCGCCAAGGCTGGGGATGAGACGGTCGCGCAGAAGAAACACGAGTCCGCTGCGCCTGAGCCCGAGCGCTGGGTGAATGCTGTCGATGCGGACGCGGCCGTGGCGCAGGTGGAAGAGCCGGCAGAGGACGAAGACGACGAGGCACCCCGAGAGTTCACCTGGAAGACGCCGCTGTGCGACTGCGAGACGATGGACCAGGCCTTGCAGCTCCAGGAGGCTCTGAAGCGCGCCGGGATCGACAGCTGGGTTGAGCAGCCGGGGAGGAACGCGGTCAGCGGGCCGCGGGTGGTGGTTGCTGCCGATCAGCTGGAGGAAGCACAGGAAGTCGCGGCTCGGCCGATACCCCGGGAAATCATGGAGAGGTTCGAGCAGGAGCAGCCGGAGTTCGTCGCGCCCCGATGCCCGGCCTGCGGAGCGGAAGACCCTGTACTGGAGAGCGCCGATCGTGGTAACTGCTGGCTGTGCGAGGTCTGCGGCAAGCAGTGGAGCGATGCGGTGCCTGCATCCGATGAAGGCCAGGAAAGGGCCGATCGATAAGGCCTGCAAAAACGGAAAGAGCCGCCCGGCAACAGGGCAGCTCTTTCCTTAGGGAGAATAGTTCCAACGGAGGCAAAACCATCAGAACTTTCTGGCTGCATAGTAGGGGCGGGGGAAGGGAGTGTCAAGAACAAATCGCGTCCGAAATAATCACTTTGCAATCAATAGTTTATAAATCATTTTCTGGGGATCGGCGCGCACCGGTCTTCGACGCCTGTTCGCCTTTCAGAACCCGTGTATTCCTGTTTTTTCAGGGGTTTTGTTAGGGTTTACGGCTAGTTTTCCACAGGTTTAAGCCGCTCCGTTAACCCTTCGGATGCGGCCTGTCAACCCCGGCCGGGGCGGGGGGTTGATCTTCGCGCAAATCGATGCGGATGAACTCGGCCTCATAGACCGAGGAGGCGGGCCGTCCGCGGGCGATGCGATAGAGCGCCCGGCCACCGCCGAGGAAGAATCCGAGCAGCAGGGCGGCGCTACCGCCGACGATGACCAGCGCGGCAATGCCGAGCAGCAGTTTGCTGGTCTTGGCGATCTCTGACTCGGTGGGCTGGGGAATGGAGGTGAGCTCGACGGCGAAATGGACCGTGGCCAGCAGCTTGTGGCTTTCCTCGGGCACAGCGTCGCCACTGACCAGGGCCACGAGCGGGCCGCTGCGGCGCACTTCCAGCGAGGCTTGGTCGGAGTCCTGGAGGGGCTTGGGCCAGGCTGGCTGCGCCTGATTGCCGGCTTTGATGTAGGCACGGATCTTCGCTTCCTGGACTGCGGCCAGCTGGGGAGTGGGATAGTCGATGACGGTGAGCGTGGCTGGGCCGGAGCGCAGCGAGTAGTTTGCTGTTACGGCCTCAGCGCCGCGATCGAAGTCCACCAGATCTGCCGGCAGCACGCCGCCGGCGCCGGTGTAGCCTGCCGGTCCCAGGGCGTAGTGAGTGGTCTGCGGGTCAAGCGAGTCCTTGGGGAGGTTGCCGAGCACGGGCGGCGGCAGCGCCGCGGGGCCGTCGGGAAGCGGCAAGCCGCCGGCGAGCTCGCGCAGCTCTGAGCCGGACATGGGGCCGATCTCAGAGAAGTTGGCATCGACGAGCGTGTTGCCTTGCCAGAAAAGCACGCGGTTGTGGTTGGAGGTTGCGCCGGCGCCAATGTCTTCCTTCGGCCAGCCGTTCTGGCGGTAAAACGAGTAGGCGCCGTAGGCCCCGCTGGCGTCGTGGAAGCGCAGGGCGCGGAGGGCAAGCGTCTCGCCGCTGCGCTTGTAGGCGTTGAGCAGGCCATCGCTGAAGTCATACTCCTTGAGGGCGGCGGCGTTGGCGGCATCGGCCTGCGCAGCGTCGGTTATCTTCTGGGCCGGCCCGCTCTCAACCCATCCGGCAAAGGCGTCGGGCAGGAGCGCCGGGGGCGCGGCATGCTTTGACTCAGCCGCATGGGCGGCATGCTTGAGCGGCTTGGCTTTTTTCACGGGAGCGGACTGAGTGGGCAGCGCGATTGCGCCCCCCAGAAGTGCCGCGGAACAAGTAACGATGGACAACCAGCGCATCAATCGACTCCGGTCTTCAGGGTACACGCCCGGGCCCGACCGGCTGCGACGCTGGCAGGTGCATCCCGCCCGACCCCATCCTCTGTTGGACACTGCAAGGGCGGGAAAGGTTCCCGGGCATCGGAGCTTCAGTCGATCCATCTCAGTGTTTGGCGCGCAAGTTCTGCTCTGTCTCCGCGGCTGCGGGGGCGGGGAGCAGGAACCAGGCCGCGATGGCCGCGAAAATCACCAGCAACACCCCGAGCACATCGCCGTGCAGGCCGAAGATCTGCACGGCGATGGCTGTGGCGACGATGAAACATCCGCCCCACAGGCAGAAGCCCGCCAGAGCGCGGATGGCGGGTTCGAGCCAGGGCAACTCGGCGAGCGGGCCTGCGGCCTTGCGGAAGTAGCCTGTGGGGTCGGCGTAGAATTTGCGGGCCATCACGATCACGTAGCCGCCCAGCAGCGCGCGGATGGCCACGGCGGCGATCGGGTTGGACATCAGTTGCGCGGGGTCAACCATCGCTGCCCTCACTCTGATTCGACACCGCGCATGGCAAAAATGTTTCCTGCAAAGCCGTTGCGTGGCCGGGTGAGCAATTGGGCCGGATTGTCCACAACTTGCTCCGGAGCGGCAGCCCCCCGTATCATCCTGCGAGAGACAACCAATGAGCGAAACCCCCAATACGCCGGGCCTGCGCGTGAAAGGCAGGCTGATGTCGGCCTCGGAGATCGAGCGCACACTGGTGCGCCTGGCTCACGAGATCGTGGAGAAAAGCAACGGCAGCCAGGATCTGGCGCTGGTGGGCATCAAGCGCCGCGGCGTGCCGCTGGCCGAGCGGCTGGGCAAGCTGATCTCCGGCATTGAGAAGCATCCGGTGGACACGGGCACGCTCGACATCCAGTTCTATCGCGACGATCTGTCGACGGCAGGCGCGCGGCCGGTGGTGACGCCCGGAGCCATGGGCTTCAGCGTGGAAGGCCGCGACGTGGTGCTGTGCGACGACGTGTTGTACACGGGACGGACCATCCGCGCCGCGCTGGACGCCTTGTTTGATCACGGCCGGCCGCGCCGCGTGCAACTGGCGGTGCTCATCGACCGCGGCCATCGCGAACTGCCCATCGAGGCCACGTATATCGGCAAGCACGTGCCTACCAGCAGCCGCGAGATCATCGAAGTAAAATTCCGCGAAATCGACAACGACGAGCAGGTGCTGCTGGTCGAGCGCGTGGATTAACAAACTCAGCTTTTAGCCGCTAGCTTCTAGCTTTCAGCTAGCGGCTGGGAGCTAGGGGCTAGAAGCCCGGATCTATGACCCCCTCCGCAACCTCTAAACGCCGCCCCATTCATCCGCCCGCAGCGCCCGCCCTGGCATTTCCCTATCACCCCGGATCGCTTCTGTCCGCGTCAGACCTGACGCTGGACGACATCAGCGACATTCTGACCCGGGCCACGGCTCTGGAAAATCAGGACCCGCTCACCCGCGACCGCATCCTGGCCAAGCGGCGGGTGGCGCTCCTTTTTTACGAGTCCTCCACGCGCACCCGGACCAGCTTTGAGCTGGCCGCGAAGGGCCTGGGCGCGGACACGACGCTGATCTCGAGCCTTTCCTCAAGCATTGAAAAGGGCGAGTCGCTGAAGGACACCGGGCTGACGCTGCGGGCGCTCGGAGCCGAGGCGATTATTCTGCGCCACAACTCCTCCGGCGCGCCGTGGCTGCTGGAAGCCGAGACCCGGCTGCCGGTGCTGAACGCCGGCGACGGCATGCATGAGCATCCGACGCAGGGGCTGCTCGATCTGCGGACGATCCTGGCGCATCTGCAGCCAGGTGCGCACACGGTGACGGCGGAGACGCTTGCCGGGGTCACCGTGATGATTGTCGGCGACATTCTGCACAGCCGCGTGGCGCGGTCGAACATGCAGCTGCTGCCGCGGCTGGGGGCGCGCGTGCTGCTGTGCGGACCGAAGGAACTGCTGCCGGAGATCGCCGCGCAGACCGGGCCGGGGATTTTCATCGAGCGTGACTTTGAGACAGCTCTGCGGCAGTCGCAGGTGGTGATGATGCTGCGAATTCAAGCTGAGCGGCTGGCCGGTTTGCAACTCGACCTGGAAGAGTACAAGGCCAACTATCAACTCACTGGCCCACGCCTGGCGGCGCAGGCGCCGAAGGCGATCGTCATGCATCCGGGGCCGATCATTCGCGGGCTTGAGGTGACGGCGGGCGTGGCGGACGGGGTGCAATCAGTGATTCTGGAGCAGGTGAGGAACGGCGTTGCGATCCGCATGGCCGTGGTGGAACGGGCGCTGACGGCAGCGCAACCCAAGGGAGGCCGCGCATGACGGCGCTGGTGATTCGCGGCGGCCATCTCATTGATCCCGCCGCCGGCGTGGAGGGATTGAAAGACATCCTGCTCAGAGACGGCCGGGTGGCGGAGATCGCCTCGCCGGGCAAGCTGAAGCAGGCCGAGGGCGCAGGCGGGCCCGATGTGCAAACGCTGGACGCGACTGGCCTGACCGTTGCGCCGGGCCTGATCGATATGCACGTGCATCTGCGGGAGCCGGGCCAGGGCTACAAGGAGACCATCGCCACGGGCACGGCCGCGGCTGC
>Ga0302193_10004957_pt1 | contig 10455 bp, 3 predicted proteins | sample II_Bog_E3_3_FD_200228 | JGI IMG/M metagenome (GOLD analysis project Ga0302193, IMG submission 200228) | Peat permafrost microbial communities from Stordalen Mire near Abisko, Sweden - II_Bog_E3_3 | ecosystem: Environmental > Terrestrial > Soil > Wetlands > Peat | place: Sweden: Abisko, Stordalen...
AGATGCAGCAAAAAATGCCCGAAGCATTGGAAGCTTATCGCGCCGCTCTGGTTGCCGACCCCTCCAACCCCGACCGAACGCTTGATTACACGCGTCTGTTGATGGACATGGATCGTTATGACGAGGCGATCCAGATTGTCCGTTCCGGCATGGCTGAGACCTCCGCGACCGCGCCCCTTCAGTTGCGTCTGGGCGCGGTGGAGATGATCAAGAACAACTACGACGCAGCGCGCGATGCCTTCCGCGCGGCGCTCGTCACGGATCCGCAACTCGATGCTGCTTATGTCGGCATCGCGCAGACTTATGCTCGCGAGGCAAATGACGTCGAGGCCATTCGCATCCTTGAAGCTGCGCGCCAGAAACTCCCCAACCATTACCTTCTGGAGTATTACTTTGGCCTGTTGGCCAGTCGCTTGGGCCGCGAGCAGGAGGCGATCCTTGCGCTTGAAAAGGCAGCGCGGTTGGAACCCAACTCCCCGGATCCATCTTATGAACTGGGCAAGCTCTACGCGGCGAAACAGAATTGGCCGCAGGCTCGGCCGGCGCTTGAGCATGTCATCGAATTGAATCCTAACTCCTCGTCCGCTCACTACCAATTGAGCAGGGTTTATGCGCATCTGGGCCTGAGCTCCAAAGCCGAACAGGAAGCCAAGCAAACACACACTCTGTTGGATGCGCAACGCGATCAGGCACTTCGCGAACAACGCGAGCGGGCGGCCAGTTTCCAGCCGCAGGCTCCCACAACATCATCACACCTGCCGTGAACTTGAGCCGGTCCTTTTTTGCAAAGATGACGACTTGGTATGAAGAGTCCCAAACAACGCGAGGAACAAAAGAATATGGTCAGCTTTGGACAACTGGATCGCCGCGAGTTTCTTGCCCTTTCGGCCCTCACGACTGCAGCAACCCTTCTGCCTCAGTCATTGCACGCCGCTATACCAAATGACTCCGGCCTTGTTTCTCTCCAGGTGACAGGGGATGCACAAAGTGGATATGGAGTTACAATCGTCTATCGCGGTCAAGCTATCGCGCGGCATCATGCAGGCGGCGAATTCTCAGCTATCTTCCAAAACAGCGAGCGCAGTCTCGAAGACCGGACCGATGACTGGAAAGCCACATCGTGGAGCGGAGATCAAACGCGAATCAAGCTCACCGGAAAAATGCAACTCGCGAACCTTCGTACAACCGTCTTTGTCAATGTCTTGTACCAAGTTATGCCATCGCAAGTGGTAAAGAAGACGATTCAGTTGCGTCAGGCTGATATGTTCACGCTATTTTACCAACTCACTAATCGCTTGGAGCCTGAGGCGGACCCTACAAAACTCTGGAGTTTCGATCACGCGGATTGCAAGGGCGGAGCGCTGCATGAGTATTTTCCCGCGGCCGGTTTCCGCACACCCGGTGGAGTTACCGTGGGGCTGCTTACCGATTCGGGATTTCGCAATCAATGGAGCCGGATCATACGGCGAGACGGAACGCCCGTGAAGCCCGCGCCAGTCAGCATTCCGGATCTCAACCTCTACTTACTTCCCAAAGTCGCCGATCGCGCCCAGCAAGGCTCGTTTATCCAACAAACATTCGGCGAAGCGACGGTCCAGTTGTCCGGCGAGGGTTCCCGCACTCCAATCAATCTCCCCGTGGCTTCCCTGTGGAAGAGAAACGGAGAAATCCAGGTTAAGCAAAATAACGGCATCGTCACGCTGTCTCCAGCGGCCAAAAATGATTTCGCACTTTTGCCATTTCCCGCAACCGGAGGCGAAATTTATTCCGTGCATCTGAAGTATCGCTCCGCGGTTCCGATTCAGGTTCACGCGTGGGACGTGGACAATCAGTTTCAGAAACTCAACGATCTCACGCTCTTTGATGACACGGCGCCGGCGTCTCCATCGAGTTTCAGCGAGTTTCATCAGTCCTTTGTGGTTCCCGCGCTGCAAGGCACAGGCGCTGCTCTTGCCTTCTCGCTTGCTGATTTTGAAAGCGGGTGCGCGAACGATGGTCGCAGCGATAAACCGCTTTCAATCGAAGTGCGAAATATTGAGCTTTCTCGTGTTGCGACTCGGAGCGAACCCTACCATCGCCTGGAGATGGGGAGCACGCAAACAAGAACCGTCTTCATCTTTGCGAGCGATGCGATTCCCGACACACTTCGCGGTTATCGGCTCGCAAGTCAGCTTCGCCTGGCTGAGGCGCTCGGCTTCAAAGGCGGCGAGACGGAGAAGGTACTCTACGCAGATGTCATGATGCTGAGTTGGAATGCTGAACAGGATAGCACTCGTCCCATGTTGGCTCCCAGCATCTGGTATTCGGCCGCCGGCGAGATGTATCTGCGCGATAGTTTCTACGCTCTCAACGGCATTCACAACCGCGAACTGAATGAGAAGGTCTTTAACCTCTGGGGCGAAAATCAAGGCGCCGACGGAGCGATCAACACGCTTGTAGAACCAGGCATTGCAAACGTCGAGCGCAAATCCAATGACTCAACCCCTCTGTGGCTAATGTGGGCGCTGCTCAATCACCGCCGATTTGGTACCGCGCTGCCGATGGATAAAGTGCGACGGGCCGCTGAATACTGTCTGGCCGCTTACGACCCCAGGCACGAAGCCATTTGCACTGCTCAGTTTGTCATTGGTCAACTCGACGTGATTAGCTATCCGAAGGGTACTAACATTCTTTGTGAGAACCAGGGAATGCTTGCCGTACTGCTCAGAGTGATCCGCGAACTTCAGATCCCGGAAGTGAGCGCATCCATCTCGGAGAGTTACATTGCTAAAGCGGAAAAAGAATATCGCAGTTACTATGACGCAATAGGATTTTCCGATATCTTTCCCGAGTTTCTTTCACTTTGGCTCTTTAAACGGGCAATCCTGACGGATGATATGGTCGTCAACCACCTCAGCCACATTCCGGCGATGTTACCGCGAGACGACTGCCCCTATCCGGCGGAAGGAGGCTCGGTCAGACCAATCTTTATCGGCTTGTCCGGAACAAAGACACAGTGGAGTTACTTCACGGAAAAGTGGCACCCGATGGTAAGTGACTCCTACGCGGCCAGCTATGCCTGCAAGGCGGCCGACGGCGTTTACTATAACGGCGGCAGTTGGATGCGGCTCGAAGTCTGCGGTTATGTCACGGGCAAGTTACACGGATGGCAAAAGGCGGAACATGCGATTGCGAACCGGCTCTGGGCTGAAATCCACACTGACGAGGAATTCCCGACAAGTCAGGAGTATTTGCCGACCGATTCGAAGAATCCATTCTTTGGATATCATCGTGTATTCGCATGGAACTCATTCGTGCTTCAAGCTCTCGAGTTGGCGAAGCTACGGATGCCGGAGATGGACCCCGATGCTTAAGATGGGGTCCACGTAAACATGCAAAAATCGAGCTGGCTATAGCTCCCGATGGAATGTTCATCCGAATTGGCCTGTTGTCGCTCAAAAAACAATTTATTGACAACCTATAACATGCTGCTATATCGTTTCGCCTCAAGAGCAGAGACAGATACCCAGCGGAGATGAACATTCCCTTTAACTCCTCTGAATCTGGTTTCTGCGAGCGGGGCTTCCCAAAATCTCCAAGTCTCTGACCGATTGTTCTTTGCCAATTCCGTGCCCCATCCATTCGCCTTTTTCCTGGCGAATGGGTGGGATACCGCAAATGCCAAAAGACGAATTTATACGGTCAGAGGACTTAGGGAATATCCCGCAAGGTATCAATCCGGCGATGAAGCGGCCTCTCGAAAAATGAACCGGATGGCATAGGTTGCCGCTGACCTATGCGCGGAGAGCCGCGCATCAAGTATCGCGTAATAAAACTTGCTTGACTCCAAACATCGCAATCTCCCCTTGAATGCGGAAAGAAGGAGCTGATGCCTAACCTCTTGAATCATGAACACGCGGTGAGCTTTGCCGAGGCGTTGGCGGAAGAGCTGGTAGAAGTTGATGCGCTGCGCCAAAAACGGAAGGTTGAAGGCCACCTGGATTCGCGGTCTGCCTCGACGTGGGAGAGCGTAGAACAGATAGCCAAGGAATCACGATCATTTCGGCGCAAGGACAAGGAAGGCAAGGATGCGGCGGATCAAGCGACCTTGGTGGTGGGCCAGGCCCGTCAAATGGAGCTGGCAGGTCTGGCGTTTTCCGGCGGCGGCATCCGCAGCGCCACGTTCAATCTGGGCGTACTCCAGGGGCTGGCGAAATTCAATAAGGTACGCACCTTCGACTATCTCTCGACAGTTTCGGGAGGTGGTTACATCGGCAACTGGCTGGAAGCGTGGATCAAGCGCCCTGGGCCGGAGGAAGAAAAGCTGCCGGAGGGTCAGGCGCCCCGCGATGGAATTGATGTCGTCGAAGAGGAGCTGCGGCCCACGCGGACCGAGCGGCTGGAGAGCCTAAGAAAGCGCGAGTCGCAGGATGCCAAGTCGCATACCGAGCCGCCGCCGATTCACTTTCTGCGCGAGTACAGTAACTACTTAACGCCGCGGCTGGGTGCGCTGGGCGCTGACACATGGACCCTTATCACCATCTATCTTCGCAATCTGTTACTTATTCAGACAATTCTGATTTTGTTTCTCTTTGCGCTGCTCCTGATTCCTTACATTGCGGTTTGGCTGACCCATTTCTTGCCTGTCGAGTTGATGGGCGCGGCGCCCTTCGTGGTCTTCGTCCTCCTGACCTGGGCGCTGGCTGTGGGCGCGCGAAACCTGCGCGGCCTGACTGACCCAAAGCAGAAAGTGAAGCGAACCAGGGCGTGGCTTCCTCCGCAGGAGGAGCGCTGGGTGCTTCTGTCGATTGTTGCTCCTTTCTCCGTAGCTCTGTGGGTTTTGACGGCCTGGCTGTGGCCGAACGCAGTCAAATGGGACGCCTTGCCCGCGCATTGGTGGCCTCTCGGAGGGATGGTGCTGTTCGGCTTGCCGCTGGTTATCGGCTCGCTGCTTGCGCCGCGCCAACAGGCTGTCAATGACGAAAGCCATCAGTTTCGGCATCAATTTGTGGAGTGGCTGCGGAGATACAGGCTGGGGTGGTTGCACAACCCGAAGATGGGGTGGGTTCTGGCGTCCCTCGCCACCGGAGCGGTCAGCGGGCTGCTGATGAAGGTCGTGGTTCACCATGCATTCGTGCCCATGAGCGCATGGTGCGGGGCGGACTGGCACGAACTGAGCCTGGGAGTTCCGTTGATGCTGCTGGTTTTTCTGGCGGCGACTGCCCTCCATGTTGGTTTGATGGGACGGACGTTTTACGATCCCTACCGCGAATGGTGGTCGCGGGTGGTGGCATGGATTCTCATTCTGGCCATCATCTGGACGGCAGGATTTGGATTGGCTATCTATGCGCCGGTGGGACTGCTGTGGATGCGTGGCTGGCTGAAGGCCGGAGGACTGGCGTGGATTGCGAGCACGGCGGCTGGAGTATTGGGAGGAAAGAGCGATAAAACAGGTGACGTTGAAACCGGTGGTGTCAAAGTAAAGTTGCTTTCCCTCACGCCCTATATCTTCATCGTTGGGCTGGTCTCCTTGTTATCGCTCTCATTGGAACTCATACTGGCCAGTTGCTACATGGCAAATACAAAAATGGCGGAAGCGTGGAATCTCTTTCTCGCGGAGAGTCCCACGGTTGAGAAGGTTGCCAACTGGGTGCTGAAGGTAAGCGGGAATGTCGCGGCCGGTGCAGTGACACTCAGCGGGACAACATCGTTATCATCCCCATCGGCTCCTCATGGAGTACCGTCGTACCTGTTAGCCCACTTCAAGATTCTGAGCATTGTGACCAGTGCGTGGCTGATTCCAGTCTGTGCCGTGGTTCTCCTGGTTTGTTTGTGGCTGTCGTATAGAGTTGACTTGAACGAGTTCTCGATGAACCTGATGTACAGGAACCGGCTGGTGCGCTGCTATCTGGGAGCGACGCATCACGGACGCCAGCCGAATTCGTTTTCCGGGCTGGATTCCGGAGACGATTTGTTCCTCTCCGCTCTGCGCAGTTCCGAGGGATATTCGGGACCGCTGCCCATTCTCAATGGAACTCTGAATCTGGTAAGTACCAGAGATTTAGCTTGGCAGGAACGAAAAGCGGAATCCTTTCCAATGACGCCTCTTCGCTGCGGCTTTGACACCTGGATCGAGCAACGGAACCTGGAAAAGAATTACGCCATCGACAAAGCGCTGAAGAAAGTTGACGACATAACAAAGTTTGCCTTTCGTCCCACCGAAAATTATGGTTATGCGAATAACGGGTTGTACGTGGGAACGGCGATGAGTATCTCTGGAGCTGCGGCCAGCCCTAATATGGGATATCATTCGGTGCCGTCGCTGGCGCTACTGATGACATTCTTCAATGTGCGCCTGGGCTTCTGGGCGGGCAATCCGAGGAACAGAAAGACCTGGACCGACCCAGGCCCAAAAGTTGGACTGGATCAGTTACTCCGCGAATTGACCGGCATGACGAATGACAACGCCAAGTATGTCTATCTCTCCGACGGGGGCCACTTCGAGAATCTTGGAGTCTACGAGCTGGTGAAGCGGCGCTGCAAATTCATCGTGGCGTGCGACGCGGGCGCTGACCCTGACTACGCGTTCGACGATCTGGGAAATGCAATCCGTAAGTGTCGCGAAGACATTGGAGTCGAGATCGAAGTGGACACAACGACGCTGATTCCCAAAAGAAGCGGCGCAAACGGCGACAAGAAACTGACCGCGCAGCATTGCGTGCTGGGCACCATACACTACGACATGGCCGACCCAGTCGACCCGGCAGACCCAACAGGAGGCAAGGGAGTATTCGTGTACATCAAAGCGTCGCTGACAGGAAACGAACCGGCGGACGTGCTGAACTATCAAACGTGCCACGCGACATTTCCGCACCAATCTACCGTGGATCAGTGGTTTTCGGAATCGCAATTCGAGAGTTACCGCCGGTTGGGTCAGCACATTGTCGAGACGCTATTCGCGGGACGCGAAGCCGAGATTCGCAAGCGCCATCTGATTTCAGCGCAATCTATGGAAAAACTTCGCGGACTATCAACTACCCAACTGTTTGAATACCTGCAGATGAAATGGTCGAGCGTTTCGCGAAGGCCTAAGCGAAAGCCTGCCGTTCGCAAAGCCTGAGCGCAACCAATCGTATAGGATCGAGTTATCCGGCAGCCGTCTCTTTCCAATGCCGGACAACATAACATGGCCCAATCTTCCCGCATGTTGAATCTGCTCTTCGGCCGGCCGCTGGCTAACAGTGAAGAGCGCGCCGAACACATCGGCCCGGTCGCTGGCATTCCCGTCTTTGGGCTGGACGCCCTCAGCTCGGCCGCATACGGCCCCGAGGCCGCGCTCACGCTGCTTATTCCGCTCGGTCTCCTCGGCGTTCATTACATTGTGCCGGTGAGCGCGGCCATCGTGGCATTGCTCGCCATTGTCTACTTCAGCTATCGCCAAACCATCGACGCCTACCCTCAGGGCGGCGGCTCTTACACCGTGGCCAGCCGGAACCTGAGCGAGGGCGCGGGGCTGCTGGCTGCTGCCGCGCTCATGATCGACTACACGCTCACTGCCGCCGTGGGCATCTCTGCCGGCGTGGGCGCGCTCATCTCCGCCGCTCCCGGCCTGCAGCCCCACACCCTGCAATTATGCCTGTTGGTGCTGGCCATTTTGACTGTGATCAATATGCGCGGCGTCCACGACACCGGCGTGGTCTTCATGATTCCCACTTACCTCTTCGCGGGAACTCTCTTGATAGTCATCGGCGTCGGCTTGTGGCAAGTGCTGCACAGCGCCGGGCCGCCCCATCCTGTCACGGCGCTGCCCCCGCTGCCCGCGGCCACCACAGCTGTCAGCCTGTGGCTTCTGTTGAAAGTCTTTTCTTCCGGCTGCACCGCCATGACCGGCGTCGAGGCAGTGAGCAATGGCGTGATGGCCTTCCGCGACGACACGCGCAAAAACGCCAAGATCACGCTCACCATCATCGTTGCCCTGCTGGCAGTGCTGCTGGCCGGTATTGCTCTGCTCTGCCGCTCCTACGGCATCGCCGCCACCAACCCCGAAGGTCCCGGCTACGAGAGCGTGCTCTCCATGCTGACTCGAGCCGTCATGGGACATGGAGCCTTCTACTACATCACCATCGCCTCGGTGCTGCTGGTGCTCGCGCTCTCTGCCAACACAGCATTTGCCGATTTCCCGCGTCTCACCCGCGTCATCGCCCTCGACGATTACTTGCCTCACATCTTTCTGCTGCGCGGCCGCCGGCTGCTCTACTCCTGGGGGATTTATGTGCTGGTCGCGCTCACGGCGATCCTGCTGATTGTCTTCGGCGGCGTCACCGACCGCCTCATTCCGCTTTACGCCGTCGGCGCATTCATGGCCTTCACCCTCTCGCAGGCCGGCATGGTGATGCACTGGAAGCGTCAGGGTGGTGCACGCGTTCACATGGCCGTCAACGGACTGGGCGCCGTTGCTACGGGCATCACCGCCGTGGTGGTGCTTGTCGCCAAATTCGCTCAGGGCGCATGGATCACCGCGCTTCTGATTGTCGTCATGATCCTGTTGATGCGCGCCGTTCATCGCCATTACGTCGGCGTGGACCGCGACACCGCGCTCGACCGCCCCATCGCGCCTGCCCAGATCACCCAGCCCATCGTGGTGCTGCCCATCGACCACTGGAGCCGCATGACCGAGAAGGCGCTTTCCTTTGCGCTCGGCATGTCCAACGATATTCGCTGCGTCCACGTTCAGGCCGGCGACGATCCGGACCCGATCTCCCTGGCATGGGAGACCGATGTAGCCGCACCCCTGCGTGCCGCCGGCAAGTGCGTACCCACGCTCAAAATTCTGCAGTCGCCCTTCCGCTATGTCCTCGGACCCGTGGTCGATTACATTTTTTCCGTGGAACGCGAGTCTACCTTTACCAAGGTTTGTGTGCTGGTGCCGGAACTGGTGGTGCACCATTGGTGGGAAAATCTGCTCCATAACCGCCGCGCCGATATGCTGAAGGTCATCCTGCTTCTCCGCGGCAACAGGCGCATTATCGTCATCAACATTCCCTGGTATCTCGACCGAGATTGAGCGCTCCTCCACTCGCTATTGATCCGGCAACTAAATACTGTGCGGGTGCCCCATCCATTCCCGCGTTTCTTGCGGGAATGGGTGGGAGACAATGCCACTTCTTTCTTGCCGGATCAATAGGCATGAAAAATCCGAGTTCTCGCAATGCCGTCATAGTCGTCTACCGGCTTCTCAGACCTGCGGAAGGAATGAAACTCGACTAGGCCGATGCCACCCGCCAACTTGCGAACTCGCCAACTCCGCGCAGCGGAGCCGAACTCGCCGCACTCGATCCAAAAGGATCTCCCCGCGCGATTCCTTTAGGCTGTTCGATTTGCAACATCGTCGCTATCCTGTTTCTTTCTGGTACTACAGTTGCAGATCGAAGACTTCGGAGGGAGCAGAGGGCTTCAGCCCTCTGAATCGGGATCTATTTGAAGGGCCTTCAGGCCCGGACCTTCACGGACTTCCCGAGATTTGAGAGATATGCAACTGTCGTATTAGTTCCGCCAAAGCCAGGCAGCGGAAAGCGCCAACCCCCGAACTGCCAGCGCGGGCAATTCACGCTTTTGCTCCCCGCGTGACGCAAGACAGATCCCTCCTGACCGCCCTTCAAAGAGCACGAGTTCCCCGTAGCTTGCGCAACAGGCCATTTATGGGGAATTGAGGGGCATCCGGACGCTCCAGCGCCCCGCAGCCGCCCCCTGCATAAAAAGACAGTTGACAACAAAATCCTGATAGGAGTACCAATATCTCTGTGCGCAATCGGTTGCGCAAAAGCGCTCAATGTAACCCTCGCTCTCAGCAGAGCGAAATTGCTCCGTGAACCACCGTAACTCACCTTTAGGAGATCAGTATGCAAGTTGTTGATTTAAAAACTCATTTGAACCAAATGCGGACGAGGACGAAGACCCTTTCCGCGCGAATCGCCTGGTGGACGCCGGCATTTCTACTGCTCGTCCTCCTGGCTGTGCCGGCTCATGCCCAGTTCCGGACATCCATCCAGGGTGTTGTGACGGACCCGAATGCAGCAGTCATTCCGGGCGCAACCCTTACCCTCACTGACCTGGCAACCAACAAGGCGATTGTTCAAACAAGCAACGGAGAAGGCGTCTTCAACTTCAACGCCCTGCCTGCCAGCCACTTCACTCTGGTTGTCGAGCAGCAGGGGTTCAAGAAAAAGATTCTCAACGATCTGCAGTTGATTCCCGAGCAGCCGAACGCATTGAACGTGCAGCTGGAGCTTGGCTCAGTAACGCAGTCGGTCTCCGTGAATGCCTCCCTCGCGCCGGCCATGGATACGCAAACCGCAAACATCGGTAGCACTGTCAGCAGCAACGATATCGATCACATGCCCGCCTTTCAGCGCGATGTCTTCACGCTCGTCCAACTGGCCCCTGGGACGGTGAGCGATGGATCGCAGGGTGGCGGCG
>Ga0302193_10004990_pt1 | contig 10422 bp, 11 predicted proteins | sample II_Bog_E3_3_FD_200228 | JGI IMG/M metagenome (GOLD analysis project Ga0302193, IMG submission 200228) | Peat permafrost microbial communities from Stordalen Mire near Abisko, Sweden - II_Bog_E3_3 | ecosystem: Environmental > Terrestrial > Soil > Wetlands > Peat | place: Sweden: Abisko...
CGGCGTCACGACAGTTGCGGCTAGTGTCCGGTCGCAGTGATTATGACGGGTTGGTCTATGCCGAGAATGGGCAGCTCCTGTGGCGGGACGAGCAGCTGGATGCTGCGAGCGACGCCGGGCTGCTTCTCGATCAATCCGAGTTGGTCGAGGGTCTTGAGCATCTGGTGGACTGACGGTGGGGTGACCCTGAAGTAGCTCTGGAAGTCGGCCTCCGCCGGGGGGCAGCGGTTGATCTGCGAATAGGCCCATATGAAGGCGAGGTACTGGCCCTGTTTGGCGGTGAACCGTGTTGGCGGCGCCGGCGTCTTTTGGTCAAGCAATTGATTCATTTTGGATTCACCCAAGGTTCTTCCACCAAGAAGGGCTTTCGGAATGAATGTACGGTATCAGGTCGAGCTCAGCCAATCCGAACGAGACGAACTTGGAGCTTTGGTGAGCGGCGGCAAGCAGCCAGTGCGACGGCTCAAGCGGATGCAGATCCTGCTGGCCGCCGACGCCGGCGTCAACGACGAGGCCATCGCCGCCTCTGTGCAGACCAGCGGCTCGACCATCTATCGCACCAAGAAACGCTTTGTGGAGATTAGCCTGGAGGCCGCCCTCAGTGAAGAGCCGCGACCGGGAGCGGCTCGAAAGCTGAGCGGCAAGGAAGAGGTGCAGCTGGTCGCCCTGGCTTGTTCGGATCCGCCCAAGGGATGCGTGCGGTGGACCTTGAAGCTTCTGGCCAACGCTCTGGTCGAAGTGATCGAACACGGGAGTGTCTCGCGCGAGACCATCCGCCGCCGGCTGGACGACAACGATCTGAAGCCCTGGCAGAAGAAGATGTGGTGTATCGCCAATATCGATGGCGAATACATCGCCCGCATGGAGGATCTCCTCGATCTCTATGCCGAGCCGCATGATCCCAAGCGACCGGTGGTCTGCTTTGACGAAAGTCCGATCCAGCTCATCGGCGAGGTGCGTGTGCCCATCGTGCAGAAACCCGGAAAGCGATACCGCTACGACTCCGAGTACAAGCGCAATGGCACGGCAAACCTCTTTGTCATGGTCGACGCCAATCGGTCATGGCGCAAGGTCAAGGTCACCGATCGGCGCGCCAATCAGGACTTCGCCATCTGCATGCGCGATCTGGTCGAGGTGGACTATCCCGACGCCGACAAGGTCCGCGTCGTGATGGACAACCTATCAACCCACACCGCCTCAGCTGTTTATCAGACATTCCCAGCCGCCGAGGCGCGTCGGATCTTGCGACGCTTGGAGTTCCACTACACACCCCGTCACGCCAGTTGGCTCAACATGGCCGAGATCGAGATCGGCGTCATGCGCCGACAATGTCTTGACCGCCGGATCGATAATCGCGACCTGCTCGAAACGGAGGTTCGGGCTTGGGAACACCGCCGCACCGCAAGTCGCGCCCAAATCCGCTGGATGTTCTCCACCGATCAGGCCCGAGTGAAGATGGCCAAATCCTATCCCACGCCCTCGCTCAATGAGTCATAATCACTGCGACGCAACACTAGCGCATATTCTAGAGCAATGAACTCAGGCCTCGAATGTCAAAAGCCAGCGCCTTGGTCGGGCAGACTTCGACACACATGCCACAGCGTGTGCAATCGGCGCCAATGTCAACGCGGACATCGTCGGCATAGCCGATCTTGGTCATCTCAAGCACATGCGGCACCATGCAGACGTCGCGGCATTTGCCTTCATGCAGGCAATTATTGAGCGTGTAGACGATCCTGACGGGAGAAAATGCGCCGACGAAACCGTAGGTCATGCCAATCGGGCAAATGTAACGGCACCAGAAACGCCGCGAATAGACGATTTCGATGAGCAACAGGAAGGCCACCCAGAGAAGCGCCAAAGTCGCGCCTCGAACGTGTCATTGCAAAATCCTTCACTTTGCAGAGTTTTCGCCCGGCGCGGAGACGCCAGAGGGGAGCTTGTAGCTGGCCTCGCCCTCGATGCAGTGCGCGCCCGACGATCCGAGCTGGCAGACGCGGCGCGTCGTCCAGACCGCGCCTTCAATCTTGGCGCCATCGAGACGCACATTGCGGAGGTCGATCAGCACCAGTCGCGCCTCGCGCAGGTCGGCGTTGGTGAGATCGGCGCCGTCGAGAATCGAGTAACTGAGTTCGGCCCCACGCAGGTCGGCGCCGCGCAGATTGGCCCCTTCGAGATGAGCCTGCCGGAAATTGGCGCCGGCCAGACGCGCCCCCGAAAAATCCGCGGCTCTGAGATTTGCGGCATAAAAACTGACCTGCTCGAGATTAGCTCCCGCCATCCTGGCCTGCGCCAACTCGCTGGCCGATAGATTGGCGCCATGAAGGTCAGAGCCGGTGAGGTCGAGTCCGACGCCGTCGAGACCGCGCAGATCCGCGCCCGCGCAATTGACGGCTGGCGTCAGCGGGCAAGCGGCCGAGGCCAGAGCCGGCGCAAAAATGACCCAGAGCCCCGCAGCCCATCGCGTGATCGCCCTCATTGCAAAATTCTCCCTGCCAGGACGGTCGGCTTGAGCCCTATGCGATCAAAGACCGGAAGCTGTCATTGACCTTTGTTAAGCGCAGGGCAATGGGCGAACAGCGGCTGACTTTTGTCAAGCGCTTGGCGTTATCTGCGCAATATGCTTTTTGCAACTTCATCTTGATAAGGCAATTCCCGGCACAGCCGGAATGTGGCGCGAACGCGGAAATGATCATGCAAGTTGAATTAGCGCTATTCCTGAGCACATTCGCGACACTCCTCGCAATCATCAATCCACTGGAGGTCTTTCCTGTCTTTCTGCAGTTACTTTCCGGAAAAGACCAGGCCACGCAACGTTTTGTCGCATGGAAAGCCTGCCTCTACGCGATGTTGCTGTGTTTCTTTTTCTTGTTCCTCGGCAACCTGGTCTTGCGGTTGTTCGGCGTTCCCTTGAGCATGGTGCGGATCGTCGGGGGCATCATTCTCATGAAGATCGGGTTCGAACTCTTCTCACCCTCGGCGTCGAAAGGCAGCCTGGTCCCTGCGGGAGGCGCGCCCGACGATTCCAACATCGCCTTCGTTCCCCTCGCCTTGCCGCTGATGTGCGGTCCCGGCGCCATCGCCACCATCCTCGGCATGACCGCGACGGTCAAAGACTCCCAGGCGGAAATCCGCTCCTACATCGCCGTATCCGCGGCGATCGTCGCGACGATGTCAGTCACCTACCTGTCTCTCGCTTTCGCGCCAAAATTGACAGAGAAGCTGGGACGAATGGGAATCGACGCGACGACGCGAATCGTTGGCTTCTTTGTTTCCGCGATGGGCGTTGGCCTGATCTTCAACGGCGTCATCGAGGCATTGGAGATGCACGGAATGACATCCCTGCATTAACGCCCGGCGGCGGTCTGGGCGGCGGCTGATCTCTGCCTGATTTGGGCGCTCGCGCGCTTGCGCGAGGCAATGTCCGCGTTAAAATGGGCGCGCGGCGAGTCAATGGAAAAAAGGCGGGATAGAATCATGAAATCGCTTTACCACAACACCCTGTTCAAAACGCTTGCCGTTGGCTTGGCGCTGGGCTCCACTCTCGCCGGCGCGCGGGCCCTTGAATGCCCTAAGCCCCAGCCGCTCGGCGGAGCGGCCGGGGCGGCGGCAAGCCTGGAGCAGCAATTGGCTTCAAAGGACGTGCTGGCCCAAATTCCCGGTATTCTGGGAAGCCTGCATCAACAATTTCCCAAGGCTGACAAGCAACAACTCACGGACTATCTCATCTCGGCATATTGCCCCGTCATCAACGGCGCGGCCAACCTGAATGAGCAGGAAAAGCAGGCCCATGTCCGTGAATTCGCAAACAGCGTCATCGCTGCCGAATATTAGCGTTCACTTGGCGGCATTATCTGACCAGGATCGCTGACGAAGTCGATCGTTCGCGCCGAACGACCGAAGAATTGCGGTTGTTTGTCGCCTATCTGCTGTCGCGCGGCCATTGTGGCGCCTGATCAATCCGATCCGCGGCCGCCCGCCAACCGCGGCCGCCGGATTTCAGCAGGCTGTTGCAAATGATGAGCGGTGCAGAAACCGAGCGCCGCGTCATTCACGATTAGCCAGCTTTTTTATATAATAAATAGCGTTTATTTTTTTAATTTTTGCCGAGTTTTTGCTTGTAGCCCCGCAAAAACCGTCTTACTCAAACTCGTAACGGACTAAATACAATCCGTATAGTATAAATTTTCAAGTCGGTAGAATTTTTTTCTCTTCCGACAACTTGCAATGCCGATTGAATGCGAGGGTCACATGGCTGACGATACTGAAATCCGCAGAACTCTGAGCGAATCAGCTGCGAGGCAACTCGCCAACGCCACCAAGACAAGAGCGCAATGGTCGGGCATCACGCCGCGCTGGCTGGTGTCCTTCCTGCCCTGGGCGCCGGTCGAGGCCGGCATATATCGCCTCAACCGCGTCAGGGAAGACACGGCGCTTGTCGACGCCGACGTGCAGTGCAGCCCGGCCCGCGACCGCGACGCCGACCTGCCCGAAACCTTTGTCGATTACGACGATGCGCCGCGCGAATATTCGCTCAATGCCGTCACCACCGTTCTCGACGTTCAGACCCGCGTTTCCGACCTCTACAATCGTCCCTACGACCAGATTCAGGAGCAATTGCGCCTGCTGATCGAGAAGGTGAAGGAGAAGCAGGAAAGCGAAATCATCAACAACCGCGACTATGGGCTGATCCCCAACGCCGCGCCCTCGCAGATCATCTCAACCCGCGGCGGCGCGCCAACGCCCGACGATCTCGACGAACTCATCACCAAAGTCTGGAAAGAGCCTGCCTTCTTCCTGGCGCATCCGCGCGCCATTGCGGCTTTCGGACGCGAATGCACCCGTCGCGGCGTGCCGCCGCCCACGGTGACCCTGTTCGGCTCCAACTTCCTCACCTGGCGCGGTCTGCCGCTTGTCCCCTCCGACAAGCTGCCGATCGATGAAAACGGCAAGACCAAGATCCTGCTGCTGCGCACCGGCGAGAAGCGTCAGGGCGTGATCGGCCTGTTCCAGCCCGGCACTCCGGGCGAAGTGGCCCCCAGCCTGTCGGTGCGCTTCATGGGCATCAACCGCAAGGCCATCGCCTCCTACCTGATCTCGCTTTATTGCTCGACCGCCGTGCTCACCCATGACGCGCTGGCCATTCTGGAAGACGTCGATATCGGCAAGTACCACCAATATCCGTTCAACTACGAATGAGCTGTTAAGGCGGCGCTTTTCCGCGCCGCCGTCCTTTTCTCGCCGCGCAACGGCGTCGATCATGATTTTGGGAACCTCGACTATGCCGATTGGTCTCACCGCGCCCGAGTCCTCCAATGTCGCGCCACAGCCCGGCGCAACGCCTTCCTGGCCCGACGTCTCGCTCATCGCGCAAATGGCCAACGCCTTTTTTACGGCCTCGCCCGCTCAGTCCGCTGATCCCGGCATTCCGGTCGCGCCGCCGAATCCGGCCTTCGTCCCGGCGCCAAATGTCGTCACCACAGCGGCGCCCCTCATCCCGGCCAATCCGAATATCGGACCTCCCGATCTGCCGCCATCGACGATTCCCGCCGTCGTGCCGACGCCCAACTTGACCGCGCCGCAAACGCCGGCGCTGTCGAATTTTCACACCGGATTAGGCGATCCTCCCATGCCCGGAGCCTCTGCCGGCAGCATGGGCCCAACCGTCGCGCCTTTCGACGAGGACGGGACATCGCAACTCGTCCCCTTCGCCCACCTCGCCAATCCTTTTGACGGATCGGCGGCAAGCGGCGCGCCGGCGCCGGGAACGGCCTATTTCCTCAGCGAAGCGCCCTTGGCTTTCGCGCGCCCGGATCCTCTCGCCGCTCCGCTGTCCCCGGCGCAGGCCGCGACGCCGGCGCCAATAGTTGCGCCGCCGACGCCCGCACTGGACGATTTGCCCCAAACCGGCGCTGGCGGTGTCGGTCCGACCGGCGCGCCTCTCGATCTGGGCGCACCGACCCAATTGCCGCCCTTGGCCCATCTCGCCAATCCCTATGACGGCTCGACGACCCCGGTCTCGCAGGCCCCGGCGCCGGAAACCGCCTATTTCCTGAGCGACGCCCCCCTGGACGGCGCGCGCCCCGATCCTTTCGCGCCGACGCCTCCCTCGCCCGACGACCGGGCGACGGCCGCCCCGGAGTCCATCCCGCCCGTCCCGGCGCAGGCGGCGCCCGCAAAAGCGGCGCCGGCGGGCCATTATAATTTCCTCGAACTCGACCTCCGCCCGCTGGCCGCGCCGACGCGCGGCGCCGGCGGTTTTCCGCTCGATCCTCATACAATCAAAAAAGACTTCCCGATCCTCCAGGAACGGGTCAACGGCGGCAAGCCGCTGGTCTGGCTTGATAACGCCGCGACGACGCAGAAGCCGCAGGCGGTGATCGACCGAATCTCGGATTTCTACAAGCACGAAAACTCCAACATCCATCGCGCCGCCCACGCCCTCGCGGCCCGCGCGACCGACGCCTATGAAGCCGCGCGCGAAAAGGTGCGGGGCTTCCTTGGCGCCCCTTCCGTGCGCGACATCATCTTTGTGCGCGGCGCCACCGAAGGCATCAATTTCGTCGCCCAGTCCTGGGGCAAGGCCAATGTCAAGGAAGGCGACGAGATTCTCGTCAGCCATCTTGAGCATCACGCCAATATCGTGCCCTGGCAGCAACTCTGCGCCCAGACCGGCGCCAAGCTGCGCGTCGCGCCGGTGGACGACAGCGGCCAGATCATTCTGGAGGCCTATGAACGGCTGCTCGGCCCGAAGACGCGCATCGTCGCGATCACCCAGGTGTCGAACGCGCTTGGCACGGTGACGCCGGTGACCGAGATGACCGCGCTGGCCCATCAGCATGGCGCCTGCGTGCTGGTCGACGGCGCGCAATCCGTGTCGCACATGCCAGTGGACGTGAAGGCCATCGGCTGCGACTTTTTCGTCTTTTCCGGCCACAAGGTGTTCGGCCCAACCGGCATCGGCGCGGTCTACGGACGCGATTCGGTTCTGGCGAAGACTCCGCCCTGGCAGGGCGGCGGCAACATGATTGCCGATGTGACCTTCGAGAAGACGGTGTTCCAGGGCCCCCCGGAGCGGTTCGAGGCCGGCACCGGCAACATCGCCGACGCTGTCGGCCTCGGCGCCGCGATCGACTATGTCGAGTCGCTCGGAATGACCAATATCGCGGCTTACGAACATTCGCTGCTCGAATACGCCACCGCGAAAATGTTGACCGTGCCGCGCTTGCGCATGATCGGCACGGCGCGCGAAAAGGCCAGCGTGTTATCCTTCGTCATCGACGGCAAGGAGACGGTGGAGATCGGCAAGGCGCTCGACGCCGAGGGAATCGCCGTGCGCTCCGGCCATCATTGCGCCCAGCCGATCCTGCGACGCTTCGGCCTGGAGGCCACGGTGCGTCCGTCGCTCGCCTTCTACAACACATGCGAGGACGTCGACGCGTTGGTCGCCGTGCTGCTCAAACTCCAAACCCGCAACTGATTTTTATGCCCCGGCGTCGTCCCGTCCGGGGCATTCCTGCTCCGATTTAGTTGACTAATTTTATCGACTATATAATATTTATCTCGGGAAGCGAAAACATTCCCTCATCGACCAGCACGCCGCCTCGAGAGACCGCGCATGGCTAACGCCTATGTCATTCAAATCGCCGGACGGACCGCCGGAATTGTCGCGCGCGATCACGCCGATCAATCATTTCACTTCTTCGCGTCCAGCCAGGCTTTCGTCGGACTCGAGGGGCGCGCCTTTGCGGAGCCGCTCCACGCCGAACGCGCCGCGCGGCGCATTCGAGCGCTTCCCTCCATGAAAGTGGTTCCTTCGAAGGTCTAACGCTCCATGTCGCCAAGCCCCCGTCACCTTAAACTTATCGCCAGCGCAAGACCCGCGCAGCAGCCGCACGCCGAGGACGATCCGCTCTGGCGCAAATTGCGCGAGGAAGCCGAGGACGCCTATGACCGCGCGCCGGCCCTCGCGGTGCTGCTGCGTGGCGCCGTGCTCGACCGGCACAGTCTCGAAGACGCCATCATCCATCGCGTCGCGGGCCGCCTCGCCAATGAAATCGTCACGGCGGCGCAAATCGCCGAAGCTTTCAATAGCGCCCTCGCGTCTGGCCCTGACATGGCTGAAAGTTTTCGCGCCGACATCACGGCGGTGATCGATCGCGACCCGGCCTGCGACCGCTTCATCGAACCCTTCCTCTATTTCAAGGGCTACCACGCCATTCAGACCCATCGTCTGGCCCACTGGCTCTGGACGCGAAACCACAATGATTTCGCGCTTTATTTGCAGAGCCGCTCGTCGGATGTATTTCAGACCGACATTCATCCCGCCGCACGCATCGGCAAGGGCGTTTTCCTCGACCACGCCACCGGCTTTGTCGTCGGCGCGACGGCGACCATCGACGATGACGTTTCGATCCTGCAAAATGTCACGCTTGGCGGCACGGGCAAACAGGGCGGCGACCGACACCCGAAAGTGCGGCGCGGCGTGATGATCGGCGCCGGCGCCAAAATTCTCGGCAATATCGAAATCGGCGAATATTCACGCGTCGCCGCAGGCTCTGTCGTGCTGCACGCTGTCCCGGCGCATGCGACAGTCGCGGGCGTGCCGGCGAAAGTCGTCAGCGTTTCGCCGAAAAACGAACCCTTCCGCGAAATGGACCAGATTCTCGGCCAGCTTGCGTATGATTCCTTTACCTACACGATCTGAAACGGCTCTTTGAAAAGCTCAGGCCCGCGACCGAAGCACTCGGTGGCGGGCCTTTTTTCGACGTGCGCGGGGCTCTAGCCCGCGCGGAGAGCGACGAGGCGCGGCGACTGAAAGACGTCTTTCGCCGTGGTGGAGCGATGATCGTCAGTTCCGCCCTGCTCGTTGAGCGAAAAGCGCAAAGGGAGAGCCGTGGTCGATTTGATGTTTTGCAAAACGAAATGCGACGACACGTTGCGCAGCGGAACGATCGCCGTCAGGCGCTTGTAGAAGCGGTCATAGGCGGCGATGTCGGGCGTAACGACGCGCAGGAAATAATCTACCTCTCCGGCCATGCGGCTGAACTCCATCACCTCCGGCATCGCGACGACGGCGCGCACGAAAGCTTCGAGCGACTCCACGGAATGGTCGCCGGCCTGGATAGCGATGAGCACGGACAGGCCGATGCCGACCTTTTGCGGCGACAGGATCGCCACGCGCTTCTGCAACACGCCGGTCGCCTCAAGCTTCTGGATGCGTTTCCAGCACGGCGTTGGCGAAAGTCCGACCTGGCCGGCAATTTCGGCGACGGTCGCGGCAGCATTTTCCTGAAGGATTTCAAGAATGTGGAGGTCGATCCGATCCATAAACCTGTCCTCGGTAACCGACCCAACGTCGGCCTAAATCAATTCCTTTAGTCTATATTTTTAGTCAACTATGTCAATTACGGATCGGAAAAAAGCGGATTTAATCCCGCAATGCCTGGTCCAGATCCCTGATAAGGTCCTGCGCCGTTTCGATCCCGACCGAAAGACGCACCACATCCGGCCCGGCGCCGGCGGACAACCGCTGCTCGTCGCTCAACTGCCGATGGGTCGTGCTGGCGGGGTGCAGAATGAGGCTCCGCGTGTCGCCAATGTTGGCGAGATGGGAAAACAGCTTTACCCGCTCGACCACTTTGAGGCCGGCCTGATAGCCGCCCTTGACGCCGAAGGTGAACACCGCGCCCGGCCCCTTTGGCAGATATTTTCGGGCGAGATGGTGGAAAGGGCTCGACTTGAGGCCGGCATAGGAAACCCAGGCGACCTTCGAATGGCCGGCCAGAAATTCGGCGACCTTTGCGGCGTTGGCGACATGGCGCTCCATGCGCAAGGGCAGGGTTTCGATTCCCGTCAGCGTCAGGAAGGCGTTCATCGGCGACAGCGCGGGGCCGAAATCGCGCAAGGCCACGGCGCGCGCTTTGGTGGTGAAGCCGAAATCGCCAAAAGTCTCGTGGAAACTCAAGCCGTGATAGGCGGGTTCGGGCTCGGTCATTGACGGGAATTTGCCGGAACGGGCCCAATCAAATTTTCCCGATTCGATCACCACGCCGCCGAGTGAATTGCCGTGGCCGCCCAGAAATTTTGTCGTCGAATGACAGACGATGTCCGCGCCCCAGGCAATGGGTTGGCAGAGATAGGGCGTGGCCAGCGTGTTATCGACGATGAACGGAATCCCCGCCTCATGCGCGATGTTGGCGACCGCCTCCAGATCGACCACCACGCCGCCGGGATTGGCGAGGCTCTCGACGAAAATCGCCTTGGTCTTCGGCGTCAGCGCCTTGCGGAAATTGTCGGGGTCGGTCGGATCGACGAAATGGCAATTCCAGCCGAGCCGTTTGAAACTCAGGCCGAATTGCGTCAGGGAGCCGCCATAGAGATTGCGTGAGGCGATGAACTCGTCGCCCGGCTCCAACAGGG